>Ga0209630_10000005_pt1 | contig 312000 bp, 337 predicted proteins | sample COG_01_FD_184745 | JGI IMG/M metagenome (GOLD analysis project Ga0209630, IMG submission 184745) | Pelagic Microbial community sample from North Sea - COGITO 998_met_01 (SPAdes) (version 2) | ecosystem: Environmental > Aquatic > Marine > Neritic zone/Coastal water | place: Helgoland, sampling...
GCGCGCCAAGGGCAAGGCGCCAAAGACGATCCTCATCGCCGTCGCACGCCAGCTCCTCGTCATCCTCAACGCCATAATCCGCAAACGACAGCCCATCGCACTTGGCTGAACATCACAGTTGCCCCCCCGACCCGATAAGCGGGCGCGTCAGTCCTGCGCGACCGGTTTTCCGTCGGGGGCCTTCGTTTCCGGCGCTTTCGTATCGGTCTGCGCGGTCGTGACCGGCGGCCCCTTGGCGATCACCGCGGCAAGCTGGTTCGCCTCGGGACAGCCCGCCTTGCACAGCGTGCGGATCTTGGCGAGGTTGCCCTTCGCGACTGCCACCGCACCCTTGGCGACCAGCGCTTCGCCCTGACCGCGGAGGGCGACGACGTCGTTGGGCTCCAGCGTCAGCGCTTCGCGATAGAGGCGGATCGCCTTGCCGGGCAGACCGCGGGTTTCCGCGACCTCGGCGAGCGTCACGAACGCCTGGCGGTTGCGCGGATCGACCGCCAGCGCGGTTTCGAGGAGGTCGGTCGCGCCGTCGAGATTGCCCACCGCACGCGCGGCACGCCCCTCCGCCAGCAGTTGCAACGAGCGGGCATCGATCTGGGTGTCGGGTCGCTGGCCGCTCAACGAGGTGGAGACGCATACCAGCGTCAGTGCTGCGGCGATGGCGACGGACGTAACGCGCATGAAGGTCTCCACTCGGGGCATCGCAGCGAGGATTAGCAGGGCCTTATCAGGCGCGCGACAAAAAAGCCGTCGGTGGCGTGGTGCAGCGGATCGAGGCGTAGGCCCTGCCCCCGCGCATTGCCTGCGGGCAGGTCGAGCGGTTCGGCGACCCAGCCGGGGTGGTCGGCGAGGAAGGCATCCACCTGCTCCGCCCCCTCGGCATCGAGCAGCGAACAGACGATATAGACCAGCGCGCCACCGGGGCGGACCAGCGGCGCGCCGATCGCCAGCACATGGCGCTGCTGCGCGACGAACCGCGCCAGCCGGTCGGGCGTGAGGCGCCACCGCGCCTCGGGATTGCGGCGCCACGTGCCGGTGCCCGAACAGGGCGCGTCGATCAGCACGCAATCGGCGAGTGCGCTCCAATCGCTCAGCGCGTCGGCCTCGCGCTGGGGATCGAGCAGCCGCGTCTCGACGATCGTGACGCCGGCGCGGGCCGCGCGCGGCGCCAGCCGGGACAGCCGGCCGCGATCGATATCGGCGGCGAGGATGCGCCCCTCGTTCGCCATCGCCGCGGCGAGCACGAGCGTCTTGCCGCCGCCGCCGGCGCACAGGTCGACGATCGCCTGACCGGGTGCGGCGCGGGCGGCGAGGCTGACGATCTGGCTGCCGGCGTCCTGCACTTCGAGCTGTCCGGCGAGCGGATCGATATTGGTCCCGGACGGCAGCCGGAGCGCATCGGCAAGCCCGGGGATCGCGGCACCGCCAAGCGCCTCGACCACCGCCATGTCGGCCGTCAGCCGGTTGATCCGCACGTCCAGCGGTGCGCGCTCGATCAGGGCCGCCTGCTGATCGGAGGCGATGTCCGACCGCTCTAGCGCCGCTGCGAGCCATGCGGGCACGACCCCGCCGACCGCGGCCGCTTCGTCCGCGGCGATCGGCGCCGGGCCGTACGTGGAACCGTCGAACGTCGCCGCCACGTCGCCATCCGCGGTTGCGACCGCCAGCATCGCAGCGCGGCCCGACGCGGGTATCTCGCCCGCGCGCCGGATGGCGGCATAGACGAGTTCGCGCACCGCGCGCCGGTCCTTCGACCCGGCATAGCGCCGCGTCGCGAAATAACGCGCGATCAGCGTGTCGGCCGCGGCCCCGCCCCCGCGTGCGGCCGCGATCACCTCGTCGAGCAGTTCGATCGCAGCCTGCGTGCGGGCGGCGGGCGTCACCTAGCGGGTCGGATAATTGGGGGCTTCACGCGTGATCGTCACGTCGTGGACGTGGCTTTCCTTGAGGCCGGCACCGGTGATCTGGACGAACTGCGCACGGCTCTGGAGATCGGGGATGGTGGCCGATCCGGTATAGCCCATCGCCGCCTTGATGCCGCCGACCAGCTGGTGGATCACGTCCTTGGCCGGGCCCTTATAGGCAACCTGTCCCTCGATCCCCTCCGGCACCAGCTTCATCTGGTCCTTGATATCGCCCTGGAAATAGCGATCCGCCGAACCGCGACCCATCGCGCCGACCGAGCCCATGCCGCGATAGGATTTGTAGGCACGACCCTGATACAGGAACGTTTCGCCCGGCGCCTCTTCGGTACCGGCGAGCAGCGAGCCGACCATGCAGGTCGACGCGCCCGCGGCCAAAGCCTTGGCGAGATCGCCCGAGGTGCGCAGCCCGCCGTCGGCGATGACCGGGACGCCATGCTTTGCGGCAGCCTCGGCGCAGTCCATCACCGCGGTCAGCTGCGGCACGCCGACGCCGGCGACGACGCGGGTGGTGCAGATCGATCCGGGGCCGATGCCGACCTTGATCCCGTCCGCGCCCGCATCGATCAGCGCACGCGTCGCCTCGCCGGTCGCGACATTGCCGGCGACGACCTGCACCGAATTGCTGAGCTTCTTGACCCGCTCGACCGCCCTTGCGACGTCGCGGTTGTGGCCGTGCGCGGTATCGATGACGATCAGGTCGCATTCGGCGTCGACCAGCGCCTCGGTCCGCTCGAACCCCTTGTCGCCGACCGTCGTCGCCGATGCGACGCGCAGGCGGCCGGCAGCATCCTTGGTCGCGGTAGGATAGGTCACCGCCTTTTCGATGTCCTTGACCGTGATGAGGCCGACGCAGCGATAGGCGTCGTCGACGACCAGCAGCTTCTCGATCCGCCGCTGGTGGAGCAGCACGCGCGCCTCCTCCTGCCCGACGTCGGTCGAGACGGTGGCGAGATTGTCGTGCGTCATCAGCTCGGCGACCGGCTGCTTGGGGTTGCCGGCGAAGCGGACGTCGCGGTTGGTGAGGATGCCGACCAGCTTGCCGTCGCTCTCCACCACCGGAATGCCGCTGATCTTGTGATGCGCCATCAGCGCCTGCGCCTCGGCCAGCGTCGCGGTCGGCGCGATCGTGATCGGATTGACCACCATGCCCGACTCGAAGCGCTTGACCTGCCGCACCGCGGCGACCTGTTCCTCGACCGACAGATTGCGATGCAGCACGCCGATGCCGCCCAGCTGCGCCATCACGATCGCCATGTCCGCCTCGGTTACGGTATCCATGGCCGAGGAAAGGATGGGGATATTCAGCGCGATGCCGCGCGTCAGCTGCGTGCGCGTGTCGGCGGTGCTCGGCAGGATGTCGGACTCGGCTGGTACGAGCAGGACGTCGTCGAAGGTGAGGCCGAGCCGGATGTTCAAGATGCCGTTCCTCGAGGGAGGGGAGAAGTGGCGGGCCATGTAACCGCAGTGCGGCGCGAGCGCTAGAGGGCGGACGCGCTGTGTCGGCGCAGCGGGTGTGCTATGCACCCATGACGGCACGGGGGAATCGTGCCGGCGGAGGCCATATGGGTATCACGATCGCTGCATTCGCCTTGCTTCTGGTGCTGTTCTACCTGTTCGCGAGCATCAAGATCGTCCGGCAGGGCTATCAATATACGATCGAGCATTTCGGTCGCTACACCACCACCGCGAGCCCCGGTTTCAACTTCTACCCCGCCTTCTTCTATCGCGTCGGCCGCAAGGTGAACATGATGGAACAGGTGATCGACATCCCGGGGCAGGAGATCATCACCAAGGACAATGCGATCGTCTCCACCGACGGCGTCGTCTTCTTCCAGGTGCTCGATGCCCCCAAGGCCGCCTATGAGGTGTCGGACCTGTATGTCGCGCTGCTCCAGCTGACGACGACGAACCTGCGCACGGTGATGGGGTCGATGGACCTCGACGAGACGCTGTCGAAGCGGGACGAGATCAATGCGCGGCTACTGTCGGTGGTCGATCACGCGACGGTGCCGTGGGGCGTCAAGATCACCCGCGTCGAGATCAAGGACATCCGACCGCCCGCCGACATCGTCACCGCAATGGGCCGCCAGATGAAGGCGGAGCGCGAGAAGCGGGCCAATATCCTCGAGGCCGAGGGCACGCGCGCGTCGGAGATCCTGCGTGCCGAGGGCCAGAAGCAGGCGCGCATCCTCGAATCGGAAGGCCGCAAGGAATCCGCGTTCCGCGATTCCGAAGCCCGCGAGCGCGCCGCCGAGGCGGAGGCCAAGGCGACGCTGGTCGTTTCCGAGGCGATCGAGCGCGGCGGTACGCAGGCGATCAACTATTTCATCGCCCAGAAATACGTCGAGGCGATCGGCAAGTTCGCGACCAGCCCCAATGCCAAGACGATCCTGTTCCCGGTCGAGGCGACGCAGCTGATCGGCACGTTGGGCGGGATCGGCGAACTCGCCAAGGACGCGCTCGGCAGCAAGGCCCCTGCCCCGTCGTCGTCCAAGCCGGACGCGAAGCGCGGGCCGTTCGAGCTGCCGCAGACGTGACGCTGGACGCGATCGGTGGCGCCGGCGGTGCGTGGCTGATCGCCGCGCTGGCGCTCGGCGTCGCCGAACTGCTGATCCCCGGCGTCTTTGCGGTGTTCCTCGCGATCGCCGCGGCGGTGGTGGGGCTGGCGATGCTGGTGGTGCCGGATATGCCGGTGGAGGCGCAGATCGCCGCCTTTGCGGTGTGGAGCGTGGTGACGGTGGCGGTCGGCCGGCGCTGGTACGTCGACTATCCCGTCGCCAGCAGCGATCCGCAGCTCAACGACCGGGCCGCGCGGATGATCGGGCAGGCCGTCGTCGTCGATGTCGCGATCGATGCGAACGGTGGCCGGGTGCGGATCGGCGACGGGTCATGGCCCGCCGATGGCCCCGCCGCCGCGGCCGGCGACCGCGTGCGGATCGTCGCGGTGCGCGGCGGGCTGGTCGTGGTCGAGCCGATCGACGGCTAAATGATTTCTATCGCCGCTTGGCAGGTGCCAGACGACGCCCGGCATGCTATATTGCATGGTGTGACGCAGAGTATCCCCCACCAGTATCCGATCGGCATCGATCCGGCCGACATCGACTTCATGGGGCACGTCAACAACGCCAGCTATCTGAAGTGGGTGCAGGATGCGGTGGTCAGCCACTGGCAGAAGCTGGCGCCGGCCGAGGCGGTGACGGCGCACCTCTGGGTCGCGCTGAAGCACGAGATCACCTATCGCAAGCCGACCTTCCTCGGCGACGACGTGATCGCGACGGTATTGCTCGAGAAGGTGCAGGGCGCCCGCGCCTTCTACGACACCGTCATCCGCCGCGGCGAAGAGGTGCTCGCCGAGGTGAAGTCGAGCTGGTGCTGCCTCGATGCGGAAACACTGAAGCCGGCACGGCTGGCCCGCGATATCGTCGAGCAATTCTTCCAGCGCGGCGACGGACCAATGCCGGCGACGGGCCTGGTCGAGCGCTGAGCGCACACCGCGCCGGTCAGCAGACCACCGCCTTGCACGCATAGCCATTCCACAGGCTTTCCGTTTCGCCGCGGCGCCGGTGACGATCCGCCAGCCGGGCGATCTCCGCCGCCAGATCGGCCCGCGGCGTCACGTCGAACCGGTCGAGCCAGGCGAGGAACGGCTTCCGCCACAGGGCCGGCCAGCCCGATTGCGTCCCGAAATCGACGACCGTCATCCGGCCGCCGGCGGCGGTGACCGCCAGACCCTGCGCCAGCGCCGCGCGCCATGGCGGGATCATCGACAAGGTGTAGCTGAACAGGACGCGATCGAACCGCGGCAATCCGAAAAGCGCAACCGCGTCAAACCCGGCGGCATCGCCCTGCGCGAGCACGATCCGGTCCGACAATCCGGCCGCCGCGATCTTCGCGCGGGCGGTCGCGAGCATCGCGTCGGAGATGTCGAGGCCGTAGAAGCGCGCCTCCGGCCACGCTTTGGCTGCGCGGATCAGGTTGCGGCCGGTGCCGCAGCCGATCTCCAGCACGGTATCGCCGCGACGCACGTCCAGTTCGTCGATCAGGCGATCGCGGCCGAACAGATAATATTTGCGCGTCAGGTCGTAGATATGACGCTGCACGCCATAGATGCGATCCATGCGGGCGGCGTGATCCATCTTACGCCTCCGCGAGGATATAGAGGTGGACCCCGCCATAGATGGCGGAGCGGTCCTGCGCGGTGAACCCGCGCGATGCCTCCGCTTGATAGCACCAGCGCGACAGGATCGCGTCCGGGATACGGCCGGGCATGATGTCCGCCTCCCCCGCCGTCCGGAACAGGATGCGCGAGCCGGGCCGGGCGGTGCGGGTGATCTGCGTCCATAGCGCCGCCAGTTGCGCGTCGGTCATCCAGTCCTGCGCATCGAGCAGAACGTAACGGTCGCACGATGCGACCGGCAGCGTCGCGAGATGATCTGTGAGGTTGGCGTGCATCAGCGCGATCCGGTCGACCCGGTTCACGACCGACGCATAATGCCGTGCCTGCAGATAGGGCGGCAGGGGCGCGGACGGCCCCTCGCCATAGCGACGGCCGAACGCCTGCCACGCGAAATAATTGTCGGTGAGGTCGAAATCGCAGGCGAGCTTTTCGAGCCGCTGCCGCAGCACGTCGGCCATCCGTCCGTCCCCGGCGAGCGCGTCGAATTGTGCGGGCGGAATGCCGAGCCCGAACAGCGATGCGGGCTGGTCAGTCAGCCATTTGACGAGGCCCCGGTCGAACACCGGCGCAACGTCGCGTTCGAAGATGATCCGCTGTTCCTCGAGCGTCTGCGCCTCGAGCAGCAGGCGCGGGTCGACGCCGTGCAGCCGCGCCAGCAGATGCGCCGCGCCGATGAAGCGGCCGAGCAGCCCGCGCTTGTGGACGCCATGCGCGAAGCCGCCGATCCGGCGCCGCCCGATGAGGTCGCGTCCCTCCCAATAGCGCCGGGTCGGCTCGTCGATGTGCGGCCGGATGTGGCGCTGATAGGCATCGAGATTGTCGCGGCTGGCGGCATGGCCGAAGAAGCGCAGGAAGCTCGCATGGTCCGGCAGGTGCCGCGCCGCGGCGAGCTTCAGCGTGCCTAGCGCGATATGCGCGGTGTTGAGATCGACCGCGGTGATCGCGTCGGGATTGGCGGTGAGATAGGAGAGCGCGTTGCAGCCGCCCGAGGCGATCGTCACGACATGGCAATCGGGCGTGATCGCCAGCGCCGCCATGTCGACGACCGGGTCTTCCCAGATCTGCGCATAGACGAGCCCGCGGAACGCCCAGGCGAAGGCGCGTTCCAGCAGCCCCTGTTTCGACAATTGCCCGTGCCGCTGCATCGCCGCGGCCACCGCCTTTTGCGTCTTGCCCGTCATCGCCCGTCGCCCCCATTGCCGTCGGCGGCGCCTTGCGCCCCCATTGTGGCGCGGCGGGGTCGATCGTGCGATGCTGGCGTGACAGTCAAGGGGCGATAAAGGTTCGCCGCGCCGCGACCGACATCAGCCGTTCGCGCGAATAGACGCGCAGCGGCCAGTCCCGCCCGCCGCAGGGCGCGGCGAGCAGCGCGTTCACCGTATCGACCAGCGGCTCGTCCTGTGGACGCGCCGCCAGAAAGGCGCGCGTGCTTGCCAGATAGGTCCGCGTGATCGTCTCGTGATAGCCCTGCGTGTCGTCGTTCACGCCGCCCGCCGCGACATTGTAGCGCCGGATGATCGTGCCGATGTCACGGTCGAGATCGACGTCGGGGCGCATCCGGATCAGCCAGGCGGTGGCGGCGAGATGCGCCTCGTGCGTCCATGCCGCACGGGGCAATGTGGCGGCGAGCAGCCCCTCGCCGATCGCGATGATGTCGGCGGTCGTGGAGAAGAAGCGGATCGGGGGAACGGTCATGACGGGGTCCTTGGGGCACCCGGTCATGACCGGGTGGTATCAGGCGGGTTCGGCGACGCGTGGCGCGGATTGTCGCACCCCCTCGTCGACATGCTCGGCGAATTGCGCGAAATTCTCCACGAACAGGTCGACCAGCTTCGCCGCGGTGGCGTCGTAATCGGCGCGATTCGCCCAGGTCGCGCGCGGGTCGAGGATCGCGGGATCGACCCCCGGCACCGCCACCGGCACCGCGAAGCCGAAATTGGGATCGGTGCGGAATTCGGCGTCCTTGAGGCTGCCGTCGAGCGCGGCGTTGAGCAGGGCGCGGGTCGCCTTGATCGGCATGCGGTTGCCGGTGCCGTATTTGCCGCCCGTCCAGCCGGTGTTGACCAGCCAGCAGTCGACCCCGCCCTTCGCGATCCGCTCCTTGAGCAAATTGCCGTAGATCGACGGGTGGCGTGGCATGAACGGCGCGCCGAAGCAGGTGGAGAAGGTCGCGTCGGGTTCGGTGACGCCGATCTCGGTGCCCGCGACGCGCGCGGTATAGCCGGACAGGAAATGGTACATCGCCTGATCCGGCGTCAGCCGTGCGATCGGCGGCAGCACGCCATAGGCATCCGCGGTGAGCATCACGATGTTCTTCGGCACCCCGCCCATATTCTCCGCCGAGGCATTGGGGATGAAGTCGATCGGATAGGCGCCGCGGCTGTTCTCGGCGAGGCTGTTGTCGTCGAGGTCGAGCTGGCGCGTGACCGGGTCCATCACGACATTCTCGAGCACCGTGCCGAAACGCTTGGTCGTGGCGAAGATCTCCGGCTCGGCATCGCGCGACAGGCGGATCATCTTGGCATAGCAGCCGCCCTCGAAATTGAAGACGGCGGTGTCGGACCAGCCATGTTCGTCGTCGCCGATCAGCGTGCGGCTGGCGTCCGCGCTGAGCGTCGTCTTGCCGGTGCCCGACAGGCCGAAGAACACCGCGGTCGATCCGTCCGCGCCCATGTTGGCCGAACAATGCATCGGCATCACGCCGGTCGTCGGCAGCAGATAGTTGAGCAGGCCGAACACCGATTTCTTCATCTCGCCGGCATATTTCGTGCCGCCGATCAGGATCAGCTTTTCCGTGAAATTGACCGCGATCACCGTCTCGCTACGGGTGCCGTGCCGGGCGGGATCGGCGCGGAAGCTCGGCAGGTCGATGATCGTATATTCCGGCTCGAAGCCGGCGAGTTCATGCTCCTCGGGACGGACCAGCATCGTGCGGATAAACAGGTTGTGCCACGCGAGTTCGTTGATGACGCGGACGCGGACGCGGTTCTCCGGCTGCGATCCGCCGTACAGATCCTGGACGAACAGATGCTCCCGGTCGCGGAGTGCGGCGAGGACATCGGCCTTCAACGCGGCGAAATGCGCCGGGCTCATCCCCTTGTTGGACTTGCCCCACCAGACGGTGTCCTCGGTCCCGGCATCGCGGACGATGAACTTGTCCTGCGCGGAACGACCGGTGTGCCGGCCCGTCTCGACGACCAGCGGCCCGTCGGCGGACAGCTTGCCCTCGCCGCGCGCGACGGCGGCCTCGACCAGCTGGGCGGTGACCAGATTCCAGTGCAGATCGGCGCGGGTCTCGATACCCTGCGCGGCAAGTCCGGCGTGCGGAATACGCTCGTTCACAAACATCCTCCCAATGTTACGGCCTGACGCACGCATCCTGGGGAGGGTCTGCACGTACGTCGGCGATGCAGCCGGCATAATCGGCGCGGATGCGGCCGTCAAACCGGCCGGGCGGGGCAAAGCGCGGCGCCGGGGACGACGGGCGGTTGAGCCGGCGCGCGCTTTGCCCTACCGCGGGGCGATCATGGGCCTGAGGCTTTTCCCCGCATGACGGCGACGATCGCGCTGGTCGACGATGACCGCAACATCCTGACATCCGTTTCGATCGCCCTCCAGACCGAAGGGTTCCTGACCCGCGTCTATTCGGATGGCGAGACGGCGCTGAAGGCGCTGACCGACAATCCGCCCGATCTGGCGATCTTCGACATCAAGATGCCGCGGATGGACGGGCTGGAGCTGCTGCGCCGGTTGCGCGAGAAGAGCCAGATTCCGGTCATCTTCCTGACCAGCAAGGACGATGAGCTGGACGAGGCGCTCGGCCTCGCGATGGGCGCCGACGATTACATCGCCAAGCCGTTCAGCCAGCGCCTGCTGATCGCGCGGATCCGGGCGATCCTGCGCCGGACCGAACTCGCCAGTTCGCCGGCCGAGGAGAGCGATGCTGCGGGGGCCGGGCCGCTGGTGCGCGGGCGGCTGTCGATGGACCCGGCGCGGCATCGCACGACCTGGGGCGACGAACCGGTGACGCTGACCGTGACCGAATTCCTGATCCTCGAAACGCTGGCGCAGCGGCCCGGCATCGTGAAGACGCGCAACCAGTTGATGGATGCCGCCTATCACGACGACATCTATGTCGACGACCGCACGATCGACAGCCACATCAAGCGCCTGCGCCGCAAGTTCCGGCAGGTCGACCCGACCTTCGATTCGATCGAGACATTGTATGGCGCCGGCTACCGATTCTCCGAGGAGTGAGCCGCGGCTGGAGGGCGCCGACCTCGCGTTGCGCTGGTCGGGGCAGATCTCGCTTACCCGGCGGATTCTTGCGGTCAACATCTTCGCGCTGCTGCTGCTCGCCGGCGGCTTCTTCTACCTCGATTCCTACCGCAGCCGGATCGTCGACGGGCGCGTCGCGCAGGCGAGCCGCGAGGCACGGCTGATCGGGGAGGCGCTGGCGATGGTCCGCGCCGACCAGCGCGACGACCTCATCGCGCGGCTCGCCGACGATACCGGCGCGCGGTTGCGGGTGTTCGCCGCCGACGGCCGCACAGTGGTCGACAGCCGCGTGCTGGGGGTGCGCAACGCCATCCTGCTCGACCCCGACAAGCAGCAATGGGACCAGACCGTCGCGCGGTTCCTCGATGCCGGGATCGACACGGTCGTCGGCGCCGCGCGGCCGCCGCTCTATCGCGAGCGCAAGGACGGGCGGCAATGGCCCGACGTCGCCGCGGCCTGGCGGCAGCGCCGCCCCTCTGCGAGCGTGTGGCGTGCGCCGGACCGCACCCCGGTCATCACCGCGGCGGCGCCGCTGCCCGGCGGGGTGGTGATGACGACGGTCAATGCGCGCGACATCACGCAGACGGTGCGGATCGAGCGGTTCCGGCTCAGCCTCGTGCTGCTGGTCGTGACGATCGTGTCGGTGCTGCTGTCGCTGTTCCTCGCGCGGACGATCGTGCGGCCGCTGCGGCGCCTCGCGCGGGCCGCGGTCCGCGTCCGGCTGGGCCGCGCGCGCGAGGTGGTGGTACCGCGCCTGCCCTCGCGCCGCGACGAGATCGGCAGCCTGGCGCGCGCGCTGTCGGACATGAGCCTCGCGCTGCGCGCGCGGATCGACGCGACCGAGGCGTTCGCCGCCGACGTGACGCATGAAATGAAGAACCCGCTCGCCTCGCTGCGGTCGGCGGTCGAGGGGCTGGGCGCGGTCAGGGATCCCGAATTGCAGGCGCGGTTGCTCGCGATCGTCCGCGACGACGTGCACCGGCTGGACCGGCTGATTACCGACATCTCCGAAGCCTCCCGCCTCGATGCGCAATTGAGCCGTGCCAAGTTCGAGCCGCTGGACGTCGCGGCGATGATCGATGCGCTGGTCGGGCAGCGGATCGCGCGCGAGGTCGAGCGCGGCGTGCGGTTGCGCTTCGACCATCAGGGGGGGGCGCTGGTCACCGTCGGCGAGGGCGCGCGGCTGGAGCGGGTGTTCGAGAATTTGATCGACAACGCGCTGTCCTTCTCGCCGGACGAGGGGTTGATCGCGATCGCCGTCGGGCGCGAGGGCGGCGATATCGTCGTCCGGATTGAGGACGAGGGGCCGGGTGTGCCGGAGGAAGCGCGCGAGGCGATCTTTCGCCGCTTCCAGTCGATCCGTCCCGAGAGCGAGGCGTTCGGTCAGCATTCCGGCCTGGGCCTCGCCATTGCGCGAACCATCGTCGAGGCGCATCAGGGCAGCATCGCCGTCGAATCGCGCGAGGATCGGCTGGGCGGTGCGCGCTTCGTCGTCCGACTGCCGCTCGCCGACGGCCCCTAGACGGTACGGAGCCATGGCAACTCTCTCATCGGAAACCCTCTACGCAACCAGCGTGGCGATCGACGGCCGTGCCGTGCTGCTCGAGGGCCAGTCGGGCACGGGCAAGTCCGACCTCGCGCTGCGACTGATCGATCGCGGCGCTTTGCTGGTCAGTGACGACCAGACCCTGCTGGTGCGCAGGGACGGGCAGCTTCTGGCCCGCGCACCCGGCACGATCCGCGGGCAGATCGAGGTGCGCGGCCTCGGGATCGTTACGATGCACCATGTCGAGGACGTGCCGGTCGCGCTGATCGTGCGGCTGGGCGTCGAACCGATGCGGATGCCCGAGCGGCGCCAGCGCCGCCTTGCCGGCGTCGTCGTGCGCGAGATGGCGTTCGAGGCCTTCCATGCCTCCACGCCGCTCAAGATCGAATGGGCGTTGCGCCAGCCCGATGCGACCCCGGCGTGAGAGCGGCGGCATGACCAAGGACATCCTGCTCGTCACCGGCCTGTCGGGCGCCGGCAAGTCGACCGTGCTGAAGACGCTGGAGGACCTGGGGTGGGAGGTCGTCGACAATTTGCCGCTGGTGCTGCTCGACCGGCTGCTCGAGGCGCCGCTGTCGGCGGGGCGTTCGGACGAATCGCAGCCGCTCGCAATCGGAATCGGCACGCAGACGCGCGACTTCGTGCCGGAGCGGATCGTCGAGCGCATCCGCACGCTGCGGTCGGTCCACGATCTCGACGTCGGCATGCTGTTCCTCGACTGTTCGGGTGCCGAGCTGGAGCGGCGCTATTCGGAGACGCGGCGGCGGCATCCGCTCGCACCCGACCGCCCGGCCCAGGACGGCATCGCCCGCGAACGCGACCTGCTGCGCCCGCTGCGCGACTGGGCGAACCGCCTGGTCGACACCACGGACCTCAACGCCAATGCGCTGGCGCAACAGATCCGCACGACGTTTCCGGCATCGGGCCGCGATGCGCCGGTGCTGTCGATCCAGTCGTTCGGCTTCGCGCGCGGCCTGCCGCGCAACGCCGATCTGGTGTTCGACATGCGGTTCCTGCGCAATCCGCATTGGGACGCGGCGCTGCGGCCAGGCACGGGACTGGACCCGGAAGTCGCCGCCTATGTCGCCGGGGACCCGGCCTATCCGGCGGCGATGGAGCAGATCGGCGCGCTGCTCGAATTGCTGATCCCGCGCTACCGCGCGGAGGGGAAATCCTATGTCAGCATCGCGATCGGCTGTACCGGAGGGAGACACCGGTCGGTCCATGTCGCGGAGCATCTGGGTACGCGGTTGCGCGCAGCGGGTTTTTCGCCCACCATCACGCATCGCGACCTGGGGGCCGCGCCGCAGGACTCGCTCGAGGGGCCGCCGGCCAGCAAATGAGTAACGTATCTGAGATGATTGGCCTCGTTCTGGTGACGCACGGGCGGCTTGCTGAAGAGTTCGTGACCGCGATGGTCCATGTCGTCGGCCCGCAGGAGCGGATCGCGACGATTTCCATCGGTCCCGACGACGACATGGAGGAGCGCCGCGCCGACATCGCCGCGGCGATCGCCGCGGTCGACGGCGGACGGGGCGTGATCGTGCTGACCGACCTGTTCGGCGGCACGCCGTCCAACCTCGCCATCTCGCTGATGGAGCGGGGCCGGGTCGAGGTGATCGCGGGGATGAACCTGCCGATGCTGATCCGGCTGGGGTCAGCGCGCAAGGCGATGCGCGTGGTCGAGGCGGTCGCCGCGGCGCGCGAGGCCGGGCGCAAATATATTTCGGTCGCGTCCGAGGTTCTGGGCGAGGCGGCGGCGTGAGCGAGATCGCGCGCACGGTGCTCATCACCAACAAGCGCGGTCTGCACGCGCGGGCGAGCGCGAAGTTCGTCACCCTCGCCTCCAGCCAGCCGTGCGAGGTGCAGGTCCGCAAGGATGATGGCGCAGTCACCGGCACCTCTATCATGGGCCTGATGATGCTCGGCGCGGCGAAGGGCGACGAGATCACGATCAGCGCGACGGGCGACGGCGCCGAGGCGGCGGTGGGGGCGCTGGTCGAACTGGTCGAGGCGAAATTCGGCGAGGACTGATCGCGGTTCGGCCCGGCGGCTGAACCGCGCGAGCCGGCCGGATCGTTTTGGCCTTGCGTCCGCCTGCCGCCGGCGCGAAGGCCGACCGGCCATGCCCCGTGAAATCACCGCCTTTTCGAACCCGCTCGTCAAATATGCGCGCGAACTGCGCGACAAGAAGCATCGCCGCGGCGCCCGCCAGTTCATGGCGGAGGGGCTGCGCATCCTCACCGAGGCGCGCGACACCGGGCGGCTGCCGAGCATCCTCTTCTATGCGGCGGGCAATGCCGACCATCCGCTGGTCCATGCGCTGTCGATCGACGTCGAGATGGCGGGCGGCGAATCGATCCAAACGACGCCCGATATCATGTCCAAGCTATCGGGGAAGGACAATCCGCAGGCGGTCGTCGGGGTGTTCGACGAATTCGATGCCGGGCTGGACGACCTCGACCGGTCGGCGGCGGGGATATGGCTGGTCGCGGAGCGGCTGCGCGATCCCGGCAACCTCGGCACGATCCTGCGCACCGCCGACGCGGTCGGCGCAGGCGGGCTGATCCTGATCGGCGAATGCGTCGATCCCTTCTCGGTCGAGGCGGTGCGCGCGAGCATGGGCGCGCTGTTCACGATCCCGGTGGTGAAGAGCGAATGGGCGCCGTTCCTCGCCTGGCTGCGGCAGGGGCCGGGGCAACTGGTCGGGCTGAGCCTCGATACCGAGCACGATTATCGGAGCGCGCGCTACGAGGCGCCGACGTTCCTGCTGACCGGGAACGAGGCGCAGGGCATGCCGGCGGACTATGCCGTGGCCTGCGACCTGCTGGTCAAGATCCCGATGCTGGGGAAGGCGGACAGCCTCAACGCCGCGGTGGCAACGGCGGTGATGGCCTATGAGGTGCTGGCCCAGCAGCGCGCGTCGCCGTCCGCAACATAGACATTGTGACGGAAACGATCGACGTCCGTCGTGTCGTTTCCGTCCATGATCGGGGTAGCAGCGACAAGACGGCGCGTTGCCGTCGGAAGGCGTCAGCCGCGGACCATGCCGGAGACGCGCACCCTGCCGCCGTGATCGACGATCCGTCCGGATACCATGCCGCTGATGCGAACGCTGGCATCGGGTTCGACAATGACGTCGCCGGCGATCATCCCGCTGATGCGGACATCGCAGCCCGATTTCACGATCACGTCGCCGGCGATCATCCCCGATACGCGGCCGTCACGGTCCATGACGAGATCGCCAGCGTGCATGCCGCGCATTCGCACTCTCCTATTCGGCCGCATCCGGCAGGCGGAGCGGCTGTTCGTCGCCATAGCGCGCCATCGCCTCGACCGGTTCCACGACGGAAATCTCGCGCGCGCCCGGTTCGATGTTGAGGTCGCGGAACTTGCGCGCGGAGACGAGCGCACGGCTTTCGAAGCTGGAGACGAAGCCGTTGTAATTGTTGACCGCGGTGGTCAGGCCGCTGCCGACCTTGCGCAGGTCCTCGCCAGCCTTGGCGAGGCGGTCGTAGAGTTCCTTGCCCAACGCGCCGATCGCGCGGGCCTCGGTCGCCAGCTTCTCCTGCCGCCAGACCGCCGCGACGGTGCGGGCGATCGCGACGAGGTTGGTCGGCGTCGCGAGCAGGACGCGCTTGTCGAAGGCGAACTGCCAGATGTCGGCGTCATATTCGAGCGCGGCGGACAGGAAATGCTCGCCGGGGATGAACATGATGACGTAATCCGGCGTGTCGGTGAACTGCGACCAATAGCTCTTGGCGGACAGGCCGGCGACGTGGGCGCGGATCGAGGCGGCGTGCGCGGCGAGGCCGGTGCGGCGATCGGCCTCGTCGACCGCACCAAAGGCATCCTGATAGGCGTTAAGCGACACCTTGGCATCGATGATGAGCGATTTGCCGCCCGGGATGGTGACGATGGCGTCGGGCCGCAGGCGCCCGCCCTCTCCGTCCGCGACGCTGACCTCCATCGCGAAATCGGTATGTTCGGCGAGGCCGCAGCTTTCGAGCACGTTGCGCAGCTGCTGTTCGCCCCAGCGGCCGCGCGCCTTGGGGGCGTTGCGGAGCGCGTTGACCAGCTTGGCGGCCTCGCCCGAGACGCGTTCCTGGCCGAGCCGCATCTGTTCGATCTGCCCCTTGAGGTCGCCGAAGGCGTCGCGGCGTTCGGCCTCGACCTTGGCCACCCCCTCCTCGTAGCGGAGCAGGCGGTCGTTGACCGGCTGGAGTAGCGACTTGAGGTTGGTGCCGGCCAGTTCCTCGGACTGGCGGAAGCGCGCCTCGGCGCGATCGAGGAACGCCTTTTGCGCGTCGGTCAGCGCCTTGTTGGCGAGGTCATTGAATTGCGTCGCCATCAGCTCCTTCGCCTCGCGCATGTCGGCGAGGCGCGCCTCGAACGCTTCGTGCTGCGCGCGCATCGTCGCGAGGTCGGCGCGGGCAGCATCGCGATCGGCACGGATGTGGACGAGTTCGCCGCGGAGCGATTCGGCGGCGGCGGAGCGGTCCTCGTGCTGCGCGCGCAAAGCGGCGAGGTCGCGGGTCGCGTCGTTGCGCTCGCGCTCGACGGCGTCGCGGGTCTGGCGGATCAGGTCGGCGTCGGCGGCCTTACTCTGCGCGACGGCGAGGTCGGCGGCGAGCGTGCCGGCCTTGCGGTTGGCGAGCAGCCAGCCGATGACGAGGCCGGCGACGAGCGCCAGGACGGCGATGATGAGCGACTGATCCAACGATTGCGTTCCCTTGTTACGAGGGGAACATAGGTCGAACGGACTGGCGGGGACAGGGAAAAATGAGGGCCGGCGTCGCCCCTCCCGTTTCGGGGAGGGGCGAACGGCCGGTCAGCCGCGGCGCAGCTTGGTCAGCTTCTTCATCACCATGTCGCGCTTCAGGCGGCTGATATGGTCGATGAAAAGCACGCCGTTGAGATGGTCGATCTCATGCTGCATACAGGTGGCGAGCAGGCCGGTGAGGTCTTCCTCATGGGTCGCGCCCTGTTCGTCCTGCCAGCGGACGCGGCAGGCGGCGGGACGCGCGACGTCGGCATATTGTTCGGGGATCGACAGGCAGCCTTCGTTGTAGGTGCTCGTCTCTTCGCTGACCGAGAGGACTTCGGGATTGATATAGGCGTGGGGTGCCTTGACCGGCTTGTCGTCTTCGTCCTTCTCGTCCTGCAGGTCGATGACGAGGATACGGCTGTCGAGGCCGACCTGGATCGCGGCAAGGCCGATGCCGTTGGCATCGTACATCGTATCGATCATGTCCTGGACGAACGCGCGCGTCTCGTCGGTGATCGCCGCGACGGGCTTGGAGATCAGGCGCAGGCGCGGATCGGGGACTTCGACGATGGGAAGGACTGCCATGCGGCGTCCGCTAGGTCGCGAGGCGTTTGCCGTCAAGATTGACCGGATCAGGCGACCGGGCGGCGGGCCCTGAGTGCCTGCGCGAGCGTGCCTTCGTCGAGATAGTCGAGTTCGCCGCCGACCGGCAGGCCGTGCGCGAGCTGGGTGACGCGGACCGGGAAGCGTTCGATCCGATCGGCGAGGTAATGCGCGGTCGTCTGCCCCTCCAGCGTCGCATTCATCGCGAGGACGACCTCGTCGATGCCGCCCGCCTCGATCCGCGCGACCAGCGCGTCGATCGCGAGGTCCTCGGGACGGATGCCCTCGAGCGCGGACAGGCGGCCGCCGAGGACGTGGAAGCGGCCCGGGAACAGGCGCGACCGTTCGAGCGCCCACAGGTCGGCGACCTCCTCCACGACGCAGAGCGCACGCTGGTCGCGACGCGGATCGGCGCAGATCGCGCAAGGGTTGGCGGTATCGACGTTGCCGCAGACGGTGCAGGTTTCGAGCCGTTCGTCGACCGCCTCGAGCGCGGCGCGCAGCGGGCCAAGCGCGGCCTCGCGCTTCTTGAGCAGGTGGAGCACGGCGCGGCGCGCCGAGCGCGGGCCGAGGCCGGGAAGACGCGCCAGCGCCTGGGTCAGGGCTTCGATTTCGGGAGACGCCATATTGGGAACAGATAGGGGGTTGCGCGCCCGCCCGCCAGCGCGTTGAAGGCGGGCATGCGGATCATCTTCATGGGAACTCCCGACTTCGCGGTGCCGACGCTGGAGGCGCTGGTAGCGGCCGGGCATGACGTCGTGGCGGCGTACAGCCAGCCGCCGCGTCCCGGCGGACGGCGCGGGCGCGAGACGGTCGCCTCGCCGGTCCAGCAGCGAGCGGAGGCGCTGGGGATCGCGGTGCGGCATCCGGTCAGCCTAAAGGACGCGGAGGCGCAGGCGGCGTTCGCCGCGCTGGATGCGGACGTCGCGGTGGTGGCCGCCTATGGGCTGATCCTGCCGCGCGCGGTGCTGGACGCGCCGCGGCTCGGCTGCCTCAACGTCCACGGCTCGCTGCTGCCGCGCTGGCGGGGGGCGGCGCCGGTGCAGCGCGCGATCCTGGCGGGCGATGCCGAGACGGGGGTCGGCATCATGCAGATGGAGGCCGGGCTCGACACTGGGCCGGTACGGCTGGAGGGGCGCGTCGCGATCGAGGGCAAGACCGCGGGTGCGCTGACCGGCGAGCTGGCGGCATTGGGGGCGCGGCTGATGGTGAATGTGCTGGCCGATCCGGACGCGCATCCGGCGGTGGCGCAGCCGGCGGACGGCGTCACCTATGCCGCCAAGATCGGCAAGGCGGAGGCGCGGATCGACTTCACGCAGAGCGCGGTGGCGGTCGAGCGGCTGGTGCGGGCGATGAACCCGGCGCCGGGGGCGTGGTTCGAGGTCGCGGGCGAGCGCGTCAAGGTGCTGGCTGCCGACGTGCTGCCGTTCAGTTTTCCGGGTGGTGAAGGGACGACCGTCGATGCGACGCTGGCGATCGCCTGCGGGGACGGGGCGATCCGGCCGACGCTGGTCCAGCGCGCCGGGCGTGGCGTGACCACGGCGGAGGAGATGCTGCGCGGCTTTCCGGTGCGGTCGGGGACGGCGCTGAACGAGGGCGGGCTTTGACGCGATTCGCGCTGCGGGTCGAATATGACGGCCGGCCCTTCATGGGCTGGCAGCGGCAGAAGCACGGGCCAAGCGTGCAGGCGGCTTTGGAGGAGGCGGTGTTCCGCGTTACCGGCGAGCGCGCCGCGGTGCATGCGGCGGGGCGGACCGATGCGGGCGTGCACGGACTGGGGATGCGGGCGCATGTCGACATCGCAAAGCCGATCGCGCCGTTCCGCCTGATGGAGGCGCTCAACGCGCGGGTGCGGCCGGCGCCGGTGGCGGTGCTGGAATGCGTCGAGGTTGCGGACGACTGGCATGCGCGGTTCTCGTGCCTGGGGCGGTCGTACGAATATCGGATCGTCAACCGACGCGCGCCGCTGACCTGGGAGGCGGGGCTGGCGTGGCAGGTGCCGCAGCCGCTCGACGACGCGGCGATGGCGGCGGCGGCGGCGATGCTGGTCGGCCGGCACGACTTCACGACGTTCCGGTCGGCGCATTGTCAGGCGGATTCGCCGGTGCGGACGCTGGATGTCCTGTCGGTCGAGCGGGTCGGGGAGCGGATCGCGGTGCGGGCGGCGGCACGGTCGTTCCTCCATCATCAGGTGCGTTCGATGGTGGGGTGTCTGGCGCTGGTCGGCATGGGGCGGTGGTCTGCAGAGGATGTGCGGGTCGCTCTGGAGGCGCGGGACCGGGCGCAGCTTGGGTTGAATGCGCCGCCTGACGGGCTGTTCTTCGTGTCGGCGGTCTATTGAGTATCGCGGACGCTCGAAGGACAAAGAGCTCGCCCTTGGCGCAGGCCGCGCGATCGGGAGACGTCGGTGCGTGCGGTTGCCGTGACCGGAAGGTCGGCGAAGAACAGTGACCCGGCTGCAAGCGCAACTCTCCGCGTTTCCGCGCGAACCATCCTTCTTTTCAGGCCGATGATATTTGCACGCGAAGACGCGAAGACGCGAAGGTGTTGCGGCTGAAATATCCGCTGCACGTTCCCCATGCGGTGGTGCGTCTTCCGATCGCTTCGGTCGCCACTGGTTGAAACCCCTTTGCGTCTTCGCGTCTTCGCGCGAACCAATCACCGCACGAAACGCGCCGCCAGTTCGACATGGGTGGACCAGCGGAACTGACCGACGGGCTGGATCCAGTCGATCCGCCAGCCGCCCTCGATCAATAGTTTCGCGTCGCGGGCGAAGCTCGACGGGTTGCAGGAGACGTAGCCGATGACCTTCGACTGGCAGGCCGCGAGCGCTTCGGTCTGGTCGCGGGCGCCGGCGCGGGGCGGATCGATGACGATGGCGTCGAAGCGGTCGAGCTCCGCCACGGTCAGCGGGCGACGGTAGAGATCGCGATGTTCGGTGAAGACCTGCATCTGGCGGCTGCCGGCGGCGGCCTTGAGCGCGAAGAGCGCGTCGCGGGCGCCTTCGGCGGCATAGACGCGCGCGGGCAGCGCGAGGGTGAAGGTGCCGAGACCGGCGAACAGGTCGGCGATCGTGCCCGCGCCCTTGGTCGCCTCGCGCATCGCGGCGACGAGCGCGTCCTCGCCCTCCTGCGTCGCCTGCAGGAACGCGGCGGGCGGCAGCGGCACCGGGTGGCCGCCCAGCGTGATCGTGACCGGCTGCGGCTCCCAGCGCGTTTCGGGGCCGTCGCCGCTGTCGAGCGTAAAGCGGGCGATGGCGTGGCGTTCGCAGAAGTCGGTGATCTTTTCCGCAGCGGCGAGGCCGTCGGCGGTGAGGTTGGTCACCATCACGTCCGGCCCCTGATCCGAGAGGGTCAGGTGGACGTCGCCGCGACGCTTGAAGCCGAGCTTTTGCAACAGCGTGCGCAGCGGACCGACGACCGCGAACAGCTCCGGCGCGAGGATGTGGCATTCGCGCATGTCGACGATGGCGTGGCTCTTCTCGGCGGTGAAGCCGAGGGTGACGCGGCCACCCTTCCCTTCCGCGTGCAGCGTCGCGCGGCGCCGCGTGTTGGGAGGTGAGACAAGCGGCGGGCGCAGCGCTGCGGACAGCTCCTGCCCGTCGAGCGCGCTGGCGACGCGGTCGGTGACGAAGGCGGCGTAGGATTCGTCGTCGAGGTGCTGGAGCTGGCAGCCGCCGCATTCCGGAAAGTGGCCGCAGGGCGGCACCTGATGGTGCGGGCCGTGGATGAGCGTGCCGTCTTCGCCCAGCAGGTCGCCGGGGGCGGCGAAGGCCGCGTGGCGGCCATCCGCGGTGACGCCATCGCCGCGGGCGGCGACGCGCAGAATCGTGTTGTCCGAAGTCATGCGCCGGCTCTGGCCGGGGTGAGCGCATTTGCCAAGTCGTCGGCGATGAAGCTTTTCCCGCATAGCGCCGCGGCGCGGGCGTGGAGCCAGGTGCCGGCGCTGGCCGCGGCGAGCGGATCGGCGCCCGGATGCGCGAGCTGCGCGGCGATCGTGCCTGCGAGGACGTCGCCGGTGCCGGCGGTGGAAAGCCATGCATTGCCGGCGGGGTGGACGCGTGTTCGGGTCGCGCTCGCGACGATCGTGGTCGGGCCTTTGAGGACGACGATCGCGTCCGCCCGGGCGGCAGCGGTGCGGGCCTGATCGAGCAAAGATCCGGCAGGTGTCCCGAACAATCCCTTGAACTCGCCGGCATGGGGGGTGAGCACGACGGGACGATGGCGGCCTTTCAGCGCGTCCGGGTCGAGCAGGTGCAACGCGTCGCCGTCGATGACGAGCCTATGGGTGTCGGCTTCGATGAGTGCCGTCAGCCGCGAGCGGGCTTTATCGTCACGGCCGAGCCCGGGGCCGATCAGGATGGCGCCGATGCGTCGGTCGGTCAGGGCTGCCGGGTCGTAGGGGCGGTGGACGATGGCGTCGGGACCGCCCTGCCCGCTGCCGCCGTAGAGCGCGACATAGCCGGCACCGCTGCGCAATGCGGCGATGGCGGCGAGGCGCGCCGCCCCTTCCATCGCACCGGCGATCACCGCGACCATGCCACGGGTGTATTTGTGCGATTCGGGGCCGGGTTGCGGCAGCAGCGGGGCGGCGGCGATGGCGACGTCGTCAGGGCGATCGATGCCGAGGTCGATCAGCCGGATCGCGCCGCAGGCCGTGGCGGCGGGGTGGAGGACGTGGGCGGGCTTGAGCGCGCCGAGCGCCAGCGTGAAGGTGGCGGGCGTCTGCCGCGTCCAGTCGGGCGCGTCGCCGGTGTCGGCATCGGTGCCGCTCGGCAGGTCCGCGGCGATGACGATCCGCGCCGCCTGTGCGAGGCGCGCCAGCTGCGCGTCGACGTCGCTGTGCAACGGACGGGTAAGGCCAGTGCCGAACAGACAGTCGATCAGGATTGGGGCGGGCCGTGCCCGATCGAGCGGTTCAATCGCGCCCATCCAGCGGCTGCGGGCATGGCGGGCGGCGTCGGTCTGCGGATCGGCGCTGGCTGCCAGCCGCACGGACAGGCCCGCGGCGTGCAGGGCGGCCGCGGCGACATAGCCGTCGCCACCGTTGTTACCGGGGCCGCACAGGACGAGGATTTCGGCACCCGCGGCAAGGCGGCGGGCGGCCTGCGCTATCCCATTCCCCGCTCGGTCCATGAGGGTCGCGACCGACGTACCGGCGGCGATCGCGGCATTCTCGGCGGCGCGCATCCGGGCCGCCGTCAGGATCGGCTGGCCCGCGATGGGTATCATGCGCCGCCCTTGATCGTCGCGGGCAGGCGGTAGCGGCCGTCGCCGATCGCGACGTCGATCGATCCGGCATCGGGAATGGTCACCCGCGCCGGTTCGGCGCCATCGGCCGCGACCACGCCGCGCCCGTCCCTGGTGACGAGCAGGCGATGGAAGCCGCCATCGGCGTGACGCAGCGTCAGGATAAGCCCGCGGTCGTCCTGCGCCTGTTCGACGGTGCAACTGCGCTGAAGCGCGCCCTGCCCGCGGGCGCACAGGATGTTGCCGGCGTCCTCGGCCGTCTTGGCCTGTTCGGCCTCGACCTGCGCGAGGACGTTGGTGTCGGCGGTCTGCGTCGCGGGATCGCTGCATGCGGAGAGGAGCAGGAATGCCCCCGCCGCACGGCTGCGATCAAATGTCCGCATAGACGTGGGTTTCGGCCTTCGCGCCGGGGTGGGTGACGGCGCCCTGCCATGCGGGACCGACGTTCTGGGCATAGCGCCACAATGCGCCCGACCCGTAATCGTTTACCCGCGGCTGCCATGCGGCACGGCGCGCGGCGAGGATGGCATCGTCGACGACGAGGTCGATCGTGCCGGTCTCGGCGTCGATGCGGATCGTGTCGCCGTCCTCGACCAGCGCGATCGGGCCGCCCTCGGCGGCTTCGGGACCGACATGGCCGATGCAGAAGCCGCGGGTCGCACCGGAGAATCGGCCATCGGTGATGAGCGCGACCTTCTCGCCCATACCGAGGCCGTAGAGCGCCGCGGTGGTCGACAGCATCTCGCGCATGCCGGGGCCGCCCTTCGGCCCTTCGTAGCGGATGATGAGCACTTCGCCTTCGTTGATCGAACGCGCCTCGACCGCGGCGAAGCAATCCTCCTCGCAATCGAAGACGCGCGCCGGCCCCTCGAACTGGAGGCGGTGCATGCCGGCGACCTTCACGATCGCACCATCGGGGGCGAGGGAGCCGCGCAGGCCGACGACGCCACCGGTCGGGCTGATCGGCGTCTGCACGTCGTAGATGACCTTCTGGTCGGGGTTCCACGTCACCTGATCGATGTTCTCGCCCAGCGTTCGGCCGGTGACGGTCATGCAATTGCCGTCGAGCAGGCCGCCGGTCAGCATCGTCTTCATCAGCATGTAGACGCCGCCTGCCTCATACATGTCCTTCGCGACATATTGGCCACCCGGCTTGAGGTCGGCGATGTACGGCGTCGACTTGAACGCTTCGGCGACGTCGAACAGGTCGAAATCGATCCCCGCCTCGCTCGCCATCGCCGGCAGGTGGAGCGCGGCGTTGGTCGATCCGCCGGTGGCGGCGACGACGCGGGCGGCGTTGATGAAGGCTTCGCGCGTGCAGATGTCGCGCGGGCGCAGCTGCCGGCCGACCAGTTCCATCACCTGCGCGCCCGCGGCGACGGCGATCTGTTCGCGCGTCGTATAGGGGGCGGGCACCATGTTGCTGTTGGGCAGGCTGAGGCCGATCGCCTCGCCGACGCAGGCCATGGTGTTGGCGGTGAACTGGCCGCCGCAGGCGCCGTGGCCGGGACAGGCGACCTTTTCGAGTTCGTGCACCTCCGACAGCGGACAGGCGCCGGCGGCATATTTGCCGACGACCTCGAACACATCGACGACGGTGACGTCGCGGTTGTGGAAGCGCCCGGGCAGGATCGATCCGCCATAGACGAAGATCGAAGGGATGTTGAGGCGAAGCATCGCCATCATCATGCCGGGGAGCGACTTGTCGCAGCCGGCGAAACCGACCAGCGCGTCGTAGCAATGGCCGCGGACGGACAGCTCGACCGAATCGGCGATGACTTCGCGGCTGACCAGCGAGGCCTTCATCCCCTGATGGCCCATTGCGATGCCGTCGGTGACGGTGATCGTGTTGAAGCGGCGCGGCATGCCGCCGCCGTTGATGACGCCGGCCTGCGCGGCATCCGCCTGCGCATCGAGCGTGGTGTTGCACGGCGCGGAATTGTTGCCGGCGCTGGCGAGCGCGACGAAGGGCTTGGCGATATCCTCCTCGCCGATGCCCATGGCGTAGTAATAGCTGCGGTGGGGAGCGCGTTCCGGGCCAACCGAGACGTGGCGGCTCGGCAGGCGGGTCTTGTCGAACTGGGTCATGGCGACAGGCTATTGCGTCGACGGAGCCCGCGACGCAAGTCTGTTACGCCAAATTTTTGTTCAGAGCGCTTCGAGCGCCTTTGCGACCCCGTCCATGGTGAACGGCTTCTGCAGGACGGGACGGTCGCGGAACTGCGCATCGACGCTGTCGTCGCTGCCGCCGGTGGCGAAGACGAACGGGATATCCCGCGCCGCAAGCGCTTCGGCGACGGGGGTGCTCTTCTCGCCGCCGCGCAGGTTGACGTCGAGGATCGCGGCGTCGATGCCGCCATCCTCGACCCGCGCCAAAGCGGTCGCGACGCTGTCGACGGTGCCGACGGCGGTCTTGTCGAGCACCTCGAGGAAATCCTCGAGCATCATCGCGATCAGCGGTTCGTCCTCGACGATGAGGATCTGGGTCGGAGCAGCCATCCATGGCCCTTACCCGCGGTTGTTGCGCAATGCCAACAGGTTGTTTTCGGTCTGTACCGGTCGGACGACACAAGGGCCGGGGCTAGCGCCCGACGAGCACGTCCCGCGCGGCCTCGGCGAGCTGCTGCACGCTGAACGGTTTGGGGAGGAAGGCGACGTTGTCGAGGTCGATCGACTTGCGCAACTGCTCCTCGGCATAGCCCGACATGAAGATGATCGGCAGGTCGGGATAGCGGTCGCGGGCGTGGCGGACCATGGTCGGGCCGTCCATCGTCGGCATCACCACGTCGCTGATGAGCAGGTCGGGGCGACCGTTGCGGTCGAGCAGGTCGAGCGCGGCCTCGCCATTCTCCGCGGTCATCACGGTATAGCCCTGCCGCGTCAGCGCGCGCTCGGCGACGGCGCGGACCATATCCTCGTCCTCGACCAGCAGGATGGTGCCGGTGCCCCACATCTCGACCGGCTTGGCGGGTGGTCGCGCGAGCGGTGGTCGCGTTACCGTCCCCGCCGCATGCACGGGCAGATACATGGTGAATGTCGCGCCCTGGCCGGGCCGCGAGTCAGCGAAGATCCAGCCGCCCGACTGTTTGACGATGCCATAGACGGTGGACAGGCCAAGGCCGGTGCCCTTGCCCACCTCCTTGGTGGTGAAGAAGGGTTCGAAGATCTTGGGCAGGATTTCGGGCGGGATGCCGCCGCCGGTGTCGGTGACGACCAGCGCGGTATAATCCGCGACCGGCAGGATGTCGGACGCCATCGCGCGCACTTCGCTGGCCGTCACCGCCTTGGTCTGGATCGTCAGGGTGCCGCCGCTGCGCGGATTGTGGGTCAGCATCGCGTCGCGCGCGTTGACCGCGAGGTTGACGACGACCTGTTCGAGCTGGCCCGGATCGGCGCGGACCGCGCCCAGATTGCGGCCATGGGTGACGTCGAGCGTGATCTGCTCGCCCATCAGACGCTTGAGCAGGTTCGAGACCTCCGCGACGACGTCGGGCAACTGCAGCGTCTGCGGGCGCAGCGTCTGCTGGCGGCTGAACGCGAGCAGCTGGCGGGTGAGGCTGGCGGCGCGGTTCGAGTTGGTGCGGATCTGCTGGATGTCGTCATAGTCGCTGTCGCCGGGCGAATGGCGCATCATCATCAGGTCGCAATGGCCGATGATGGCGGTGAGGATATTGTTGAAATCGTGCGCGACGCCGCCGGCGAGTTGGCCGACCGCCTGCATCTTGGTCGCCTGCGCCACCTCGCGCTTCAGGCGGCTTTCCTCGCTATTGTCCTTGAGGCTGAGCAGCACCGCGGCATCGCCGAGGCCGCGCGCGCCGGCGATGGTGAGCGCGACCGGTTCCTCGGGATGGCTCTTGAGCCGGACGGCCATGTCCGAGGAATGCGTCGCGCCCCCGGCGAAGCGGCGGATCGCATCGGCGACCGCGGTCTTGTCCTCGCGCACGACCAGGTCGCCGGGGTAGAGCGGCGGAGCATGCGGATCGACGCCGGCGGCGCGGATGAAGGCGTCGTTCATCTGCAGGAAGCGGCCCTCGCGATCGACCAGCGCCATGCCGAACGGCATCAGGCTGACGAGGCTGCGGACATGCGCCGAGGCGCTGGCGCCGATCGCCGGGGCGGTATCCTCGTCGTCGAGCAGCGCGACGAGCACGGGCGCATCCTCGCTGTCCATGAAGGGAATCTGGACGACGCGCAGCGGCGTGCCGTCGAGCCCCTCGCGTTCGAAGCGGACGAGGCCGCGGCTGTCGGTGATGAGCAGCCGGGCGAAGTCGCGCCCGTCGATCGGCCCGACCGCGCCCAGCGCGCGCTCGGCGAGCACGCGGTTGGTCGCGCGGACGCGGCCGTCGGGGCCGATCAGCGCCGCCATCACCCCTGCCCCGCCGAGCCGGTCGCCGGTCGCGCCGCCGATCAGCGCCTCGGTCGAGGCGGCAAGGTCCTGGCGCTGGAGGACGACGAAGCGCCAGACGAGCATGTCGCCGTCGTCGCCGGCGCGGGTGATATGCGCGGTGATGCGGTGGCGGCCAATGACGAGGCCCGCGATCTCGCCGCTGCCGTCGCGCCACGCGATGCGGCCGGCGTTACCGAGCAGCGCGACGCCATCGCCCTCAAGCGGCAGGCCGGGGGGCGTCGGAAAGCCGCCGAACAGCGTTTCGAACGCGTCGTTGGCGCAGACGAGGCGACCGGCGCGGTCAGTGATCGCCACCGCATCGCCGCTCGCCTGCGCGACGGCGCGGGTGAAGGCCCAGTCGATCGCATGGGGTTCGGCCGCGGCCTGCTGGCGCAGCAGGCGCCAACCGATGACGGCACCGGTGGCGACGATGCCGATGCCAAGGAAACCGGCGGCGACGGCGATGCTGCCGACGAGGAACAGGACGAGGCCGGCCGCGGCGATCGTCGCCCCGCCGGCGACGAGGATCGCGGCACGCTTCGGGTCGAGGCCGGCGGGGATCGGAAGGGACGCCATGTCGGCGCCGTCATCGCGGGATGTGACGCCCGCCGTCAAGCGATTGGTTTGACTGGTTGAGGCTCCGGCCCGCAGCGCCGGAGGGATCGGGCTCTCGCCGCGGCGCGACCGTCACCCCGGATCGGTCCGGGGTGACGGCACGATAGATCCGGGGCGTTACCAGATCTTGATGCGGTCGGCGGGGGCCAGATAATATTTCTGCCCCGGCTTCACGTTGAACGCCGGATACCAGGCGTCGAGGTTGCGGACGACATAGGCGCGCCACTGGCCCGGCGTGTGCGGATCGGTGGTGAGCTGGTTCTTGATCGACGCCTCGCGCGCCTTGGTCTGCCAGACCTGACCGAAGCCCATGAAGAAGCGCTGGTCGCCGGTGAAGCCGTCGAGCACCGGTGCCTTCTTGCCCTTCAGCGACAATTTGTACGCGTCATAGGCGACGTTGATGCCGGCGAGGTCGGCCATGTTCTCGCCCAGCGTCAGCTGGCCGTTGACGTGGCTGCCCGGGATCGGTTCGTAGGCGGCATATTGCGCGACGACCTTGTCGGTCAGCGCGCTGAAGCGCTTGACGTCCTCCGCGGTCCACCAGTCCGAGAAATTGCCCTTCGGATCGAACTTGCGGCCCTGGTCGTCGAAGTGGTGCGAAAGCTCGTGGCCGATCACCGCGCCGATCGCGCCATAGTTCACCGCCGGATCGGCGTTGGGGTCGAAGAACGGCGGCTGGAGGATCGCGGCCGGGAAGACGACCTCGTTCATCAGCGGATTGGCATAGGCGTTGACCGTCTGCGGGGTCATGAACCATTCGCTGCGATCGACCGGCTTGCCGATCTTGTCGAGCTGCCGCTTGTATTCGAACTCCGCGACGCGATCGGCGTTGCCGAGCACGTCACCCTTCACCACGCGCAGGTTGGTGTAGTCGCGGAACTTGTCCGGATAGCCGATCTTGGGGGTGAATGCCGCCAGCTTGGCGCGCGCCTTCACCTTCGTCTCGGGCGCCATCCATTCGAGCCGGGCGAGGCGCGCATCCATCGCCGAAATCAGGTTGCGGACGAGCTCGTCCGCCTTGGCCTTCGCCTCGGGCGGGAAATATTTCTGGACGTAGATCTGGCCGACCGCCTCACCCAGGCTGCCGTTGACGAGATCGACGCCGCGCTTCCAGCGCTCCTTGAGCTGCGGCGTGCCCGACAGCGTCGTGCCGTAGAAGGCGAACTGGGTGTTGACGAAGTTGGACGACAGCAGCGGCGCGGCGTTCGAGATGGTGTGGAAGGCGAGATATTCCTTCCATACCGGCAGCGGCGTCGCCGCGACGATCTTCGCGGTCGCGGTCAGCGCCGAGGGCTGGCCGACGATGACGCGGGTCTGGCTGCCGAGGCCCTGCGCGGCGAGCATCGCCTTCCAGTCGAAGCCCGGCATCGCGGTGGCGAGCTGCTCGACCGGCATCGGGTTGTAGCCCTTTTCGACCTGACGCAGCTCGGCACGCTCCCAATGGACCTGCGCAATGCTCTTCTCGAGGTCGAAGATGCGCTGCGCCGAACCCTGCGGATCGGGCTGACCGGCCATGCGCAGCATGTCGGCAATATAGGCGACGTACTTCGTACGCGCCTCGGCGAACTTGGGGTCGTCCTTGAGGAAATAGTCACGGTCCGGCAAGCCGATGCCGCCCTGGCCGAGGTAGACCGCGTAGACGGTATTGTCCTTGAGGTCCTGCTGCACGCCTGCGCCGATCGGCACGTCGATGCCGTGCATCGTCGCCTCGCCGAACGCCTTGGCGAGATCGGCCGGCGTGGCGATCGCGGCGATTTTCGCCAGATAGGGCTTCAGCGGCGCGGCACCGGCAGCCTCGATCGCGGGCGCGTCCATGAAGCTGGCATAGGTGTCGCCGATCTTCGCCGAGACGGGGTCGCCACCCGGATTGGCGGCGGAGCCCTCGATCACCGCGCGGGTGCGCTCGTCGGACAGGTTGCGCAGGATCGCGAAGCCGCCCCAGCTCGACCGGTCGGCCGGGATTTCGGTGCGGGCCATCCAGGCGCCGTTGACGTAATTGTAGAAATCGTTGCCCGGCAGCACCGCCTTGTCCATCGCGGTGAGGTCGACGCCGAAGTCGCCGAGCTGCGGCTTGCCGGGTACGGACTTCGCGGCGGGGGCGGCCGGCGTGGCGGTCTGGGCGTAGACGACGCCGGACGCGGCGGAGGCGAGCAGAAGAGCGGCGAGAACCGGTTTGCGCATGAATGGCCCTTTTGAAGGAAAGAACGGAAAATCAGACTCGGTATGACCGGTGTTGTAGCCGGTTAGAACGCCTCGTCAAATATGGTTTCGATTGTGACGATGTCGCCATTTGCGCGCGATCCACAGGCGCCAGCCGAGCGCCGACAGCGCATAGCCGAGCAGCGCGCAGCCCGTGGTCAGGACGATCAGGCCGAGCCCGAACGCCGGCCCCTGCGACCACAGCCAGTGGAGCGCGCCGGTGAGCCATTGCAGCCAGCCGGTCGCGGCCTCGGTGACGGGCTGGGTGATAGCGGGCGCATCGCTGCGCAGCAGCCACGTGCCGATCTTGTAGGCGACGAACCACAGGAACGGGGTGGTGAACGGATTGGTGATGAACGTGGTCAGCGCCGCCACCGGCACGTTGGCGCGAAACGGCAGCGCGAAGAGGGCGGCGATCGCGATCTGCGCGACCGGAAACAGGAAACCCGCGACCATGCCGAGCGCGACGCCGCGTGGCACCGAGCGGCGATTGAAGCGCCACAGGCCCGGCTCCATCACGCGATGCGCCACGGGCCGCAGCAGCCGGTTCGATTCCATCGAATCCCGCGTCGGCATGTTGCGCCGGCACCAGGCGAGACTCTTGTGGACCATGCCCGGGGCCGGCGACGCCATCAGCCCCGATCGCGCATGATTCGTCCGGCTTCCCGCTTCCATTCGCGCTCCTTGATCGCGGCGCGCTTGTCGTGGTCCTTGCGCCCCTTGGCCAGGGCGAGTTCCACCTTCGCGCGGCCGCGGCCGTTGAAATAGACACTGAGCGGCACGAGGGTCATGCCCTCGCGCGCGACCGCGCCGTGGAGCTTGTTTATCTCGCGTTCGTGAAGCAGCAATTTACGGGGCCGCTTGGCCTCGTGGTTGTAGCGGTTGCCGTGGCTGAATTCGGGCACGTTGGCGTTGACCAGCCAGACCGATCCGTCGCGCACCTCGGCATAGCTTTCGGCGATGCTGCCCTCGCCGAAGCGGAGCGACTTCACCTCGGTGCCGGTAAGCGCGATGCCCGCCTCGTAGACGGTGTCGATGCTGTATTCGAACCGTGCCTTGCGATTCTCGGCGACGATCTTCTTCTTGTCGAAGGTGGCGGGTTTGGGACGCGACATGTGAGGGCGATGTAGGGGGTGATGGGGGGCAAGGGAAGCGGGGTGGCGACGATTGCGCCGACCACCGCGTGTGATAGCATCTCGTCCATGATCGACTGGCGCGCCATGACCGGAACCTCGCTGGTGAATGCCGTGCTGGCCATGTCGCTTGCCGGCCTGTTCGCTCCTGTCCCGTTTTTCGTGTGCGCGGACTGCGGCGGCGGCTGGTGGTTCGGCGAACCCGATCCGATCGTCGCGATCGAGCTGGGCAGCCACGTCAATGTGTACCCGATCGACGCGGTGCCGACGCCAATGGTCGCGGGCGGATCACCGACGCCGGTCGTCGTTCGCAGACCGTGCGCCGGGCAGGAACCGGTCGATCGCCTCCCACGGCTGATCGATGCGAGACTGCCCGGCGCAATAGACCTCGGAAACATAACTGCCTGCGTCCACATCGGCGCCACCGGGCGGCCGGATGCCGTCCGTGTCGTCCGTCAATCGTCGCGACGGGCGACGGCGGCACTGCGCCGGCTTGTTCCGACGTGGACGTTCATGCCCGCCTATCGCAACGACAGACCCGTGGAATCCTGGGTCGCGGTGCAAGCCGTCCGTTAAACGCCGTCCGTCAAACGAGGCCCGCATGCGCCAGCGCCGCGTCGACCGCGGCGCGCGAGGCGTCCGATGGCCAGGTCATCGGCAGGCGGATGCCGTCGGGGAAGCCGGGGCGGACGCGGGTCATCGCGTATTTGACCGGGCCGGGGGATGCGTCGGTGAACAGCGCGTCGTGGAGCGGGTAGAGCCGGTCCTGCAGCGCCAGCGCTGCCGCATAATCGCCGGACTGGCAGGCGGCCTGGAAGTCGGCGCACAGGCGCGGCGCGACGTTGGCGGAGACGGAAATGCAGCCCCTGCCCCCCATTGCGTTGAACGCCAGCGCCATGTCGTCGTTGCCCGACAGCTGGACGAAGTCCGGACCGCAGGCGTCGCGATGCGCGGAGACGCGGGCGATGGCGCCGCTGGCGTCCTTCACCGCCACGAACACCTTTGGAAAGGCGTTGACGATCCGGGCGAGCGTCGCGGGCTGGATGTCCGTCACGGTGCGGGCGGGAACGTTGTAGAGGACGATCGGCAGTTCGGCCGTCTCCGCCAGCCTGGCGAAATGCTGGTAGATGCCCTCCTGACCCGGGCGGTTGTAGTAAGGCGGGACCATCAGCGCGGCATCGGCGCCGGCATCGCGGGCACGGGTGATGTTGGCGGCGGCGACCGCGGTGTCGTTCGATCCGGCGCCGGCGATGACCGGCACGCGCCCCGCGGTTTGGTCGACGCAGACCTGGACGATGGCGAAATGCTCGTCGGCGGTCAGCGTCGCCGCCTCGCCGGTGGTGCCGCAGGGGACGAGCGCGGACGAGCCCTCGGCGATCTGCCAGTCGATCAGCGCGCGATAGGCGGCTTCGTCGAATGCGCCGTCTTGCGTGAAGGGCGTGACGAGGGCGGGGATGGAACCTGAAAACATGAGGTAATTCGCGCTCCTGCTGCGCCGGGACGGGTTTTCGTTCAGGACAGATACGGGTGGAGGCCGTATGATGTCCACATGCACCCAGCCACGCTTCCGATCGGACTTCTTCTCGCCACCTTCGTCGGGGTCTCCGCGGCTCCCCTTCAGATGCAGGTCCAGCCCGTGCCGCAGGCGCCGGCGGATCAGGATCAGCTCGACCGCTATCGCACGCAGATGGCGAACATGTCGCCGCGGGCGCCGCAGACCCCCGCGGATGGGGCGATCGCCGCCGCCATCGCGCAGTGGAAGGCGATCCAGCAGACCGATGCGCTGCCCTTCGACAGCTATGCCGGGTTCCTGATGGCGCATCCGGGCTGGCCCGGCGAGCCCGCCAACAGGCGTGCCGCGGAGAAGCAGGCGGTGAACGCCGCGCCAGCCAATGCCATCGCCTATTTCACCCGCTTCGCGCCGCAGAGCGGTGCGGGGCTGGTCGCGCAGGCACGGGCGTTGCAGGCGACCGGTCGGATGGTCGAAGCGCAGGCTGCGGCGCGGGCGGCGTGGCGCAAGGGCGGCCTGGCGGCGAACGACGAGGCGACGGTGCTGACCGGCTTCGCGAGCGCGCTGACGCCGGACGATCACGATGCGCGGATGGATGCCCTGCTGTGGCAGAATGCGACCGGGGTCGCCGCCCGCCAGATCGCCTATACCAGCCCGTCGCGGCGGCCGGTGTTCGAGGCGCGGCTGGCGTTCCGCTCCAACACGGCCAATGCCGCCGACCTGGCGATGCGGACGCAGGATCAATATGCGAGCGATCCCGGCTATGTCGCCGACCGCGCGACCTGGCTGCGCAACACCGGCGCGTCGCCGACCGCGCGGTCGTGGCTGGCGCGGCCGCGTGCACTCGCGAGCCGGCCGGGCGACGTCGAGAAATGGTATGAGGTGCTGCTGGTCAACGCCCGCGCCGCGCAGGCGGACGGTCAGTATCAGCTCGCCTATGATATCGCGCGGCAAGTCGACGACGCCTATCCCGCCGGGACCGACGTATCGACCAAACCCTATGGCGAGCGCGACGATTACACCAGCCTCGCCTGGCTCGCCGGACAGGTCGCGATGAAGTCGCTCGGCCGCCCTGCCGATGCGATGGTGATGTTCGAGCGCTACGGCCGCGGCAGCCAGTCGCCGCAGACGCGGGCCAAGGGCTTCTACTGGGCGGGCCGCGCGGCGGAGGCGGCCGGCAAGGCGACCGAGGCCGCGGGCTATTATGCGCGGGCCGGCGGCTATCGCGACCAATTCTACGGGCAACTGGCGCTCGAGCGGACCGGCAAGCCGCTGGTTGCGCCGCCGGCGATCGGCGCACCCGTGATCGCGCCCGCTGTGCGGCAGGCGTTCGCCGCCCGCGAGACGGTGCGCGCGGCGCGCTTCCTGGGCATGATCGGCCAGTGGCAGGATCAGACCGCCTTCGTTCGCCAGATCGCGGCGCAGGCGACCAGCGACACCGATCATCTGCTCGCCGCGGAACTGTCGCGCGAGATCAACCGGCCGGACCTGGGCGTGATGGTCGGGCGCAGCGCGATGCAGAACGGCCTGTCCGACTATTCGGCGACGGGCTTTCCGACGGTGAGCGTGCCGACCGGTTACGAGGACAATTGGACGCTGATCCACGCGATCGCACGGCAGGAGAGCCAGTTCGACAAGACCGCGGTCAGCCATGCCGGCGCACGCGGGCTGATGCAGCTGATGCCCGCCACCGCGCGCGAGCAATCGGGCAAGATCGGCATCTCCTACGACCCCGCCTCGCTGACCAGCGATCCCAATCTGTCGATCATGCTGGGATCGAGCTATTTCCAGCGGATCTTCGGCATCTACGGCAGTTATCCGCTGGCGATCGCCGCCTATAATGCGGGCGGCGGCAACGTGAACAAATGGCTGCGTGCCAATGGCGACCCGCGCACCGGCGGCGTCGACATGGTCGACTGGATCGAGGCGATCCCGTATCAGGAAACCCGTAACTACGTGCAGCGCGTGCTGGAGAATGCGGTCGTCTACGACCTCATCAATCCCGCCCGGGCGAAGAGCCGGGGCCCCGCGAACCTCAGCTGGTATCTAGGCAAGCGGCCGGGCTGATCCGTGGAACAGCGACCGAATTACATCACGCCGGCGGGCTATGCGACGCTGCGCGCGGAATACGAACAACTGTTCGGCACCGAGCGGCCGGCACTGGTCGAGACGATCGCCTGGGCGGCGGGCAACGGCGACCGGTCCGAGAACGGCGACTACATCTACGGCCGCAAGCGGCTGCGCGAGATCGACCGGCGGCTCGGCTGGCTGTCGAAGCGGATGAAGGCGGCGAAGGTGGTCGATCCGGCGCAGGCGCAGGATCGGACGCGGATATGGTTCGGCGCGACGGTGACGATCGCGGATGAGGACGATGTCGAGCGCGTGCTGACGCTGGTCGGCGACGACGAGGCGGAGGCCGGTGCGGGACGGATCGGGTGGAACGCGCCGATCGCGCGGGCGCTGCGCGGTGCGACGGTGGGCGACCTGCGCCGCGTCACGCTGCCCGCGGGCGAGAAGGAATATGAGGTGATCGCGGTCATCTATCCGGCCGGGTGACGATCACGCGAAGTGACGCCAGGACCGTGCTTAGCGGTTGACCGTCGGCGATCCGGCCGCGAGGTTCGCGCGCATGGAAGACACTCTGCGCAACATCGCCCTCCTCATCGACGCCGACAATGCGTCTTGGCACGCGATCGATCCCGTCCTGACCGTGCTCGCCGAGCTCGGCACCGTCAACATCCGCCGCGTCTACGGCAATTGGTCGAAGCCCGCGCTGAAGGGCTGGCGCGACATGACGGTCAAGCACGGCATCGAGCCGCAGCAGCAGTTCGACCTGACCAAGGGCAAGAACGCCACGGACATGAAAATGACGATCGACGCGATGGACCTGCTGTTCCGCGGGCGGATCGGCGGGTTCGGGATCATGTCGTCGGACAGCGACTTCATGCCGCTGGCAATGCGCATCCGGCAGGACGGCATCCCGGTCTATGGCTTCGGCAATGCCAAGACGCCCGAGGCGTTCAAACAGGCGTGCACGCGCTTCATCGACGTCGGCGCGCTGGTGAGCGAGGCGAAGGCGGAGGCGGTAGCGCCGGTGGCCGCCAAGCCGGCCAGCGTCGACGTGCCGATCGGCGACTCGCTGCCGCCGTCGATCGCGAGTGCCCCCAAGACGAAAAAACCGATTGATCCCGAGCTGATCGCGCTGCTCATCGATGCCTATCAATCGGTGAAGCGCGACGAAAAGGGCTATGTCAGCCTGTCGGCGATGGGGCAGCTGGCGGGCAACCGGTCAAGCTTCGATACGCGCAACTACGGCTATCAGCGCCTGTCGGACCTGATCCTGGCGGTGCCAAACTTCCAGTCCGAACGCCGCGAGAGCGGAGTTTTCGTCAAGCGCGTGCGCTAGATGGGGAGACGTGATAGGGTGACGGGATGAACTACCACGCGCCTGTGGAGCTGGGGCCGCAGCCCGTCCGGCTGAAGGTGAAAGACGTCGTCCTGCTCGACGGCGGGGGCGCGTTCAGGGATTATGGCCGGATCGAGCTGATCGAGGGGGAGCTGCTTTACATGAATGCGCAGTTCCGTCCTCATATGTTTGCCAAGGACGAACTCGCCTATCGGATCCGTCAGGCGCTGGAAGCGAACGGGGTCGACCTGTTCGTCGGTACCGAAGCGTCGGTCCATCTGTCTGACCATGATCTGCCGCAGCCCGATATCATCCTGACGTCGGAGGCACGTGGTGACGGCCCGGTTCCCGGCGACAGCGTTCGCCTGCTGGTCGAGGTGGCGGATACGACGCTCGATCACGATCTGGGACGAAAGGCAACGATGTACGCATCGGCGCGAGTGGCGGAATATTGGGTGGTCGACCTCAATGGTCGCGTGATCCACCAGCTCGCGAACCCCGAAGGCGTGCAGTTCAGCCGACACGACGAAGTCCCCTTCGGCCAGCCCATCGTCGCGATCACGATTCCCGGACTGACCGTTGCGACTAACCGGCTGTAGTCACCCCGTCCTCGGATCGGGCGTCACCAGCCGCGCACGGGTGCCGGGGCCGGCATCCTCATAGGCCAGTTCGCCGCGCAACTGGCGCGCAAGGCTGGCGATCATGCGCATGCCGAGGCTCTGCCGCGAGGCCGATTTGAGGTCGAAGCCGGCGGGCAGCCCATGGCCATGGTCGCTGACTGTGAGATGCAGTTCGCCCGCCCGATTGGTGATCGCGACGATAATCTCGCCCCCCTCGTCATAGGCGTATTTGATTGCGTTGGTGACCAGTTCGGTGACCAGCAGGCCGATCGGGATCGCCGAATCGGCGCTGATCTGGACGCGTGCAATATCGCAGTGGATGGCGTGGAGCGGCGCCTGTTCGCGCAACTGCTCGACGATACCGCCGATCAGATCGTCGAGCGCGACGATGCCGACCTGCTCGCCGCGCCACAGGCGGTCGTGCGCCTGCGCGATCGCGGTGATCCGCGCCTGCGCATCGCCGAGCAGGCGGGTGATGCGTTCATCGGGATCGGCCTGCATCTGCAGGTTGAGCAGGCCCGATACCATCGCCAGACTGTTCTTGACGCGGTGGCTCGCCTCGCGAGTCAGCAGCTCCTGATGCTCCAGCGCGTGGTTGAGGCGGCGCTCGGCCTCCTGCCGCTCGATCGCGACGCCGATCAGATTGGCGAAGCCCTGCATGAAGGCGAGGTCGGATGCCTCGAACTTGCCCTCGTCCGGGCTGTCGACCTCGAGCACGCCGAACCGTCGGCCGCCGGCCTCGACCAGGACGTTGATCGCCCGGCGGATGTTGTGATCCGCCATGAAGCCGGGCGTGCGGAACCGGGTTTCGTTTTCGAGGTGGTTGGAGATCACCGCCTCGCCGGTGTGATAGGCATAGCCCGCCGGCGAACCGAGATCGGCACGCATCTCGGTCCCGCCGACGACGCCCGCGCGCCAGCCGACGCCGTTGCGCACGAGCAGCACGTTGTCGTCGGTGCAATGTTCGAGGAACTTGCAATAGCGCGAGCGCATCCCCTCGGCGCACAGCTCCACCGCGCGTTGCAGCATCGGCTGCAGGTCGCGCGCGCGTAGCGCCTCGATCCCGAACCGGGCGAGGACCGATTGCTGTTGCAGCCGATATTGCAACTCACCGGCACCGGGAGGCTCATCCCCGCCGGGCGATCGTTCGACCACTGCCAACCCCGCTTCTTCCCCTTGCATGCGGGTCCGCGCCCGCCTGTAACCTGACACGCACGTAGAACGGATCCAAAGGTTTTCAACCGGAAACGGGACGGTCCGCCCGTTCTCACAGGTTCGGCACCAGATCCCGCATGATTTACGACCGTTTCGGATATGCTTTCATCCCGACGCCGTCCGATTGCGGGCAGTGTCGATCCTGCACGTAGCCTGACGTGCCGGTTCGGGGGAACGATGAAACTAAAGATCGAAGATGTCGTCATCTGCCTTGCACTGCTGCTCGGCTTTTCCACATCTCTGCTGATGGCGATCGCCAACGAATCCTGGGGGACGCATTTTCCATCCAGCCTGATCGCCTTCTTTGCCGCGGTATCGGTCGCGGCGCTGATCTACCGCTTCCTCGGCGGATCGGAGGGATCGGAATTCAAGATGGGGGTGCTGAAGGTGACCGGTTCCGCCGCAATCCTGTTCGGCGCGACGTGGTTTCTCGGCGACCGCATCCGAAGCGAGACGCTGATGTATCAGACCGACATCGGTTACCGGACGGTGTTGGCGGAAAAGGCGAAGGCGGTGGCGGACCTGACCACGCTCAACGCCGATCTGACGTCGAAAATCCAGCATCTGGAAACCCGCGTCGCCGACCTCAGCGGCGTGCGCAGCGGCTATACGATCGAACAGATCCGCCGGATGAAGGCCGATGACACCTTCGTATCCACCATCCGCCGGATGTTCGTGAACGAGGACGATCCGTTTCGCCAGACCCTGCGCGAGATGCCGGCGCTCGTAACGCTCAACGATGCGATGACCGATACGAACGTCTATCGCATCTGCGTCGACACGCAGCTGGCGCTGTTCAAGGATTTGGAAACGCAGAAGGACCGAATCCGCATGCGCCGCAACGGCGGTGACGGCGATACGCATGCGGTGGATATCATCCGCGGCGGTACGATCGCATCCGATGCGACCGTGTGTTCGAAGACGATGCCGCGCAGCTTCGATATCCAGATCACCTGCGCCGACGCGGCCAAGCTGTTTCCGGATCGCATTCAGCGCTGCGCGGGGCTGAAGCCGGTATACCAACCGGGGATCACGTCGATCCGCGGCGAGAGGGTCACGCTTGGTGCCCTTCCGCCACGGTAAAGATCAGCGCGTCAGCTTCTTGTAGGCAAGGCGCGTCGGACGATCGGCGGCGTCGCCCATCCGGCGGCGCTTGTCCTCCTCGTAGCTTTCGTAATTGCCCTCGAACCATTCGACGTGGCTGTCGCCCTCGAATGCGAGGATGTGCGTGCAGAGGCGATCGAGGAAGAAGCGATCGTGGCTGATAACCACGGCGCAGCCCGCGAACGTCTCCAGCGCCTCCTCGAGCGCGCGCAGCGTCTCGACGTCGAGGTCGTTGGTCGGTTCGTCGAGAAGCAGGACGTTGCCACCCTCCTTGAGCATCTTGGCCATGTGGACGCGATTGCGCTCGCCGCCCGACAGCTGGCCGACCTTCTTCTGCTGGTCCGGCCCGCGGAAGTTGAACGCGCCGACATAGGCGCGCGTGCCGAGTTCCTGCTTGCCGAAGCGGAAGACCTCGAGCTCGTCGGAGATTTCCTGCCAGACGTTCTTGTTGGGATCGAGATCGTCGCGGCTCTGGTCGACATAGCCGAGCTTGACCGTCGAGCCGACCTCGATCGTGCCGCTGTCGGGCTGTTCCTGACCGGTGATGAGTTTGAACAACGTCGACTTGCCCGCACCGTTCGGTCCGATGACGCCGACGATGCCGCCCGGCGGCAACGTGAAGTCGAGACCGTCGAACAGCAACTTGTCGCCATAGGCCTTGGTCAGGCCCTTCGCCTCGATCACCTTGCCGCCGAGACGCTCGGGCAGCTGGATGAGGATCTGCGCCTTGCCGGCGACGCGATTCTCCTGCTTCGCCATCAGCTCGTCGAACGCGCGGATACGCGCCTTGGACTTGGTCTGGCGGGCCTTGGGGGTCTGGCGCATCCAGGCCAGTTCGTCAGCGATCGCCTTCTGCTTGCCGGCCTCCTCGCGCTCTTCCTGCTCGAGGCGCTTGGCCTTCTTCTCAAGATAGCCCGAATAGTTCGATTCGTAGGTGTAATAGCGGCCGCGATCGAGCTCGAGCACCCAGTTGACGACATTGTCGAGGAAGTAGCGGTCGTGCGTCACAAGGATGACGTTGCCGGTATATTCCTTGAGGTAGTTTTCCAGCCACGACACGCTTTCGGCGTCGAGGTGGTTGGTCGGTTCGTCGAGCAGCAGGATGTCGGGCTTTTCGAGCAGCAGTTTGCAGAGCGCGACGCGGCGCTTCTCGCCGCCCGACAGCTTGCTGACGTCGGCATCGCCCGGCGGGCAGCGCAGGGCCTCCATCGCGACCTCGAGCTGGTTGTCGAGCGTCCACCCGTCGACCGCGTCGATCTTGCCCTGAAGATCGCCCATCTCCTCCATCAGCGCGTCGAAGTCGGTGTCGTCCTTGGGATCGCCCATCTCCGCCGAGATCGCGTTGAAGCGATCGACGAGGTCGGCGACCGGGCGCACGCCGTCCTTGACGTTGCCCATCACGTCCTTGGTCGGATCGAGCTGCGGCTCCTGTGCCAGATAGCCGACGCGCACGCCCTCGGCGGCCCAGGCCTCGCCGGTGAAGTCGGGGTCCATGCCCGCCATGATCTTCATCAGCGTCGACTTGCCGGCGCCGTTGGGGCCGATGATCGCGATCTTCGCCGAAGGGATGAACTGCAGGTGGATGTTGTTGAGCACCGGCTTGTTCGCGCCGGGGAAGGTCTTGGTCAGGCCCTTCATGACGTAGGTGTACTGGACGGCCATGGTCGGCACGCGCTCCTGATCGATACGGACGGGAAAATCTGTCCGCGCATGTAGCGAGCGCGAGGGCCGGGTGCAAATGCCCGGCGCTTGTGCCGGACGCCGCCATCGCTCACACCGTCGCGATCAGAACATGTCCAAGGGGATTGACCGAATGACCCGCCTCGCGCTCGCGCTCCTCGCCCTCGCCTCCTCGACCGCGCTGTCGGCGCAGCGCACCGCCCCGCCCGCCCCCGCTCCGGTCGACCCGAAGGTCGCGGCGCTGCGCGACGCCGCGCTGAAGGACGACGTCGCCTATGACATCGTCGAGGGGCTGACGACGGAGATCGGACAGCGCCTGGCGGCCACCGAGGCGGAGGCGCGGGCGCGGACATGGAGCGTCGGCAAACTGAAGGCGCTGGGGTTCAGGAACGTCCATGTCGAAACCTATCAGATGCCGGTGTGGCTGCGCGGCGAGGAGACCGCGGAGGTCGTCGCGCCCTTCCCTCAGAAGCTGAAGCTGGTCGCGCTGGGCAATTCGGGCGCGACGCCGGCCACCGGCCTGACTGCGCCGGTGGCGGTGTTCAAGACCTATGGCGATCTCGCCAACGCGCCGGCCGAGAGCGTACGCGGCAAAATCGTCTATATCGGCCATGCGATGCAGCCCACGCAGGACGGGTCGAGCTATGGTGCCTACGGCCCCGCCCGCTTCGTCGGCCCGGCGCTGGCGGCGAAGCTGGGCGCGGCCGCGGTGGTCATCAAGTCAATTGGCACCGACCACCACCGCAACCCGCACACCGGCGGCACCAACTTTCCCGCGGGCGTCGCACCGATCCCCGCCGCGGCGCTGTCCGTTCCCGACGCGGAACTGCTCGAACGCATGGCCGGGCGCGGCAAGCCGATCACGCTGAAGCTGGTGCTGACCCCGCGTTTCGCCGGCACCGGCACGTCGGGCAACGTCATCGCCGAAGTGCCCGGCAGCGACCCCAAGGCGGGGATCGTGCTGGTCGGCGGGCATCTCGACAGCTGGGATCTCGGCACCGGCGCGATCGACGATGCATCCGGCGTGGCGATCACCGCCGCTGCGGCGAAGCGCATCCTCGACGGACCCAAGCCGCGGCGGACGATCCGCGTCGTCTGGTTCGGCGCAGAGGAACCGGGCGGCTATGGCGGCAAGGATTATGCCCGCGTCCATGGCGGCGAACGCCATGCCACCGCCGGCGAGAGCGATTTCGGCGCCGATCGCATCTGGCGGTTCGAGGTCAACCTGCCCGACGGCGCCAGGGCGATCGCGGACCGGTTGCAGAGCGCCCTCGCCCCGCTCGGTATCGCGCGCGGCGCGGGCATCGGCGGCGACGGCACCGACGTCGGCCCGACGCTGGCGTTGGGCGTGGCGGCGATCGACCTCAACCAGGACGGTACCCGCTATTTCGATACGCACCACACGCCGGACGACACGCTCGACCGGATCGACCCCGAACAATTGCGCCAGAACGTCGCGGCATGGACGACGATGCTCGCGGTCGTTGCCAATGCGCCGGAGGATATCGGCTCCGTCACACCGCGTCGTTGAGGGCCTCAAGGATGGCCGCAGATGACCCCCGGATGAATTTGGTGATTGACCGGGGGGAGTCGTGCGGTATTTGGGCTGTCTCGCGACGGCGATCGGGCCGGCCGCGATTTTTGCTTTGCTTGGGAGCATTCGAATGAAGAAGATCGCTTTCGTTCTCGCTGCCGCCGGCCTGATGTCCGTCGCTGCCTGCTCGAAGTCGCCTGAAGCCGCTGCCGTCGAGAACAACGCGGACCTGCTGGCGGACAACCTCGAAGCGCAGGCCGATAACATCGACGCGCTGGCCGACAACACCTCGAACGCGACGGCCGAAGCCGTGCTCGAGAACAAGGCCGACAACATCAACGCGGCTGCGGACAACGTCCGTGACGCGGCTGAGGAAAAGGCCGACAACCTGTAATCGCGCTGCGCCGGGCCTCGCCCGGCGCGCCGATCATGCTGTCGCACGTTCCGGAAAGGGGCGCTTCCCACGCGGGAGGCGCCCCTTTTTACGTTCCGGCGCCCAACCGGTGGCTTTTTCTTTGGCGACGGGTGCGCTAGCGAACGCGGCACGGTGGGGCCTGTAGCTCAATGGTTAGAGCTGGCCGCTCATAACGGCTAGGTTGCGGGTTCGAGTCCTGCCGGGCCCACCAGTCCTTGCCCGCCCCACGCACGGAAAGCGGCACCGCCACACCGGATCGGTGCATTGCACGGCTTGCCAGACCGCCCATCGCGATCTACTGCCCTCCCGTCCGCGGTTCTTCGCCGATGCGCGCTTCGCGTATCCGCACCGACCACCGCGGACTCGTCGGGGAGTGGCGCAGGCTGGTAGCGCACCTGGTTTGGGACCAGGGGGTCGCAGGTTCGAATCCTGTCTCCCCGACCACAGTATCGAACAGATCGTAGCGCATTGCGCCGCGCCGTCGCTTGCCAGCGGCGGGCGGATCGGCGAGCATCTCCCTCAATAGGGGAGATACCATGTTCACGACATTTCTGGCGACACTGGCGGCAACGACGGCCGTGTCCGCGCCCATGCCGGCCGCGCCGCAGGATCGGGTGACCGGCACCACGTACATTCAGGCGGGGACGTTGCTGGACCGGCCGGGTCAGGCGCCGCGCGGGGCCAGCACCGTCATCGTCCGTGACGGCAAGGTCGCCGAGATCCGCGACGGCTTCGTCGCGCCCGAGGCTGGCGCCACGCTGGTCGATCTGCGCGATGCGTTCGTGCTGCCGGGCATGGTCGACATGCACGTGCATCTGTGGGGCATCGGCGGCGATCCGATGCGCGCGCGGCTGGAGGCGATGACGCGCGACCGGTTCGACGACGAGATGACCGCCGTCGCGAACGCCCGCACGACCCTGGCGGCGGGCTTCACCTCGGTCCGCGACCTCGGTGGCGATCCGCGCGGCATCCGCGCGCTCCGCGACGCGATCGAGGCGGGGACCGTCGAGGGGCCGACGATTACCAATGCCGGCGAGATGCTGTCGGTGACCGGCGGTCATGGCGATGGCGGCAACGGACTGGCGGAGGAGTTCGCGGGCCTCGCCCATGCGCGACAGGTCAATATCTGCGACGGCCCCGACGATTGCCGCCGTGCGGTCCGGGCGCAGGTGGCGCTCGGCGCGCGCGTCATCAAATTCGCGGCGACCGGCGGGGTGCTGTCCAACGTCAGCGGCGGTCTTGGCCGGGCGATGACGCCGGAGGAGATGCGCGCGATCGTCGAAACCGCGCATACGCTCGGCCGCAAGGTCGCGGCACACAGCCATGCGGCGGAGGGAACCAGGGCTGCGCTGGAAGCCGGGGTCGACTCGATTGAACACGGCACCTTCCTCGACGACGCAACGATCCGCCTGTTCAAGGCCAGGGGCGCCTATCTGGTGCCGACCGAAATCGCGCCGGTCGCCGCCCTCGCGCAAGCGCGCGGCGGGGCGCTGCCGCCCGCAACGATCGCCAAGGCGGAAGCGGCGGCGGCAGCGATGGCGGCCAGCCACGCGCGCGCCTATGCCGCGGGGGTGAAGGTCGCCTTCGGCACCGATACGGGTGTGTCGAAGCACGGCGACAATGCGACCGAATTCGCGCTGCTCGTGAAGAACGGACTGACGCCGGCGCAGGCGATTGCCGCCGCGACGGTGGCGGCGGCCGATCTGCTCGGGCGCGACGACATCGGCATGCTCGCACCGGGTAAGACGGCGGACATCATCGCGGTGACGGGGTCGCCGCTACAGGATGTGACACAGCTGGAGCGGGTCCGCTTCGTCATGCATCGCGGCAAGGTGGTGACGACGGCGGCGGCGGTGCAATAGCCACACGCCATGGTGTCCGCCGTCTGGCGCGTACCGGCGTTGCCAGCAGCCTTTCATGTCGGCGAGGGCCGTTCCCCGTATTGCGCCGCAGGATCGCTGTCGTGTAGCCGATCCTGAATCAACAAGGGGAGCCGAAGCTCCCCTTGTCTTTACATATTCCGGTGTCCGGCGAGCGTCTTGGGAACTCCGCCGGGCGCCGGCAATACTCAGTTGCTGTCGCTGTCGTCGGCAACGATCACGATGCCAGCAACGACCGCAGCCGCCGCGACCAGCGCGATGATGAGACCGCCGCCGGCGAGCTCGTTGCTCTTCTTCGACACCGAACCGGTACGAACCGACTTGGCCACCGACAGGCTCGCTGCGGGGTTCGCAGGAGCAGCCGCGGCGGGCGCCACGGCGAGAGCGGCTGCAGCAACAGCCATCAGATACTTGGCAACCATGATGGTCCCCCCTCATAAAGTGAGTGTCATTCATGGACACAATCGAACAAAAACACAAGCGAAATCGACGACGACGGAGGACAACGATACGTTACAGTTTCAAGTCGCTGCGTCGTGCGAGGGTTCGGGGCCATTGGCCAAAGACGAACCGCAAAGGATTCGCCGTCCGGATCTCGTCCTGTTAAGTTGTTGTTAGGACTCTATTGGCGCGGATCATGAGTCCAGGGGTGTCAATTGTCTGACGGGTCGCGTAGCGACCGGTCACATCGCAGGCCGCGGCGCACCGGCCGCCGCGAGCAGCGCATCGATCCCGACCGGGGTGACGTCCAGCCGGTCCAGACAGGCGAGCATACGATCCCACCATCTCCAGAAATTCGCAAGGTCCGACGCATTGCGGACATAGGGCGTGTGCCCGGGTTCGAGCGAGGGCGAGTGGAAGGAGAAGCTGAGCAGTCGCTGTTCGCCCTCGCCGATCGCGATCCGCACCGCTTCGAGCGCATCGTCGATCGGCATGTCCTCCGGCGTCAGCGCGATCCGTTGCAACAGACCCGATCGTGCGAACAGGCCACGCCCATGCGACAGGCGACCGAGCAGCGGGTGAAGCATTGCGCCGGTCCGGCGGAGGCGGCCCGTAAAGATCGTCGTCAGCGGCACCTCGATCAGCGACCCCATCCGATAGGCCGCGCCGCTGATCGCGGTGAAGTCCGGGCCGCCGTCCACGCGATAGTCGTACCGCGCCCTGACCGACGCATCGACGCGATAGCCACGGGCCGCGAGCAGGGCCGCAGTCGCCGGCCCGATCCCGTAGCGGCCGGCCCGATAGGCGAGCGGAGGCGCGCCGAAGGTGTCGCGCAACAGGTCGGTCAGCGCGTCGAGCTTCGCGGCCTCCAGCGCGGGCGGCAAATTGCCGGCATAGCTGTCCCCCGGCTGCGGCGGCGCATAGGGCGGGGTCACCCAGGGGTGCAGCTGCGCGCCGATCGACGACCGGCCGTCCGCGGCGATCGCCTGCAGGATGTCGACCGCGGCGGCATCGCTCGCGACCGGGTGGTCGACCATGCAGGCAAGGCCGATGCCGCGTTCGGCGAAACGCGCATGGGCGGCGGGCAGCGCGCGCATCGCGGTGACCGACCGGTTGCGCGGATCGAGCGGCGCCGACCAGTCGAACTCCTCCTCGACGTCGACGAAGACGATGAAGCGGTTGCCGAATGTCGCTGGCCAGCGGATCAGAACGCCCGATGCCGGCCGCGGCGCCCGATATGGCGTTACGGCGCCGTCCGCCACGATCAGTTGGTCGCCTGCCCCACCGCGTCATCTAGGGCGGCGGGCAGCCGCAGTGTCAAGAGATGCTCGCCGAAGATCAGCTCGCCGCCGAGTTCGCGCGCGAGGTTGCGCGCCAAGCGCAGCGCGAAGCCGGTGCCGAGCAGAGGCGCGCCGCCCCCCGCCTCGGCATGGTCGGGCGTGTCGCCGTCGATGCTGAGCAGCACGTCCTCGCCGCCCGTGCCGAGCGATTGCGGGCGCGCGAAGCAGAGCGCGACCTGACCGGCCGGCGCCGGCGCCTCGGCGATATCGATCCGTTCGTCCGCGACCGCCGCCGCGGTGAGTGCGGCGAGCAGGCGCGACAGCAGCCGTTCGACCGCGCGATCGTCGGCCAGCGCGGCGTGATCCCCCATCGGATGGATATCGAGCGCGGTGCCGCGCAGCGTCGCGAGCGGTTCCAGATCCTGCGCGATCCGCGCCAGCATCGGCTCGATCGCGACCGGGCCGGCACGCAGGTCTAGCGCCTTGCCCTCGATCCGCGCCGCGGTGTCGAGGTCCTCGATCGCGCCGAGCAGGCTAGCGGCCTGGTCGCGGATCGTCAGGGCATGCTGGCGATAGACGGGCGCGACTGGCCCGAGCAGCTGCGCCTCGATCAGCTCGGCGAAGCCGGCGATGGCGTTGGTCGGCGTGCGCAGCTCGTGGACGAGTTGACGCAAGGAATCCGACGCCGCCTTGCGGGGCGCGGGAGCGACGTCCTCGTCGCGACGCGGACGGCGCGCGATCGCCGCATAGCCGGTGAAGCGGCCGGTGGCGGCATCGAATTGCGGCGTGCCGGTGACCCGCCACGCACCCGCCGCGTCGGATCGCCCGCCGATATCGAGGCGGGCGCCCGCGAACCGCTGGCGCTGGCGCAGCGCACCGTTGATGACCGCGTCGATCCGCACGTCGCCCTGCGGCGCGCCATAAGCGAGCGATGCGCCGATCAGCGTGCCGCGCGACACGCCATCGACGGCGCAGATCACGCCATGGGCATCGGTATCGAACCGGAAGCTGGTCGCTGCGGCCTCCGGCCCGGGCAAATCGGCCGGGGCGTCGGGAACCCGCTGGCGCTGGAAGGCGTCGATCCGCGCGACGAGATCGGCGATCTGGAAGCCGCCGTCGGCGACCGGGCGCGGCTCCGGCGGCGCGGCAGCGGGAATGGCGGCGAGCGCGGGTGGCGGCGATGGTTCGGCGACGGGCGCTGGCATCGCTTCGGGCGCCGGCGCCGCTTCGGGAACCGGCGCCGCTTCGTCATTGGCGGCGACCGGCGGGTCGTAGGGCAGGATAAAATCGCTCGGCCCGAAGCTCTCCAGCCCGCGCGTCACCGTCGCGGGCAGGTCGCGGCGGTGGCGCAGCAGTGCGCGGCCATGCGGGTCGAGACGCGGCAACAGCGCCAGCCAGGCGTCGTCGTCCATCCGCGCGGTGCGCAGCACGGGTGCGGCGACGGCGATGACGTCCTCGGCGAAGAAGGCGATCAGCGGCGCGGGCGGGGTCGCGAAGGCCAGCGCGCGTGCACTCGCCGACCGCACCGCGACGGGCACGGCCTGACGCAACAGGCGCAGGCGGGCGAGCGAGGGTTCGTCGGCCGGGATGCGTCCGCGGCCCATCAGGTCGATCAACTGCCGCCACGCGGATTGCGCGCCGAAGCCACTTTCCATGTCGGCCGAAAGCACGGTTTTCAGGCTGTCGTCGAAACGCACGTCAACTCCCGCAGGGCCGCTTACCGGACGATAAGCGTCGCCCGTCCTTATCGACGGGGACTCACGGTGGAAACCGCTCATTTGTGCGCCCCGGTCGCCACGTCGCATAGTGGGACAATTGCGTTGCGCCGCAATTTTCTTATGATTAAGGGATTGCGCCGCCGTCGATCGGCCTGTTTCCGGAGTTTCTTACGCAATGTCCTTCGATCGGATCGATCGTCAGATCCTCGCCCACCTGCAGCAGGACGGGCGGATGACCAATGTCGAGCTGGCCGAACGCGTCGGGCTGACCGCCCCGCCCTGCCTGCGTCGCGTTCGCGCGCTCGAGGAGGCGGGGGTGATCCGCGGCTATCACGCCGATCTCGATCCCGCCAGCCTCGGTTTTCCGATCACGGTCTTCGCGATGGTGTCGCTGCGCAGCCAGGCCGAGCACGACCTCGCCGCGTTCGAGGCCCATGTCGCGGAAATCCCCGAGATCCGCGAATGCCACATGCTCAACGGCGAAATCGACTTCATCCTGAAGATCGTCGCCAGCGATCTCAAGAGCTTTCAGGAAATCCTGACGACCCATCTGACGCCGGCACCCAATGTCGCCAGCGTGAAGACCTCGCTGACCATCCGCACCGCCAAGTCGACGTCGGGCATCCCCGTCATCATCGACTGACCGCCGACGAGAAAGGGCGGCCCGTCTCCGGACCGCCCCCCCCCTTATCCGAGGCCGTACGCGGTTACGCTGCCGGTGCAGCCGCCGCAGCCGGTGACGAACCGACCTGCGTCCAGGTCGTCCACAGCGCTGCGATGCCCGCCCGCGGATTGCCGGTGACCGCACCGAACGCCGCCTGCGCACCGGCCTTGTCGCCCGACCGCGCCAGCGCGATGCCGAGGCGGGTGTTCACCTCGTTCGCGTCCACGCCACCCTTCCCGAGTGCCGCACGGTAAAGTTCGGCCGCCTTGGCGTAGTTGTTCTGACCGAGGTAAGCGTCACCCGTCGATGCGGCGATCTTGCCGTCCTTCGCCGCCAGCGCCTGCTTCTCGCTGGTGGCGAGCGAACCTTCCGCCTTGATCGCGGTGTTCGCGGCGGTCAGCAGCCCCTTGGAGAAGGTGCTCGACGCCGGAATCCGGCCCGCCGCCATGCCTTCCTTCAGCACCGCGGCCGCCTCATACGGGTTGCCGCGATCGTAGACGCTCTTCGCGTAATCCTCGTACATCGCCTGGTCCGGCATCGCACCCGCGGCGCGCATCAGGCGGTACAGGTCGACGTTCTGCGCCTTGTCGGGCGCGGCGAGGCTGTTCTGCGCAAAGGCATATTGCAGGATGACGTCGCGCCACACCTTGGCGTTCGGATAGGCCGCCACATATTTCTGCATCCAGGCGAGCGTTTCCGGCGCCATCTTCTTGCCGTTCGCGGTGGCGATGCCGAAGCGGTAATAGGCTTCCGGCACCGGCTGGCCCGCGGCCTTCTGCGCGGTGATGAACCGGTCGAGGTCGGCGAGGCCGCCCGCGGTATCACCCGCCTGCACCTTCACCTTGGCGAGCTGCAGGTCGAAATCCGGGCTGGAATAGCCGGCCTGCTTCGCCTGCGTGAAATATTGCGTCGCAACCGGATACTGGCCGCTGTTGTAGGCGAGCTGGCCGCGGCGGAACAGGTAGCGGCCACGATCGGCGGCCGGCGTCGACTTGGCGGTCAGCAGCGCATCGAGCGGCTTGGCGAGGACGGTTTCGTCCAGCGGCGCCTTGGGATTGGCGGCCTGGGCGATCGCCAGCTTCGTGTTCTCGAGGTCGTAGCGGAGCGCGGCGGCGATATACTTGTCGTCGTCGGTCGTCGCCGCGGCCTCGATCTGCGCGACGAGCGGCTCGGCGGTGGCGGGGGTGCGCGCCTTGATCGCCTCCTGCGCCTGGAAGGCGATCGCCTGCACCGGCTTGCTGAGCTTGAAGCCCGGTGCCGCCTGCTCTTCCTTCTTGTCCTTGGCCGCCGCGGGCGCGACGATCGCAAGGCCACTCACGCCGGTGGCCAGCACCGCGGCAAGCGCGAGCTTCGAAAGGGTCTTCATGCTAACTCTCTCTCCAACAAGTGGGGCATCGCTGCCGTAACGTTCACCGGCCTCTAACGGTCCGTCGCGGGCCGTTCAAGCAAAGCGATAGAGCGTTTTTCCATGGCCGGAGGCCGCTGAACGACGATTGAACGCGCCCGCCATGACCGCTACCGGCAGTGGCGATGATCGCGATTATCTCCCCCGCCAAGACGCTCGATTACGAGACGCCCCTGCCCGACCTGACGCCGACGACGCCGCGCTTTGCGGGCGAGGCGGACAGGCTCGCGGCGGCGGCATCGCATCTGACGCAGAAGAAGCTGTCCGAGCTGATGCACATTTCGCCCGCGCTGGCGAAGCTGAACGCCGACCGGTTCCGCGATTTCGCCGAGGCGCCCGAACGGCCGGCGCTGTTCGCTTTCGCCGGCGACGTCTATACCGGACTCGACGCCGGCACGCTGGAGCCGGAGGCGCTGCCGTTCGCGCAGGATCATCTGCGCATGCTGTCGGGCCTCTATGGCCTGCTGCGGCCGCTCGACCTGATGCGCCCCTATCGGCTGGAGATGGGGACGCGCTGGGGCCCGCGGGTCAAGAAGCTGACCGACTGGTGGGGCGACCGGATCGCCGGGGCGCTGGCCGAGGACGTCGCGGCGGAGGGATCGGGCATGGTGCTGAACCTCGCCAGTCAGGAATATTGGGCGGCGGTCGACGGCCGGCTGCCCGCCGGCGTCCGCGTCGTCGCGGTCGACTTCCGTGACGGCGATCGCTTCGTCAGCTTCCATGCCAAGAAGGCGCGCGGGCTGATGGCACGCTGGATGATCGAGCATCGCATCACCGATATCGACGCGATGAAGGGCTTCGACAGCGCAGGCTATGCCTATGACGCGGACGCCAGCACCGCCGACCAATGGCGGTTCGCGCGATGAGCGGCGGCGGCGCCAGCGCGGTGATCGTCGGCGCATCCGGCGGGATCGGTGCGGCGCTGTACGAGGCGATTGCGGACGAAGGCGCCTATGATGTCGTCCATGCGCTGTCGCGGTCGGGCGAGGCGCGGATCGACATCGAGGACGAGGCGAGCGTCGCCGCCGCGGCCGCCCGAATCGCCGCGGGTCCCGCGCCGTCGCTGGTGATCGTCGCCACCGGCCTGCTCCACGACGGCGACCGAGCGCCCGAAAAGAGCTATCGCGAACTGGACGCTGCATGGCTGGCGAAGACGCTGGCGGTCAATGCGATCGGCCCGGCGCTGGTCGCCAGGCACCTGCTGCCGCTGATGCCCCGGCAGGGCCGCACGGTGTTCGCCGTGCTGTCGGCGCGGATCGGCAGCATCTCCGACAACCGGCTGGGCGGCTGGTACGGCTATCGCATGGCCAAGGCGGCGCTCAACCAGCTGGTACGGACGCTCAGCATCGAGGAGAAACGGCGCAACGATCGCGCGATCGTCGTCGGGCTGCACCCGGGCACCGTCGACACCGCGCTGTCGCGGCCGTTCCAGGGCAATGTCCGCCCCGGCACCCTGTTCGCGCCCGATCGCGCGGCGTCACAGCTGCTCGACGTGATCGACGGGCTGAAGGTCACGGACAGCGGCCGGTTGTTCGATTTCGAGGGCAAGGAAGTCGCGCCCTGACGATCGCGCGAGACATGACGAAAACGTCATAATCCGGCCACTTCCCCGTCAGTTGCGTCGGCGCATCCCGTCCTCACGACGACGCGGCATCCGCTGCGTCCGCCGGTGGAGATGATGCCATGACCAAGTCCCTGCCCTTCGCCCTGCTCGCCGCCGCCTCGCTCTGCTGCGGCTCCGCCGCATTCGCCACCGGCGGCCAGAACGCGGCAGTGAAGACGACCGCGACCAGCCGCACCACCACGACCACCAGGCCCGTGATCGGCAAGCCGATGGTCGCGACCCGGACGACGACGAAAGCGACCACCGCGGCCAAGGGCCGGATGGTGACGGTCAAGACCAGCACCGGAAAAACCGTGACCTACGATTGCGGCAAGGCGGGCAACGCCAGCAAGGCCGCCTGCAAGAAGTGAGCCCTTCCCGCGCTTTGTGAGCCCCCACGCGCACGTACGCGCAGGTGCGTACGTGCGCGTGACTTTCGCGTCCCGGCGGCTTACAGGATCGGCACACATCTGTAACAATCCGAAAGCGTATTGCCTTGGCCGACGAGACCACACTCGCCGAACCCCCCTCCCATCACGATGGTATTTCGACGATCTCCATCGTCGATGAGATGAAGACGAGCTATCTCGACTATGCGATGAGCGTCATCGTCGCGCGCGCGCTGCCCGACGTGCGCGACGGCCTGAAGCCGGTGCACCGCCGCATCCTGTTCTCGGCGCAGGAAAACGGCTTCCTGTTCAACCGGCCGTACCGCAAGTCCGCGCGCATCGTCGGTGACGTGATCGGTAAATATCACCCGCACGGCGACCAGTCGATCTACGACGCTTTGGCGCGGATGACGCAGGACTGGGCGATGCGGCTGCCGCTGATCGACGGTCAGGGCAACTTCGGCTCGATGGACCCCGATCCGCCCGCCGCGATGCGCTATACCGAGGCGCGTCTGGCGCGGTCCGCCAGTTACCTGATGGACGATCTCGACAAGGATACCGTCGATTTCCAGCCGAACTACGACGCCAGCGAGCGCGAGCCGCAGGTGTTGCCGGCCCGCTTCCCCAACCTGCTCGTCAACGGCGCGGGCGGTATCGCCGTCGGCATGGCGACCAATATCCCGCCGCACAATCTCGGCGAGGTCATCGACGCCTGCCTGGCCTATATCGACAATGGCGCGATCACGATCGACGAGCTGATCGATATCGTGCCCGGGCCGGACTTCCCGACCGGCGCGATCATCCTCGGCAAGGCGGGCGCGCGCTCGGCCTACCATACCGGCCGCGGCTCGATCATCGTGCGCTCGCGCCACATCGTCGAGGAAAGCCGTGGCGACCGGCGCTCGATCGTACTCACCGCCATCCCCTTCCAGCAGGGCAAGAACGCGCTGGTCGAAAAGATCGCCGAGGCCGCGAAGGACAAACGGATCGAGGGCGTCAGCGACATTCGCGACGAATCGAACCGCGAGGGCGTCCGCATCGTCATCGACCTGAAGCGCGACGCGACGCCCGAGGTGGTGCTCAACCAATTGTGGCGGCACACGCCGGCGCAGGGCTCGTTCCCCGCCAACATGCTCGCGATCCGTGGTGGCCGGCCGGAAACGCTGAACCTCAAGGACATCATCCAGGCGTTCGTCCAGTTCCGCGAACAGGTCATCACCCGCCGGTCGAAGTTCGAGCTGAACAAGGCGCGCGACCGCGCGCACATCTTGCTCGGCCTGGTGATCGCGGTCACCAATCTCGACGAGGTGGTGCGGATCATCCGCGGCTCGGGCAGCCCGGCCGAAGCCCGCGCCGCGCTGCTGGCGCGCGAATGGCCGATCGCGGAGATCGCGCCCTATCTCAGCCTGGTCGAGGCGGTCGAGGGCACGCAGGCGGGCGACGGCTACACGCTGTCGGACACGCAGGTCCGCGCGATCCTCGACCTGCGCCTGCATCGCCTCACCGCGCTGGGGCGCGACGAGATCGGTGAGGAACTCAAGGGGCTGGCCGATTCGATCGCCGCGCTGCTCGAGATCCTCGGCAATCGCGTCCGCCTCTATGAGGTGATGCGCGAGGAACTGGTCGACGTCCGCTCGATCTTCGCGACGCCGCGCCGCACGGAGATCGCCGCGGCGGCCGACGGCATCGACGACGAAGATCTGATCGAGCGCGAGGAGATGGTCGTCACCGTCACCGTGCAGGGCTATATCAAGCGCACCCCGCTCGACGCCTTCCGCGCGCAGAAGCGCGGCGGCAAGGGACGCGCCGGCATGGCGACGAAGGAAGAGGATGCGATCACCTCGCTCTTCGTGACCTCGACGCACACGCCGGTGCTGTTCTTCAGCAACCACGGCAAGGTCTATCGCAAGAAGGTCTGGCGCCTGCCCGAGGGCGGACCGGCGACGCGCGGCCGGCCGATGATAAACCTGCTGCCGCTGGCCGAGGGCGAGACGATCTCCACCGTCCTGCCCCTGCCCGAGGACGAGACGCGCTGGGGCGACCTGCACGTCATGTTCGCGACCGCCAACGGTACGGTGCGGCGCAACGCGATGGACGCCTTCGCCAACATCCCGACCAACGGCAAGCTGGCGATGCGCTTCGACGAGGGCAGCGACGACAAGCTGATCGGCGTCGCGGTGCTGACCGAAACCGACGACGTGCTGCTGGCGACCCGCAACGGCAAGGCGATCCGCTTCGCCGCGACCGACGTGCGCGAATTCCAGAGCCGCACCTCGACCGGCGTGCGCGGCGTCAGCCTGATCGGCGACGACGAGGTCATCAGCCTGTCGATCCTGCGCGGCTTCGCGGCGACCACCGAGGAGCGCGAGCAATATCTGAAGGCCGCGGCGTGGAAGGAGGGCGAGCGCGAAGCCGCGCTGCCAGCCGAACGCATGGCGGAGTTCGAGGCGGCGGAGGAATTCATCCTCACCGTCACCCAGAACGGCTTCGGCAAGCGGACGTCGGCCTATGAATATCGCCGCACCAACCGCGGCGGCCAGGGCATCACCAACATCGTCTCGGCCGGGCGCAACGGCCCGGTCGTCGCGAGCTTCCCCGCGCATTCGGGCGAGCAGCTGATGCTGGTCACCGATCAGGCCAAGCTGATCCGCATGTCGGTCGGCGACGTCCGCGTCACCGGCCGCAACACGCAGGGCGTAACGCTGTTCAGCGTGGCGAAGGACGAGCATGTCGTCTCCGCCGCCCGGATCGACGAGGAGGAAGACCCGGAGAACGAGGCCGAGGCGATCGTCGCCGAGGAACTGGCCGGAGAACTGGGCGACACCCCTGCCGCGCCGACCGGGGATGCGCTGATCGTCGACGACGGCACCGGACCGCAGACGATGGACGAAGCGGTCGACGAGACGGACGACGGGGAGGACGAGGCGTGAGCGACCTCCCCACCACCGCCTACAAGGTGCTGACCGCCGAGCAGATGGCGACGCTGGAACGTGAAGGCAGCTTCGCGGGCGCGCCGGTCGATCTGGCGGACGGCTACATCCACATGTCGACCGCGGCGCAGCTGACCGAGACGGTCGACAAGCATTTCGCCGGCCAGAGCGATCTGCACGTCGCCGCGGTCGATCTGGGCAGCTTTGGCGGATCGCTGAAATGGGAGGAATCGCGCGGCGGCCAGCTGTTCCCACATCTCTACGAGCCGCTGCTGCTCGAAACGGTGATCGCCTACTCGCCGTTGAGACGAGACGCGGACGGGACGGTCCGTTTGCCCGTAACCGGCTGATCCCGTTAGGAACTCCGCTCGCCGATCAGGGCGGGCGGAACCGCATCGGACATACCATCGTTTCCCTGTCACAACGACAGAAGATGGAGAATCCCCATGCGTACCCTGGCCCTGACGATCGGCAGCCTGATGATGGTGCCCGCCGCGGCTCTGGCACAGCAAGCCACGCCGGCCCCGGGCGCCGCAGCGCCCGCCGCCTCTGCCGCCACCGCCCCGACGGTCGGCGCGACGATCTATGACAGCGCCGGCGTGTCGCTCGGCACCGTCGCCAGCATCACGCCCCAGGCCGTGATCCTCAACACCGGCACCGCGCAGGTCCCGGTTCCCCCCGCCTCGATCGGCAAGACCGAAAAGGGCTTCGCCATGGCGATGACCAAGGCCGATCTCGATGCGGCGGTCGCCAGTTCGCAGGCACAGGCGCAGGCCGCGGTGAAGGCGAAGCTCGTCCCCGGCACGGCGGTATCCGGCCTGCAGGGCGCGCCGCTCGGCACGATCAAGGCGGCGGACGCGCAGTTCGTGACGCTCACCACGACCAAGGGCGACGTCAAGCTGCCGATCGCGGGCTTCTCGGCCGATGCCAGCGGCAAGGTGATCGTCGGCATTACCGCCGACCAGCTGGCCGCCGCCACCGCCGGGGCGAGCGCGAACGCCACCACGAGCAGCGCCGCACCGAAGTAAGCAATTCGTTGCGACTAACCGATACGGGGAGGGTCAGCGCCCTCCCCGTTTTCGTATCGATCGCGATCGTCCCGCCCTGAACACGGGATCGACACCCGTCCGGCGCGAACCGCGCGCCGGCCTCACGCCGCCAGCGGTTGCTCCGCCAGCGCCGCGCGGATCGCGTCGACCGCATCGGCCGCCTTCGACCCGTCCGGTCCGCCACCCTGCGCCATGTCGGGCCGGCCACCGCCGCCCTGCCCGCCGAGCACCGCCACCGCCTTGCGGAGCAGATCGACCGCGTTGAAACGCCCGGTCAGGTCGTCGCTCACCCCGACCGCGATCGAGGCGCGCCCGTCGTTGACCGCGACCATCACCGCGATGCCCGATCCGTCCAGCCGCTGTCTGGCGTCGTCGACCGCGCCGCGCAGGCCCTTGGCCTCGAAGCCGTCGAGCACCTGCCCGATGAACGCGACGCCGCCGATATCCTCCGGCCCTGCCGCCGCGCCGCCACTGCCGCCGCCCATCGCCAGCGCCTTCTTCGCCTCGGCGAGTTCGCGCTCCAGCCGGCGCCGCTCGTCGAGCAGCGCGACGACGCGTGCCGGCACCTCGTCGGGCGTGGTCTTCAGCGCGGTCGCCGCCTCGCGCAGGCGTTCGTCGCGCGCGGTCAGATAGGCGCGCGCCGCCTCGCCGGTCAGCGCCTCGACGCGGCGGACGCCGGACGACACCGCGCCCTCGCCCACCACCTTGAACAGGCCGATATCGCCGAGCGCGTTGACATGGGTGCCGCCGCACAGCTCGACCGAATAGGTCTTGCCCCCCTCACCACCAACAGCGTCCTCGCTGCCCATCGACACGACGCGCACCTCGTCGCCGTATTTCTCGCCGAACAGCGCCATCGCCCCCTCGGCGATCGCCTCGTCAGGGGTCATCAGCCGCGTGGTGACGCTGCCGTTGCCGCGGATCTGCGCGTTCACCGCCGCTTCCGCATCGGCAAGTTCCGCCGGCGTCATCGCGACCGGATGCGACACGTCGAAGCGCAGGCGCTCGGGCGCGACGAGCGAGCCCTTCTGCGCGACATGCGTGCCGAGCCGCTGGCGCAACGCCTCGTGCAGCAGATGCGTCGCCGAATGGTTGGCGCGGATCTGCGCGCGGCGCGCCACGTCGATCTGCAGCCGCACGGCGTCGCCGACCTTGAGCTCGCCCGCCGTGATGCTGGCGTGATGGACGAAGATGCGGCCGAGTTGCTTCGACGTCTCGCCGACCACCGCACGCAGGCCCGCCTCGGTCGAAATGGTGCCGGCATCGCCGACCTGTCCGCCGCTTTCGCCGTAGAAGGGCGTCTGGTTGACGATGATCGCGACGCTGTCGCCGGCACCCGCCCGTTCGACGCGCACGCCGTCCTTGACCAGCGCCACCACCTCGCCCTCGCCGACATCGGCGCTATAACCGATGAATTCGGTCGAGCCGGTGTCCTCGGCGATGTCGAACCACAGATCGTCCGACGCCTTCGCGCCCGAGCCCTTCCAGGCGGCACGGGCGGCGCGCTTCTGCTCGGCCATCGCCACATCGAAACCGGCGCGATCCACGGATAGGCCGCGCTCGCGCAGCGCGTCCTCGGTCAGGTCATAGGGGAAGCCGAACGTATCGTAGAGCCGGAACGCGGTTTCGCCGGCGAGCGTATCGCCGGTCTGCATCCCCGCGGTCGCCTCGTCGAGCAGCTTCAGGCCCTTGTCCAGCGTCTTGCGGAACTGCGTCTCTTCCTGCCGCAGCGTCGCTTCGATCAGCGGCTGCGCGCGGACGAGCTCGGGATAGGCGGCGCCCATCTCGGCGACCAGCGCCGGGACCAGCCGGTGCATCAACGGCTCCTTCGCGCCGAGCAGATGCGCGTGCCGCATCGCGCGCCGCATGATCCGGCGCAGCACATAGCCGCGTCCCTCGTTCGCCGGCAGCACGCCGTCCGCGACGAGGAAACCCGACGAGCGCAGATGATCGGCGATGACGCGATGCGACGCCTTGCGCGGCCCCTCCGCATCGGTACCCGTCAGCGAGGTCGAGGCGGCGATCAGCGCCTTGAACGTATCGGTGTCGTAATTGTCGGTGACGCCCTGCAGCACCGCCGCGATCCGCTCCAGCCCCATGCCGGTGTCGATCGACTTCTTGGGCAGCTCGCCGACGATCTCGTTGGCGTCCTGCTCATATTGCATGAACACGAGGTTCCAGATCTCGACGAAGCGGTCGCCATCCTCGTCGGGGCTGCCGGGAGGGCCACCGGGGATATGCGCGCCATGATCGTAGAAGATCTCCGAGCAAGGGCCGCACGGCCCGCTGTCGCCCATCGCCCAGAAATTGTCCTTGGTCGCGATGCGGATGATCCGCTCGTCGGGCAGGTATTTCGTCCAGAGCGCGTGCGCCTCGTCGTCGGTGTGATAGACGGTCGCAGTCAGCTTCTCGGCCGGAATGCCCCACACCCCGGTCAGCAGCGTCCAGGCATGATGGATCGCCTGTTCCTTGAAATAATCGCCAAACGAGAAATTGCCGAGCATTTCGAAAAACGTATGATGGCGCGCGGTATAGCCGACATTGTCGAGGTCGTTATGCTTGCCGCCGGCACGAACCGACTTCTGGCTGCTCGTCGCGGTGACATAGGGGCGCGATTCCAGCCCGGTGAAGACGTTCTTGAACGGCACCATCCCCGCATTGACGAACATCAGCGTCGGGTCGTTCTGCGGCACGAGCGGCGCGGACGGCACGATCGTGTGCCCCTGCGATGCGAAATAGTCGAGGAAGCCGCGGCGGATGTCGTTGGTCGAGGTCATAGCGGTAGCGACTTAGGCGAGAGACGGCTCGCCCTCAAGCGCCGTTCGTTGCGCATCCGCCGCCCAGCGCAGGCCGCCCGGCAGATCGCAACCGGCGATGTCCATCTGCAGGACGCGGCGTCGCGATCCGGTCGCCGCGCGCGCCGAACCGTGAAGGATCGGCGTCGCATAGAACCAGACGCAGCCCGCGTCCGCCAGACAGGCCGCCTGTCCGCAACGCTCGACGACGCCGTCGATCGCATCCTCCGCAACATAGCCGAGCCGGTGGGAGCCCGGTGCGACGCACAATGGCGCATTGTCCGTGCCGACGGGATCGAGATGGATGCGGACGGTCACCATCGTGGCGAGAAGCGCGATCGGCGGCGCGGCGTGCAGGCGCCCCTGTTTGACCGTCCATGGACCATAGCCGGGCACGTCGATCCGCTCGGCGACCTCGATCGTCCGATCCTGATGCCAGCCGAGCGCCCAGTTCGCGCCATCGCGCTTGTCGAACAGCAACGCGCGGACCGGCCTCGCCCGCGGCCCGAGCAGATCGCGCAACGCCGGGCGGATCGCCCGAAAGGCGGCGAGATCATCGCAGATCGCCGGATCGATCCGCAGTCCAGGCCGGTCGATCGTCAATCGTGCGAACAGCCGTTCGATCCCGGCGAGCCCGGCCGCGTCGATCCGCCCCGGCCAGAGCCCGAAGCCCGCATCGGCGAGCGCTGCCCTCATGCCAGCGGCGCGTCGATCGACGACGGCGGCGTACTGAACCATCGGGGCCCTTCGGCGGTCATGTGGAAGCAGTCCTCCAGCCGGACGCCGAAGCGGCCGGGCAGGTAGATGCCGGGTTCGTTCGAGAAACACATACCGGGCGCGAGCCGCGTCGTCTCGCCGCGGACGAGATTGACGGGCTCGTGCCCGTCCATGCCGATGCCGTGACCGGTACGGTGCGACAGGCCGGGCAGCTTGTAGTCGGGGCCGTAGCCGAGCCCGGTGTAATAGGCCCGCACCGCATCGTCGACGCTGCCCGCAGTGGCGCCGAGCTTTGCCGCGGACAGCGCGACCTGCTGGCCGCGGGCGGCATCGGCCCAGACCTTGCGCTGGTCGGCGGTGGCGCGGCCCTTGGGCACCCAGGTGCGCGACACGTCGGACTGATAGCCCTGCACGGTGCAGCCGCAATCCATCAGCAGGATCTGGTCGGGCGCGATCCGATGCACCTCGCGGCTGCCATGCGGCAGCGCGGCGGCGGGGCCGATCAGCGCGAGGGCAAATTCGGGATCGCCGCCCAGCCTGCGCGTCGCCGCGGTCATCAGCGCGCCGATCTCCGCGCCGGTCATGCCCGTCTCGATCCGGGGCGCGAGCCAGCGATAGGCGGCGATGGTCACGTCGGTCGCGGTCTGCATCAGTGCCAGCTCGGCCGGGGTCTTCACCATGCGGCAACCGCGCACGACCGGATTGGCGCTCACCTGACGCACGGCGGGCGCGAAGCGGGCGAGGTCGGCGGGGATGAAGGTACGCGTCGTCTCCTCGATTCCGATCGGCAGGCGGTCGAGGCGGCGCTCCTTCAGCCAGGCGGCGACGATCGCCAGTGCGTTACCGTCCTCCTGCCAGACCCGCACCTCGGCAGGGACGGCGAGCGTCTGGCGGACGGAGGGCTCCTCGAAGAAGGGCGTGACGATCAGCGGCTGCCCCTCGCGGGGCAGGATCGCCAGCGTCGGACGTTCGCTGCGGCCCCAGCGGACACCGGTGAAATAGACCATCGACGAACCCGGTTCGATCAGCACCGCCCCCATGCCGTTCGCGCGCATCAGCGCCTGCGCCCGCGACAGCCGGCGGGCCCGCTCGTCCGGGCCGATCGGCACCGCGCCGGTGGTGATGTCGCGCAGGTCGGACAGGTCCGGTTCGGCGGCACGCAGCACACCGGTAGACAGCAGCGGTATCGCGGCTAAACCGGCGAGCAACGTGCGGCGGGAGGGGGAGACGACCATCGCAGATCGATAGGGCGCTTGACCCTGGACCCGCAATCCCCTTCCCTGCCGGCAAATTCGGGAGTGCGTGCATGGCCAAGCGGCTGACTGTGTTTATCGTGATCGGCCTGCTGCTCGGCATCGTCGCGGGATTGGCGATCAACGGCTGGCTCGACGACGGCACCCCCGTCGCCGCCGAGCGGCTGAAGGCGATCGCCGGCTATTTCTCGATCGGCACGACGATCTTCCTGCGCCTCATCAAGATGATTATCGCGCCGCTCGTGTTCGCCACGCTGGTCAGCGGCATCGCGCAGATGGGCGACACCGCGGCGCTGGGACGGGTCGGTGCCAAGGCGATCGGCTGGTTCGTCTGCGCCAGCCTGCTGTCGCTCGGCCTCGGGCTGATCCTGGTCAACGCGATCCAGCCGGGGGTCGGCATCAATCTGCCGCTGCCGCCGGTCGGAGCGGATGCGGGCGTGTCGACCGACGCGTTCAGCCTCGCCAAGTTCATCACCCATATCGTGCCGGCATCGATGATCGAGGCGATGGCGACCAACGAGATCCTGCAGATCGTCGTCTTCTCGATCTTCGTCGGCGTCGCGATCACCGCGGTCGGCGACGTCGCCAGGCCGCTGGTCCGCGCGGTCGAGGCGCTGGTCGCGATCATGTTGCAGATCACCGACTATGTCATGCGCTTCGCGCCGATCGCCGTGTTCTGCGCGGTCACCGCAACGCTCGCCGAGCGCGGCGCCGGGGTGATCGGACAGCTCGCCTTCTTCATGGGCAGCTTCTACCTCGCCCTGGTCGTGCTGTGGGCGATCCTGCTCGGGATCGGCTTCCTGTTCATCGGGCCGCGCATCCGCGACCTCGTGCGTTACATCCGCGAACCGTTGCTGGTCGCGTTCACCACTGCCTCCTCGGAGGCCGCCTATCCGCGCATGCTGGAGGCGCTCGACCGGTTCGGTGTGCCGCCCAAGATCGCCAGCTTCGTGCTGCCGCTGGGCTATTCGTTCAATCTCGACGGCTCGATGATGTACGTGACCTTTGCGTCAATCTTCATCGCCCAAGCCTACGGCATCGACATGCCACTAGGGACGCAGATCGCGATGCTGCTGTTCCTGATGATCTCGTCCAAGGGGATCGCCGCGGTGCCGCGTGCCAGCCTTGTCGTGATCGCCGCGGTGCTGCCGGTGTTCGACATTCCTGAGGCTGGGCTTCTGCTCATCCTCGCGATCGACCATTTCCTCGACATGGGCCGCACCGCAACCAACGTCATCGGTAACGCGGTAGCAAGCGCCGTAGTGGCGAAATGGGAGGGCGGATTCGATCCCCGCGAACCCGCCGAGATCGATCCACCGCGGGCGCCATCGCACGTGCCCGAACCGCCCGCGCCGACCAGCTTCCGCTGATCGGCAGCGGGGACATCACGCGTAGGCGTAGGGGCCGCCCTTGGCGAGGGCGGCCTGATAGGCCGGGCGGGCGTGGACCTTCTCCAGCCAAGCGATCGTCGCCGGGCGCGAGGCGTCGAGCCCGGCCCGGCTGCGCGCCGCCTCGATCGGGAAGCTCATCATGACATCCGCGGCCGTCATCTCGTTGCCCGCGAACCAGGGACGCTGCGCCAGTTCCGATTCGACGTAATCGAGGTGAACGTCGATCATCGGCTGGATGCGCTTGATCGCCGGCTTGCCCATCAGCGGAATGCGGCTCAGCACCAGCTTGAGGAACAGCGGCGGCATCATCGATCCTTCCGCATAATGGAGCCAGAACCGATACCGCAGCGCCGAATCGCGATGCGCGGGCGGGCCGAGGCGGCCGTCCGCCTTTTCGACCAGATATTCGACGATCGCCCCGGTTTCGGCGACGACATGACAGGTGCCGTCATCGTCCTCGATCACCGGCGACTTGCCGAGCGGATGCACGCGCTTCAGTTCGGGCGGCGCGAGCATCGTCGTCCGGTCGCGCTCGTAGCGCTCGATCCGATAGTCGAGGCCGAGTTCCTCGAGCATCCAGAGCACCCGTTGCGACCGGCTGTTTTCGAGATGGTGGACGACGATCATGCTCTCTCCCTTTGTCAGGCGGTGGCCCGCCATATCCATGCCGACGCCGCAAAGGCGACGGTGCTGCCGGTACGATAACGTTCCAGCACGGCTTTGAGCCGCGCGTCCAGCGCGACGGGATCGGCGGCCTGTTGCAGCATGGAGGCGAGCGGGCCGATACGGCGGAAGAAGGCGGCGGCGTCTGCGACCGGATCGTCGCCCGCGCCGGCCAGATAGCGGAAATCGACGCGGGCGTAGCTATCGATCGTCCAGCCGGCATGTTTTAGGATGGCGGCGGTAACCGACGGGTCGGCGAAGCCGAACGGGCCGGGCGCATAGTCGGTCGGGACCGGCGGGCGGATGCCGGTTACCTGTTCGACGAGATCGGAGGCCCAGACATTGTCGCTGCGGTCGCGGAAGCAGGAGAAGATCAATCCCGCACCCGGCCGGCTTGCCGCGCGCAGGCCGGCGAAGGCGACGACCGGGTCCCCGAAGAACATGACGCCGTGGCGCGACACCAGCAGGTCAAGCGGCGCCAGCATCCGGGCGACGTCGGTCGCGTCGCCGAGGCGGAAGGCGAGGTTGGCCTGTCCGGCCCGGCGGCGATCCGCAACCAAGACCAATTCGGGCGACAGGTCGACGCCCAAGACCTGAGCATCCGCGCGGGCGCGGGCCAACGCTAGGCTGGTCGATCCCGCACCGCAGCCGACATCGAGGCTGCAAAACGGGCCAGCGGGCGCGGCTGCGAGGATCGCCGCGTCGAGATGCGGCGTCAGGCCGGCGAACGAGCGATCGGTACGCTCCCATTCGATCGCCCAGGTCTGGCCGACGCGGCCTGTCCAGTCGAAGGCGGAGGTCATGGCATGGGCTCCCTCAGGCGTGACGCGGGGATTGATGGTGGCAACTCGCCGGCCCTATGGGGTCGTTGCCGCCATTCTCTCAAGGTCAGGACCTGTCCGTAACATATAAGCCCGTTGCGCTCGGCAGCTCGAAAAACGCTTGGCCTTCTTCGGTCTCGAAACGAATCATCCCCCTTCGGCCTCCATGCCATCTTGGTAAACAAAAGAGAGAGTTCACGCGGAGACGCGGAGGCGTCGCGCCAGTCGAGGCAGGAATCTTCTCATCACAGCAGCAAGGTGTCGGAATCAAGCTGCCGCATGCGGAACACCTCCGCGTCCTCCGCGCCTCCGCGCGAACCCAAGCTCTTTTTTTTATACGCGTCAGTGCGCGTAAATGCCGATGGGCCCTGACACCCTCCGTACGGGCGACAGGAAGGATCCCGGACCATGTCCAGCATGACGGCCGGCACGACATGGTGGTTCATCACCACCCGGACGACGCCGCCGCCGGGCCCCTCGAAAAAGGCCCGCCGTTGACGGCGAGCCCCCTTTCGTACCCGGACAGGGTACGATCGCATCAGATGTCGTCTTCGGCGTCCGGGCCGGTCATCATCTCTTCGGCGACCTTTTCGGTGCGCTGGCGGATCGCCTTTTCGAGGCGGTCGGCCATGTCCGGATGCTCGCGCAGATAGGTCTTCGAATTCTCGCGGCCCTGGCCGATGCGGACACTGTCATAGCTGAACCACGCACCCGACTTCTCGACGAGGCCGGCCTTGACGCCGAGGTCGAGGATTTCGCCGATCTTGGAGATGCCCTCCCCGTACATGATGTCGAATTCGACCTGCTTGAACGGCGGGGCAACCTTGTTCTTGACGACCTTCACGCGGGTCGCGTTGCCGGTCACCTCTTCCTTGTCCTTGATCGCACCGGTACGGCGGATGTCGAGACGGACCGAAGCATAGAATTTGAGCGCATTGCCGCCCGTCGTCGTCTCCGGATTGCCGTACATCACGCCGATCTTCATGCGCAGCTGGTTGATGAAGATCACCATGCAGCGCGAGCGGCTGATCGATCCGGTCAGCTTGCGCAGGCTCTGCGACATGAGGCGCGCCTGAAGACCGACGTGGCTGTCGCCCATCTCGCCCTCGATTTCCGCGCGCGGCACGAGCGCAGCGACCGAATCGACCACGAGCACGTCGATCGCGTTGGAGCGGACGAGCGTGTCGACGATCTCGAGCGCCTGTTCGCCCGTATCGGGCTGCGAGACGATCAGTTCGTCGATATTGACGCCCAGCTTCTTGGCATAGACCGGGTCGAGCGCATGTTCCGCATCGACGAAGGCGGCGGTGCCGCCACCCTTCTGCGCCTCGGCGATGACGTGCAGCGCGAGCGTGGTCTTGCCCGAGGATTCGGGGCCATAGACCTCGATCACGCGGCCACGCGGCAGGCCGCCGACGCCGAGGGCGATATCGAGCCCCAGGGATCCGGTGGAGATCGTCTCGACCTCCATCGACTGTTTCGCGCCGAGCTTCATCGCCGAGCCCTTGCCGAAGGCACGGTCGATCTGGGCTAGAGCGGCGTCGAGCGCCTTCTGGCGGTCGGTGGATGCGGTTGCCATGCCGGTATCGATCACTTTCAGATTGGCGGCCATCGGGAGCTTCCCTCGCTAGAGCAAGCGCGCCATCGGGGCAACGCGTCTGTTCGCTATGTACGATGTTTGTTCTTATGGAACAAGAGGGGAACTTTTGCCGACGATCGAACAGGTTGGAACCGCCGTGCTAGGTCAGCGTGGTGGCGAGCGTCCACCATTGCGGCATCGCCGCAGCCGCCGAGTCGCGCGCGCCGGCATCGTCGAACAGCGCGAAGCAGGTGGCGCCGCTGCCCGACATGCGCGCGAGCCGCACGCCGTCGGCTCCCTCCAACGCTGCCAACACGTCGGCGATCACCGGCGCCAGTGCCAGCGCGGCTGGCTGGAGGTCGTTGCGGCCGGCGATGGCGCGGGCGAGCAAATCGCCTTCGCCCGCGATGCCGCCGCGATCCTTCCCGTCCCAGCGGGCGAAGACCGCACCGGTCGACACCGCGACGCCGGGGTTGACCAGCAGCAGAGGGGTGCCGGCAAGCCCCTGCACCGGGATCAATGCCTCGCCCTTGCCGGTGCCGAGCGTGGTGCGCCCCAGCAGGCAGGCGGGAACGTCGGCACCGAGGCGTTCGGCGATCACGAACAGGCGGGGGTCTGCGGGCGCGATCGCGTGCAGCCTCGCGAGCGCGCGGAGCGTGGCGGCGGCATCGGCCGACCCGCCGCCGATGCCGCTCGCGATCGGCAGATGCTTGTCGAGCGTGATGGCATGCGCCTGCCGGACGTCGAAGGTGTCGCAAAAAGCGTGTGCCGCCGTCTCGACCAGATTTCGCGCGCCGCTGGCAGGCGCCTGCAGCGCCGCGGCGAAGGGGCCGATGACATGAAAACTGTCGGCCACCGCCGGCGTCACCGTCACCGTGTCGCCGTGGGCGGTGAAGGCGAACAAGGTTTCCAACTCGTGATAGCCGTCCGGGCGGCGGTGGCGGACGTGGAGGGCGAGGTTGATCTTGGCGGGGGCGCGTTCGACGATCACTTGGCGGGCAATCCCTGGACGATCTTGGTGGACAGGCGCGCCTGGTCGGCCGCATCCGCCGTGAGCGCGGCGGCACGCCAGGCGTAGCGCGCCTCGTACCGGCGGCCGACGGTCCAGTACAGGTCGCCGAGGTGTTCGCCGATCTCCGCATTGATCGGGTCGCCCGCGGCAGCACGCTCGATCAGCGGCATCGCCCGCCCGGTATCGCCGTTGATGAAATAGGCCCAGCCCAGCGAATCGGCGATCGACGCATCGTCCGGCTTCAGCGCGCGGGCGCGTTCCAGCATCGCGATCGACTCCCGCACGTCGATGCCGCGTTCCGCCTGCGCATAGCCGAGATAGTTGAGCGCCAGCGGCTCGCGCGGCGCGATCGCCACCGCCTTCTGCAACGCCCCGCGCGCGCCGGGCCAGTCGCCCGCCTGTTCCAGCGCACCGCCATATTGCAGCCAGGCTGTCCATTCCGCCGGATCGGCATCGAGGACCCGCCGATACCAGCCGGCGGCGTCGGCATGGCGGTTCGCGGCGGTCAGCCGGTCGGCATAGGTCTGCCAGTCGGCCGCGGTCGCGCCGTCGCGCGCTGCGGCGCTGCAGGCGAGCGCCAGCGCCTCGTCGTCGCTGCCGGCGTTGGCGAGGATCGTAATCCGCGCCGCCGCCGCGGTCGTCGCAAAGGGGCTGGCGGCGGGCATCGCGTCCAGCGTCGCCAGTGCCAGCGCGGTGGCGCCATCCTTGGCGAGGGCCGAGGCGAGCAGCAGCCGCGCTCGGTCGTTGGCGGGATTGGCGATCAACGCGGTCCGGGACAGAGCGATCGACAGCGCCGGCGCATCCTGTTCGGCGAGATCGCTGGCGATCCGGCCGAGCAGCCGCGACACGCCGAAGCCAAGCGTCGGCTTCGCCGGCGTCCCCTGCCGCAGCGCCGCGAAGACGGGATCGCCGCCCGCGAGCAGCGTGCGCGCCCGATCGGCATGGCCGTTGCCGAACAGCAATTGCGCCGCGGACAGGCGCAGGTCGATCGGCGATCCGGTTTCGCGCAGCGCCTGCACCGCCGCCAGCCCGCCGTCGACGTCGCCCCGCGCAATCTGGAGCAATGCGGCGGTTTCGGCGGCGAGGCGCTGGGTAACGGGGTTCTTGCCCGCCCCCGCGGCGGCCAGCGCGGGTGCCGGGTTCTGCCCGCGATCATAAGCGATCCAGGCGCGCAGCGACGGGCCGAGCACCCCGAGCGGAGTCGCGGCGAGAGCGGCGACCGCCTGTTCCGCCGCAACGGCATCGTTGCGCGATGCGGCGATGGCGAGCGGCAGCAACGGCAGGTCTGCGGGCGCATCGGCGGTGCCGCGCAGCACCGCGGCGGCGCGTGTCGCGAGCGCGATGTCGTTCGTCGCCAGCGCCTCGCGATAGGCGCGCGCGGCGATGGCGGTGCTGGTCGGCGCGCCGGCCAGCGCGCGGGCATAGCCGGCGGCGGCGATCACGCTCCGGCCGTCCGCATCGGCGGCGCGCGCCTTCAGATAATCGGCGATACGGGACGTATCGGCCCCCGCCGGCGCGATCGCGCCAAGGCTGAGGACCGATGCGAGGAACAGACGCTTACATGTTGGGATAGTTCGGGCCTCCACCGCCCTCGGGTACGACCCAGTTGATGTTCTGGGTTGGGTCTTTGATGTCGCAGGTCTTGCAGTGGACGCAGTTCTGCGCGTTGATGACGAATTTCGGATCGCCGGTATCCTGACCCACGATCTCGTAAACGCCGGCGGGGCAATAGCGTTGCGCAGGCTCGTCGTACATCGGCAGGTCGTATTCGACCGGCACGTCGGGGTCCTTCAGCGTCAGGTGGACCGGCTGGTCCTCCTCATGATTGGTGTTCGACAGGAACACCGAGGACAGGCGGTCGAAGGTCAGCACGCCGTCGGGCTTGGGATAGACCGGCGGCTTGACCATGTCCTTGCGCCACAGGCTCTCATGGTCGGGATGATGCTTCATCGTGAACGGCATCTTGATGCCGAAATGCTCGAGCCACATGGTGACGCCGGCGAGGCCCGAGCCGAGGAAGTCGCCGAATTTCTTGACCAGCGGCACGACGTTGCGGACGACCGACAGCTCCTTGTGCAGCCACGATGCCTCGAACGCCGCCGGATAGGCGACCAGTTCGTCATGTTCGCGCTGCGACAGGATCGCGTCCGCCGCGGCCTCCGCCGCCATCATGCCCGACTTCATCGCGCCGTGCGTGCCCTTCAGCCGCGGCACGTTGAGGAAGCCCGCCGAACAGCCGATCAGCGCGCCGCCCGGGAAGACCAGCTTCGGGATCGACTGCAGGCCGCCGTCGTTGATCGCACGCGCGCCATAGGAGACGCGCTTGCCGCCCTTGAGGATCGCCGCGATCTCGGGATGCGTCTTCCACTTCTGCATCTCCTGGAACGGAGACAGATAGGGATTGCTGTAGTTGAGCCAGGTGACGAAGCCGAGGCTGACCTGTCCGTTCGCCTGATGGTACAGCCAGCTGCCGCCATTGGCGTCGTCGCCGAGCGGCCAGCCCTGCGTATGGATGACCCGCCCGGGGCTGTGCAGTGCGGGATCGATGTCCCACAATTCCTTGATGCCGAGGCCATAGACCTGCGGCTGCGCATCCTTCGCCAGATCGAATGTGCGGATCACCTCCTTGGTCAGATGACCGCGGACGCCCTCCGCGAAGAAGGTGTATTTGGCGTGGAGTTCGAGCCCCGGCGTGTAATCGCCCTTGTGCGTGCCGTCGCGGGCGACGCCCATGTCGCCGGTGGCGACGCCCTTCACCCGGCCCTGCTCGTCGAACAGGATCTCCGCCGCGGCGAAGCCGGGGAAGATCTCGACGCCCAGTTCCTCGGCCTTGCCCGCCAGCCAGCGGCACAGGTTGCCCAGGCTGCCGGTATAGGTGCCCTTGTTGTGCATGAACGGCGGGGTGAGGAATTCGGGCAGGTTGCGTTTGGTCGTCGCGGTCAGCACCCAGTGGTGGTTCTCCGTCACCGGCACCTCGGCGAGCGGACAGCCCTGCTCGCGCCAGTCGGGCAGCAGTTCGTCGAGGCTGCGCGGGTCGATGACCGCGCCCGACAGGATATGCGCGCCGACCTCCGAGCCCTTTTCCAGCACGCAGACCGACAGATCCGCGCCCTTTTCCGCGGCGACCTGCTTGAAGCGGATCGCCGCCGACAGCCCCGCAGGGCCGGCGCCGACGATCACCACGTCATAGGGCATCGATTCACGTGTCGACATCATTCCACTCCCGCGGGACCAATTCTTGCTGTTGTCGGCGGCTTGAAAAGCGTTCAGGCGCAGGGCGACAACGTCTCGTCTCCGAACCGCGATCGGACAAGTTGACGAAAACGTCAACCTACAGAAAAAGGGAATGCGTGGGGGCCGATCAACATCTCGACTGGATGAGCAGCGCCGCGAGCGCGCTCGACTGGTGGCAGGACGCGGGCGTCGACGTGCTCGTCGAGGATGCCCCCCGCGACTGGCTGGCCGAACCGATGGCGGCACCGGTGGCGTTCACCGCTTTGCCCCCGGCCGCGCCGGTGCATGTGCCGGCGGCACTGCCCGACACGCTCGCCGATTTCATCGCCTGGCGGCTGGGCGATGCGGTGCCGGAGGTCGAATGGCGCGGGGTGTCGATCGCGGCATCGGGTCCGGCGGACGCGGACGTCATGGTGCTGGTCGATTGCCCCGACAAGGACGACGGCGCGGCGGGAATGCTGATGACCGGCCAGACCGGTGCGCTGTTCGACCGGATGCTCGCCGCGATCGGCCTGTCGCGCGAGACGATCCACCTCGCCGCGGTGTGCGCGAGGCGCCCGGTGGCGGGGCGGATGCCGCGCGAAGTCGAGGCGCGGCTGGCGGAGATTTCCCGGCACCATATCGGCCTCGTCGCGCCCAAACGGCTGCTCCTGCTTGGCAATGCGGCGAGCCGTGCCATTCTGGGGGCGGAAATGCCGGGGACGCGCGGGTCTTTACACCCGTTTAACCATAGACGTGGTGAAACCGGCGTGGTCGCCAGCTTTCATCCGCGCTTCCTGATCGAGAAGCCGGCGGCGAAGGCGGAAGCCTGGAAGGATCTGCAATTGCTGATGGGGGGAGTATCCGCGTGACCCGCAAGCTGGCGCTGACGTTTGGAACGGCCGCGATGATGATGGCGGCGCTGCCCGCGGGCGCGGACCCGTCCGCGGCCCCCGCTGCCGACGCCAGACTGGCGGCGGTCGGCACCCCCGATCGCATTCCCGACCAGCTCGATGCCGGTCAGCGCGAAGGCTATCGCGCGGTGTTTCAGGCGATCCGCGACGGCAAGTGGCAGGATGCGCAGATCGGGCTGGACGCGATGAAGCCCGGTCCGCTGCATGCGATCGCCCGCGCCGAACTCTATACCGCCAAGGGATCGCCGCGGATCGAGCTGGAACCGCTGATGGCGGTGCTCAACGAAGCGCCCGAACTGCCGCAGGCGGCGGACCTCGCCCGGCTCGCCAAAGCGCGCGGGGCGAGTGAATTGCCCCCCCTGCCCCAGGCGCAGCGGCTGATCTGGCAGGATGGCGCCCCCCGCCGGGTGCGGGCGAAGGCGACCAAGAGCGACGAGATCGCGGCCGATCTGGCGACGAAGATGCAACCCTTCGTCAAGGCGGACATGGCGCTGGACGCGCAGGCGCTGCTCGACGCCACGCAGGGGCTGACGCCGGAAGCGCAGACCGAATGGCAGGCGAAGGTCGCCTGGATGTATTTCCTGACCGGCGACGACGCCAGCGCGCGCAGCATGGCGGCGAAGGCGGCGAACGGCGCGGGCGACTGGGCGGTGCAGGGCCGCTGGACGGGTTCGCTGGCGGCGTGGCGGCAGAACGACTGCGCCGCGGCGGAGAGCGGGTTCGAGGGCGTCGCGGCCCGCGCGACCGACGTCGATCTGCGCGCGGCGGCGCTCTATTGGGCATCGCGCGCCGATATCGTCTGCGGCCGGCCCGACAAGGTGCAGGCGCGGCTGCAGTCGGCGGCGCAGTTCTCCGAGAGCTTCTACGGCCAATTGTCGCGTCAGGCGCTGCTTATCAAGGACAAGGGCAAGCCCTCGACGCAGGTCGTCGCGGCGGACTGGGCGCGGCTCGACAAGCGGCCCAACATTCGCGTCGCCGCGGCGCTGGCGGAGATCGGAGAGACCGACCTCGCCGACAGCGTCGTGCGGCAGCAGGCACGGATCGGCGATCCGTCCGAATTCGGCAGCCTGGTCCGCGTCGCCGAGGCGCTGAGCCTGCCGGCGACGACGGTGTGGCTGGCGCACAATTGCCCGCAGGGCGTTGTCGCCACCGCGGAGGCGCGCTATCCGACGCCGAACTGGACGCCGTCGAGCGGTTGGCGCGTCGACAAGGCGCTGGTCTACGCCCACACGCTGGAAGAAAGCGGCTTCCGCAACAAGGTGGTCAGCCCGGCGGGCGCCTATGGTCTGATGCAGATCATGCCCGCGGCGGCGACGGACTATTCGCGCGAGAAGGGCCTGCCGCTCGACAAATCGGCGCTGACCCGGCCGGCGACCAACATGGATATCGGCCAGCGGCATCTGGAGCGGCTGCGCGACATGGCCGGCGTGACCGGCGGGCTGCTGCCCAAGGTGATCGCCGCCTATAACGCGGGGCCGCGACCGGTCGGCGACTGGAACGCGATCGTCCACGATAACGGCGATCCCCTGCTCTATATCGAGAGCATCCCCTATTGGGAGACGCGCGGCTACGTCACGACCGTCCTGCGCAATTACTGGATGTACGAGGCGCAGGGCGGGCGGAAGGCGTCGGTCAGCCGCTCCGCGCTCGCGCAGGGGCTGTGGCCGCGCTTTCCTGGCCTGCCCGGCGCCGCCGCGGTGCGCGTCGCCGCACGCCCGAGCGCGACGGCGATCGCGGTGAACGGCAGCGTCAGCCCGCAGTCGACCACCGTTTCGACGAACTGATCGCGGCCCGGCGTCGCGGGCCCGGCAGTCAGCTTCGCCGCGTCACCGTCAGCACCCCCGCGGTGCCTTCACGCGTCGGCCGCAGCACCAGACGGAAACCACCGCCGGCCGGCCGCCGGCCGACGAGGATGCGCGCGCTCGACGTCGTCTCGTAACCCGCCCGCCGTGCCGCGACGGCATAAGCGGCACGGAACGCCGCCGGCGGCAACGGGCTCGCGATGCGGTACACGTCCGCCTGCTCGCGCCGCTTCGGCACCGTCGCGATGTCCATGCCGACCAGCAACGTGCCGTCGGGCGGCGTCACGCCACCGACCGGGGGCAGCAGCGCGCTTGCGACCAGAATCAGCCATGCAAGGATCATCACGGGCTCCCATAAGGCGCGCCGAGGCTAAGCGCGCCCCGCCGCCGGAGCAACGACGGCCGCGGCAATCATTCATCACGCGCACGGGATTGCCCTCGCTGATGCGTCCGGTATGGTTTCGCCGATGAGGAGGCGCGGTCAGCGCCCTGTTCTTAGGAGGAAGCGATGCTCGGCGGGATGCAGGATTTCGAACTTCGGGTATCGACGCTGATCGACCATGCCGCGCGCGAGCACGGGACCCGCGAGATCGTCACCCGCTGGGCCGACGGCAGCGAATCGCGCAGCGACTGGCGCGGCGTGGCGCATGACGCGCGGCGGCTGGCACAGGCGCTCGAGCGGCTCGGCTGCAGGCCCGGCGACCGGATCGCGACGCTGGCGATGAACCACGGCCACCACCTCGCCGCCTGGTATGGCGCGATCGGCATGGGCGGGGTGATCCACACGATCAACCCGCGCCTGTTCGACGACCAGCTCGTCTATATCGCCAACCATGCCGAAGACCGCGTGCTGTTCTACGACCGCGCCTTCCAGCCGATCGTCGACCGGTTGCGCGATCGCTGGACGACGATCGACCATTATGTCGTGATGGACGGCGACGGCCCCGGCACCTTTCGCGCGCTGATCGAGGCGGAGGACGGCGATTACGCCTGGGTCGAGGGCGGCGAGCGCGAACCGTGCATGCTCTGTTACACCAGCGGCACGACCGGCAACCCCAAGGGCGTGCTGTACGAGCATCGATCGACGCTGCTGCATGCGATGCTGGTCGTGTCCCCCGCCGTCCTGTCGCTGTCGTCGGCATCGGTGCTGCTGCCGGTGGTGCCGATGTTCCACGCCGCGGCCTGGGGCACGCCGTTCGCCGCACCGCTGGCAGGCGCCAAGCTGGTCTTTTCCGCGGTGAACGATGCGAAGGTGCTCTGCGACCTGATGAACCGCGAGGGCGTCACCATCTCCTCGGGCGTGCCGACGGTGTGGCTGGCCCTGTTCGCGCATATCGACGCGACCGGCGATACGCCGCGCGCGCTCCGGCTGGCGACGATCGGCGGGTCGGCGGCGCCGCGCGCGATGATCGAGCGGCTGATGGATATGGGCGTCGAGGTGAAGCACCTGTGGGGAATGACCGAAACCTCGCCGGTCGCGACCGCGGGCGCGCCGCCGCTCGGCTGGGAAGACTGGCCGAAGGATCGCAAGCTCGATTTCCTGATGAAGCAGGGCCAGATCCCGTTCGGCATCGAACTGACGGTGATCGGCGACGACGGCAGCCACCTGCCCCGCGACGGCAGCAGCGCCGGGCGGCTGCACATCCGCGGGCCGTGGATCGTGAAGCGCTATTTCGGGGCGGAGGCGGAGGCGATCGACGCGGACGGCTGGTTCGACACCGGCGACGTCGCGGTGATCCATCCGGACGGCACGATGCAGATCACCGACCGGTCGAAGGACGTCATCAAATCGGGCGGCGAATGGATCAGCTCGGTCGACCTCGAAAATGCCGCGATCGGCTGCCCCGGGGTCGCCGAGGCGGCGGCGATCGGGATCGCGCATCCCAAATGGGACGAGCGCCCGCTGCTGATCGTCGTCCGCAAACCGGACAGCCAGGTGGGCGAGCATGAGATCGTCGCGCATCTCTCCGGCATGGTGGCGAAATGGTGGCTGCCCGATGCGGTCGTGTTCGTCGACAGCCTGCCGCACACCGCCACCGGCAAGCTGCTCAAGACCGCGCTGCGCGACCAGTTCAAGGATTACCGGCTGGTCGCCGCCTGATCGCCCGGGCCGCCGCCCGACGCTCTTGCCGTCGATCGGGAAGCCTTGGTTTGCCGCCGCCTGTCGATCAAGGGCTGACTTTTGTCGCGCCCGGCCTCTAAGGTCCGTGCATGGCGATCGGACTGGATAATGCAGGCTTCAGCGATGCGCTGGTGATCCTGGGGGCGGCGGGGCTGGTGATCCCCGCCTTTGCGCGGTTCCGGGTGAGCCCGGTGATCGGCTTCATCCTGGTGGGGATGCTGGTCGGGCCGTTCGGGCTGGGGCAGCTGACCGACCGGGCGCCGTGGCTCTATTATCTCACCATCTCCAATCCGCATTCGATCGAACCCTTCGCCGAATTCGGCATCATCCTGCTGCTGTTCTCGATCGGGCTGGAACTGTCGTTCAAGCGATTGTGGTCGATGCGCGCGCAGGTGTTCGGCACCGGGCCGGCGGAGCTGATCGGGTCGGCGGTGCTGATCGCGATCGCGGTGCACCTGCTGGGGCAGGACTGGGGCGGTTCGGCCGGCCTCGGCCTCGCGCTCGCGCTGTCGTCGACTGCGCTGGTGCTGCCGCTGGTCGGCACGACGAGCCCGGTCGGGCGCAGCGCCTTTGCGATGCTGCTGTTCGAGGATCTGGCGCTGGTGCCGATCATCTTCGCGCTGGGTGCGATGGCGCCGACCGCGACCGACGAAGGCTGGGTCGGGATCGCCGGCGTCGCGCTGCGCGGCGCGGCGACGGTCGTCGTCATGTACCTCGGCGGCCGACTGGTGCTGCCGCGCCTGTTCGCGCAGGCGGCGCGGACCAAGAGCCCCGAGCTGTTCCTCGCCGCGTCGCTGCTCGTCGTCATCGTCGCCAGCGTCGCGACGACCGCAGCGGGCCTGTCGCCGATCGTCGGCGCCTTGCTCGCAGGATTGCTGATCGCGGAAACCGAATATCACACCGAGGTCGAGGTGATGACCGCGCCGTTCAAGGGGCTGGCGCTCGGCGTGTTCCTCATCACCGTCGGCATGAGCGTCAACCTCGCCGAGGTGGTGGCCAACTGGTCGTCGCTGCTGATCGCGGTGGTCGCAGTGGTCGGGGTCAAGGCGGTGGTGACCTACCTGCTGCTTCGCGTCGCGCAGACCGGGCGCGGCACCGCTGCGGAAACCGGCCTGCTGATGGGCAGCCCGTCGGAGACGACGCTGATCGTGCTCGCGACCGCGGCGCAGGCACAGCTGATCCTGCCGTCCACCGCCGCCTTCTGGCAGACGGTGACGGCGATCGGGCTGACGATCACGCCACTGCTCGCCAAGGCGGGCAAGTCGCTGTCGCGCGGGATCGAGGGCAGCATCGCCGGCGACGGCCTGCCCCCGGACAACGGCGGCGAGGGCCCCGGCACGGTACTGATCGGGTTCGGCCGCGTCGGGCGGATGGTCGCCGACATGCTCACCGTCCACGACCAGCGCTTCATCGCGGTCGAGGCGGATATCGACACCGTCGCCGAGGCGCGGCGCGGCGGCTATCCCGTGCTGTTCGGCGACATATCGCGCAACGAGCTGGTCGACCGGCTCGACCTCGCCCGGGCCCGCGCGCTGATCCTGACGATGGACGATCCGGTGCTGACGGTGCGGCTGGCGCGACGGATGCGCGCGCTCGCCCCGGACCTGCCGATCATCGCCCGCGCGCGCGATCCCCGCCATGCCGCCGAACTCTACAAGGCGGGCGTGACCGACGCGGTGCCGGAGACGCTGGAAAGCTCGCTGCAATTGTCGGAGGCGGTGCTGGTCGACCTCGGCGTGGCGATGGGGCCGGTGATCGCCTCGATCCACGCCAAACGCGACGAACTGCGCCAATCGATCCGCGCCGAGGCCGAACTCGACCGAGAGCCGCGCATCCGGCGGGTGCGGCGGCTGGGCGACGTCCCCAATCCCGGCACGATCGTCTGACCGCCATGCCGCGCGCGCCCGCGATCGTCCTGCTGCTCGTGGGCGGCGCGCTCTATTGGCAGGGGGTCTGCCACGCCGGCGGCGTCACCGAGCCTTGGGACGCCGCATCCTATTGGCGGCTGTGGTATCCGCTGTCGGTGCTGATCGCCGCATCCGGGGGCATGCTGCTCCGCCGCCGCGCGTGGCTGGCGGGGGCGATCGTCACCTTCGCGCAGCTGCCGGTCATGTGGCTGAATGCCGGCACCGCCGAATCCTGGATCGTCGGCGTCGCCTTTTGCGCCGCGCTTGCGATCCCCGCGGTCCTCGCGTCGGTGATCGCGGGCCGGTTCGTCCGGCGTCAGGCGTAAAGGTCGACCACCGTCGCGCCCTCGCCGACCGCATCGAGCAGCAGCGTCCGGTGGCAATGCTGCGGATCGCGTTCGTAGCAAAGCAGCGCACTCGGCCGCTCCCCGGCAAGGCCGAGCATGATCGCGGCCGCCGCCTGCGCCTCGGGCAAAGCGAGCTGGTCGTCGTACACCGCCTCCAGCGTCGCGACGTCGCCCTTCTTGGCGGCATCGCGGCCCCGCTTGGGCGTACCGAGCGCCTTCAGATGGACATAGTCGATGCCCGCCTCGGCCAGGCTGGCGGCGAGGCTCGACTTGGAGAAGCCGGGCCGGCGCGACAGCGGCAGCGCGCGGACGTCGATCACGCGCTCGACCCCGGCGGCGCGCAGGGCGGCGAGGAAATCCGCCATCGTCGTCGCTTCATAGCCGATCGTGTAGATGGTGGTCATACCGCCGCTATAGCGCAAAGCGCGGGCGGTGTGACGCTTCTTCGTCGCGGCACCCGCGCGCGGGCCGGTTCCGCATCGCTTGCGCATGGGGTATGTCCGGGCGCATCACGGCGCTAAGGCGGCGCGACGGGGCCTTGCTCCGCTCCCATCATCGATACGGTATGCTCTCATGACCACGCATCACATCCACATCGTCGGCGGCGGCCTCGCCGGGTCCGAAGCCGCCTGGCAGCTCGCCGAGGCGGGCTATCGCGTCCGCCTGTCGGAGATGCGCGGCAGCGGCGAGGCGACCCCGGCGCATCACACCGACGGGCTCGCCGAGCTGGTCTGTTCGAACAGCTTCCGCTCCGACGATGCGGAGAGCAACGCGGTCGGGCTGCTGCATCAGGAGATGCGCCGGCTCGGCTCGCTCATCATGACGCAGGCCGACATCCACAGGGTGCCCGCGGGATCGGCGCTCGCGGTCGATCGCGACAATTTCTCGGCCGGCGTCACCGCGGCGCTGGAGGCGCATCCCAACATCACCATCGTCCGCGAACGGATCGACGCGTTGCCCGACGGCCCCGCGATCATCGCGACCGGGCCGCTCACCGCGGCGGGCCTCGCGACGCAGATCGGCGCGGCGACCGGCAGCGACGCCCTCGCCTTCTTCGACGCGATCGCGCCGATCGTCCACCGCGACAGTATCGACATGAACACGGCCTGGTTCCAGTCGCGCTGGAACAAAGGAACATCGGGGCGTCTGCCCCCCGGGCAGACTGAAGACAGCGGGGGGCTGTCGTCACCCGATGCCGGGCACGATTACATCAACTGCCCGATGAACAAGGACGAATATCTCGCCTTCCACGCCGGGCTGATCGGCGGCGAGAAGACCGAGTTCAAGGAATGGGAGAAGGACACGCCCTATTTCGAGGGCTGCATGCCGATCGAGGTGATGGCGGAGCGCGGCGTCGACACGTTGCGCTACGGCCCGATGAAGCCGGTCGGCCTCGACGACCCGCGCACCGGCCGCTGGCCCTATGCCGTCGTGCAGCTGCGCCAGGACAATGCGCAGGGGACGCTGTGGAACATCGTCGGCTTCCAGACCAAGCTGAAACATGCCGAACAGGTTCGCCTGTTCCGCACCATCCCCGGCCTGCAGAATGCCGAATTCGCGCGATTGGGTGGCCTCCACCGCAACACGTTCATCCGTTCGCCCGAGCTGCTCGATCCGACGTTGCGGCTCAAGAACCGGCCGAACATCCGCTTTGCCGGTCAGATCACCGGCTGCGAGGGCTATATCGAAAGCGCAGCGATCGGGCTGATGGCCGGACGCTTCGCCGCGGCGGAGCTAGCCGGCGAGACGCTGGCACCGCCGCCGGTGATGACCGCGCTCGGCGCGCTGCTGCACCATATCACCGGCGCCGCGGTGGCGGAAACCTATCAGCCGATGAACGTCAATTTCGGCCTGATGCCGCCGATCGAGGGCCGCACCAAAAAGGCCGACCGCAAGCGCATGTACACCGACCGCGCCCGCGCCGCCTTCGCCGAATGGCTCAGCCCTCGTCCGTCGGAGCCGGTTGCGGCGGACATTTCGCCCGAGCCGGTGCCTTCCGCCTGACCGCGGTCGTGGCGAATTCGGCCGCGTTCATCGCGCCGGATTTGTCGCGATCCGCCGCGGAGAATTTGGCGGTCGCCTTGACAGCCCATTCGTCGAAATCGAGCCGGCCGTCGCCGTTGACGTCCAGCTTCGCGAACGCCTTGCGCCGGGCGGCGAGATATTCGTCGCGCGTGATGCTGGCGTCGCGATCCTTGTCGTAACGGTTGAAACGCCTCTCCTCACGCGTCGCGGGCGAGGCTTCGGGAACGTCGCTCTCGCCCGCGGGCGCATCCGCCGCGGCGACGGCGCGTTGCGGTGGCGCAGGCAGACGCGGACCGTGGCCGGCGTCGCCGCCGAGAAAGACGAAGCCTGCCGCCACCGCCGCCAGCAACGCGCCACCTCCCGCCAGATATCGCCACATATCGCCGCCCCTTCGATCGCGATCAGGCTAGCACCGCGCCTCCGCGGCGCAAGTGTTCAGCGACCCGTCAATCGAAAGGCGGTCAGGCGAGCATAGTTTCGGATCGGGCTTTTACCTTCCAGTTCAAGCATCTGGAGCAACGCCAGCACGCCGACCGGCCGCAAGGATTTCGGCCATGGCTCTGCAAAGGCACGGGCGAAGGCCTCATGCGCCGCGAATCGCGCCAGCTCCGCAACGGCGACTTGCGACACGTGCGTCGACAGGTCGGCGAGCGCCCAGCCCTCGCCCGCCACGGCCAGCGCCGCAGCATCCCCGCCGGTTGCCCGCCCCAGCAGCGTGAACAGGCGACCGCCCCGCCCCGCGGCATAGGTCGCGATCCCCGCCTCCTCCAACGGATCGAGCAGCATCTCCCATCCGTCGGTCAGCCCGGCGATGTCGCCGCCGGTCAGCCCGAGCGGCAGGCAGGCCCCTTCGATCTCCTGCAGCAGCGGTTCGGCCGGCGCCGGTGCGACATCGAGCCGCCCCAGCGCCTCATGCCACCACGTCAGCCGCATCTGCCCGACCAGCGGTTCGCGCGTCGTTCGGACGATGCCCGCGAGCCGCTGGTCGAGCGTCAGCAACGCGGTCAGCGCGGTGCGCAGGCGAGGATCGACAAGGCTGATCGCAAGGCGCCGGTCGGCAGGAAGGTCGTCGCTCATCCTGCCCCGCTGCCCTGCGGGCGGCGATCGCGCAAGCGGCTTGGCCAACGCCGACGGATGCATGGTGAATTTCCATTAAGCACATTTCTTGACGTGATTTGAGAGCGCTAAGCCGCATGACGACGGTGATCGGGCGCGATCGCAATCAGGCAAAGGACGTCATGGGTAGAGGTTTGGGCAGATCGATGGTGACGGTTGGGTGCGTGTTCCGCCGGCTCTCGGACGATCGACGGGGCAATGTCCTCGCGATGACGGCCGCCGCGATCTTTCCGCTGATGGCGATGATCGGCGGCGCGATCGATCTCAGCCGCCTCTACATGACCAACACGCGGCTGCAGCAGGCCTGCGACGCCGGCGCCCTCGCCGCCCGGCGCACGATGGCCGACGTCAACACGCTGTCGGAGAGCGAGCGCAAGATCGCGGTCAACTATTTCAAGTTCAACTTTCCCGACAACGCCTATTCCGCCGGAACGCCGGTGCCGACCTATACGCGCGGCGCGGTGGGGACGGTGGCCGGCGCGGTGTCGCTCGCGGTGCCGATGACGATCATGAAGATGTTCGGCTACAACACGGTCACCCTCAACGTCACCTGCCAGTCGACGCTGGTCGTTCCCAACACCGACGTGATGTTCGTGCTCGACGTGACGGGATCGATGTCGGAAGTGCCGTCCGGCGACACCCAGTCCAAACTCTCGGGCCTGAAGCAGGCCGTGAAGGATTTCTACAGCGCGCTCGGCCCGGGTACGGCGAGCGGCGCCGGCCGCATCCGCTACGGCTTCATGCCCTATTCCAGCAACGTGAACGTCGGCAAGATCGTCTACGGTCTGAACCGCAGCTACATCAGTGGCGGCAATGGTTCGGAAAATGTCCAGTATCGCTCGCGCGTGCCGAGACTGTCATCGACCATCTACAACACGTCGAGCGGCCCGCAGCGCAAGTTCGTGTCATGGAGCTATCAATCCACGACCTTCGACATATCGTCTGTCGTCCAGAATGCGAGCGCGCCGAATCCGACATATTTCAGCGGTTATGCGCCGGATACCAAGCCCAACGTCAACAAGGGCTATGACTTCGACGCCTGGAATCGTGCCTACGAAACCAGTGCCGCGACGCCTGCCACCATCAGCTGGGGTGGCTGCATCGAGGAGGCGAGCACGGTCAACACGATTACGTCGACCTCGCCCTTGACTGTTCCCTACGGCGCCAACGACCTCAACATCGACCTGATCCCGTCGAGTGCGGAGACGCGGTGGAAGCCGTATCTGCCGGCGATCCAGTTCGACGATGACGGCTATTGGCTGGGCCGTGGCGGAGGCTGGATCGACCGCGGTTTTGCGGCCTGTCCTCGCGAGGCTTCGCCGCTGACGCAATACCAGTCGGATTACAGCGCGACCACGAAGCTTTCGACGAGCTTCGAAAGTTATGTGAACTCGCTGACCGCCGTCGGCGGCACCTATCACGACATCGGGCTGGTCTGGGGCGCACGCTTCCTGTCGCAAAGCGGCATCTACTCAGCGACCAACGCCGATTCGACGGGACCGGGGGGCTTTTCCATTTCACGCCACATCGTGTTCATGACCGACGGCACGTTGGACAACAAACCCCAGGCCAACGACCCTTGGGGCATAAACAACCTCGAAGCCCGGATAGCGCCGATCAATACCGACGAAGCGGGGCTGGAGGCGATCCACAAACGCCGTACCAGCATCATCTGCAATGCAATGAAGGGGAAAGGGTTCACCGTCTGGGTCATCGCCTTCGGCATCAGCAAGATGCCGCAGGAATTGCAGGATTGCGCCAGCGATGCCGCCCACGCGTCGATCGAAGCGGATTCCGCCGCGCTCAAGACGCGCTTTCAGCAGATCGCGCAGACGATCGGCGGATTGCGGCTGTCGCAATGATGCTCCGCCTGTTCCATCGCCTGTCGCGCGAGCGGCGGGGTGCCACCCTGCCCGAATTCGCGATCGTGCTCGTCCCGTTCCTCACACTGGTGATGGGGTCGCTCGACATCGGTTATCAGGGCTATCTCCGCGCAACAGTCACCGGCGCGCTGGAGAAGGCCGCCCGCAAGGCGACCGTCGGCGACCGTACCCGCGCGCAGATCGTGACGATGATCGACAACGAGGTCCGCGCCGTCCTGCCGGTCAATTCGCGCACCGATCCCAATGCGGTGGTGGTGACGCCGCAAAGCTATTTCAATTTCTCCGCGGTCGGCGGCGGCGAGCGGATCACCGGCGATACCGCGCCGGTCGGCACCTACAATTCGACCGATTGCTACGAGGATCGCAACGGCAACGGCCGCTATGACGCGACCGGCGGCGGCGGCGACAATCTGGGGACCGCCGACGACATCGTCTATTACACGGTGTCGGTGGACGTACCGCGGCTGTTCCCGATCTGGCGGGTGATCGGCTGGAGCAACGACGTCACCGCGACCGCGAAGACGCTGATCCGCAACCAGCCTTTCGGCGCGCAGCAGGTGGTGATCCGATGCTCATGACGGCCCCTCGCGCGCTGACGCGCCTGCGCCACCTCGCCCGCGACCGGTCCGGGCTGGCGCTGATCGAATTCGCCTACGGCCTGCCGCTGCTGCTCACGGTCGGGCTGGCGGGTGCGGAAACCGCAAATCTCGCGATCGTCACGTTGCGGATCAACCAGATGGCGATGCTGGCGGCGGACAATGCCGCGCGCGTCCGCATCTCGATGGACGAAACCGACATCAACGAGGTCATGGTCGGGATGCGCTTCTCCGGCACCGGCATCAAGTTCGGCGAACTTGGTCGCGTCATCATCAGCGATATCGAGGCGAACGGCCAGAGCGGCAGCAATGCGGGCTACAAGATCACGTGGCAACGCTGCTTCGGCGCGAAGAACGTCACGTCAATCTATGGTGGGGAAGACACGGGCAAGACGGGACCGGCGCTCAAATTCGGCATCACCACCAGCGGACCGGCCGCTACGGCGCCTGCCGGCACGATTCCGGTCACCGGCGGCGCGCTGATCGTGGCGGAGGTGCGCTACACCTATACGCCGCTGGTCGCGGCGCTGTTCATGGGCAATCGCGAATTGCGCGCGGTACAGACGTTTCCGGTGCGCGACCGCGCCACCCAGACGCTGCTCAACAGCACGAACATGAGCACCGCCAGCCAGCGCAAATGCGATGCGGCGCATCTTAGCGCCACCTAAACCGGGCCGGACCGGCGGGCGACGACGCCCGCCGGTCATGCACGGTCAGACGATCTTCTTGACCGTCGCGACGATCTTCTTGGCGTCGATCAGCGCCTTCTTCTCGAGGTTCGCGGCATAGGGCAGCGGCACGTCCTCGTTGGTGACGCGCAGCACCGGCGCGTCGAGGTCGTCGAAGCCCTCTTCCATCACGATCGCGGTGATCTCCGATGCGATCGAGCAGGTCGGCCAGCCTTCCTCGACCACGACGAGGCGATTGGTCTTGGCGAGGCTCTTCAGCACCGTCTGCTTGTCGAGCGGACGCAGCGTGCGCAGGTCGATGACCTCCGCCTCGATGCCCTCGCCCGCCAGCGTCTCGGCGGCTTCGAGCGCAAGGCCGACGCCGATCGAATAGCTGACCAAAGTGACGTGCTTGCCCTCGCGCATGATCCGCGCCTTGCCGATCGGCAGGACGTAATCGTCCAGCTTGGGCACCTCGAACGACCGGCCGTACATCAGCTCGTTCTCGAGGAAGACGACCGGGTCCTCGGACCGGATCGCCGCCTTCAGCAGGCCCTTGGCGTCGGCTGCGTCATAGGGCGCGATCACGATCAGGCCGGGAACGGACGCGTACCAGGGCGCATAGTTCTGGCTGTGCTGCGCGCCGACGCGGCTCGCCGCGCCGTTGGGACCGCGGAACACGATCGGGCAGCGCATCTGGCCACCGGACATATAGTTGGTCTTGGCCGCCGAATTGATGATGTGGTCGATCGCCTGCATGGCGAAGTTGAACGTCATGAATTCGATGATCGGCTTCAGGCCGCCCATCGCCGCACCGGTGCCGACGCCGGCAAAGCCATATTCGGTGATCGGCGTATCGATCACGCGGCGGTCGCCGAACTCGTCGAGCAGCCCCTGCGTCACCTTGTAGGCGCCCTGATACTGCGCGACTTCCTCGCCCATCACGAAGACGCGGTCGTCCTTGCGCATCTCCTCCGCCATCGCATCGCGCAGCGCTTCGCGAACGGTAGTCTTCACCATCTCGGTGCCCTCGGGGATCGCCGGGTCCTGGACGCCGTCGTTCTTCGCGGCGTCGAACAGCTGGCGCGCACCGGTCTCGACCTTCTCCTGCGCCGGATGCGCCGAATCCTCGACCGCATCGGTGGGCTTCTGCTCGTCCGCCTTGGCGTCCGACTTCGGGCTGTCGTCCTTGGTCGCCGCCGGTGCCGACGTCGCGGCATCGGCGCTTTCGCCCTCCTCGATCAGCACGGCGATGACGTCGCCGACCTTCACGTTGTCGGTGCCCTCGGCGATGACGATCTTGCCGATCGTGCCTTCATCGACGGCTTCGAACTCCATCGTCGCCTTGTCCGTCTCGATCTCGGCCATGATGTCGCCGGACTTGACGGTATCGCCTTCCTTCACGAGCCACTTGGCGAGCGTGCCTTCCTCCATGGTGGGGGACAGCGCGGGCATCTTGATCTCGATCGCCATCTCAGTAGCTCTCCACCAGCACGTCGGTATACAGCTCGGCCTCGTCTGGCTCGGGCGTGCCTTCGGCGAAATCGGCGGCTTCGTTCACGGTTTTGCGAATTTCCTGTTCGATGGACTTGAGATCGGCCTCGGTGACGCCCTCGGCTTCCAGCAGCTTCTTGACGTGCTCGATCGGGTCGGACTTGTCGCGAACCCCCTGCACCTCTTCGCGGCTGCGGTACTTGGCGGGGTCGGACATGGAATGGCCGCGATAGCGATAGGTCTTCATCTCGAGGATGACCGGCCCCTTGCCGGCGCGGACCCAGGCGAGCGCCTCCTCGGCGGCACCGCGGCAGGCGAGCACGTCCATGCCGTCGACCTGGATGCCGGGGATGCGGAAGCTTTCGCCGCGGCGATACAGCTGGTCCTCGGCCGAGGCGCGATTGACCGAGGTGCCCATGGCGTACTGGTTGTTCTCGATCACGAAGATGATCGGGAGCTTCCACAGCTCCGCCATGTTGAAGCTCTCGTAGACCTGGCCCTGGTTGGCCGCGCCATCGCCGAAATAGGCGAGGCAGACGCCGCCGTCGTTGCTGTACTTGTGACCGAAGGCGAGGCCGGTGCCGAGGCTGACCTGCGCGCCGACGATGCCGTGGCCGCCGTAGAACTTATGTTCGGTCGAGAACATGTGCATCGACCCGCCCTTGCCGCGGCTGATGCCCGCGGCCCGGCCGGTCAGTTCGGCCATGATGACCTTGGGATCGATGCCATAGGCGAGCATGTGGCCATGGTCGCGATATCCGGTGATGACCGAATCCTTGTCGCCGTCCAGCGCCGACTGCAGGCCGACCGCGACCGCTTCCTGGCCGATATAGAGGTGGCAGAAGCCGCCAATGAAACCGAGCCCGTACAATTGGCCCGCCTTCTCCTCGAAACGGCGGATGAGGAGCATGTGCTTGTAGAAGTCGAGCAACTGCTCCTTGGTCGCCTCGAACGGCTTGGGATCGGCGGGACGCTCGCGATTGCTGAGCGGTACGGCGGGAGGAGCAGGCGATTTGGCCACGTAATACCTCAACGGTCCTGGGGATGTGACGCAGCCTATAGGCCGGGTTCCGCCAGAACATCAATTCCCTGGCGCACGTTGGCTGTGACGTAGCGTTTCCGGGCGGGACACGTCCGCGGCGGAACCGCACGGATCATCGGCCATGGATAGACCAACTATGTTGCCCTTCCCCCGCTCCCGCGCCAAAGCTTCGCGCGACATGGCCACCCATCCGTTCCGTATCGCCAATTTCCGCAGCTACTGGCTGTCGCGGCTGTCCGGCACGATTGCGCAGACCGCGCTCGCTATCGTCATCGGCTGGCAGGTCTATGGCCTGGCGCGCGAGACGATGGACGTGCGCGGATCGGCCTTCATGCTGGGGATGATCGGCGCGGCGCAGTTCGTGCCGCTGTTCCTGCTGACCCCGATCACCGGACTGGTCGCGGATAGCGTCGACCGGCGCTGGATCGTCCGTGCGACGACGGCGCTGATCGGGCTTGTCGCGGCGATGCTCGGCGTGCTGACCTATCTCGGCGACCTTTCGCTGCCCTTCCTGTTCGGGGCGGCGGTGCTGATCGGCATCGCCCGCGCCTTCACGGGCCCCGCCTATTCGGCGCTCGCCCCCAATCTGGTGCCGCGCGAGAGCCTGCCGACCGCGATCGCGATCTCCTCGATCGCGTGGCAGGTCGGATCGATCGCCGGGCCAAGCGTCGGCGGCCTGCTCTACGCGATCCACCCCGACGTCGCCTATGCCACGATCACCGGCCTGTTCGTCCTCGCGCTCGTCACGATGTTCACGATCGGCCCGGTGCCGCAGCCGCCGGCGCAGAAGGATCGCCGGCCGCTCGCCCGCATCCTCGACGGCTTCCATTATGTCGCCAACAACCGGCTGGTGCTGGCGGCGATCACGCTCGACCTGTTCGTCGTGCTGCTGGCGGGCGCGACCGCGCTGCTGCCGATCTACGCCCGCGACATCCTGCATGTCGGCGCGCAGGGGCTGGGGCTGCTCGCCGCCGGCATGGGCATCGGCGCGGCGGTAACCGCGGTGTGGTTCTCGTTCCGGCCGATGAATTCCAACGTCGGCGTCAAGATGCTGGTCGCGGTGATCGTCTTCGCGCTGGCGATCCTGACCTTCGGCGTGTCGACGTCCTTCCCGCTTAGCGTCGCGGCGCTGATCGTCGCGGGCGGCGCGGACATGGTGTCGGTCTACGTCCGCCAGTCGCTGATCCAGCTCCATACCCCCGACGCGATGCGCGGCCGGGTCAGCGCGGTGTCGCAGCTGACCATCTCGGCCTCGAACGAGCTCGGCGAGGCGGAAAGCGGCCTGCTCGCCTCGCTGCTCGGTCCGGTCGGCGCGGTCGCGTTCGGCGGCGTGGCGGCGATCTGCGTCACCCTGCTATGGGCGCGTCTGTTCCCCGAGCTCAAACGGGCGCGGACCTTCGATCCCCCCGACATGTTACAGGTCGAACCCCAACACGGAGAAGCCAAGCCATGAAGGCCAGAACCATCCTGGAAACGATCGGCAACACGCCGCACGTCCGCGTGTCCAAGCTGTTTCCCGATTCCGAAGTGTGGATCAAATCCGAACGCTCCAACCCCGGCGGCTCGATCAAGGATCGCATCGCGCTGGCGATGATCGAGGCGGCGGAGGCGAACGGCGACCTCAAACCCGGCGGCACGATCATCGAACCGACCAGCGGCAACACCGGCGTCGGCCTCGCGATGGTCGCCGCGGTCAAGGGCTACAAGCTCGTCCTCGTCATGCCCGAATCGATGTCGCTGGAACGCCGCCGGCTGATGCTGGCCTATGGCGCGACCTTCGATCTGACGCCGCGGGAGAAGGGCATGAAGGGCGCGATCGAGCGTGCGCTCGAGCTGGTTCACCAGACGCCCGGCGCATGGATGCCGCAGCAGTTCGAGAATGGCGCGAACATCGACGTGCATGTCCGGACGACGGCGCAGGAGATCCTCAACGACTTCCGCGACACGCCGATCGACGTCATCATCACCGGTGTCGGCACCGGCGGCCATATCACCGGCGTCGCCGAGGCGCTGAAGAAGCACTGGCCGGACCTCAAGGTCTTCGCGGTCGAACCCGCCGCCTCGCCCGTCATCGCCGGCGGCCAGCCCGGCCCGCACCCGATCCAGGGCATCGGCGCCGGCTTCATCCCGCGCAACCTCCACACCCAGGCTCTCGACGGCGTGATCGAGGTCGACGCCGCAGTTGCCAAGGACATGGCGCGCCGTTCCGCGGCGGAAGAGGGCATGCTGGTCGGCATCTCGTCCGGCGCGACGCTGGCGGCGATCTTGCAGAAGCTGCCCGACCTGCCCGACGGCGTCCGTGTGCTCGGCTTCAACTACGACACCGGCGAACGCTATCTGTCGGTCCCGGACTTCCTGCCCGAACAGTGAGCATCTCCCCCGAAGCGCGCAGTCCGATGTGGCTGCGTGCCGTGCTGACGGCGACGGCCCTCGTGGCGGTCGCCGTTCCGGCGCTGATCGTCACCCATCCGCCCGCGATGCCCGTCCCGGCGCACAAGCGCCTCGTCCTGCCGCGCCGCGTCGTCCCGGCGGCCGAGCTGCCGCCGGTCGAGCCGGTGGAATTCGTCGACCTGTCGCCGGAGGATGCCAAGGCGTTCAACGCCGGCGTGCCGTTCTCGACCCTGCCCAACCCGCCGGCGCGGCCGTTCCGCTTCGCCGGCAGCGAGGAGGATCGTGCCCGCGCGCTCGACTGCATGGCGGCGGGCGTGTTGTATGAAGCGGGCGACGACAGCGAGGGTGAACGCGCGGTCGCGCAGGTCGTGCTCAACCGGTTGCGCCACCCCGCCTTTCCCAAGACCGTCTGCGGCGTGATCTTCGAGGGCGAGGAACGCAGCACGGGCTGTCAGTTCAGCTTCAGCTGCGACCATGCGCTGACCCGCTGGACGCCCACCGGCGACGCCTGGCGCCGCGCGCGCGACGTCGCGACACTAGCGCTCAACGGTTCGGTCTACCGTCCGGTCGGCTATGCGACGCATTACCATACCGATTGGGTCGTGCCCTATTGGCAGGCGAGCCTCGACAAGGTCGTCGCGGTGCACAGCCATCTGTTCTTCCGCTGGACCGGCTGGTGGGGCACCCCGCCGGCGTTCAACCGCACGGTCAGCTCGTCCGAGCCGGTGATCGCGCAGCTCGCGCCGCTGTCGGACGCGCACAAGACCGCGGTCGCGATGGCGGATGCCGATGCGGCGCTGTTCGAGGCATCGGCCGCGCTCGGCCTGCTCGACGGTGAGCCTGCCCCGCCCGAAGCGGCACCGGTCACCGGCGGCGCGGCGGACCCGGACAGCCTGCTCGTCACCCTGCCCGCCAACGCGCTGCCCGGCATCTATCCGCTGATCGCCACCCATGCCTGCGCGTCGCGCAAGGTCTGCAAATTCTCCGCCTGGTCCGATGCCGCGGCGACGCCGACCAGCCTGCCGCTCTCCGCCGAACAGGTCGCGACGATGACGTTTAGTTATTATCGCGACCGCGACGCGGGGATCGACAAGATGCTGTGGAATTGCGCGCAGGCGAAGCGTGTCGACCGGCGCGAGTGCATGAAGCAGCAGGTGCTGCTGACCGCACCGCCCGCGGCGCGGGACACGGAGGTGCTCGGCGGCGTGCGACGCAAGACGGAGCCGGCCCCCGCTCCAGCACCGACCCCGCCGGCCAAATAGGCGTCGTTACCGCGTAACTGGCCTCCCCCTCCCCACGAAAGGAGAGGGAGGTCCGAAGCGGATGAAGCCTATCGATGACCGGGCGGCGGACCGTCACCGATGACCACGGATAGCCTTCGCCAGCGCCGCCTTGTCCATCGTCGATCGCCCCGCGATCCCGATGTCGCGCGCCTCCTTCAACAGCTCGGCCTTGGTCCGCTCCTCGAGCCGGTCGCCGCGATGGGCGAGCGGGCCGTTTGCCTTCGCATTGGCGATCCGCGCCGCCTTTTCCTTCGATGCCCCCTGTTTGCGCAGTTCGTCGTAAAGCGCGTCGTCCTTGATCTGCGCGCCGTGATCCTTCGCCATGCGACCTCTCCTCGTCGGCGCCCAGAACGCGGCAATCGCAAAACGGTTCGTTTTTCCGTGTTACAAGCAGGCGACAAACGCGGAATGCGTTTCTATATGGCCACCCGCACGAAGTGAGCCCCCGCCACCATGCTGACCACACATCCCTTCGACGACGACAAACTGCACGAGGAGTGCGGCGTGTTCGGCGTATCCGGCAGCGACAGCGCTGCGGCCCTCGTCGCGCTCGGCCTGCACGCCCTGCAGCACCGGGGGCAGGAGGCCGCCGGCATCAGCAGCTTCGACGGCCATCATTTCCACACCCATCGCGCGATGGGGCATGTCGCCGGCAATTTCGATCGTGACGACGTGATCCGCGCGCTGCCGGGCGAATCGGCGGTCGGCCACGTCCGCTATTCGACCACCGGCGAAACCGCGCTGCGCAACGTCCAGCCGCTCTATGCCGAACTGGCCAGCGGCGGCTTTGCAGTCGCGCATAACGGCAACATTTCCAACGCGATGAAGCTGCGTCGCGAGCTGATCCGGCGCGGTTCGATCTTCCAGTCGACCAGCGATACCGAGACGATCATCCACCTCGTCGCGACGTCCAACTATCGCACGCTGCTCGACCGTTTCATCGATGCGCTGAAGCAGATCGAGGGTGCCTACAGCCTCGTCGTGATGACGCCCGAAGGCATGATCGCCTGCCGCGATCCGCTCGGCATCCGGCCGCTGGTGATGGGCAGGCTGGACGGCGCGGTGATCTTCGCCTCCGAAACCGTGGCGCTCGATGTCTGCGGCGCGACCTTCGAACGGCAGGTCGAACCGGGCGAGCTGGTCATCGTCCAGAACGGGGAAGTCCGCTCGATTCGCCCGTTCGCGCCGATGGCGCCGCGGCCGTGCATCTTCGAATGGGTCTATTTCAGCCGCCCCGATTCGATCGCGGGCGACCAGTCGGTCTATACCGTCCGCAAGGAAATCGGCGCGCAGCTCGCGATCGAATCGCCGGTCGAGGCCGACCTCGTCATCCCGGTGCCCGATTCGGGCGTCCCCGCCGCGATCGGCTACGCCCAGCAATCGGGCATTCCGTTCGAACTCGGCATCATCCGCTCGCATTACGTCGGCCGCACCTTCATTCAGCCGGGCGACAAGGTCCGTCATCTGGGCGTCAAGCTGAAGCACAATGCCAACCGCGCGCTCATCAAGGGCAAGCGGGTCGTGCTGGTCGACGATTCGATCGTGCGGGGCACCACCAGCCTCAAGATCGTGCAGATGATGCGCGATGCCGGTGCGGCCGAGGTGCATATGCGCATCGCCAGCCCGCCGACCCGGCACAGCTGCTTCTACGGCGTCGACACGCCCGAACGCGCCAAGCTGCTCGCCGCCAAGCACGACGTCGGCGGCATGACCGACTTCATTCACGCCGACAGCCTGTCGTTCGTCTCGATCGACGGCCTGTACAAGGCGCTGGGCGAGGCGAAGCGCGCGGACATCCGGCCGAAATATTGCGACGCCTGCTTCACCGGCGACTATCCGACCTCGCTGACCGACCAGGACGACAGCGTCACCGTCGACCAGTTCGCGATGCTCGCCGAGCGGGTCAACTGACGCACAACCGATGACCAAGCCTCTTGCAAACCAACTCGCGCTGGTGACCGGCGCGAGCCGCGGCATCGGCGCCGCCACCGCCATCGCTCTGGGCGCGGCGGGCGCGCATGTCGTGCTCACCGCCCGCACCGCCAAGGATCTGGAGGCGGTCGAGGAGACGATCTTCGACGCCGGCGGATCGGCGACGATCGCGCCGCTCGACCTGACGCAGACCGACAGCATCGCGCGGCTGGCCTCGGCGGTCGGCGAACGCTGGCAGGCGCTCGACGTGCTGGTGCTCAACGCCGGCATGCTCGGCAGCCTCGCCGCGGTGCCGGCGATCGACCCCAAGGAGCTGGCGCAGGTGCTGACGCTCAACGTCAGCGCGCAGGTCGCGATGATCCAGGCGTTTGACGCGATGCTGCGCAAGGCCCCGGCGGCGAAGGTGATCGGCGTCACCTCCAGCGTCGGCCGCAACGCGCGCGCCTATTGGGGTGCCTATGGCGCCTCCAAGGCGGCGTTCGAGACGATCCTCGGTGCCTATGGCGACGAGACGAGCGACATCAGCGGCATCCGCACCGCGATCCTCGATCCGGGCGCGACGCGGACCAAGATGCGCGCGCGTGCCTATCCGGGCGAGGACCCGGCGTCGGTCAAGCCGCCCGAGACGGTCGCGGAGCGGATCGTCGCGCTGGCGATCGCCGGGTTCAGCGCCGGACATCGCGAGCGGGTGGGCTGACGGCGCGGGTCCGGCGGCTCAGCCCTGCCGGACCAACGTCACCTGCGCGACGTCGATACCGCGACCGCGAAAACCCCCTTCGCAATACATCAGGTAATAGCGCCACAGATCGCGGAACCGCGCATCCAGCCGCGCGGGCAATTGCCCGGCCTTGTCGGCATTGTCGAAGCGCTCGCGCCAATGACGCAACGTCTGCGCATAATCGAGGCCGAAGCTGTGATGGTCGGTCCATGCCAGCCCGCTTGCCTCGCACAAGGCACGGAACCGGCTCTCGGACAGCAGCATGCCGCCCGGAAAGACGTAGCGCTGGATGAAGTCGACGCCCTGTGCATAGCGTTCGAAGACGTCGTCGGCGATGCTGATATATTGGATCGCGGCACGCCCGCCGGGCTTCAGCAGCCGCGCCAGCGTGTCGCAATAGACCGGCCAATAGGCCTGGCCGACCGCCTCGACCATCTCGATGCTCGCGATCGCATCGAACGTCCCGGCGACGTCGCGATAATCGGTCAGCGCCACCGTGACGCCGGGCAGCGCCATGGCGTCGACCGCCGCCTTCTGCTCGGTCGACAGCGTCAGCGCATGGACCTTGCGCCCCCCCGCCGATGCCGCGGCGGCGAACGAGCCCCAGCCGCAGCCGATCTCCAGGATCGTGTCGCCCGGCTCCGTCCCGGTCCGGTCGAGGACCGCGGCGAGCTTGCGCGCCTGCGCCGTGGCGAGCGTATCGCAGGACTCGAAGATCCCGCTCGAATAGGTCAGGCTCGGGTCCAGCCATGCGCGGTAGAAATCGTTGCCCAGGTCGTAATGCTCGGCGATGTTGCGGCGCGATCCGTCGCGGTCGTTGCGGCGCAGCGCATGCCAGCCGCGCAGCAGCAGTTTCGACAGCCCGCCCGCCCGCGCGGTCCCGGCAAGCGCGACGCGGTTGCGCATGAACAGGTCGAACAGCGGCACCGGGTCAGGGCTCGACCAGTCACCGGCGGCCCAGGCGCGATACCAGCCGACCGACCCGCCGGTTGCCAGCCTGACCAGCGCACGCCAGCGATGCAGCGTGACGATCGGCACCGGCCCGGGTTTCCGCCCGCCGAGCAGACGGTGGGTGCCGTCGGGCAGGCGCGCCTCGATCCCCCCGGTCGCCAGCCCGGCGTCGATCCGGTCGAGGAAGCGGTGGAAGACGGGGGCGAGCGCGCGTTGCTGTACTGTGTCCCGGGGCATGTCGGGCGCGCTCATGCCGCAGCTTGGCGGATTGGGGAAGGGCCAAGCGCGCCCGCGTCAGCGCGCCCGTGCGGCCGCGAACGCTTCGCCCAGCGTCAGGATCGCGGCGACATGGCGATGCGCGATCTCCAGCGCATCGTCGCCATAGCCGCCGCCGACCGTGCTCGCGAGCGGCACCCCCGCGGCCAGCCGCGCGATCAGCCGTTCGCGCCGGGCCAGCCCGTCGAGGCTCAGCGACAGCCGTCCGAGCCGGTCGCCGGCAAAGGGATCGACCCCCGCCTGATACAGGATCAGCTGCGGCCGGTGCTCGGTAAGGAACGGTGCAAGCGTCTCGGCCAGCACCGCGCAATAGGCGTCGTCGCCCAGCCCGTCCGCCAGCGGCACGTCCAGCGTCGAATGCGCCTTCCGCGCCGGAAAGTTCTTTTCGGCATGGATCGAATAGGTCGCGATTCCCGGCCGGCCGGCGAGCAGCGCGGCGGTGCCGTCACCCTGATGGACGTCGCAATCGACCACCACCAGCCGATCGACCGTCCCCTCCTCGATCAGGCGCACGGCCGCGACGGCGAGGTCGTTGAAGACGCAATAGCCCGCGCCGGTGTCGCTGAGCGCATGGTGGCTGCCGCCCGCGGTGTTCGCGGCGAAACCATGCTCCAGCGCCAGCCGCGCCGCCAGCCACGTCCCTCCCGGCACCGCCTGCGCGCGCGCCGCCACCTCCGGCGTCACCGGAAAGCCGATCCGCCGCGTCTTGGGCGCAGGCACGCGCGCCTCCAGCACCTCGGCGACGTAATCGGCGTCGTGCACCGCCTCCAGCCACGCCGCTGGCATCGGTTCGGATGTATGCCACGCCACCCGGTCGCCCTGTGCGATCAAAAGGTCGCGGATCAGGCCGTTCTTGTTCCAGCGATAGGTGGAGCGTGCCGGGGCGGGCGCGACATAGGCGGGATGATGGACGATCGCGATCACGCCACCTAATTAGGGTCGCAACCGGCGCCACCCAAGCGCCACTGGAGAGAGAACCGCATGACCGATACGCCCTACGTCCGCCCCGACGTCCGCGGATTTCTCGACTATCTCAATGCGATGCCCGGGCCGCGCACGCATCAGATGACGCCGGAGGCGGCGCGGCAGGTGTATCATGCGATGAAAGACGTCGCCGATGTGCCGCTGGGCGATCTGGCGGTGATCCGCGACCTGTCGATCCCCGGCCCCGCCGGCGTGATCCCCGCCCGCCTGTTCGACGCGCGCGAGCGTCGCGAGCCGGGACCGGCGATGGTCTTCTATCACGGCGGCGGCTTCGTCATCGGCAATATCGACACGCATGCGAGCCTCTGCGCGGAGATGGCGCGCGTGCTCGACCTGCCCGTCGTCTCGGTCGACTATCGGCTCGCCCCGGAGGATCGCTGGCCTGCGGCGCCAGACGATTGCGAGGCGGCGGCGCGCTGGGTGGCGGACAGCCCCGCAGAGCTCGGCCGCAGCGTTACCGGGCTGGTGCTGTGCGGCGACAGCGCCGGCGGCACGCTGACGATCGTCGCAGCGATGGACCTGCGCGACCAGCCCGCCGCGGTGCCGGTGATCGTACAGGCGCCGATCTATCCCGCCGCCGACACGTCGAAACCCTATCCCTCGTTCGACGAGTTCGCCGACGGCTTCCTGCTCACCCGCGACACGATGCTGTGGTTCTCGGACGCTTATGCCGCCGATGTGGCGAACAGCCGCGGATCGCCGCTGATCGGCCGGCTGGAGGGGCTGCCCCCCGCGGTGATCGTCACCGCCAGCCTCGATCCGATCCGCGATCAGGGACGCGCCTACGCCGCCGCACTGGTGCAGGCCGGCGTGCCGGTGACGTTCCGCGAGGCCGTGGGCAACGTCCATGGCTTCGTCACCCTGCGCAAGGCAATCCCCTCCAGTGCGGGCGACGTCGCCGCCTATCTGGCCGCGCTGAAGGACGCGATCGGAGAGGCTGAGGGCGCGCGCGTTATGGCGCAGGCGGCGGGGGCATGAGCGACCTGCCCTATCGCCCCTGCGCAGGCGTCATGCTGGTCAACCGCGCGGGTCAGGTGTTCGTCGGCCAGCGGATCGATTCGACGCTGGAGGCCTGGCAGATGCCACAGGGGGGGATCGATCCCGGCGAAGACGCCTATACCGCCGCGATCCGCGAACTGGGCGAGGAAACCGGCGTCGCGCCCGATCATGTCGAATTGATCGCCGAGGCCCCCGACGAATTGTTCTACGACCTGCCCGAGGATATGATCGGCAAGGTATGGAAGGGCAGATGGCGCGGCCAGCGCCAGCGCTGGTTCCTGTTCCGCTTCCTCGGCGAGGACAGCGACGTGGATATCGACACCGCGCATCGGGAATTCCGCGCATGGCGATGGAGCGATCCGGCCGACCTGCCGGCGATGATCGTGCCGTTCAAGCGTGCCCTGTACGAGGACGTGCTCGCCGCATTCGCGCCTCATCTCGCCGCAGACGAAACGACCTGAGACGTTTTGGGGTTTCCTGAGTAACCGCACGCGGTAGAGCCTTGGGTGTGCGTGCTCTCCTCCCCCTGATCGCCGTCCTGCTGGCCTCGTTCCCGTCGGTTGCCGCTGCCGCCGACGACGCGCCCGACGAGAGCCGGGTGCCGATCCCCGCGGCGATCCGTTCCATGCTCGACGCCGCGATCGACAGTGGCAACGACGGCGACGTCTCGGTAGTGGTGAAATACGCGCGCCTCGCCGACCCGGCGAGCGCCGATGCGGTGCTCGCCATCGCACAGAAATGGCGTAACGACCGGGCGCAGGCGCGGCAGACGACGATCCGGCAGGCGAGCATGTTCGACCTGTGGAGCGGTCGCGCCGAACTGGGCGGATACATCACCACCGGCAATACCGACAGCAAGGGCGGCTCGGCGGTGCTCGACCTGACGCGCGAGGGTCTGCAATGGCGCCACAAATTCCATGCGCAGGCGGATTATCAGGAAAACGCCAACATCACGACGCGCGAACATTACCTCGCCAGCTACGAACCCAATTACAAGATCGACGACCGTCTCTACGTCTATGGGGCGGCGCAATATGAGGCGGACCGGTTCCTCGGCTATTTCAACCGTTACTCGGCATCGGCAGGGGTCGGCTATAGCGCGATCAAGTCGCCGGCGATCCGCCTAGACGTCGAACTCGGCCCCGCCTTCCGCCAGACCGCCTTCACCGACCAGACCGAACAGAGCAACGTCGCCGCACGCGGCACGCTGGCGTTCAATTGGAAGCTGCTGCCCGGCCTGTCGGTGACGCAGAATGCCGCGGCCTATGTGCAGAGCTCGAACTCGACGCTCAGCGGCACCACCGCGGTCAACGCCAAGCTGATCGGGCCGCTCTCTGCAGCGCTGTCCTACAACGTCCAGTATGAAAGCATGCCGCCGGCGGGATCGGTGTCGACCGACACCACCAGTCGTGCCTCGCTGGTCTACAGCTTCTAGGGACTGGCGGTTCCCCCTGCCCGCTGCTTCGTCTAGCATCGGCGCAATGAGAGGATTACCCACGAACGAATGCGCGCTCGTCGACCGCATCGACCAGGCGGCGATGCTGCGTAAGGTCGAAACCTGGGCAGCGGTGAACAGCGGCACGCGCAACCTTGCCGGTGTCGCGCGGATGGCGACCCTGCTCGGCGACGCCTTCTCCCCCCTGCCCGGCACGATCACTCTGGTCGAGGCGGAACCGGTGCCGGCGGTGGGTGCGGACGGCAGCGTCACGACGCTGGAGCACGGCCGCCACCTGCATCTGGCGGTGCGACCGCAGGCGCCAGTGCAAATGCTGTTCACTGGCCATATGGACACGGTCTACCCCGTCGATCACCCGTTCCAAACGCTGACCACCCGCGACGACGGCACGATCAACGGACCCGGCACCGCCGACATGAAGGGCGGCCTCGCGGTGATGCTGGCGGCGCTGACCGCGATCGAGGCGTCGCCGGCCGCCAAGCAGTTGGGCTATGAGGTCGTCATCAATGCCGACGAGGAGACCGGTTCGCTGTCGTCCGCCGGGCTGCTCGCACGCGCCGCAGCGGGCAAGGTGGCGGCGCTCACCTACGAACCCGCGCTCGCCGATGGGACGCTGGCGGGCGCGCGGGGCGGCACCGGCAATTTCTCGATCGTCGTGCGTGGCCGCAGCGCGCATGCCGGGCGCAACCCCGACGACGGCCGCAACGCGATCGTCGCCGCGGCGGCACTTGCGGTGCGGCTCGCCGATGCGCGTGGCCCCGGACTCGCGGTCAATCCGGCACGGATCGACGGCGGCGGTCCCAACAATGTCGTGCCCGATCTGGCGATCCTGCGCATCAACTTCCGCCCGGTCGCCGCCGCCGCGATCGCACAGGCGCGGGCGGCGATCGACGACGCCGTCGCCGCGATCGCCGCCGCGCACGACGTCGCCATCACCGTTCATGGCGGCTTCAACCGCCCGCCCAAACCGATCGACGCCGGCGCGGAGCGATTGTTCGGGCTGGTCGCCGACGCGGGGGCCGACCTCGGCCTTGCCATCGGCTGGCGCGCAACCGGCGGGGTCTGCGACGGCAACAATATCGCCGCCGCGGGCGTACCGGTAGTCGACACGATGGGGGTGCGCGGCGGCGCGATCCATTCGCCCGACGAATATATGATCGTCGCAAGCCTCGCCGAACGCGCCACGCTGTCGGCGCTCACCATCAGCCGCATCGCAGCCAAAGGACGGCCATGACATTCCGCATCAGGGCCGCGCGTGCCGGCGACCTCCAGCACCTCTACGAAATGGCGAAGTTGACCGGCGGTGGCTTCACCAATCTACCGCCCGATCGCAAGGCGCTCGCCGCCAAGCTCGACCGCAGCGGCGCCGCCTTCGCGCGTGCCGACGGGCCGGTGACGGACGAACTGTTCGTGCTGATGCTGGAAAACGCCGCGACGGGCGAGGTCCGCGGCACCTGCCAGCTGTTCACGCAGGTCGGGCAGCAGCATCCCTTCTACTCCTATCGCCTCGGCACGCTGACCCAGCACAGCAGGGAGCTGGCGCGCACCTTTCGCGCCGAGATGCTGGCGCTCACCACCGATCTGGAGGGGGCGTGCGAAGTCGGCGGGCTGTTCCTGCACCCCGGCGAGCGTGCTGGCGGGCTCGGCCTGCTGCTGGCGCGTAGCCGCTATCTGTTTATCCGCGCGCATCGCGCGCGCTTCGCCGACCGCATCCTCGCCGAATTACGCGGGATCATCGACGAGGCGGGGGGATCGCCGTTCTGGGACGGCCTCGCCGGGCGCTTCTTCGGGATGAATTTCCAGGACGCCGACCAGTTCAATGCGACCAACGGCCACCAGTTCATCGCCGACCTGATGCCCAAGCACCCGATCTATACCGCGATGCTGTCCGAAGCGGCGCGATCCGCGATCGGCCTGCCCCACCCCAGCGGCCGCGCAGCGATGCGGATGCTGGAGAATGAGGGGTTCCACTACGAACATTATGTCGACATCTTCGATGGCGGCCCGACGATGACTGCGCGCACCGATCAGGTGCGGTCGATCACCGAGGCGCGCGAACAAACTATCGTCGCGATCGATGACGACGGCGGCAGCGAATCGCTGGTGGCGGTGGGGCGGCTCGGCGATTTTCGCTGCGCTTTCGGGCTGGTGCGGGAAGTAGGTGACGGCATCGTCCTCTCGCGCGGCTGCGCCGACACGCTGGCGGTGGCCGAGGACGACGTCGTCCTCCACGTGCCGCGCTGGTGACGGCCATGCTGACCGAGATCAATTTCGACGGGATCGTCGGGCCGAGTCACAACTATGCCGGCCTGTCGGCGGGCAATCTGGCTGCGACCGCGCATGCCGGCCGTGTGTCGCAGCCGCGCGCCGCGGCGCTGCAGGGGCTCGACAAGATGCGGGCCAATCTGGCGCTCGGGCTGGTGCAGGGGATCCTCTTGCCGCACCGCCGGCCCGACCATCGCTGGCTCGCGGCGCTCGCCACGACGCACGCCGAGGCACCGCCGTTGCTGCGAGCGCAGGCGATGTCGGCCTCGGCGATGTGGGCGGCGAATGCCGCGACCGTCTCGCCTGCGCCGGATACCGCGGACGGGCGCTGCCATCTCTCTGTCGCCAATCTGATGACGATGCCGCACCGCAGCCACGAATGGCCGGAGACGCTGGCGCAATTGCGCACCGCCTTCGCCGACGACGCCTTCGCGGTCCACGGCCCGGTGCCAGCGCCGTTCGGTGACGAGGGGGCGGCCAACCACATGCGGCTCGCCGCCTCGCACGATGCCCCAGGAGTGGAGGTGTTCGTCTACACCCTTCCCGGCGGGCCGTTCCCTGCCCGCCAGCACCCGCAGTCGAGCGAGGCGATCGCCCGCGCGCATCGGCTCGATCCGGCCCGCACCCTGTTCGTCCAGCAATCCGCGGACGCCATCGCCGCGGGCGCGTTCCATAACGACGTCGTCGCGGTCGCCAACGAACGCGTGCTGTTCGCGCACGAACAGGCCTTTGCCGACAAGGCAGGGTTTTATGCCGACCTCGTCCGGCTGCTGCCCGAGGTCGAGATCGTCGAGGTGCCGGCGAGCGCAGTCAGCCTCGCCGATGCCATCGCCTCCTATCTGTTCAACGCGCAACTGGTGTCGACCGCGGCCGGACCGACGCTGATCGTCCCCACCGAAGCGCGCGCCAACGCCGCGGTCTGGGGCTGGCTGCAACGGCATCTCGCCGGCAACGGGCCGATCCGTCGGGTCGAAACGGTCGACGTCACCCAGTCGATGGCGAACGGCGGCGGCCCCGCCTGCCTGCGCCTGCGCGTCGTCGCCGACCCCGCGACGATCGATCGGCGCTTCCTCGTCGACGCGGCACGGCTCGATGCTATCGGCGCGGTGGTGCGGCAATCGTGGCCCGAGACGATCGATCCGGCCGCCCTCGGCGATCCGGCGCTGGTCCGCGCCATCGAGACGGCGCATGCCCACCTGCTGGAGGCGCTCGATCTGTCGGATTACCTGACAGTTAACCACGTCGGGTAACCGGGGAATGGCGGTTTTCCGCCACTGGTCCACAGCTTGCTTAACTTTTGCGTATGTGGACCCGGATCAAGCGCCTCTTCACCATCAAGACCAAGTTCGAGGCCTTCCTCATCATCTACGGCCTCGGTCTCGGCGCGGTGGAACGCGGCGTGCATTACCTCCAGCAATATCCCGGCGTCGGCGGCTGGCTGCTCTTCGCCTGCTGCCCGGTCGCGGTGTTCATGGTCGGCGGCGTGCTGCTCGACGCGGTCGAGCGGCGGCAGGAAGACTAGAAGCGCCCCCAAGGATAAGTTCGTCGCATCCCCCGTCGGGGTGCTTATCTGCAACGTCATGACCGGGTTGACCCATTTGCAGCGGCTTGAGGCCGAGAGCATTCACATTTTGCGCGAAGTCGTCGCCGAGGCGGAACGCCCGGTGATGCTCTATTCCGTCGGCAAGGATTCGGCGGTGATGCTGCACCTCGCCAAGAAGGCCTTCTTTCCCGCCAGGCCGCCCTTCCCGCTGCTCCATGTCGATACGACGTGGAAATTCCGCGCGATGTACGACCTGCGCGACAAGGCGGCGGCGGACGCCGGCATGGACCTGATCGTCCACAAGAACCCGGACGCGGTGGCCGCGGGGATCAACCCGTTCGATCATGGCGGCCGCCACACCGACCTGTGGAAGACCGAGGGGTTGAAGCAGGCGCTGAAGGCGGGCGGCTATGACGTCGCCTTCGGCGGCGCCCGCCGCGACGAGGAGAAGAGCCGGGCAAAGGAACGCATCTTCTCGTTCCGTTCGGCAAGCCAGAGCTGGGATCCCAAGGCGCAGCGCCCCGAATTGTGGAACCTCTACAACGCCCGCATCCACCGCGGCGAGAGCATCCGCGTCTTTCCGATCTCCAACTGGACCGAGCTCGACATCTGGCAATATATCCTTGCCGAGGGGATCGAGATCGTCCCGCTTTACTTCGCCGCGCCACGGCCGACGGTCGAGCGCGACGGTATGCTGCTGATGGTCGACGACGACCGCTTCCGACTCCATCCGGGCGAGGTGCCGGTGGAACGCTCGATCCGCTTCCGCACGCTCGGCTGCTACCCGCTCACCGGCGCGGTCGAGAGCGAGGCGGCGACGCTGCCCGCGATCATCCAGGAGATGCTGCTGACCACCACCAGCGAGCGGCAGGGCCGCGCGATCGATCACGATCAGGCGGCGAGCATGGAGAAGAAGAAGCGCGAGGGCTATTTCTGATGACCGCCTACACTCCAGATGCGCTGATCGCCGAGGATATCCACGCCTATCTCGATACGCATGCACACAAGACGATGCTGCGCTTCATCACCTGCGGGTCGGTGGACGACGGCAAGTCGACGCTGATCGGCCGCCTGCTGTACGATTCGAAGACGATCTTCGAGGACCAGCTTGCCGCGCTGGAAGCGGACAGCCGCCGCGTCGGCACGCAGGGCCAGAATATCGACTTCGCGCTGCTGGTCGACGGCCTTGCCGCCGAGCGCGAACAGGGCATCACGATCGACGTCGCCTATCGCTTCTTCGCGACCGACCGGCGCAAGTTCATCGTCGCCGATACCCCCGGCCACGAACAATATACCCGCAACATGATTACCGGCGCCTCGACCGCCGATTGCGCGGTGATCCTGATCGACGCGCGCAAGGGCGTGCTGACGCAGACGCGGCGCCATTCGTTCCTCGCGCACCTGATCGGCATCCGCCAGATCGTGCTGGCGGTGAACAAGATGGATCTGGTCGGGCACGATCAGGCGACGTTCGATGCGATCGTCGACGATTATGCCGATTTCGCCGCCAGCATCGGCATCGCCGCCTTCACCGCCATCCCGCTGTCGGGCCTGAGCGGTGCGAACGTTACGACGCGGTCGGACGCGATGCCCTGGTATGACGGCCCAGCGCTGCTGCCGCATCTGGAGACGATCCCGGTCGATACCGATCGCGCCGCGGCGGGGCCGTTCCGGCTGCCGGTGCAATGGGTTAACCGCCCCGACCTCGATTTCCGCGGTTTCGCCGGCACGATCGCCGGCGGGCAGGTCCGCGTCGGCGATACGGTGCGCATCGTCCCGTCCGGCAGGACGACGACGGTCGCGCGGATCGTCACGCTGGACGGCGACCGCGATGGCGCCGTGGCGGGCGAGGCGGTGACGCTGGTGCTTGCCGACGAGGTCGATTGTTCGCGCGGCGATGTGATCGCGGCCGCCGATGCCCCGCCCGAGGCCGCCAACCAGTTCGAGGCGACGATCGTCTGGCTAGCAGACACCGCGCTGGTGCCGGGCCGCGGCTATTGGCTGAAGCTCGGCGCGCGCACGGTCGGCGCGACCGTCCAGCCGCCAAGCCATGTCGTCGACGTCAACACGCAGGCGCATCTGTCCGCCAAGACGCTGGCGCTGAACGACATCGGTGTCGCGGAGGTCTATACCGACGCACCGCTGGTGTTCGCGCCCTATGCCGACAGCCACGAACTCGGCGGCTTCATCCTGATCGACCGCGAGACCAATGCCACCGTCGCGGCGGGCATGATCCACCACGCGCTGCGGCGCGCGCAGAACGTCCATTGGCAATCGGTCGACATCACGCGGGAGGCGCATGCGCGGCAGAAGGGTCAGTCGCCCCGCCTGCTCTGGTTCACTGGCCTGTCGGGCTCGGGCAAGTCGACGATCGCCAATCTGGTCGAAAAGAAGCTGCACGCGCTCGGCCGGCACAGCTTCCTGCTCGACGGCGACAACGTGCGTCACGGCCTCAACCGGGACCTGGGTTTCAGCGACGCCGACAGGATCGAGAATATCCGCCGCGTCGGCGAGGTCGCGCGGCTGATGACCGATGCCGGGCTGATCGTACTGACTGCCTTCATCTCGCCATTCCGTGCCGAGCGCGACATGGTACGCGGCCTGATGCCCGCGGGCGAATTCGTCGAAATCTTCGTCGATACGCCGATCGAGGCGGCGGAGGCGCGCGACGTGAAGGGCCTGTATGCCAAGGCACGCGCCGGCCAGATCGCGCATTTCACGGGCATCTCCAGTCCGTATGAAGCGCCGGAGCGGCCCGAGATCCGCATCGACACGCGGTCCGAAACCGCCGAAGCTGCGGCCGAACGGATCGTCGAGCATGTGCTTGGCGTGTGGAGTTTCGAACTGTGACCGCCCTTGAGCAGAGCGACGTCGATCTGGCGCGTGCCGTCGCGCAGGAAGCCGGTGCGCTGCTGCTCGCGATCCGCGACCGCGGCACCGAGCAGGGCAAGGCGCTGGGCGACGCTGGCGACCGCGAGGCGAACGCGCTGATCCTCGACCGCCTGCGCGCCGCCCGGCCGGACGATTTCATCCTGTCCGAGGAATCGATCGACGACACCGCCCGCTGCGCGGCGCAACGGGTGTGGATCGTCGATCCCCTCGACGGCACGCGCGACTATGCCGAGGGGCTGGACGATTGGGCGGTCCACATCGGGCTGGCGATCGGCGGCCGGCCGGCGGTGGGCGCGGTCGCGGTGCCGACGACCGGGCGGATCTACACGACGGCCGATGCTGCCTGCGGTACGCGTGCCTGCGCGGTGCCGCCGCGGATGGTGGTGAGCCGCACCCGCGCGACCGACATGGTGGAGCGCGTCGGGGTGGCGCTGGCGACGACGCGGGTCGGCATGGGATCGGCCGGGGTCAAGGCGATGGCGGTGGTCGACGGCCGCGCCGACATCTACCTGCACGACGGCGGCCAGTATGAATGGGACAATTGCGCGCCGGCTGCGGTGGCGCTCGCCGCCGGCCTCCACGCCTCGCGGATCGACGGCAGCCCGCTTGTCTACAATTGCGCCAACCCGCTGCTGCCCGACCTGCTGATCTGCCGCCCCGAGCTGGCGGAACAGGTCCTCGCCGCGATCGCCGCTACGCGATAGCCTCGCCCTCGGCGACGCTCGCCGCATCGGCATAGCGGCGGGCGATCACCGCGCAGGCGATCAGCTGGATCTGGTGGAACAGCATCACCGGCAGAAGCACCGCACCGACCTGCGCCGCCGGGAACAGCACGCCAGCCATCGGCACGCCCGAAGCGAGGCTCTTCTTCGACCCGCAGAACAGCAGCACGATCGCATCCTCGCGGGTGAAGCCGAGCGCGCGCCCGGCAAACCACGTCATCGCCAGCACGATCCCGAGCAGCAGCGTGCAGACGATCGAGATGAGCGCGAGGTCGAACCCCGATACGCGGGACCACAGGCCCTCGACCACCGCCGCGCCGAAGGCGGTGTAGACGACCAGCAGGATCGAACCGCGATCGACGAAGGTCAGCAAGGTCTTCTGCCGTGCCACGAAACCGCCGATCCACGGCCGTAGCAGGTGTCCTGCAACGAACGGCACCAGTAGTTGCAGCACGATCGATTCGACCGCCGACAGCGAGATGCCGCCCCCCTGCCCGCCGACCCCTTGCATCAGCAGCGCGACGAGAGCGGGGGTGAGGATGATACCGATGAGGTTGGAGAAGGATGCGCTGCACACCGCCGCGGCGACGTTGCCGCGGGCGATGGCGGTGAAGGCAATCGAGGATTGCACGGTCGACGGCAGCAATGTCAGGAACAGCAGCCCAGACGCGACCGGCGCGGCCAGCCCCGGCATGTTGGACAAGGCGATGCCGAGCAGCGGAAAGACGACGAAGGTCGTCGCGAACACCGCCGCATGCAGCCGCCAGTTGCGTGCGCCCTCCCAGATCGCCGCGCGCGACAGCTTGGCGCCGTGGAGAAAGAACAACAGGACGATGCCGATGTCGGCGGCATAGCCGGCGATCACCGCCCATTGGCCCCGCGCCGGCAACAGACTGGCGAGCACCACCGTGCCGAGCAGCATCAGGATGAAGGGTTCGAAGAAGGAGAGGATGCGTCGGATCATGGCGATGGTCTAACGTGCCCAACCGGCGATGCCACCCCGTCGCCCGTGCAAAAATCGTCGGACCGCTTGCGCGCCGCGTAAGCCGGATACGAAAACCCCCGCCAAGCGAAAGGCTTGAAGCGGGGGAATTCCTGGTGCGCCCGGAACGATTCGAACGTCCGACCCTCAGATTCGTAGTCTGATGCTCTATCCAGCTGAGCTACGGGCGCACATCGGAGGCGCGCTGATAGCAGACGCTTGGGAAGGCGCAAGTGCGTTGCGTCATTTTCTTGGCTCCCATAGACGCATATGCATGAAAACCGCCGCCGCGCTCGCCCTCGTCGCCCTCTCGCTCGCCGGGTGCACGCGCGACACGACGGCCTATCCCTCGCTCGCCCCGCGCGCGGTCGAGCAACTTGGCTTCGCCGAACCCGAGGTGCCGATCGTCGAAGCCAAGCCCGATCCGGCGCTCGACGCACGGATCGTCGCGCTTGGCCGGTCGCTGGACGGCACGACCACCGGGTTCACCGCCGACGCCGCCAAGGCGGAGACTGCGGGTGCACGCGCGCGCGGCAAGCCGGTCGGTAGCGATGCATGGCTCGATGCGCAAACCGCGCTGGCGCAGCTCGACGACTGGCGGGCGCAGACGTCGTCGCTGTTGACCGATGCCGACGGACTCGCCAGCGACCGCGCCGCGCAGCTCCTGCCCCCCTATCCGTCGCTCGCCGCCCTGCACGACCGGATCGCCGCCGAGACGCAGCGGCAAAGCACGACGATCGACCGGCTGCAGGCCGCGCTCCCCGCCGCCTAGGGTTTCCACTTCAGCAGCGGCAGGATCGTCGAATAATCGTCGGTCCACGCCTCCAGCCCCGCCCGGCGGGTCAGCGCCGCCCATTGCGGGTCGCCGGCCGTCAATGCCGCGAGCGTCGCCGGATCGCGCGATACCGCGATCCACTGGCTCGCCGAGGCGACCGCGGTATATTTCGGCGGCTGGTAGTAGAGCTTCGTCGCCTGCCAGCCACCGTCCGCGGCGAGCGCCGCCACGACCGGCTCCAGATCGAGGAAGCGGTTGGAGATATGCACCAGCAGCAGCCCGCGCGGCTGCAGCACCCATGCATAGGCCGCGAACGCCTCCCGGGTCATCAGGTGCATCGGGATCGCGTCGGACGAAAAGGCGTCGAGCGTCAGCAGGTCGAGGCTCGCGGGGGCATCGCGCTCGATACTGAGGCGGGCGTCGCCGATCCGGATGACCGGATCGGGCAGGCAGTTCTTGAGATAGGTGAACTGGCCGGTGTCGCGCGCGATGCGGATCACCGCCGGGTCGATCTCGTAGAAGCGCCAGTGCTGCCCCGGCTGCGCATAGCAGGCGAGCGTCCCCGTCCCCAGCCCGACGACGCCGACCCGGGCGCCGCGGCCGTACAGCCGGTCGAGCGCCCCCATCGCCTGACCGATGCCCGACGGTGGCGCATAATAGGTGGTCGGCAGCCGTTCGAGCACCGGATTGCCGGTGAACTGGATGCCATGGACGGTGGTGCCATGGTCGAGCTCGCGTACGCCGGTGCGGTCGCGAATGGTGTAGACGCCGAAATAGCTCCGCGTCCGCGCGCCCGTTTCCAGCGACAGCTCGACCGCACGCCAGCCGCCGAAGATCACCAGCGTCACCGCGAGGATCAGCGCATAGGTCCAGCGCGCACCGACCGAGACGATCCCGATCGCCGCGATGGCGATGAAGGTCAGCCCCTGATGACCGTCGCCGAACATCTCCGCCGGCCCCCAAAAGGTCAGGCCGGCGAACAGCAGCAGCACCGCGACGATCACGCCCTGCGCGCTCCGCCGCCGCGACGGCGTCATCCACAGCCGGCGGATACCGGCGGTCAGATAGACCTGCGGCACGAGCAGCCCCGCCGCGAAGATCAGGATCGGATATTCATAGGTCCAGTCGAACACCACCGGTGCGACCAGCCCTGCGAACACCCCACCCAGCGCACCGCCGAACGCCATCGCCAGATAGAATCCGGTCAGCCGGTCGGGATCGGGCCGCAGCCGGTACATCCGGGTGTGCAGCGCGACCGACACCATGAACAGCAGGATGAGCGCGATGCCGAGGTTGGCGATCGGCATCTGGCTGACGCCGCCGATCATGATCCCGCCGAACAGCAGGATGGTGATCGGCGCGATCCGCGTCAGCAGGTCGGCGATCTCGCGATTGGCGGCGAAAGCGATGGTGAAGCTGAGCAGGTACAGGCCGAGCGGCAGCACCCACAGCAGCGGCATCGCGACGATATCGGTGGTGATATAGGTCGAGGTCGCCAGCATCAGCCCGGACGGCACCAGCGCGAGCGCGATCCAGTGCAGCACCCGGGCGCGCGTCGCCGGCACGCTGGTCGGCCGCGCGGTTTCGCCGGTCGCGGCGCGGGGCAGGCGCAGCGCACACAGCGCGACGAGCGCGATCAGCAGGACATAGCCGCCGGTCCACAGCCAGCTCTGCTGGCGCAGCGGCAGCAGCGGCTCGACCAGCAGGGGGTAAGCGATCAGCCCGCCGAAACTGCCGAGGTTGGACGCAGCATAGAGCGCATAGGGATCGCCGCCGCGGCTGGCGATGCTGAACCAGCGTTGCACCAGGGGTGCCTGCGCCGACACCGCGAAGAACAGCGGCCCGATCGACGCGCCAAACAGCCACGGCACCCACAGCGCCGGGGTCACCGCCGGCGGCCCGTCGCCGAGCGCGAGCCCGATCGGCAACCAGATCACGCCGAGCAGCAGCACGCCGAGATGCACCGCCGCCTGCACCCACGGCCGTATCCGCGCCAGCGCATGGGCATAGGCGTATCCGCCGAGCAGCAGCGTCTGGTAGACCAGCATCGCCGAATTCCACACCGCCGGCGCCCCGCCCAGCCGCGGCAACGCCATCCGCGCGACCATCGGCTGGACGAGGAACAGCAGGAACGATCCCGTCAGGATCGTGCCGACGAACGTGATCCGGCAGGCACGGGTCGACATCGTCGCGCTCATCCGGCGCGGTCGATCGCATAGACGACATGGCGGCAGAGCGGATGATCGCTGGCGAATTGCGGGTGATCGAAATCGAGCTGTGGCCGCGGGGTCATGCCCAGCCGCAGCATCAGGCCCCAAGACGGCGCATTGCCGGGAACGGTCCAGGCGACGATCCGGTTACGATCCGTGTTGGCAAATCCCCAGGCGATGCACGCCTCGGCCGCCTCGCGGGCATAGCCCTGCCCCCAGCAATCCGCCGCGAAGCGCCAGCCGATCTCCAGCTCGTCATGCACGGGGGTGCCGGCGTGACCGCCGATCCGCAGCCCGCAGAAGCCGATCAGCCGACTGTCGTCGCGACGTTCGACTGCCCAGAAGCAATGGCCCCGATCGGCCTGCATCGCCCGCTGGCGCTCGATCATCGCATCGCTGTCCGCAGCGTCCTTCGGGCCGCCGAGCCACCGCGTCACCGCCGGATCGCGGTTGATCGTGGCGAACGGCGCGCGATCGGCATCGCGCCACGGCCGCAGGATCAGGCGCGCGGTCGCGATCATGCGTTCAGCAGTCGCGCCGCATGCGCCGCATGATAGGTGAGCACGCCCGAACAGCCGGCGCGCTTGAACGCCATCAGCGTTTCGAGCACCAGCGCGTCGCGCTCGCCGGCGCCCGCCGCGACCGATGCCTCCAGCATCGCGTACTCGCCGGACACCTGGTAGGCGAACACCGGCACTTCGAACCGCTGCTTCACCCGCAGGATGATGTCGAGATAGGGCAGCCCCGGTTTGACCATGACGCTGTCCGCGCCTTCGGCCAGATCGAGCGCAACCTCGCGCAGCGCCTCCTCGGAGTTGGCGGCGTCCATCTGATAGGTCTTCTTGTCGCCCTTGAGCAGCCCCCGGCTGCCGACCGCATCGCGGAACGGGCCGTAGAAGCCGCTCGCGTACTTCGCCGCATAGCTCATGATCTGGACGTTATGCGCGCCCTCGCCTTCCAGCGCGGCGCGGATCATGCCGATGCGGCCGTCCATCATGTCGGACGGCGCGATGACGTCGGCGCCCGCGCGCGCCTGGTTGACCGCCTGATGGATCAGCAGGTCCGCGGTCGTGTCGTTGACGACATAGCCCGCCGCATCGACCAGACCGTCATGGCCGTGGCTGGTATAGGGGTCGAGCGCGACGTCGGTCAGCACGCCGACCTCCGGCACCGCATCCTTGATCGCGCGCGTCGCCCGGCACATCAGATTGTCGGGATTGAGCGCCTCGCGTCCGTCCTCGGTCCTGAGGTGCGCCGGTGTGTACGGGAATAGCGCGACGCACGGGATCCCGAGGTCGCGCGCCTCCCTGGCCCGGGCGACGATCTGGTCGACCGACCAGCGCGATACGCCGGGCAGGCTGGCGATCGGTTGTTCCACGCCCTCGCCCTCGACGATGAACAGCGGCCAGATGAGGTCCGCCGGCGTCAGCACGGTTTCGGCATGCATCCGGCGGCTCCAGGCGGAGGCGCGGGTGCGGCGCAGGCGCAGCGCGGGATAGGCAGCGGTCATGACGTATCCACTTAAAGATGTGCGGCGGCTTTGAGGGATCGCAGCGCACTTGCCAAGCGTTGCGCAGGCGTAACCGATCGGAACCCCATGACCCAATTCACGTCTGCCGCTCTGATCGTCAACGCCAAGTCGCGCCGGGGACAGAAGCTGTTCAAGCGCGCCTGCGCGGCAATGAAGGGCCTGCCCTTCCCGGTGGACGCGCATGCGGTCGAGGATCCCGAGGATCTGGAACGGACGGTCAACGCCGCGCTGGCGAAAAAGCCGCAACTGGTGATCCTGGGCGGCGGCGACGGCACGGTCAGCGGCCTCGTCGACCTGCTCGTCGGCAAGGGCGTCGTCCTGGGCGTCCTGCCGCTCGGCACCGCCAACAGCTTCGCGCGGACGCTCGGGCTACCGCTCGACGTCGAGGGCGCGGTCGAGGCGATCCGCACCGGCCGGCCCAAGCGCATCGACCTCGGCATGATCGATGGCGATTATTTCGCCAATTGCGCCGCGATGGGAATCAGCCCGCAGATCGCCGAGACGGTGCCGCACGGCCTCAAGAAGGTGCTGGGGCGGATCGGCTATCTCGGTTGGGCGACGTGGCAGTTCGCGCGGTTCAAGCCGTTCATCCTCACCGTCGACGACGGCAACGCGGTGAAGACGATGCGGGTGGTCGAGGTGCGAATCAGCAACGGCCCCTATCACGGCGGCACCTGGCTGGTGGACGAGGCGAGCATCAATTCGGGCGAGATCGTCGTGCAGGCGGTGACCGGCCGCTACAAGCGAACGCTGGCGAAGAATTGGGCGGCGAGCTTCTTCGGCCACGATTCGCGGCATCAGGACACGGTCACCTTCGCAGGCAAGTCGCTCAAGATCGATACGCGGCCGTCGATGCCGATCTCGATCGACGGTGAGGTGCTGGCGCACACACCGGTCACCGCGAAGGTTGCCGCCGGGGTGATCGAGGTGATGGTCCCGGCCTGACGGGACGCATCCTCTCCCGGCAGGAGGTCGAGGACAACCGCGCTCAGCCGCTCGGCTGCAACCGCCCGCCCGGCTCCGCCACCGTATGACTGTGCTCGTGCGCCTCCTCGGCATCGGGCGCGACGACCAGGTTGCCGCGCCGCCAGTTGCCGTAGCGATAGTAGAGCCCGGCCATCGCGAGGTTGACCACCGATCCGACCGGAAAGCTCCACCAGAGCGAATCCACCCCCAGCCAGCCGCGCGCGCCGAGCGCGAAACCGATGCGGACAGGATACATCGAGATGAACAGGAACAGCAGCGGCGCCAGCACCGCGCCGTTCGCCCGCACGGTGGAGAAGAGCACCATCGTCACGCCGAAGACGACGAAGTTCCAGCTCGCGATCAGCTGGATATGGCGCGCGATCGGCAGCGCCGGGCTGGTATCGGGGACGAACAGCGTCATCACCTGCCGGTCGAACAGGATGACCATCGCGACCATCACGCCGGTCAGCGCGATATTGTAGAGCACGCCGAAGAGGGTGATGCTGGCGACGCGATCCCAGCGGTTCGCGCCGATATTCTGCGCCGCCATCGCGCTGACCGCGGCGCCGATCGCCAGCGCCGGCATCTGGATATAGGTCCACAATTGCTGCGACACCGCATAGGCCGCCGCGGTGTCGACGCCCTGCCGGTTGACCAGCCCGACCATCGTCAGCCCCGCCGACGACATCACCAGCATCTGCGCACCCATCGGCAGGCCCTTGCGGACGATCGTGCCCGCGAGTTCGCGTCCCGGCCGGATCCAGCCGAACTCGTGGCCACGCAGGCGGATCGGCAGGTCCCTCGCATAGACATAGGCGACGAGGCCGGCGAGCGCGAGGTGGTTGGCGATCAGCGTCGCCCAGGCCGAGCCGGCAATGCCGAGCCGCGGGAACGGCCCGATCCCGGCGATCAGCAACGGGTTGAGACCGCTGTCGAGCAGCACGCTCAGCGCCATGAACCACAAGGGCGTCAGCGAATCGCCGGTGCCACGCAATCCCATCATGACGAGCACGAGCAGCATCGAGGCGGGCAGGCCGAGGAAGATGACCTGAAGATACGCCTCCGCCAGCGCCATCGCATCGCCGGGCGTGGCGAGCAGGCGCAGGATCTGCGCCGAGAACAGCCAGCCGAGGATCGCGATCCCGACCGATCCCGCCAGCACCAGCCCGATCGCGGCGCCGAACGCGCGGCGCCCGCCCTCGACATCGCGGCGGCCGAAGCTCTGCCCGACGAGGATGGTCGCGGCCATGCCGAAGCCGAACACCGCGCCGAACATCAGGAACATGATGATGTTGGCGTTCGACGTCGCCGCCAGCGCGCCCTCGCCGAGGAAGCGCCCGACCCAGATCGCGTTGATCGAGCCGTTGAGCGACTGGAGGATGTTCGACCCCAGCGTCGGCAGCGCAAAGGCCAGCAAGGTGCCGCCGATCGCACCGGAGGTCAGGTCGCGCTGCGGTTTCGGCACGTCGGCATCCTATCGGTCAGAGCGCAAGGGTCGGAAATCTCGGCCCGCGCGATCCGCGGCCGAGCGCGCCGGCTACCCCAGTCGCGCCAGCGCCGCCGACAGCCGTTCGGCCTCCGCCGCCTTGTCGGCATGGTCGGCCCGCGCCTTCTCGACCGCTTCCGGCTTGGCGCGCTCGACGAAGCTCGGATTGCCGAGGCGGCCGGCGAGGCCGTCACGCTCCTTCTCCGCCGCGGCGATCGCCTTGGTCAGGCGCGTGCGCTCCGCATCGAGGTCGATGACGCCCTCCAGCGGCAGCACGAAGGTCGCCTCGTCCACCACGACCTGCGCCGCGCCGCCAGTGGCGTCGCCGTCGGCGCGCTCGACCCGGGCGAGCCGCGCCAGCACCGTCGACTGGCGCGCCAGACGTTCCGCCGTCTGCGTGCCCGCGTCGCGCACATGCAGCGGCAGGCGCGCGCCCGGCGGGACGTTCAGCTCGGTGCGTGCCGCGCGGATCTCGCCGACCAGCCGGATCAGCCAGTCGATCTCCTGCTCCGCCGCCGGATCGAGGCTGCGCGCATCCGCCATCGGCCATTGCGCGACGATCAGGTCGTGGCTCCGCGGCGCCATCGCATGCCACAGTTCCTCGGTGATGAACGGCATGAACGGGTGGAGCAGCACGAGGATCTGGTCGAGCACCCAGCCGGCGACCGCCTTGCTCTCGGGATCGATCACCCCGCGCTCCTCGCCGACCGACACCGGCTTGATGAGCTCGAGATACCAGTCGCAGAAGCGGCTCCAGACGAACTGGTAGATCGCATTCGCCGCGCCGTCGAACCGGTAGTCGGCGAGCGCAAGGTCGACCGCCTGCACGGTCCGGACCGTCTCGGCGATGATCCATGTGTTGACCGCCAGCGACGCCGCCGGCGCCTCCAGCGTCGTCGACCCGCCGATGCCGTTCGCCTGGCAGAAGCGGCTCGCGTTCCACAGCTTGGTCGCGAAGTTGCGATAACCCTCGACCCGCTTCTCATCCATCTTGATGTCGCGGCCCTGGCTTTCCATCGCCGCCATGAAGAAGCGCAGCGCATCGGCGCCGTATGTGTCGATCAGCCCGAGCGGGTCGACGGTATTGCCCTTCGATTTGGACATCTTGGCGCCATCCGCCGCGCGCACCAGCCCGTGCAGATAGAGCGTGCGGAACGGCACGTCCTTCATGAAGTGGATGCCCTGCATCATCATCCGCGCATCCCAGAAGAACAGGATGTCGAAGCCTGAAATCAGGACGTCGTTCGGGTAGCGTCCGCCGAGCGCCGCATCGCCGTTCTCCGGCCAGCCTAGCGTCGCGAACGGCCAGAGCGCCGAAGAGAACCACGTGTCGAGTACGTCGGGATCGCGGACCAGCGCGACGCCCGGGCCGGCTTCGGCCTGCGCCTCCGCCTCGGTTTCCGCGACGAAGATGCGGCCGTCGTCAGCGAACCATGCCGGGATCTGGTGGCCCCACCACAATTGCCGGCTGACGCACCACGGCTGGATGTTCTCCATCCAGTTGAAGAAGGTCTTCTCCCACGTCTTGGGCACGATCTGGATCGCGCCTGAACGCACCGCCTCGATCGCGGGCTTCGCCAGCGTCGCCGCATCGACATACCACTGATCGGTCAGCCACGGTTCGATCACCACGCCCGACCGGTCGCCATAAGGCGTCTGGATCGTCCGCGGCTCGGCGTCATGTTCCGCGCCGTCCTTGTCGACGTGCGGGATCAGGACGCCGTCCGCCTTGAGCCGCGCGACCACCGCCTTGCGCGCCTCCGCGGTCGTCAGGCCGAGCAGATCGTCGGGGATCAGGCCGTCGCGGGTCTGGACGACCTGCGCCCTCGCATCGAGCATGTTGAGCATGTCGCGCGCCTCGATCCCGGCGCGGCGGCCGACCTCGAAATCGTTGAAGTCATGCCCCGGCGTGATCTTCACCGCGCCCGACCCCAGTTCGGGATCGGCATGCTCGTCGGCGACGATCGGGATCAACCGGCCGGTGATCGGCAGCCGCACGTGTCGCCCGATCAGCGCGGTGTAGCGCGCATCCTCCGGGTTCACCGCGACCGCCATGTCGGCGAGCATCGTCTCGGGCCGCGTCGTCGCGACCTCGATGAAGCCCGATCCGTCGTCGAGCGGATAGCGCAGATGCCAGAACTGGCCCTTGATCTCGCGCGTCTCGACCTCGAGGTCGCTGATCGCGGTGCCGAGGCCCGGGTCCCAGTTCACCAGACGCTTGTCGCGATAGAGCAGCCCCTGGCGGTGCAGCTCGACGAACACCTTGAGGACCGCTTTCGAAAAGCCCTCGTCCATCGTGAACCGCTCGTTCGCCCAGTCCATCGAACAGCCAAGCCGGCGGAGCTGGCGCGTGATCTCGCCGCCGCTTTCCGCCTTCCAGTCCCAGACCTTGGCGACGAATTCCTCGCGGGTGAAGTCGGTGCGCTTCTGCTGGCGGAGCGCCATCTGCCGCTCGACCACCATCTGCGTCGCGATGCCGGCATGGTCGGTGCCGACCACCCAGAGCGCGTCCTTGCCCTTCAGCCGCGCGTGCCGCGTCAGGATATCCTGCAGCGTATTGTCGAGCGCATGGCCGATGTGGAGCGAGCCGGTGACGTTGGGCGGCGGGTTGACGATCGTCCACGGCTCCGCGCCCGGTCGGTCCGGGCGGAACAGCCCCTCGGTTTCCCAATGGTCGTACCAGCGCTGTTCGATGGCGGCGGGGTCGAAGGTCTTAGCGAGCTCGGTCATCCCCGCCCCTTAGCGGGGGTGCGTGCGGTTCGTCACCCCCTGCGCATCGTCACTGCGCCGCGGTCCACCGGTCCATCCAGCCGATCACCTCGCGATACCATTGCCGCGAATTCTTGGGCTTGAGCACCCAATGGTTCTCGTTCGGGTTGACCAGCAGGCGCGACGGGATGCCGCGCCGCTGCAACGCGGTGAAGGCGGCAAGCCCCTGCGTATAGGGGATGCGGAAGTCCTTTTCGCCGGTGATGACCAGCATCGGCGTCTTCCAGTTCTGGACGTAAAGAACCGGGTTCCACTTTTCATAGGCCGCGGGGTCCTGGAAATAGGCCTTGCCGCCATGCTCCCATTCGTCGAACCACAATTCCTCGGTTTCGTACGCCATGGCGCGCGCATCGAAGACGCCGTCATGCTGGACGATACAGTCGAACCGGTCGGGCCACTGCCCCGCGATCCAGTTCATCATATAGCCGCCATAGGATGCGCCGAGCGCGCATGCACGGTTGCCGTCGAGCCAGCCGAACCGGTCGGTCGCCGCCTTCAGCCCGGCCTTCAGATCGTCGAGCGGCCAGCCGCCCCAATTGTTGCTGATCGCGTCGGTGTACGCCTGTCCGTAGCCGGTGCTGCCGTGGAAATCGACCGCGACTAGACCGTATCCGGCGCCCGCGAACACCGCCGGGTTCCAGCGGTACGACCAGCTGTTGTCGCTCGATCCCTGCGGCCCGCCATGGACCATGAAGGCGACCGGCACCTTGCCGGTGCTGCCATAGGGCTTCACCGCATAGCCCCGGACGGTATCGTTGTTGGCACCGGCGAAGCTGAACCGCGAAACGGTCGGCATGTCGATCCCAGCGAGCTTCGCGGCGTTGACCTGCGTCAGCCGGGCGGCCTTGCCCCGGGCGGAGACGGCATAGAAATCGTCGGGCGCGGTCAGGCTGTTCATCGCGATCACCACGCCCTTCGGCGTCGGCGCGACCGCGGAGACGTGGCCCGCCTGCGTCAGCCGCGTCACCTTGCCGCTCGCCGGATCGACCGCGAACAGCGGGTTCTCCTGCGTGTCCTGCGCGGTGACGTAGATCCGCCGCGAATCGGGCGACCAGGCGATCGATCCGACCGACCGGTCCCATCCCTCGGTCAGCGCCCGCACCTGCCCGGTGGCGAGATCGCGCAGCATCAGCACCTGCCGATCGGCCTCGAACCCCGGCCGCTTCATCGCGAACCAGGCGAGGCTGCGCCCGTCCGGCGACACGGTCGGCAGATTGTCGGTCGCCGGGTTGGCGGCGGTGAGGTTGACCGGCGCGGCCGATCCGTCGGCGGGGGCGAACCAGATGTCGAGATTGGTCGACAGCGGTTCGGTCGTCCCGGCGATTCGGAGCGCGAAATAGACGGTCTTGCCGTCGGCGCTCCACGACACCTCCTCGCCGCCGCCGAACGGCCGCGAGGGCGCGTCGCCGTCGAGGCCGTGGCCGATCGCAACGCCGTCGCCCGGCGCCCCCGCCGCGGTCAGCGGCAGGACGAACAGCTGCGCATGCGTGCCGTCGACCCAGCGATCCCAGTGGCGCACGAACATCCGGTCGTAGACGCGGCCCTCGCCGGCATTGGGGTCCTTCTTCTCCAGCGCCGGCGCGAGACTCGGTGCATTGGGCTTGCGATCCGCCCAGACGAGGATGCGGTCACCGGTGGGCGCAACCTTGAACCCGCCGAAGCCGCCCTGAAAGCCGGTCAGCTTGCGCGGCGCGCCGCCGGTGACGGGGACCGACCAGATCGCATCGTCGCCACCCTTGTCGGAGCTGAAATAGACGGTCGCGCCGACGATCTGCGGATCGTTCTCATTGACCTCGGCCTCGGCCACCAACGGTTCGGGGCGGGCGCCCTTGCGCGACAGGTCGAGCCGCCACAGGTCGTAGCGACCGCGGTTGGCGGCGAGGTCGGTTTCGCGCTGCGCCCAGACCAGCCACCGGCCGTCCGCGGACACGCCCGGCGCGCCGACGCGGCTGAGCATGGAAACGTCGTCGATGGTCAGCTGGCGGGCGGCGGCGGGCGCGGTGGACAGCGCGGCGGTGGCGAGCAGGCTCGCGACGAGAAAGGTCTTCATGCGCGACAGGTTAAGCACGTCGGCCGGCATGGGGCAACGCCGTGGCGCCGCGCACCGCCCGCCCGGCGTGGGCCAGGCGAGGGTGCGCGACTATCGGCCGCTCAGCGCATCTGCGAGGTAATCTTCGCGATCTCGCGCGCGACCAGCGTCTCCACCATGTCGGGCAGGTGCGTGTCGAGCCAGTCGCGCAGCATCGGGCGCAGCATCTCGCGCACCAGCCCCTCGAGCGTACCGTCGCTCTCCGGCTCCGGCTTGACGAGCAGTTTGCTCAGGGTTTCCAGCGAACCGAGGCTGGCGGCCGCGGTACGCTGGGACAGGATCGGTTCTTCGGTCATCGCGGGTTGAACGGGTGCCGCGCGCGTCGGTTGCGGCGCGGCTTCGGCCGGCGCTGCGATCGGCTGCGGCGCTGCCGGTTTATGGACGGCGGGCTGCGGCGCGGGCGCCTGCACACGCGGCGCGACGGGCTCCGGCTCGGGTTCGAAACGGTGTTCGGGAATCGGGTCGCTCAGCTCCAGCACCTCTTCGGGCTCGGGCTCGATCGGCTGCGGCACGGCGCGCGGACGGCGGCTGCGCGCCTGCGTGCCCTCCCCCTCCTCGGCGATGATGCGTTTGATCGACGAGAGGATCTCCTCCATCGACGGCTCGGCGCTCATATCCCCCATTGCCCTGACGTCCCTGCCCTTTTCCGTAACCGGTCCCGGCAGATCACTGTCGGTTCGGCGAAGACGCACCTGTGGTTAACCCGGGGCTCCTGTCAACCGGCGTATCGAGCATCGGGTCAAGCGGGCGCGACACCGCAGCGGTTTGCGCCGGCGTCTGCGCGGTCGTGACCGCCACCGGCACCGGTTCCGGATCGCTGTCGAAATCGTTGATACGGTGGCGCACGCGCTGGTAATTGGCCACCGGATCGTAGAGCGCGCCGCCGTCCAGCCCCAGATCGCGCGCCTCGGCATTGCCCATCGCCGCGAGCAATGCGAAACCGGCGACATAGGCATCGCGCCGCGCCGTCACCAGCGTCACCTGGCTGTTGAGCAATTCCTGTTCGGCGTTGAGGATGTCGAGGATCGTCCGCGTGCCGACGCTGTTCTCGGCGCGCACGCCCTCCAGGCTCAGCTTGTTGGCGTTCACCGCCGTCTCCGACGAGGCGATCACCTGTTGCGAGGATTGCCAAATCGCATAGGCCGATCGTGCCTGCGATATCACGGCACGTTCGGTCGCGGTCGCATTCTCCAGTGCCTCGCTGCGCTGCGCCTGCGCCTGCCGCACCTGCGCCGCCGGCCGCCCGCCCTGGAACAGCGGCAGCGTCAGCTGCACGCCGGCCTGCGCCGAGGTCCCCGCATTGGGCGCGATGCTGGCGACCGGCAGCGACCCCAGATAGTTGAAGTAATTGGCGCCGGTGACGACCGACACGCGCGGCAGGCGATTCGCCCGCGCGACGTTGATATCGTAGCGGCTGGCATCGGCCTGCCGGCGCGCGGCGATCAGATTGGGATTGTTGTCGAGCGCGACGCTGACCGCGGTGGCGGGCGAATTGGGCAGGTTGGGCAGGACCGGCGGCTCTTCGAGCGCGACCGGAGGCGTCCCGACGATCTGGATGTAATTCTCGCGGCTGGAGATCAGCTGCGCCTCGGCCTGCTGCAATTGCGCGCGCGCCAGCGCCAGTCGCGCCTCCGACTGCGCGACGTCCGTCCGGGTCAGGTCGCCGACCTGAAACCGGTCGCGGCTGGCGCGCAGGTTCACTTCGAGCACACGAACGTTCTGCTGGTTGAGCGAGGTGATCGCCTCGTCGCGGATCACGTTCATATAGGCCGCGACGACGTTGGTGAAGGTCGTCGCCTCGGTGCCGCGCAGCGTCGCGCGACCGGCATCGACGCGCGTTTCCGCCGCACGCACCGCATTCTTCACCGCGCCGCCCTGAAAGATCGGCACCGACAGGTTGAGCCCGCCGGCCGCATTGCGCTCGGGGTTGAGGAAGTTGTTGTTCGCCTGCAGGAAATTGTCCGTCACCGATCCGGTCGCGTTGACCCCCGGCAGGCCGTTGGCACGCGCGATCGGCACCGTCTCATCGGTGGCGCGCTGGGCCGCGCGCTGCCCGGTGATCGTCGGGTTGGATGCATAGGCCTTGGCGAGCGCCTCGCGCAGCGTCTCCGCTTCCGCGGGCGCGGCAAGCCCCAGCAGCGCCGCACCGCCCAGCAACAATCCCCGCATCATCCCCCCGTTACGCATGAACTAGAACCTGAAACCCTGCGGCACCGCAAAGCCCGGCAACACGATGCAGTCGCTGTCTAGGAACGCCGACAGGCCGAAACCGCCATCGGTCTTGCGACCGGTGGCGAGGCGGGTGACGCCATTCTCGACCAGCCCGGTGACGACGCGGCCGCCGGTCTTCACCTGACCGACCAGCGCGTCCGGGACATGCTCGATCGCACCGTCGATCACCAGCACGTCATAGGGACCATGATCCGCGGCCCCCGCGGCGAGCGGCGCCTCGACAACGCGGACGTTCGCGGTGCCGGCCAGCGCCTCGCGCGCCAGCGCCGCGAGCGAAGCATCCTCCTCGACCGCGACCACCTCGGCGACGATCTCGGCAAGGATCGCGGCGGTATAGCCACCCGCGGCGCCGATCAGCAGCACGCGGTCGCCACGTTCCAGATAGGCTTCGGTCAGCAGCCGGCCGGTAACCATCGGCAGGTTAATCGCCCGACCGCCCGCGACCGGCAGCGCCGTATCGCGATAGGCGATGCTGCGGACGTCGGCGGGCACGTAATCCTCGCGCGGCAGCGTGTTCATCGCGACCAGGATGCGCTGGTCGCTGACCGCATTGGTGCGCAACTGGCTCGACACCATCGCGTGGCGCATCGTCTCCGACGCCGCGCGGTCCAGATTGCTGTTATCGAGGCTGATGTTCATGATGACCCCTCTCGCACAACCGTATTAGCTGCGCAATACACTTCGTGACAAAGCGGCTTGTATCGCGCGCATCGTCCCGCGCCAAGCGCAGGAACGGTCCGGATGGCCAGCGCCGCCGCCACCGCCTAAAGGGCGCGCATGATTCCTGCGACCTATCACCAATTCATCGACTGGATCGGCGACGGCACCGGCCTGCCCGATACCATCCTGCACATCCACGCCGGCATGGCGGTGCTGATGATCGCCCGCATCCTCACCCGGCGCTCGCTGGGCAGCTTCGTCCCCTGGTCGATCGTCGTCCTGGCCGAAGCGTTCAACGAGGTGATGGACCGGCTGCAGTTCGGCTCATGGCGGTGGGAGGATACCACGATGGATATCCTCAACACGTTGTTCTGGCCGACGGTGATCTGCCTCGGCATCCGGATGCGCCCGATGCTGCTCCATCGTGACCGCAATCGCGTGACGATCCGCCCGGAGAACGACGCCTAGGCATATCGCGGAGGAAAATGGAGGCCCGACCGGGAATCGAACCCGGGTGCAAGGATTTGCAGTCCTCTGCGTCACCACTCCGCCATCGGGCCTCGACGTCGGGAGGCGCGCAGATGATCGGTTTTGCGCGACCCGTCAACCGCCGATTGTCGCGATCCGGACCCGGAATTTCACAACAGCCGCTCCAGCATGGCGACCAGCGGCACGTCGGCGGGCGGCATGGCGAGCTCGTGCATCGCCGACGGATGCACCCAGGCGAGCGCGCTCGCCTCCAGCGGCTGCGGCTCGCCCTGCCAGTCGCGGACCAGATACAGCAACAGGAGCAGATGCCGGTCGCCCAATGCCGCACTGGCGAAGGTCAGCGGCGTCACCGTCGCGGGATCGACGCCGATCGCGAGTTCCTCGGCCAGTTCGCGCACGAGCGCCGCCTCGGGCGCCTCGCCCGGTTCGATCTTGCCGCCGGGGAATTCCCACAGGTCCGCCATCTGCTTGCCCGGCGGGCGGCGTTGCAGCAGCACCCGGCCCTGTCGGTCGACCAGCGCCGCAGCCACCACCGGCAGCAATCGCACCCCATCCACCGTCGACCAAGCTGTTGTGTCGTCAGCCATTCCTTAAGCCTTCCCGGTTATTCAGCACGATCATGATCCCGCGTTCGATCCTCCGTCGCCTGTCCGGCCGGTTGCGCCCCGCATTGCGCGATTCGCGCGGTGCCACTGCGGTCGAATATGGACTGATCGTCGCGTTGATCGTCATCGTCATGGTCGTCGCGCTGAAACAGGTCGCCAGCGCCAACAGCAACGTGTGGAACAACGTCAGCAGCAAGGTCGAGGCCGCCGGCTGACCGCGGGCGACCGGCAAAAAACCTTACCCGGCTTAAATCTTTGGAAACCTTGGCCTCGTACATCTGCCGTCGCTGCTCCGGTTCACCGGTTCAGCCGGGTGACTGAAGTTTCGAACATGGAGACCGGAATGCAGACGATTCGCAAGTTCATCAAGAACAGCAAGGGCGCGACCGCCATCGAGTACGGTCTGATCGCCGCGCTGATCGCCGTCGCCGCCATTGCTGCGATGCAGGGCCTGGGCAACAAGCTCAAGACCACCTTCACCAACGTGTCGTCGAACATGTCGGCAACCTGATCGCCGACACGATCGATACGAGAAACGGGCGGCGGAACTTCGGTTCCGTCGCCCTTTTTCGTGGCCGTTACAGGCGGCCCATCGCCAGGAACTTCTCGCGCCGTTCCTGCCGCAGCGTGCCGGCGTCGCGATGGTCGAGCGAATCGAGGGCGGTCGCCAGCGCATCGCCGAGCAGGCGGATCGCCTCCGCCGGATCGCGGTGCGCGCCGCCCAGGGGTTCGGACACGATCGTATCAATCACGCCGAAGGTCCTGAGGTCCTGCGCGGTCACCCGCATCGCCTCCGCCGCATCGGCGGCCTTGTCGGCGGTGCGCCACAGGATCGAGGCACAGCCTTCCGGGCTGATGACCGAATAGATGGCGTGTTCGAACATCAGCACCCGATTGCCCGCCGCCAGCGCGACCGCGCCGCCCGATCCGCCTTCGCCGACGATCGCGGCGATCACCGGTACGCCCGCCGCGAGGCATGCCTCGGTCGAGCGCGCGATCGCTTCCGCCTGACCGCGTTCCTCGGCCTCGATGCCGGGAAAGGCGCCCATCGTGTCGACCAGCGTCACCACCGGCAGACCGAACCGGTCGGCGAGTTCGACCAGCCGGATCGCCTTGCGATAGCCCTCGGGCTTGCCCATGCCGAAATTGTGGCGCAGCCGGGTCGCGGTGTCGGAGCCCTTTTCATGGCCGAGCACCATGACCTTGCGCCCACGGAACGTCGCGAAGCCGCCCATGATCGCCTGATCGTCGGCAAAGGCGCGGTCGCCCGCCAGCGGCACGAACTCGTCGAACAGCCCGGCGACATAATCCTTGAAGTGCGGCCGTTCGGGATGCCGTGCGACCTGCGTCTTCTGCCACGGGGTCAGCTTGGCGAAGGTATCGCGCAGCAGCTTGTCCGATTTCGCCTGCAGCCGCGCGAGGTCCGCGCCGATATCGATCGTGCCGTCCGCCGCGGTCGCCCGGAGTTCGTCGATCCGCCCCTGCAGCTCGGCAATCGGTTTTTCAAATTCGAGAAAGCTCGCCATGATGCGCCGGTTACGGGCGCCGCGGCGTCGCGTCAACGCAAGGGCGTGTCGGCGAGCGGATGGCGGGTGTTGACCAGCTCGACCAGCCGGCTGGCGTCGACATGCGTATAGATTTCGGTGGTGGCGATGTCGGCGTGGCCGAGCATGTTTTGCAATGCGCGCAGGTCGGCGCCGCCGGCGAGGAGGTGCGTCGCGAAGGCGTGGCGGAGGACGTGGGGGCTGACCCGGTCGGGCGGGATGCCCGCGTCCGCCGCCAGCGCCTTCATCAGCTGATACAGGCGGATGCGCGACAGGTGGCCCTTGCCCGACGGGAACAGCCAGGCGCGGTCGGCGGCGACATGCGCCCGCCATGCCGCGACCGCGGCGCGCGCGCGATCGGAGATCGGCACCAGCCGCTCGCGCCCGCCCTTGCCCTTCAGGATCAGATACGGCCGGTCGGGATGGATGGCGTTGCGCGGCAGGCTGACCAGCTCGGTCGCGCGCAACCCCGATCCGTAGAGCAGCTCGACCAGCGCCGCGAGCCGCAGGTCGCCCGGCAACGGCTGCGCCCCCGCGGACCGCTCCGCGATCGCCGCGAACAGCCGGTCGACGTCGGCATGGCTCAGCACCTTGGGCAGCGCGCGCGCGGTGCCGGGCCGCGGCAGCGCCTTGCCCGGATCGTCCGCGCGATGCCCCTCGTCCATCAGGAAGGCATAGAACCGCCGCAACGCCGCGGACTTGCGCGCCACCGTGGTGCGCGCCAGCGCGCGCCAGTCCTCGGCGAGCGCCTGCAATCGCGCCGCATCCGCCGCGACCAGCCCGCCGTCCAGCGCCACCGACGCCAGCGTCAGGTCGCTGCGATAGGCCGCGATCGTGTTCGCCGCCGCACCCGATTCCGCCGCCATCATCTCGAGGAACCGCTCGATCGCCGTGCGGTCCGCGGCCATCGTCACACCCGCGCCAGCGCCTCGGCGGCAATCATCCGCGCCTCGCCCTCCAGCCCGACCGCGCGCAGCGCGCCGACGATGCGGTAGAGCATCGCGGGCGGCACGCCGCGCCATGCCGGCGTCTGCATGCCGATCGCCGCGAGCAGCACCACCGTCCCCTGCCGTCCCTCGGCCGCGGCGCGGTCGATCGCCCGCGTCCAGCTGTTCTGCGCGCCGATCCGCACGTCCAGAGCCGCCGCCGCGCGCTCGATATCCTCGGCCGACAACCGCCCCAGCCCCGCCAGCCCGGCAAAGAACAGCCGCTGCTTCAGCGCCGCATCGCCGCGCCCGGTATAGGACGACAGCGCACGATAGCTCATCCGGCCGCCGGCATCGGGATCGGCGAGCGCGATCATCGCCCAGGCATCGCCGCCTTCCTCCACCGCCGCCCGCCAGCGCGCCGCGCTGCGATCGAGCCCCGCGGTCAGCATCGATGCGACCAGATAGCGCGCGTCCTCGACGCCCAGCCGCGCCGGCAACCGCGCCGCCGCCCGCGCGGTCAGCACCAGCCGCGAATAGGCCGGCTCTTTGTCCGCGGCGCGATCGGCCTTGCCCCACAGGCTGCGCATCGCGGTCAGCCGCGCGTTGATGTCCGTGCCGGTATAGGCCGTCTGCAGGTCGTTCGCGGTGCTGGTCGCCGTACCCGGCATGTCGTTCGCGGCATCGACCGCGCCATACAGGTCGACCAGCGCCGCCGCGGACAGCACGCCCTGCGCCGCCGCCGCCTCCGCCGACACCAGCCGGTCGGCGAGCGGGATGCCCGGCGACAGCGCGTACCAGTAGCGCGTCTGCGGCCCGACGGTGGCGAGCATCGAATCGGGGATGGTGACGCCGGTCGCGGCCGCCAGCCCGAACCGCCACGCGTTGAGCGTATCGACGCCCGCCCATTCGATCGTCACCGCCTGCCCGCCGCCGGGGCCGGCGCCGACCACCTTCTGCGCGAGTTGCAGGTCGATGCCGGTCGCCAGCTTGCGGCGGCGGGCGCTGGTTATCAGGGCCTTCGCCCGCGCCGGTTCGCCCGCAAGCCCGGCGCACATCGCCTGCGCCAGCGACCAGCCGCGCTCGCGCGTCACCGCCAGCCCGGCCTCGGCGATCGGGCACAATTCCGCCGGATCGCCCGTCGCCAGCGCGCTGTTCATCGCGACCTGATACAGTTTCGGGGTGTAATGAACATTGTCGACGCTCTGGACGACCGCACGCGCGCCCACCGCCTCGCCCATCCGCAGCAGCAGCCACGCCCGCTCGGCGGCGAAATCCGCACCGTTGACGTGCAGCGGCGTATCGAGCCGCGCCACCAGCGTCCGCCGCAGCAGGATCGACAACCAGCGCGACGGCAACGGCGCTGCGACGCGGCGCATCAGCGCCTCGACGTACGGACCATCCGCATCGCGGAACGCGTCCGTGGACAGCGCGCCCTCGCGCGGACCGGCGGGACCGACCTGATCGAGCGACCGGCGCGCGAAGTCCGGCATCTCATATTGCGCCAGCACCGCGGGATCGACCGTCGGGGTCGGGCTGGGTGTCGTGGTCGCCACCGGCGTCGGGCTGTCGCCGGGCAGCGGCTGCACGAAGCCGGTCGCGGCGGGTGCCGGTACGGCCGTACCGGCTGCGACAGGAGCGCTGGCTCCGGGGCGCGGCGTCGCGGTCGTGCGCGGCGTCGGCTGGCTCGCCGGTTCGCCGAAGCCCGGCGGCAGGATCGATTCGGGACGTTCCTGCCCGGTCGCCGGGCCATAGGCCGACAGGCCCGCCGCGATCAGGGCGACCGCAGCGACGCCGCAGCGCAGGAAGAGCGTCCCCCGCGCCTTAGCTGAGGTTCGCAAGCGTCACGGCCTTCTCGACATGGGTCTGCGGCCGTTCCGATGCCCGCCCGGCGAGCAGGAACAGGCCGCCGACCACCACCACGAGGAGCACGATGACGGAGAGCAGCAAGCGGGACATAGCGTACCTTGGAAGACGAAAACGCGACCGGAGCTTTTGCCCCGTCCTCACCCGCTGTATAGCGCCCCTGTCCATGTTGCAAAGCGCTCATCCCCCCATCGCCGGCCCCGACCGGTCCGCGCAGCAACGGCCCATCGTGCTGGTCGGGCTGATGGGCGTCGGCAAGTCGACCGTCGGCCGCCGCCTCGCCGGCCGGCTGCGCCTGCCCTTCGTCGATGCCGACACCGCGATCGAGGAGGCGGCCGGCATGACCGTCGCCGAGATCTTCGAACGGTTCGGCGAACCCTATTTCCGCGACGGCGAGCGCCGCGTCATCGCCCGGCTGATGGACGGCCGGCCAAAGGTGATCGCGACCGGCGGCGGCGCCTTCATCAACGACGACACGCGCGCGCTGATCCTCGCCGAGGCGACCGCGGTCTGGCTGCACGCGCATCCCGACGTGCTCGCCGAGCGCGTCGGCCGCCGCGATACCCGCCCGCTGCTGCGCGGCCGCAACCCGCGCCAGGTGCTCGCCGAGCTCGCCACCATCCGCAACCCGATCTACGCCGAGGCGCATATCCACATCACCAGCAACAAATCGCCGCACGAAACCACGGTCAACGCCATCCTGACGGCGATCGGCCTCGACCGCGCGCCCGATATCGCCGGGGACGTCGCCGGGTCATGACCCGCCAGATCGAGGTCGCGCTCGGCGACCGCAGCTATCCGATCCTGATCGCGGCGGGCCTGCTCGCCCGCGCCGCCGATCACCTCGCCCCGCTCGCCCGCGGCCGCACGATGGCGATCGTCACCGACGAGAACGTCCGCCCGCATTGCGCGACGCTGCAGGCCGCGCTGGCCGAGGCCGGCGTCCGCAGCGAGGCGATCGTGCTGCCGCCGGGCGAGGCGACCAAAAGCTGGAGCCAGCTCGCCGCGCTCTGCGATCGCCTGCTCGACCTCGGGATCGAACGCGGCGATCATGTCGTGGCGCTGGGCGGCGGCGTGGTCGGCGACCTCGTCGGCTTCGCCTGCGCCATCCTCAAGCGCGGCTGCGGCTTCGTGCAGATCCCGACCACGTTGCTCGCGCAGGTCGACAGCTCGGTCGGCGGCAAGACCGCGATCAACACACGGGCCGGCAAGAATCTGATCGGTGCCTTCCATCAGCCCGCCATGGTTCTGATCGACCCGGACGTGCTCGACACGCTGCCCCCGCGCGAGGTCCGCGCCGGCTATGCCGAGGTCGTCAAATACGGCCTGATCGACGATCCCGCCTTCTTTGTCTGGTGCGAGGCCAACGGTGCCGCGCTGATCGCCGGCGACCCGGCCGCCCGCGAGCATGCTATCGCGCACGCCGTCGCCGCCAAGGCGCGGATCGTCGCCGCCGACGAACACGAAACCAACGGCACGCGCGCGTTGCTCAACCTCGGCCACACCTTCGGTCATGCGCTGGAGGCGGAGGCTGGCTTTTCGCAACGGCTGATCCATGGCGAAGGCGTCGCGGCGGGCTGCGCGCTCGCCTTCGCCTTCTCCGTCGCGCACGGCATCTGCCCCGCTGCGGACGCGGATCGCGTCGCCGCGCACTGGCGCCACGTCGGCCTGCCCGACGGCCTCGCCGCGGCCGGCATCGCCGCAGCAGGCGCGACGCTGGTCGACCATATGCGCCACGACAAGAAGATGGCGGCGGGCACCCTCCCCTTCCTCCTCGCCCGCGGCATCGGCCAAACCTATCTCGACAGACACGTCGACCTCGCCGACGTCCAGACCTTCCTCGACGCGCAGCCACGCTGATGCCCAACGGCATCGCCAAGCAAAACCTGCCGACGAAGATCTGCCCCGCCTGCGAACGGCCGTTCGCATGGCGCAAGAAATGGGCGAAGGACTGGGACAATGTCGTCTATTGCTCGGACGCGTGCCGGCGGAAGCGGTAGCCGCGCGCTATTCGTGCCGTGATCGCGCTGCGCGGGTGTAGACCGGGTGCGGGCGTACCGCCCCGAAGGATGAAGCCGATGGCCAAAAGCCAGCGCAAGTCGAACAAGGAAGTCCGCAAACCCAAAGCGGAAAAGGCGAAGACGATCGCCGCCAATGCCTCGACCAAGGACAATCCCGTCGCGATGGTCACGATCCGCAAATGACGATCCGCGTGCGTCGCCTCCCCGCGGCGCACCCGCATCGCACCCTTATCATCGACCCCGTCCGCGCCTATATGCGATCCATCGCAGGCAACCGATCGTAGGCGCCTCCGGCTGAGAGACCATCGTGCTCCCGCTTACGGCCGGAGACGCATCATCGATCTCAACTATCTCTTCCATCGCCATCAGCTGTCGCTGGCCGCGTCGACCGACGCAGCGTCGCGGGAAGCGCGCGCCGCGCATCGCGGCCTGACCCTTGGCTATGCGACCCGAATCGCCCGCCTGCGCGCGGCGGGCGGCGGCACCCCCATGTCGTCGGCGCGCGTCAGTTGAGCGCGCCCCTCGACGACGCCGTTCCCGCGACCCGGACCAAGCCCGGCCGCGTCTTCCGCAAATCGCGCCCGCCGATGCCGCGGCTCGACGCCGCACGTCAGGCGCGCGTCATGTCGCTCGCCTGGACGGCGCTGGGCGATCGCGACCGGGTGATGGCGTTCCTGAATGCGGATCATCCGCAGCTCGGCGCCCGCCCGCTCGATCTGGCGATCGCGAGCGACGTGGGTCTGGCCCGGGTCGAACGCGCGCTGGCCGATCTGGCCACCGGCGCGCAGGCCTGACGGCGGATGGAGCCGGCCGATCCCCTGCCCGCCCATCGCCGCTGGACGCAGGGCGACATCACCGCGCTGCGTCAGGCGCTCGGCGGCGGGGACAGTGTCGGCCGGATCGCCGAAAAGCTCGGGCGCGATACGGATGCGGTGATGCTGATGATGACGCGGTTGCATCTCCGCGTCTGACGGCAGGATCAGTGGCGCAGCGTCCAGGCCAGCCACAGCCACCCGCCGATCAGCGCCGCGCCGCCGATCGGGGTGATCGCGCCGAACCAGTGCGGCGCGCCGAGCGCCATCGCATAGAGCGTCCCCGCGAACACTGTGCCGCCGACGACGAACAGCCAGCCCGGCCCGGGCGCGTTCATGCGCAAAGCCACCAGCGCCGCGACCGCGTGGACCAGCTGATATTGCCCGCCGGTCTTCAGCCATTCCTGCGCGACGCCGCTCGCGCCATGCGCGCCAAATGCGCCCGCCGCGACCGCGATGGCGCCGGACAGCGCCGCAAGGATGCCGAGGATCATCGCGGGTCGTTCCCCCAGGGTTGCTGCTCCGCCACCATCGATCGCGCCGCGCGAATGTCGCCCGCCTCGATCTGGATGCGCAGCCGTTCCTTGTCGCGCGACCGGTACTTTTCCTCCGCGCGATCAATGTCGGCGCCGGCGATGCCGAGGTCGCGCATCGCGACCCGCGCCATCTTCACCGCCGATTCGAGCACCTCGCGCACGACATAGACCGCCGACGTCTTCTTGAGCTTGATGAGCGCGCGCCGGTCATAGGCGCGCACGTAGATGGCGGCATCCGGGAACGCCTCGTGGACGCCCTCCAGCGTGTCGGGTTCGATCTGGTCGCCGTCGATGCAGAACAGGATCAGCTCCGCCTCCGCCGCGCCCGCCTGCCGCAACAGGTCGACCCGGGTGCCGTCGCCGTAATAGACCTTGGCGCCGAATTCGCCGGCGATGTCGATCATCTCGATATCGGTGTCAATCAGCGTCACCGGAATGTCCTGCGCCAGCAGCATCTGCCCGACCGTCTGGCCGAACCGGCCGTAGCCGACGATGATCGCATTCGCCCCGTCCGCCTTCGGCCCGTCGCGCGCCTGGTCCTTGGCGACCGGCTCCTCGCGGAACCGCCTGGTCGCGCCCATCAGGAACGGCGTCGTCGCCATCGACAGCGTGATGATCGCCCCGAACAGGCTCGCCGCCTCCGGCGCGACGAGGAACCCGGCCTGCGCCTGCGCGAACAGCACGAAGCCGAACTCGCCGCCCTGGCTGAGCAACAGCCCCAGCGCCAGCGCGCTGCGCCACGTCATCTTGAACGCCATGCCGATCAGGGTGATGACCGCCGTCTTGGTCGCGATCAGCGCCAGCGCCATCGACAGCACGAGCAGCGGCCGGTCGGCGATCGCCTGCAGGTTGAGCAGCATGCCGACCGCGAGGAAGAACAGGCCGAGCAGGATCGACCGGAACGGATCGACATCCGCCTCCAGCTCGTGCCGGTACGGGCTGTCCGCCAGCATCACGCCCGCGATGAACGCGCCGAGCGCGGTCGACAGCCCGAGCGATTCCATCAGCGCTGCGCTGGCGATGACGGTGAACAGCGCGGCGAACACGAACATCTCGCGCTCGCCGAGATTACCGATCAGCCGGAACAACGGCCGCAGCAGGAACCGCCCGGCGAGGATCAGCCCCGCCACCGCGAGCAGGGTATAGACCGCGAGCAGCCATCCCGGCGGGCCGTTGGCGTCGGCGGGATTGCGGCTCATCGCCGCGACGATCGTGATGAGCGGCACGATCGACAGGTCCTGGAACAGCAGGATCGAGAACGCCCGCTCGCCGAACGGTGTCCGCATCCGGCCCGAGGATTGCAGCATCGGCAGCACCTGCGCGGTCGACGACAACGCCAGCGGCAGGCCGAGCGCGAACGCCGCCGGCACCGAGAAGCGCGCCAGCCCCCACACCACCGCGGTGATCGCGAGGCCGCAGGCGACGACCTGCAACAGCCCGAGGCCGAAAATCTCCTGCTTCATCCGCCACAGCCGCGTCGGATTGAGCTCCAGCCCGACGACGAACAGCAGCAAGGTGATGCCGAGCTCGGCGATTCCCATCTTCGATTCGGCATCGCCGACGAGGCCGAGCACATGCGGCCCGACCACCGCGCCGGCGACGAGGAACCCCAGCGTCGCACCCAGCCCCAATTTGCGGAACAGCAGGACGGAAGCGAGGCCGAATCCGAGCAGGATCATCCCGTCGCGCAGCATCGACACGCCCTCGGCCGCCTCATGCATGCGCGCGGGCCTCGCGGGCGGCGAATGCGGCCTCGGCCGCCGCCTCGAACGCCAGCCGGATCGAGGGATGGCGCGCGCTATAGGTCAGCGCCGGTTCGAACACGCCGATCCCCGGCCAGTCCGGCATCACGCCCTCGCCCGCCAGCCATGCGGTCAGCGCATCGCGCGCGTCGGCCAGCTGCTCGGGCGTCTTGCCGAGGATCTGCGCGGCGAGCAGCGACGACGACGCCTGCCCCAGCGCGCAGGCGCGGACCAGCAGCCCGACCTCGCTCACCCGGCCGTCGTCGTCGACGCCGACGTCCACCGTCACCCGGCTGCCGCAGATCGGCGAGCGCTTCTCGGCGGTCGCCGCCGCATGTTCGAGCCGCGCATGATGCGGGATCGACGCCGCCAGCCGCAGGATCTCGGCATTGTACAGGGGGGCGTTCATGGCTGGCCACTCGCATTGTCGGGTCGCTCGAGGCTCTGCCGCGAGCCGAACACCGGCTGGCCGCGACGGCGGCGGTCGACGAAATCGGCGATCCCCGCGCTCGTCGCGTTGAGCAGATTGTAGCTGCGCGAATCGGTCATCCACGCCGGTCGCTGCGCCGGCCCGCCGCGCGCGGTATCGACCAGCAGCGCGGCGACCAGAAAGCCGAGGCTGGCGATGATGAGCCCCTTCAGCGCGCCGAAGCCGAAGCCCAGCGCGCGGTCGACCGGCCCCAGGATCGACTGCCGCGTCCGCTTGCCGATCGCATTGGCGACCAGCTTGCCGCCCAGATAGGTGCCGCCGGCGATCACCGTGAACGCCCCCACCGCCGCGCCCGACGGCGTGCCGATCACGGTGGCCAGCTTGGCGGCGAGCGCGACGTGGAACAGCTTGAGCATCGCGACGATCGCGATCCACGCGAACAGCGACAACACCTCGGTGACGAAGCCGCGCTTCAACCCCATCAAAGCGGCGCCGCCCACGGCGACGAGTACGATCATGTCCAGTGCGGTCAGCCCCATGATGGGGGAATAGGGATGCGCGGGGCCTGCGGCTAGTCCCGCGCATGCAGATCGCCGCGGGCCCCGCCCTCAGCCTGTCGCCGGCTTCGCCGTCTCGTCCCTCTCCCGTCGGGAGAGGGAGGGAGGCGCGTAGCGCCGGAAGGGTGAGGGTGCGCCTCAGCCCCGCCCCAGCATATGGTCCACGAACTGCCCCAGCGTGCGGAACCCCGTCAGCCGCAACGGGCTGTCGTCCTTCGCCACCGCCGCCGGCACCAGCGCGCGTTCGAACCCCAGCTTCGCCGCCTCCTTCAGCCGCAGCGCGCCATGCGCGACCGGACGCACCTCGCCCGAGAGCGCCACCTCGCCGAACGCCACGGCGTCGACCGGCACCGGCCGCTCGGACAGCGCCGAGATCAGCGCCGCCGCCACCGCCATGTCCGCCGCCGGGTCCTGCACGCGATAGCCGCCGGCGATGTTGAGATAGACTTCGGCGCTGGAAAAGCTCAGCCCGCAGCGCGCCTCGAGCACGGCGAGGATCATCGCCAGCCGCCCGCTGTCCCAGCCGACCACCGCGCGCCGCGGCGTCGCGCCGCTCGCCAGCCGCACGACCAGCGCCTGGATCTCGACCAGCACCGGTCGCGTCCCCTCCAGCGCGGGGAACACCGTCGTCCCTGTCACCCCCTCGTCGCGCTGGGTCAGGAACAGCGCGGACGGGTTGGACACCTCCTCCAGCCCCTCGCTCTGCATCGAGAAGACGCCGATCTCGTCGGTCCCGCCGAAGCGGTTCTTGATCGCGCGCAGGATGCGATACTGGTGGCTGCGCTCGCCCTCGAACGCCAGCACCGTGTCGACCATATGTTCGAGCACGCGCGGCCCGGCGATCGACCCGTCCTTGGTGACATGCCCCACCAGCACCAGCGCGGTGCCGCGCTCCTTGGCGAAGCGGATCAGCTCCTGACTCGACGCGCGCACCTGGCTCACCGTCCCGGGCGCGCCCTCGATCAGGTCGGAATGCATCGTCTGGATCGAATCGATCACCAGCAGCGCCGGCGGCGGCCCCAGCGACAGCGTCGTCAGGATGTCGCGGGTCGAGGTCGCCGCGGCGAGCTGCACCGGCGCGTTGCCCAGCCCCAGCCGCCGCGCACGGAGCCGCACCTGATCCGCCGCCTCCTCGCCCGAGACATAGGCGACGCTGCGCCCGGCCAACGCCAGCTTTGCCGCCGCCTGCAGCAGCAGGGTCGACTTGCCGATCCCGGGATCGCCCCCGATCAGCGTCGCCGACCCCTCGACGAAGCCGCCGCCCAGCGCCCGATCGAGTTCGGCGATCCCCGTCGCCATCCGCTCGGGCAGCACGATGTCGGCGTCCAGCCCGACCAGCTGCACGGTGCGCCCACCGGTGCGCAGGTCGTGCTTGGCCTGAAACGGCGTCACCACCGCCCCCGCCTCCTCGACCATCGTGTTCCATTCCGCGCAATCGCCGCACTGCCCCGCCCAGCGCGGCGACACCGATCCGCATGCCTGACACACGTAACGCTTCTGGGGTTTCGCCATGCGGAACGCCCTAACCGAAAGAGAACGGGAGGGGAACAGAAAATGCGACTTCGGGCTATGCTGCGCCTGCCGCGGCACGGTCGAGCGGCGTCGCCGTCACCCCGGGATCTTGAGCCCCCGCTGCACCGCCGGCCGCGCCAGTCCGCGCGCCAGCCACGCCCTCACATTGCCGAACCGCTCGAACCCGACCAGATCGCCCGCGCCATAGAAGCCGGTCAATCCGTTGACCCAGCCCAGCATCGCAATGTCGGCGATCGAATAATCGTCGCCCAGGAACCAGTCGCGCCCGTCCAGTGCCGCGTCCATCACCCCCAGCAGCCGTGCCGCCTCGGCCACGTAACGGTCGCGCGGCCGCTTGTCCTCGAAGTCCTTGCCGGCGAACTTGTGGAAGAAGCCGACCTGCCCGAACATCGGCCCCACGCCGCCCATCTGGAACATCAGCCACTGGATCGCCTGCCAGCGTCCCGCCGGATCGATCGGCACGAACCGGCCCGTCTTGTCCGCCAGGTACAACAGGATCGCGCCGCTTTCGAACAGGCCGAACGGCACACCGCCCGGCCCGTCGGGATCGACGATCGCGGGAATCTTGCCATTGGGGTTGAGCGACAGGAACGCCGGCGATTTCTGGTCGTCGCGCGCGAAGTCGACCTTGTGCGCCTCGTACGGCAACCCGGTCTCCTCCAGCATGATCGACACCTTCACCCCGTTGGGCGTCGGCAGCGAATAGAGTTGCAGGCGGTCGGGATGCTGCGCCGGCCAGCGCGTGCTGATCGGAAAGGCGGACACATCGGTCATAAATATAGCCTCCGTCGTGGAAGCGCACGACATAGCCACGCCACATTCGCGACGCTATGGCCCGCGCCAGCATGCAACCTTCAGACCTTCGTGTCGCGCTGTTCAGCGGCAATTACAATTACACCCGCGACGGCGCCAATCAGGCGCTGAACCTGCTCGTGCGCCATCTGCTCGCCCACGGCGTCGCGGTGCGCGTCTATTCGCCGACCACCGAACGCCCGGCCTTCGCCCCGGTCGGCGACCTCGTCTCCGTCCCGGCGATCCCGATGCCGGCGGGGCGAGAGGAATATCGGCTGGCGCGCTATCTGCCCGCCGCCACCCGCGCCGATCTGGAGGCGTTCGCGCCCAACATCGTCCACGTCTCCGCCCCCGACCTGCTCAACCATGGCGCGGTCAGCTGGGCACGCCGGCAGGGCATCCCCAGCGTCGCCTCGTTCCACACGCGCTTCGAAACCTATTTCCGCTATTATCGCATCGGCTTTCTGGAACCGGTCATCAAGGCGATCATGACCCGCTTCTACAACCGGGTCGACCGGGTCATGCCGCCGAGCCCGAGCATGGGCACGCTGTTGCAGGACTGGGGCGTCACCACGCCGATCACCATCTGGTCGCGCGGGATCGATCACGACCGCTTCACACCGGCGCGGCGGGACGATGCGTGGCGCCGCGGCCTCGGCATCGCCGACGACGAGATCGCGATCGGCTTCCTCGGCCGGCTGGTGAAGGAAAAGGGCCTCGACGTCTTCGCCGAGGTCGTCAAGCAGCTCACCCGCCGCGGCGTACCGCACAAGGTGCTCGTCGTCGGCAAGGGGCCGGCACAGGACTGGTTCGCGCAGCAGGCCCCCGGTGCGATCTTCGCCGGCTTCCAGTCGGGGAACGACCTCGGCCGCGCGGTCGCGTCGATGGACGTGTTCTTCAACCCCTCGATCACCGAGACGTTCGGCAACGTGACAACCGAGGCGATGGCGGCCGGTGTCCCCGTCGTCGCCGCACGCGCGACCGGCGCGGTCGATCTGGTCGAGGACGGCGTCACCGGCTTCCTCGTCGCGCCCACCGACGTCGCCGGCTATGCCGACGCCATCGCCCGCATCGTCGCCAACCCCACCCTCAAGCGCACCATGGCCGCCGCCGGTGCCGCACGGGCGGACGGCTATCGCTGGGACACGGCCAACCAGACCGTGCTGGATACGTATCTGGAGCTACACGCCGGCCGCTAGAATAGGATGACATCGGATTGATCCGAATGTCCGTCAGTTTAACGTCATCCCGATCTAGGCGGGCGCGCCGGCGCGAGCGCCAGATGTCTGTACCGGGGTCCACCGTGTCGCACGGTCACCGGGTGCCGCACCTATCGGACGGATACCGGGATCCGTCTGATAGGCGGAAACGCCCCTACCCCTCCCGCCAGTCGAACGTCAGCGGTGCCTCGCGGAACGCGAACCGGTCGAGGTGGCTTGCCACCACGCCGCGCATCCGCTCGACGTCCTCGCCGTCCGGGACGTGCAGCACCACGTCCAGCGTCGCGCTGTCCGCCTTCATCTCCAGCCGCGATCCGTTGGGGAAGGCGATCGTCCCCTCCTCCGCGGTAAAGGCCACCTCCATCTTGTGGCTCCAGTGCTTGGCCAACTGCTGGAGGTAGCGGCTCGCCGATCCGGTCGGCACCCGTGCGACGGAGACGCTCACTTGAGCCGCTCGATCTTCTGGACGACCGCGTCGATCATCGCGCTCACCTCGTGCACCGCGTCGTCGGACAATTCCCCACTCTCCAGCCGCTGCATGACCACGTCGCGCAAATTGCGCATCGATCGCCGGATCGGCGCGCGGTCGCTACGCGCCCGATGCTCGCCCGCCGCTGCCAGCCGCGCCAGCATTGCCGCGACCAGTTCCGCCTGCTCCGCCAGATGCGCGGTACCTGCCTCGGTCACCCCGAACCGCTTGCGCGTCGTCTCCGACGGCTGCTCGGCGATCAGCTCCATCTCCGCGAGCATCGTCAGCGCCGGATAGACCATGCCGGGGCTCGGCGCGTAGGCGCCCCCGGTCAGTTCCTCGACCGCCTTGATGAGCTCATAGCCGTGGCGCGGTTCGTCGGCGATCATCTTCAACAGCACCAGCCGCAGCTCACCACCATCGAACATCCGTCGGCGCCCGCCGCCGCCGCCGCCACCGCGGCCATGATCGCGAAACGCCTCGAAGCGTCCCTCGGCACGCGCCGCCCAATGTTCCCAGCCGCCGCGCGGCCCGCAGCCGCGTCCACCGCGGCCGTGCATATGTCCAAACATCGTGAGTCCTTTTTCTATCTCGATACGCACAAGATATATCGCAACGACATCAATGCAAGAGCTTTCGAGATATATCTTGGCGCAATCTTGCGTTGATCCGGGAACGCTGCGTCACCCATCCCCTGCGACGGGGTGACGCAGCGGGCCGCTCCGCTTATCTGCATCGCATGGCAGATCTGCTGACCGGGCTGGAGCCCGACCCCGTGCCGGATGCCCCCGGCGCCAATGCCCCGCTCGCCGACCGGCTGCGCCCGCGCGCGCTGGCGGACGTCGTCGGTCAGGAGCATCTCACCGGCCCGGACGGCGCGATCGGGCGGATGGTCGCCGCCGGGCGGCTGTCGTCGATGATCCTCTGGGGACCGCCCGGCACCGGCAAGACCACCATCGCCCGCCTGCTCGCCGATGCGGTCGACCTGCGCTTCGTCGCGATCTCCGCGGTGTTCTCCGGCGTCGCCGAACTCAAGAAGGCATTCGCGGAAGCGCGCGACCATGCCCGGATCGGCAAGCGCACCTTGCTGTTCGTGGACGAGATCCACCGCTTCAACCGCGCGCAGCAGGACGGTTTCCTGCCCTATGTCGAGGACGGCACGGTGACGCTGGTCGGCGCGACCACCGAAAATCCCTCGTTCGAGCTCAACGCCGCGTTGCTCAGCCGCGCGCAGGTGCTCATTCTCGAACGTCTCGGCCGCACCGCGCTCGAACAATTGATCGACCGGGCGGAGGTGCTGGAGGATCGCCCGCTGCCGCTTACCCCGCCGGCGCGCGACGCCCTGCTCGCCAGCGCCGACGGCGATGGGCGCTTTCTACTCAACCAGGCGGAGACGCTGTTCTCGGTCGACCTGCCCGAGCCGCTCGATCCCGCCGGCCTGTCGAACTTCCTGCAGCGCCGCGTCGCGATTTACGACAAGGATCGCGAGGGGCATTACAACCTCATCAGCGCGCTCCACAAATCGATCCGCGGCTCGGACCCGCAGGCTGCGCTCTATTATCTGGCGCGGATGCTGACCGCGGGGGAAGAGCCGCTCTATCTGCTGCGTCGCCTTACCCGCGCCGCGGTCGAGGATATCGGCCTCGCCGACCCGCAGGCGCTGGTCCAGTGCATCGCCGCCAAGGACACCTACGATTTCCTCGGCAGCCCCGAGGGCGAACTCGCGATCGCGCAGGCCTGCCTGTATCTCGCCACCGCCCCCAAATCGAACGCCGCTTATATGGCGCAGAAGAAGGCGTGGCGGTCGGCGAAGGAGACGGGATCGCTGATGCCCCCCGCGAACATCCTCAACGCCCCGACCAAGCTGATGAAGCAGATCGGTTATGGCGCGGACTATGCCTACGACCACGATGCCGAGGATGCCTTTTCGGGCGCAAACTACTGGCCCGACGAACTCGAACCGCAGCGCTTCTACGAGCCGACCGGGCGTGGTTTCGAGGCGCGGCTGAAGGAGCGGCTGGCGCATTGGGACGGCCTGCGCCGCGAACGGCGACCCTGACGCCCGCTCGGCACGACCCCTCTGGACTAGTCGCCCCGCTTGTCGCATGGGGCGAGCCAACGCCGGTTTAGCTCAGCTGGTAGAGCAGCGGTTTTGTAAACCGAAGGTCGCGGGTTCGATTCCTGCAACCGGCACCGTAATTACCCGCGGATTTCCGCCATTTCTTCTACCTTGGATAGCACGAACGGTGCAGCGCTCCAAGGCCCAAGTGAACCTTTAGTACGTCAGCGACTCGGCCGCGTTGGCCAAAAAGGTCGGGCTGAACCTCGCATAGACCCTCTCTGTAATTGCGCTGTCGGTGTGGCCAAGGAAACGCGCGATCTGCGACATCGGCGTGCCATTCTCCGCCATCCACACCGCGGCGCTATGACGCATCATGTGCGGCGTGGCCTGCACCCCGGCACGACGGCACGCGGCCTCAAAGCCTTTCTTGATCGACAGCACCTTCCCACGGCCATGCTCGATCACATAGTCACTCATCGCGCCTTCCTTCGCGGCCATCAGGCTTTCGCGTAGCTGCTCGTTCATGGGAACGGTGGCCCGATACTTCGATGTCTGAACGCGATCGCGGGGGTTGAGGTCGATCAGGCCGGTTTCGAAGTTCACGCGGTCCCAGGTCAGATCGAGGATCGCGTTGGTTCGTGCGCCCGTCCCTACCGCAAGCTTCAAGAATAGCTGAATGTGGGGCGCTATGGCCTTTGCCAGCACTTGTCGGAATTGAGCCTTGGAGAGGTGGCCGACAGGCTTTGACGTGAGCTTCGGCATCTGGATGAAAGGGGCTTTGTCGATCAGCTTCTTTTTCTCACCCCAGTTCAACGCTGCCCGTATTACGGCCAACTCATTCCGGACGGTTATGGCCGCACAGTGAGCCCGGCGCTTCCGGTAATCGAGGGCGGCAGTCTCATCGACCCGCACGATCGGCAGGCGGTCCCAGAACGGCTTTGCGGCCTTCCATGCCGTTTCAGCCCTGTGATGGGACACCATCTCCGACTTCGCCGTCAGGTAAGCCTCCACGACGGACCCCACGTTGCTGTAATCGCCGCCTACCGAGCGTCGCTGCCAGAATGAACGAGCTGCGGCTTCCGCGGACGCTCGATCAGCCGTTCCAAGCGAATGTCGGTGGCGTCGTCCGTCTTTGTCCCAGACGATGGCGAGCTTGCCTCTGTATCGTTGGAGGCGGTAGTCGTCCGGCATTCAAACTTCTCCACTTCGTCGCCGCGGACCCGGAGAAGCCGGCCGCCCAGCTTGAACGCCGGTAGATCGCCGCTCTTGATGAGCGAGTAAACGGTGTCGGTGCCGCAGCCCCAATGTTCGGCCAGCGCGGCCACGCTGTAGACGCTAGACATTCTCCCCCTCCCCCCGCACCGTGTCGTGGAGAGAGGCGCGGACGGAGAGGCCGAGAGGGGTCAGGCGGTAGATTGTGCCACCCGGCTCAATGCCGCGCTCCCAAGCGAACGGGTCATCAAGGTCGTCGGCTTCCACCGAGTCCCAACTGACAAACCCGGCCTCTTCTAAAGCCCATGGATACTGCGGATCGTCGCTTCGTACGTCGCCACGATCACCATCGCAAAATGCGTCCCAATTGCTGGTCAGGTCGTCCCGCTGCGCCTTCGTCAGCCCCGCAGCCACGATCCCCGCCCGCTCGGCATGATCCGGTGAATGGTCGGTCATGGGCGCAAAGCTTTCTTAGACAGCCGCTCAGGACCAGCCTCGTTGATTATCTGAGCCAATACTAGGGCGCGTTTCTCTGCCACGCCGCCAGACCCGCAATCCACAAGGTGGCCGTCAGACAGCAGCACCATATGGACGGTTGCGCCTCCCTGTTCGCAGTTGATTTCCCGCCGGCAGACAAGGGCCTTGTCGCTGTTCAGTTCAGCAAACGTGCTCATGCTTCCCCCTTCCAGACGGCGTTGAGGTATCGAATATCGGCCTCGTTGGGCGCGATGAATATGTGACGCATCTGATCCCACCAGATCGCGAACCTTACCGTGAGATACAGCCAACGCGCGTGCCGGATTCCCCACCAGCGGCTCATACACCCCCTCCGTCATCGGTCAGGTTGCGGGCGGACAGAGCGCGGATGGTCCGGTCGATCAGCGACGTATTGCCGTGCCAATCGCGTTTCTCGCGCTTCCATTCCTCCACAAGTGCCGCCTGTTCCAGCAAGTCCGCGCCAGTGGTGGTGGCCGATTGAGCAGCCAGAACTTGGCCGACATCTTTGACGCCCGTGTCGTATGCCCTAGCCAGCAAATCGCGGACGCTAGTTGCGCCCGCAGCATGCTGCGCCAGTAAATACTTTGTCCGCTTACGGCCGATAGCGCTTGGTGCTGAAACCCTCCCCATCACCGCACCTCCCCGCCGCCCGTCGCCCCGTCCGTCGCATCGGTGGCTAGGGCTGCGACCAAATCGCGCGGGTGGATCGGGTCGCCGTCCTCGTCCTTCGGCATGGCTTCCAGAACGATGTTCATCAGCGTGCCACCAAGGTCGCCGTCGAACTCTTCAGTGCCGTCGCATGGCACCCATTCCTTTACACCAAGCTCCTTCGCCAGCAATTCGACAGCGTATTGAATGCCGCTCTCGAAGGTCGGGCGAAGCGGATGGTTATAGTCCGGTAGATCGCCGTGATAGTCGGCGAACGGCTTCACCAGCTCGGCCAACCCCGCCCCGGTGTCGCTCGCGACCTTGGGGGCTGCGGCAGTGCCATTTTCAAAATGCGCCATCGCTTCGTAATCGTCACGGGACCAGCCATCGAACACCTGATCCCTCCGCGCCGGAACCGCGGCATCGAGCGCGGGCTGGGCGGCTGCGGCGAGATAAGCGTTGATGCCAGCTCGTGCCTGCGCGACCCAACCGGCGCGGCGCTGTTCAATGTTCTCGCAATAGTCACCGATGCCGTTGACGCGGTCGCACATGGCGCGAGCAGCTGCTTCAATCGCGTGCGCCGGGGGTGCCTCCTGTTTATCATCCATCTTGCGTGTCCTTATCGTCGTTCCACACGAAGCTGGCGCAGCTTTCGCCGTGCAGCTTATCGCATCCGACACCAGTCCAATGACGATCACAGTATGCCGCGTCATTGCGCTCGCACATGGCGGCAAAGCGGGTGAGCGGAACGCCACAGATCGCGCATAGTAATTCAGCCATTTTTCGTGTCCTTTTGGGCGAAGGAGGAGAAGTAAGCGTCGAGACAGGCCCGTGCTTGCGCCACCCATCCAGAGCGGCGTTGCTCTATGTTCTCATCGTAATCGCCTGCACCGTTTACCCGGTCACACATGGCGCGTGCCGCAGCTTCGATTGCCTCCCGCGCTCGTTCATCCGAGCCGCTCACGATTGATGGGGCGGGGACGCATGGTCCGGGCGGCACATCGTCATGCGCGATGCCGCAACCGGTGCATGGATCACCTTGGTGCAGGCGATAGGGGTAGGTGTATTGTCCGTGCGCCTTGCAATACGGGCAGTTTGGACCACCATTGTCATCGCCCTCTTTGCGTTCGGTTTGCGTTGAGGTGAACACCGTCTGGCAATTATTGCACTTCCAGCCGTGCGCCGGGATCGCGTCATCCGTCATTGCTTGTCTCCTGGTGAGCGCGGGCGCGGCAAACATCGCAGCGACTGATGCAAAGGTCGCATCCACTTTCGGGATCGACACAGGCCCATTCCTCGAAGCAGCTACTGACAAACCCTTCACCGCTGCAATTCCAACAGGTTTCCTCGGGTTCGTCGTAATCGTACTGTTCTAGATGGTTTTCCGGTTCGCTGCTCATGCTAGCCACCTTGCCGATCGCCCGGCCTTACTGACTGGTTCGCCATCGTCCCCGCATCCGTCGCCGGAGCAATCCGGGCATTCGCCAATGTCCGTCTCCAATTCCGGGTCGTCAAACTGCGGGTCATGCCGGCACAAGCGCCCTTCGACGCAACGAAGATCACCCTTCATTTTGATTGCTCCTAGCGAGGATGCGACGGGCTTGGCCTAGCGTTCCGAACATCGACGCCTTGTGACCGCTAGCTGGATCAACCGGGAGAGCGACGCACACATCGGCCTCGCTAGCGTAGATATCCCACGCGCCATGATGGCCGACAAAGACGGAGAACTGGTCGCGACTGAAAAGATCGTTGGCTGGTTCCGCAATCAACCGGACGGCTTCATGCAATGCCTCGAAGCAATCCCCGCTCACGATTGCTGCCCTTCCGTCAGAGCCTTGCGGGCAGGTTCGAACAGCGCCAGTTCCAGCTTGGTGACTGTCGGCCAACAGCCCGGCACACGGGTCACGACGAACAGGTCGTCGCACCACAGAACCTCAACGTCGGCCCATGTGAAGCCGTCGGCGTCGTCGCAGTTCGGGCCGGACATGCGGCACCATTCCCCGATTGTGGGATAGTACTTTGGCGAGCGACGCAGGCCCTTTCGCAAGGCTTCCTGCTCGACCGACCGCCATTCCCCGACCTCCGCGGAACCGCTTACAGCGCTATCGGGGGTGGTGTCGGACAGAGCATCGGCGGCATCAAACGGCGCCGGATCGCGCCAGTAGGATTCCAGCGTGTCGAAATTGTTTTCCGGGGCAAGGCCAAGGCGCTGCGCCGCGTCCCGAGCCGACCGGATGATATCGAGATGGCTATAGGTGATGGTGTCGTGCATCATGCCACCACCTCGACACCATGCAGCGCACGGTCCTCAGCATGGTCGGCGTAGATCGACTGCTTCATGCAATCGGTCAGGGCATCGTCCAGATTGTCGAGAGCGTGCTGATCGAAGTCGGCGAAGTCCGCGGCCTCGACCACGAACTGCACGATCGCGATCTGCTGCGTCACCGGAAGCGACTTGATCGTGCGCTTCAGGCTGGGGATGATGCTGGTCGAACGATCAGCGGCGATTGTGCTGTAGGCGTTCATGCCTCGGCGTCCTCTTCGTCGGACTGGCGCATGCAAAAGCCGCACGGCGGGTTGATGTGGCAGGAGCAGCCATCATTATCGGTGGCCTCGTCGATCAGACGATCGCGCTCGGCTTGCATCTGCCGACCACCCTCAGTCTCCGCCGACCAGTGCGCACCTTGTGGGATGCTGCGGGCTACGAACCGATCGTAATCACGATCAGCAGGCGTCATGGCGTGCCAGATGCGCAGGCGGTACGCGGCCTTGCTTTCGCCCTCTCGGCGCTGACCGGCACTCACCCCTGCACCTGTGCGCGGGCGGCTTCGGCGGCAGAGCGGAGGGCGGCGGGGTCCACGAACTCACGGAGCGGCGTGATAAAGGCGCTGGTCGAAAGTTGCGCGGCGTCGCCGAAGTAGCCCCGGTCGATGGCGTAAATCAGGTGGCCGACGTGTGTGCGTAGCCGCTTCAGAACGTCGCGGTCGAACTCCAGTGAGGCGCGCTCGACCAGCTTGTCGATGACCGCTTCCTCGTCAGCCGACAGATCACGGTCCATATCCTCGATCATGTCGATCTCGGCTTTGGCTTCGTCGACGGTGGCAGCGGTGCCAGCGCGGTTGTCGTAACGGCAATGCGCGCTTCACCTTTCACCGTGTCAGCACGCCAGTCACTGGCGGCCTGCCCGTTTACGCCTATCCGAAGCGCGGGGTGGCGCTGTGAGCCAAACAGACCGCCTCTATGCCGACTGGCAGAACGAGCAGCGGGCTGCTCGTCGTCGATGGCTCTACGCCAATGACCCGATTTGGCGGCTGACGAAGCGTAAAGATAATTGGGAGCGCGCTGAGCGTGCGCGGCGGGGTGTCGCATGAGCCGCTTCCAACAACGCCCTCAACCCAAGCAGCCGATGACGGTCGCGCAGTCGGTCACCAACCTGACGCTGCTGCTGGTCGGCTGCACCGACAAGCGCCTCGCCGCGATGACCGCGGAAGAGTTGGCCGGCAGCTATCGGGTGTCGCCTGCGATGGCGGCGAAGCTGCTCGCCGATCAGCGCGCGCAAGCGCTATTGCAGGGGCTGCGGTATCGCGACGACGCAGTCCCTCGCCTATCGCACTGTCGAACACCTGACTATTACGCTGATCGATAATGAGAAGCGCGAGGCGTTGGTCGACGGTTACATCAACGATCGTCGCGATCAGTTGGAAGACATCGCTAACCGCGCCGCCAATCGAGCGCAGCCGGTCGCACGCGCCGAATACGACAGCTACCTGACCAGCCCCGCTTGGCTTGAGCGGCGCACGGCGGTCTTGGAGCGCTGCGGTGGGCTTTGTGAGGGTTGCCGCAAGCAGCCCGCCCGCGACGTTCACCACCTGTCCTACCGCCATATCCGCGCTGAGTTCCTGTTCGAGCTGGTTGGACTCTGCCGTGATTGCCACGACCGCTGGCACGAGCAGGACAAATGATGGCGACAGTGCATAGCAACGCCGCGCCGTCTTGGAACGGTTTTCGAGTGACGACCTTCGCAGGTCAGCACGACTCCCACATCGACACCGGCGAAGACTATCGCACCATCACGCTTGCCTCGATTTTTGAGAGCAAGCCCCAGGCTAAGCCCAAGATGGCCGGCAACGCCTTCCTTGCGTCCAGCTACCACAACTATGACGCGCGCTCGCATGAAGCGCAGCGCGCGCATGGCTCCTTTGTCGCGCTCGTTGGCGACATCGACAAGGGCAACCTCGCCTTAGCTGCTATCCAATCGGCGGCAGAGGCTTTTTCGGACGGTTCGGCGTGGCTGGTTTATTCCAGCGCACATTCTCGTGACGGCGACCAGCGCTGGCGCATCGTCTTCCCACTGGACGAGCCTTGCCAGTTCGAACAGTGGTTTGATGCGCAGACTGCCTTGTTTACCTTCATGGAAGCCTCGGGCATTCCGATGGACCATGCGCTTTCGCGCGCCGGGCAGCCCATCTACCTCCCGAACGTGCCGGCGGCATATAAGGACGGCACGCCACTTCGCGATGAGGCGGGCGAGCCGATCTACTACCAGTCTGCGCACAGCGGCTTGGACGCGGTTGGGCTCGATCTTCGTCGTGGCATCGTTGCGGGGGGCATCGCATCGCTTCGTCAAAAGCGAGCGGCAGATGACCGCGAACGCGAAGCGCTTAAGGCAGAAGCGGCGAAGCGTTATGCTGCCAAGCCGCGGCAGGACGGCGCCAACATCATCGAGACGTTCAATGCGTCGACCAGCGTCGAGACAATGCTCGCTCTATGCGACTACCAGCAAAGCCCGCGCAATGGCGACGACTGGCGTTCTCCGCAGCAGGCTGGCGATACCTATGCCACCCGCGTCATCGACGGCAAATGGATCAGCTTGTCGGCCAGCGACGCCGCGTCCGGCCTTGGGTCCAAGTGCAAGAGCGGCTGTTTCGGCGACGCCTATGATCTCTATGTCCATTACAAGCACGGTGGCGATCACAAGGAGGCTTACCGCACCCTTGGACGTGAGCAGCGCGGCGCTAACGTCGTGCAGGGCAATTTCCGTGGCCATGAACAGGACCCAGGCTATCAGGAGATGCCGGATTGGGTTCAGTCTGGCGACGCCGAGCCTGATTATGACCTCGACATCGTTGAGGAAGTGGCCGCTGAGAAGGCCAGTTCTGGCAAGCTATTGCCGCTGGAATGGTTCGACCAGATTGACGCACAGCTTGATGCGAATTGGCTCGTCGATGATCTGATCCCCTCGCAGGGCCTGTGTCTCGTCTACGGCCACCCTGGCTGCGGTAAGAGCTTCTTCGCGCTCGACATGGCCATGCACGTTGCTGGTGGTCAGGCGTGGCGTGATCGCGACGTTGAGCAGGGCTTGGTCATCTACATCGGTGCAGAGGGGCAGCGGGGCCTCCGGCAGCGTGTCGCGGCCTTCCGTAAGCATCACGACGTCAAGGATCTGCCGTTTGCCCTGATCCCGGTTGAAATCAACTTGCTCGCGGACGACGGCGATCTGAATGCTCTGATCGATACGATCAAGGAGGCTGCGAAGCGGTATAACCTGCCGATCGCGATGATCGTCGTGGACACGTTGGCGCGCACATTCGGTGGCGGTGACGAGATCGGCTCCGACATGGTCGCGTACATCAACAACGTTGGCCGCCTTCAAGCCATGTTCGCCTGCACGACGATGGTCATCCACCACCGTCCAAAGGACAGCACGAACGAGACGCCGCGCGGACACGGATCGCTGTGGGGCGCCTGCGACACCATCATCCTTGTTGAGGACAAGGGCGGCCCCAAGCAAGCCAAGGTGACGAAGCAGAAGGACGCTGAACCAGCTCCACCAGTGGTGTTCGAACTGCGCGTTGTTGAGCTGGGTGAAGACGAGAAAGGCCGGCCGGTCACCTCGTGCGTCGTCGTTGGGAGCGACAGCAAGATCCTCCAGGACAAGAAGGCGGATACCCTGTCCGATGGGCAGCGCATCACCTTTGAAACTCTGTGCCGGACACTCGCGGACACTGGGTCAACGCGTGGTCACGATGTGCCTGAAAAGGCCCTGACATTCGGCTTTGAAACCCGAGTTTGCCGCCTGTCCGAATGGGTGTCGCGGACAACCTCTGCACTGTCTGACCCGGATAAGTCACCGGACACCATAGCTCGCACAATACGCCGCTACCGTGACCGGCTCCAAGCCCTTGGAATTGTTGGGGTTTATGGCGATTTTGCTTGGAGGATAAAGTGAGCGGATACCCTGCGGACACCCTGTCCGGACAACCTGTCCGCCATAATCCGGACAGGTCGGACACCCCGGACAGGGGTATATATACCCTGTCCGGGTGTCCGGGCCGGATGATCACGGGGATGGAACCATGACCTTCCCCCTCACCGACTTCCTGATCGCGATCGGCAAGGCATCCCGGGCAGACCTCGCCCGCACCAGCACCGACGCTGCTGCACGGAAGTACGGGATCAGTCCGATACACGCCGCGGCTTACATCCGGATGGAGCTCGCCCGGTGACCAACGACTTCGCAGGAGAGAGTGAGATGAAATGGCGTAAGGTTGTTGAATTTGTGCGTCGCGAGCGCTCGACGCTGCTGAAGTTGGAATGCGGGCATGATCGGTCCATCGGCGGCCACATGTTCGCGTCTGGTGCTAAGGCGACGTGTTCGGATCGCTACCAGTGCAACGACGGCACATGCTGGTCCGCCACCCCCACCTCGGCCCCCTCCGCATGAACGGGGAGATCAACTGGGGTCCGGAAATCCGGGTCGATGGCAAGCGGCCGGAGTGGTTGGGGGATGGTCCGCAACCGATGATGGTTCACAACGCTGTCGGCTGGCATACGTGGCGTTCGTGTCAGGTCGATCCCGCGTTGGTTGCTTGGTCCTTCAACACCGGCAGGCCGAACGTCGATCTGATCCGCCTCCCCGCCGATCACCCCCACTATGCCACGCTAAGCCGTGCCACAGCCCCAAACGGGGCTGAGGTGGGTCCGGAGGTGGTGGAGCGGATGATTGCGCTTGTGAGGCGTATGGGCGGCAATAGTTCAATTGGACAGCCGTTTTACGAATTTGAGGCCATAACGCACGCTGCCGCGCATTACGACGAAGCCCGCGCCATCGTCGCCCTGCTGCCCGAGCCGGTTGATGTGGATGGTGTGGAAGCTGCAAAGATCGCCAAAGGGATGATCTATGGCAACGACGACAGCGTGTCGCATGATCGCATTGTCCGTCTGCTCAAAGACGCCATCAAACGCGGGCGCGCTCTCGAAAAGGAGGCGGGGCGGTGAGCCAGCGAACCGAAAGCGGCGGCTGTTGTGGCTGCATTACCTTCATCTTGGCGATCGTCGGCCTGCTGTACCTTGTCGGGTGCCTGCCGCGATGACCCTGCTCACCACCGCTGAGGACGATGATATGGAATTCATTTCGAGCCCAAGACCGCAAGCAATCATACGGCTGACAGCGCAAGAACCAGCTGGCTCCTTCCAGCTTATGGGAACGGGCGGCCGATGTCTTTTGAAAATTGGCATGGACGGCACGGTTTCAGGGGAGATTGAGGACGCATCGGAGGCCGCTGCGGTGTTTGTGAATGCGATCCGCGGCCAAATCGCAGACATGCTAGCGCACAGCCGAAAGGTGGCGGAATGAACGGGCTCGCGATCAAGATCGAGTGGTTCCCGATCGCCGGTATCCCCGAAGACCGCAAAGACGGGCGGGATGTGCTATTGTGGGCCGGGCGCGTCATCCTGGGTTCATGGTGCGATGGCTGGCGTGATGCTGTCGGGCGCGAGGTGCATGGGGTGACCCAGTGGGCCGATGCGGAAGGGCCGGTCCTGTGACGGGCATCTCCGATCACGCCGTGTTACGCTTCATCGAGCGCGTCTACGGGGTGGATATCGAGAAGGTCCGTGCCGAGATGAACACGCCGGCATTGGCAAGCGCGGTGGAGTTCGGGGCTAGGTGTCTTATCGGCAGGCACGGCGAGCGGCTGGTGATCCGGGACGGCATTGTTGTGACGGTCATCGCCAAGGGGCGATATGTAGGGAAGACGATCAGGACATGACGCGCCCATCACCACCTGACAGCATTTCGGATATCGAAGAACGGTTCGAGCCAGCGGAGGATCTGCGCGAGTGGATCATCGACACGTTCATCGCCGAAGACGGGCGCCTGACGAATGAGGATCACCGCCATCTACTGGACGCGGAGATCGGCGTTCTATGGACCAACGTCGACAACAGCCGGAACATGCGCAGCGTCATTGGCCAGGCTGAGCTTATGCCGCCTATGGCAATGGGTAAGTGGCAGAAGGCCCGAGCGACGCAGCAGATCGAAGAGTGGTTCGGCGCGGTCCCTGACTTCCTTCTGACGTTCTACGCTCCGGCGGCAAGCATGATGGATGATGCCAGCTTCTGCGCTCTGGTCGAGCATGAGTTGTACCACTGTGGACAGAAGCGCGACGTCCACGGCATGCCGAAGTTCGGACAGGATGGGCGACCGCAGTTCGCCATCCGCGGGCACGACGTAGAAGAGTTCGTCGGGGTCGTCGCGCGGTATGGTGCAGCGGCTGCCGGCGTCGAAGACATGGTGGAAGCCGCGAACGCCCGCCCCACCTTGATGCGAGCAACTATCTCTGGAACGTGCGGCACCTGCCTGCGCGCCGTGGCTTGACGGAAGATTGACCGATGGCAGCTAAGCAACCCAGCATCCCCGAAGAGGTAAAGCGCTTCATCGTCAACGGGTTGGCGATGTTCGACACCCCCAGCCAAGTCTCTGCGGCCGTCAAGGAGGAGTTTGGCGTCGACGTCTCCCGGCAGGCAGTAGAGGGCCACGACCCGACCAAGCATGCCGGCAAGAGTCTTGCGCCCAAATGGCGAGAGATGTTTGAGGCGGCGCGAGCTGGGTTCATCACCGACGCGACACAGGTCCCCATCGCGCACCGCTCAACACGGCTGCGGGCGCTCTACCGCATGGCGCAGGGGGCGGAGCGCAAGGGGAACTTCGTCTTGGCGGCGCAGCTACATAAGCAGGCGGCGGAAGAAATGGGGAACGCCTACACCAACCGTCGCGAGCTGACGGGTAAGGACGGCAAGGATCTGCCGACCGCCGCGCCCGCGGTCGCCGTGTTCGCGCTGCCTGACAATGGCAGAAGCTGATCCGCGGATCGTCGCTGGCCAGACGATCATTCCGCAGGCCGGACCGCAGACCACCTTCCTTTCATCGCCGGCCGATATTGCGATCTATGGCGGTGCGGCTGGCGGCGGCAAGACGTGGGCGCTGCTCATGGAGCCGTTGCGCCACGTGCATAACCCTGGCTTCGGGGCGGTCACCTTCCGTCGATCGACGGTGCAGATCCGTAACGAGGGCGGTTTATGGGATGAGAGCGCGGTCCTCTATCCGCAGATGGGCGCCGACCCGAAAGAGCATGTGCTGTCGTGGTCCTTCCCCTCCGGGGCGTCGTGCAGCTTCGCCCACCTCGAACACGACAAGACGCGCTTCAACTGGCAGGGTTCACAGATACCTCTCATCAACTTCGACGAGCTGACGCATTTCACCCCGACGCAGTTTTGGTACATGGTCAGCCGCAATCGTTCGATGTGCGGCGTCCGGCCCTATATACGCGCCACCTGCAACCCTGACGCAGATAGCTGGGTCGCCGACCTCATCAGTTGGTGGATCGATCAGGACACTGGGCAGGCAATACCCGAGCGCGCTGGGAAGCTGCGCTGGTTCGTCCGCGTTGGCGAAGACCTGCGCTGGGCTGATGCTCCTGCCGAGCTTGAGCAGTACACCATGCTCAACGAGAACGGCGAGCAGGTGCCGATCCCGGCCAAGTCGCTTACATTCATCCCCGCCAAGCTGACGGATAACAAAGCGCTGATGGCCGCCGACCCCGGCTACATGGCGTCGCTGTTGGCCCTGCCGATGGTAGAGCGCGAGCGCCTGCTTGGCGGCAACTGGAAGATCAGGCCAGCGGCAGGCCTGTACTTTCAACGGTCATGGTGCCGTGTGGTCGATGCCGTGCCGGCCGGGACCGTATGGGGCCGCGGATGGGACTTGGCAGCTACGACGCCCAGCCCCGAAAACCCCGACCCCGATTATCTGGCTGGGGTGCTTATTGGGCGAACGCCAGATGACCGGTACATTGTGACCGATAGCCGAACCGATCGCACCAGCCCGGCCGGTATGGAGAGGTTCATTCTCAACACGGCGAGCTATGACGGATACCAGGTTGAGATATCCCTCCCTCAAGATCCGGGGTCAGCTGGCAAGACACAGGTGGCGACGCTCGCCAAGATGCTAAGTGGGTATATCGTCAGGTCATCAACTGAGACAGGCGACAAGGTCACTCGCTTCGGCCCCTTCTCTGCGCAGGCTGAGGCAGGGAATGTCGACGTGTTGCGTGGACCATGGAACGAGGGGTGGTTCGCTAACTTGGAGGGCTTCCCCGTCGCCAAGCACGACGACGAAGCGGACGCCACCTCGCGGGCATTCGAGATCGTTTCGCTGGCCCAATCGGGCGGCTGGTTCATGACCCGCTGACGGCAAAAGTTATGTCCGAGAATCGTGTTTATCGGACATAGCCCGCCAAAAGCCACCGTAACCACACGCAACATTGTTGCTCATTTGCGCAATATCACGTAACTATGCGCAATGGGTACAAGCGGCTCGTTCATCGGCAACACGACCTCGCTGATCCGCGAGCGGTTGGCCCGCGCCTTCCCGTCCGCATTTGGCTTCAGCCTGAAGCACGACTTCGGCAAGGACTACGGCTGGCCTGATCAGCTGACGTTCGAACACTTCTACCGCATGTATAGTCGGTCGGGCTTGGCAGCCGCTGGCGTCGACAAGACGATCGCCAAGACGTGGCAGACCATGCCGACGCTGTGGGAGAGTGAGAAGCCCGCGGAGAGCACGGCCGAGGGTGACATCCGCAAGCACTTCACCCGCAAGAAGATCTGGCGCGCGCTGATGGATTGCGACCGGCGCTCTATGGTGGGCTGCTATGCCGGGGCGATCATCCTTGTTCGGGATGGCAAGAAGCTGGAAGAGCCGGTCGAGCGGGTTTCCAAGGGCATTGAGAACTTCGTCGGCATCATACCGGCATGGGAAGGCCAGCTTAGCGTCGTCGAGTGGGATACGTCGCCCACCAGCGACACCTACGGCGATCCGCTGTTCTATCAGTTCGATGAGCAGGCGGTCGGCGAGCCGAGCACGGTCGGTAAGAGCCAAGTTCGTATCCACCGCGATCGGGTGCTGATCTGGTCGGACGATGGCACGGTCAACGGCTCTTCAGCGCTGGAGCCGGGGTTCAACGACCTGACCGACGCGGCCAAGATCAAGGGCGCTGGCGGCGAGGGATTCTGGAAGTCTGCCCGCGGCGCCCCCATCATCGAAGCGCCGAAGGGCGTGTCGCCGCAGGACGTGCAGCGAGGCATGAACGCCGCCACGCCGGCCGACGTGATCGATAAGCTCAACGCCACAGTCGACGATTTCCAGTCCGGCTTCGACAAGGCTCTGATGCTCGGCAGCTTCAGCGTGTCGCCGCTGACGATCACCCTGCCCCAGCCGAAGGAGTTCTGGGAGCTGGCGGCGCAGGGATTTGCCGCGTCGATCAGCATCCCCGTAAAGGTCCTAATCGGCAACGTCACCGGGGAGCGCGCCAGCACCGAGGACGCGAACGAGTGGGCGCAGACGAACATGTCCCGCCGCGAGAACCGCGTGCTGCCGATCCTCTACGACCTGATCGACAGGCTGGTGATCTGGGGCATCCTCGACGCCAAGGACTGGACGATCGGCTGGCAGGATCTGACCGAGGCGTCTCCCGATGCGAAGCTAGATCGAGCCGCCAAGATGTCGACCATCAACCAACAGGCCGGCAGCGAGCCCGTGTTCCTGCCTGACGAGATCCGCGACGAGGCCGGGTTCAAGGCGGCGGATGAGGTTGAGGGGTTCGACGAGTTTCTGGCCGAACGCGCGGACCGCGCGCGGCAGATGGCCGAAGATGCGGCGACGCAGACAATTCCCGGAGATCAGCAACCATGAACGTAACGAAGGCCATTGAAGCGCTGAAAAAGGCCATCGCGCTTCACAAAAAGCACATGAACGGCACAGCTCCGACAACTGGGGCAGCCGGCGAGAAAAGTCAGATGCTAATGATGACACAGATGGAGGAAGCGCTGTCCTTCCTTGAAAAAGAGCCGGAAAAGAAAATGCCTGCGATGAATCGTTCCGACGGAAAGCAAGTCCGCGTCAACGTCAGCACGTTGGTCAACGCCAGCAAGATCCGCCGCGAGAAGCGTCATGGCCGTGACGTGGTGATCGTGCCCAGCGCCACGCTGCCCGACAACGTGGTGATGAACGGTATCCGCTACCCCGCCCCGGTGATCGCTGAGAGCTACCACACGCTGGAGGGCACTCTCGCGCCGCTTGGCCACCCAACCGTTAATGGCAAGTACGTGTCAGCCAAGAGCGCGGAGGGGCTGGCGCGCTCCTACATCGGTGCGCACAACGAGAACGTGCGCCGCGAGAACGGCAAGGTGCTGCTCGACAAGGTGATCGATGTCGCATTCGCCAACCAGTCCGAGGGCGGCAAGCGCGTCCTGGAAGCAGTCGACAAGGGTGAGCCGATCCATAGCAGCACGGGGCTGCTCGCCACGCTGACGCCTGTCGAGAACGCCACGGACGGAGCCAAGTTCGAAGCGGACACGATGCTGTTCGACCACGACTGCTGGTTGCTGGACGAGCCCGGTGCGGCCACCCCAGACCAGGGCGTCGGTATCTTCGTGAACGCGGCGGGCGACGAGATCGAGGTCATCAACTCGACCTTCGACGACGATATCGAGCGCGAGATCACCTGGGCCGCTGAAAGCATCGTGCGTGCTGTTGAAAGAAAAGAACAACAACCATTGATCGAACAGATCAAAAGTTATATGCTTCGCCTTGTGAAGGGGGACCCGAACCCCGCTGAAACCGAGAGCCCGCCTCTCACCGCGAATGGGGACACCATGGATAAGGCGCAATTCGACGAGCTATCGGGGAAGGTCGAGGCCATGGCCGGCACCCTTTCCGGTTTGGACGCGACCATCGCCACGGCGGTCGGCAATGCCCTGAAGCCCATGATCGACGCGCAGGCTGCGCGCGACGCAGCCGATAAGGCGAAGGCCGACGAAGAGCATGCTGCTCTGGTTAACAAGGTCGTCGAAGGCGGGCTGCTGACCGAGGAGCTGGCCAAGGCATCGCCCGCACCGGTGCTGAACGCGCTGCTGTCGAGCACGCCGAAGACCGCCTTCCGCATCAACGGCGCGTTCAAGCCCGCCGGCGAAAAGCCCGGCTTCACCGCGCCGAAGGGAGAGTAACCAGTCATGGCACGCTTCAACAAGATCTTCGCCGGTCCCGCGCAGAACAATCTACCGCAGGTTCAGGAGCGCATCTGCCCGACTGCGGTTCTCCCCGGCACGGCTCTGATCGAGAATGGCACGGCGTTCGCGCAGGCTGGCGCATCGGCCCCGACGAAAGTCTACATCGCGCAGGACAACTATCTGGCGCTGAAGGACACCGACACCGCGTGGCCCGCTGGCGATCGTGTCATCGGCATGGAGCCGCTCGACGAGCTGTTCTTCAACGTCCGCGTACCAACCGGCACAAACGTCGCTCGTGGCGCCAACCTGACGACCACTGCCGCGGGCAAGTTCGCCGTCGCTACGACCGGTCAGCGCGTCATCATGATCGCCGAAGAGGCTTTCAACAACACCACCGGGGCAGACCAGTTGGTCCGCGCGCGCAAGGCGCAGCCCGGCATGGTCGTGGCATAAGGGGGAGGGAGCGAAATGCGTTACTTCGATCAGCAGCTTATCGCCAACCACCCTCGCGAGCACGGCGTGTGGTGGGATGAAGTCACTATCGAGCGTGAGTTCTTCCACCAGACGGAAGATCATCTCGCATCGGTCGGCAACGCCGCCTCAGTCTTGCCGCGCGATGCGTGGCTCGACATGGACAACATCACCCGCCGCGTGATGCGAGCTGATGAGGGCTCGACCTGGATGGCCGACCTGATGCCGCTCGCCAAGCCGGTGAACATCGGAAAGCTCGTCCACCTGAACCGCGTGTCGTCCGATGCCGGCACGGTGATCCGTAGCATGTCCGGTCAGGTGCCGGTTCCGCTCGACAAGGTAGTCTATGACTACCGCGGCACCGTCGTGCCGATGTTCCACACTGGCTATGGTCGGGAATGGCGCGAATGGAACAGCCAGCAGTCCGAGAACTTCGACGCGCTCGCCGACGATCAGGAAGCGCACACCGCGAAGATCAAGCGCGACCAAGCGCTTTACGTCCTGAACGGCGACACGACGATCGTTTTTCAGGGCTACACCGGCTGGGGCATCCGCAACCACCCCCTGTCGAAGTCGATCAACATCGGCGCAGGCGGTGCGAACATCAACCTGACGACGGCGACCCCGGACGCGCTCGACGCGTTCTTCACCGGCCCCTTCGGCGCGATGCTCGACGCGAACTATATCGCCGGCAAGGTGAACATCTACATCTCGCCCGACATCGCGCGGGCATGGGACAAGGTCTATTCGGGCAGCGCCGGCTTCAAGAACGGTTCGATCATGGAGTTCCTGCGCACCAACCGCCGGATCAACAAAATCGAGGTGTCGTTCGAGCTGACCGGCAACGAGTTCTTCGGCTTCGTCCCGAACGCCGAATACATCCGCCCGCTGGTTGGCATGGCCGTGAACACGATCGCCATCCCGCGCACACACCCCCGGTCGAACTATCAGTTCGAGTTGGCCGGCGCGCTCGGTCTGGAAATCCGCACCGATTATAACGGTCGTGGCGGTGTGTTCTACAGCGTCAGCGTCTGACGCCTGACCATCACGGAACTTGGGGAGGGCGGGCCGTCGAAACGCCCGCCCTTTCTATTTCAGGAGAGACGACATGAAGATCCGCATTATCAGCGCAGGCATCTACGGCCTCGAAGCTTCGGCAGAGAACCCGCACGGCGAATATCCGATCGGCCACGAGATCGACCTCGGCAAACACGACGCCCCGGCGGGGTGGTCGGGCCGCTATGAGATCATCAGCGGCAAGCCGCCCGAGCACTCGGAGTTCGTCACCGGCACCGCTGCCGAGCGTGGCACCGAAAGCAAGGACCAGTCGGACCAGCCCCGCCGTCCGCGTCCGGCGAGCAACTGATATGCGGGCGATCGTCACCTTCGTAGCGCTGGTATCGGCGCTCGTCGCCTCGCCGGTCGCCGCGCAGGTGACGGCGCCGACGTATCAGTCTGCCACCGGCAACACGCTCAACGCCCAAGGCGTCATGGTCCTCAACAGCGACGGCACCAATGGCAGCCTGCCCCAGCGCGCGACGTCGACCACGACGAACGGCAGCGTGGCGACTGCCAACACGTTCCAGAGCGCGCTTGCTGCGAACGCCACCCGCAAGGGTTGCGCGATCTACAACAACAGCGCCAATGCGGAACTGATCTTCCTTGGCGCGCCAGGTAGTGCGACCGCGGCGAACGCGATCCCCCTGCCCGCTGGCGGCGCGTTCAACTGCGGGTCCTTCCAAGGCATCGTCCTGACGGATCAGATCAGCATCACGTCGGCAACGGTCGCGTCGACCTTCGTGGTGGTGTCGCAATGATCGCCCTGGCGCTAGTCCTTCAGGTCGTCACTGCACCCGCCGGGCAGGTGGACACCTCCACCCTCGCGACTAAGGCTGAGGTGCAGGCGATTCAGGCCTCACAGCCACAGCCGGCCGCCTCCACGCCGCCTAGCGAGATGGTGGGCGGGCAGACCGGCTCTCAGACACGCTATGCGCGTGAGGACCACACGCATCCGCGCATCACCCGCGCAGCGGTGGTGACGACGGATAGCGCCGGTGCCTGGACGGTGACATGGTCGACACCGGTGACGACACCGCCGGTGGTCCTGCCCGTGCCGGTCAACACCTCAACGCAGCCCATCGTATGCAACGTTGCCACCCGCACCACAACGGCCGCGACTGGCCGTTGCTGGCTTGCGCGCACCCTGCCAGCGACCCTCACGCTGCTGACGAACCTGATCAATTTCGACCTCTTCGGGGGCGCCGCGACCGGCATTCAGGTGCAGGTTTTGGCTATCCCGGTCACTCAGTAGGACGCCCCGCCCATGGCCATCAAATTTACCTCCCCCACCAAGCACGGCGCAACCACCTTCGTGCCGAGCGTCGCGCTGGCGTTCGAGGACAAGGACGCTGAGCCGTATTTCATCGCGGCCGGGTTCGCGGAGGCGACCGATGACGAGCCGGTCATGACCTATCCGGTGGGCGAGGTCGATATCGATCCCGAGACGGTGTTCGGCGACGGGCCGAACAAGGGCAAACTCGTGATGGGGGGCGAGTGACATGGGTAAATATGCAGATCCCGCGTTCTACGATGCGGCGTTCAACACCTTCAAGACCGCAGCCGGCACGGTTACCCAGACCCTGACATCGGCTCAGCCTGCCAACTTCGCAGGTATTGCTGCGGTGAAGCTCGCATCGGTGACGCTCGACAAGACGAACGACATCACGCTGGCTAACGGCGATACTTCTGGCCGGAAGATGACGATCGCCGCGAAGTCGGCGGTGCCCGTTACCGCTTCGGGCACGGCCACTTACGTGGTGATCGATAACGGCACGACGATCTTCGTCACCACGACCGCCAGCACCGCCGTCGCCTCGGGTGGCACGGTGGATATTGGCACGTGGAAAGACGAGATCCAGGCACCGGCATGATGACCATCGCTCATCGCCTCGGTAACGCGCTGCTCAACCACCGCGCAACGCAGTGGCTGGCCGTTCTGGCTATCGTGCTGACCGTCTCGATCTGGGATGGTGAAGAGGCGCGGTAATGGCAAACCTTCGCGATCGGGTGAAGGTCGCGACGGCGACCACGGGGACCGGCACCATCACGCTGGGCGCAGCGTCGTCGGGCTATCGGACGTTCGCCAGCGCCTATACGACGGACAGGCTCGTGTCGTACGTCATAGAGGACGGCGCGGCATGGGAAACCGGCGTTGGCACCTATTCGGTGTCGGGCAACACGCTGACGCGCACCATGGACGCCAGCAGCACCGGTTCTACGCTCAGCTTGTCCGGTTCGGCCACCGTCGCCATCGCCTTCCTCTCGCGGGATAACGTCGCGGACTGGCCGTTCTTTGAGGCTACCTTCGATGGCGAGGTCGCGGCGACGGGCAACTCCTTCGCCCGCGCCATGCTCAACACGCTGGTCACCGACACGCACGCAGGGTTCAACCTGTCGACCTCCGTTTATACGGTGCCCCAGGACGGGATCTATGACATCCTGTTCAAGTTCCGCCTGATCGACGGCGACATCCGCACGCTTTCGTTCGGCACTGGCGTCGGCACGACGCGCGGTGACACGCCCGCATTCTCTTGGTGGGGCGGCAATTTGCAACGCCAAGGCACGACCTATCGGCGGGTGGCTTATTTCCAGAAAAACGAAACGCTGGAGGCATTTTACTACATCGGCAGCGGAACCCCGCCGAACATCAAGGCCCTTGATCTTGTTATCTTCCGGCAGATGTAGGCGATGGTCGGCGGTTATCCTGTAGGCGGCGCACCGGTCGGCGGGCGCAATATTGCAGCGCCCGCGCAGCCGGCTGTCGCGCCTAATAACGCCGCGCAAACGAACATCGCGTCATCCCCTGCCCTGACGGCGCCGACCTCGGTCCAGCCTGCATCCGCCTATCAGGCAAATGTATCCACCTCGCCGTCCCTGTCGTCCAAAAGCCAGGTCGCACCGAACAGCGCCTATCAGGACAACACCGCAACTTCGCCCACGCTGGCAGCGAAGAGCGCGGTCGCGCCCGACAACAGCCAGCAGACCAACGTCTCAACCAGCCCAACGCTGGCCGGACGTTCCGCGGTCGCCGTCGACAGCGCTCAGCAAATCAATAGCGCGACCTCCCCGACCCTATCGGTAGCGGGCATGCTGGCGATTGACTCCGCGAGCCAGACGAATGCGGCAACCTCCCCGACGCTTGCGGCCCGCTCGTCAGTCGCCCCGGATAGTGCGTCCCAGATCAATCAAGCGACGTCGCCGAGCCTGTCCAGCAAGGCGTCGGTGTCGCCCGCGTCGGCCTATCAGGCGAACGAAACGACGCAGCCGACAATCGCCGCGGCCGGTACGATCAGTATCGCCAGCGCGGTGCAGCAGAACGTCGCCACCAGCCCTTCGCTGTCGTCGCGATCGACGCTGGCGGTGGACAGCGCATCGCACGCGAATGTCGCGACCTCGCCGACGATCGTCGTCAGGTACGCGGTGGCCCCGGCGAGCGCATTCCAGTCGCAGATTGCGTCCAGCCCGTCGTTGTCGGCTCGCTCTGCCGTAGCGGTTGCCAGCACCTTCCGCGGCAATTTCGTGACCTCGCCCTCGCTGTTCGTCGGCACGCGCCCGGTTCCACCGTCCAGACGCACCGTTCGATCGGCTCGCGTCTCCCGCGTCGTCTATTCGCCGCGCCCCTCTCGCTTGGCTGCATGATATGCTGAACTGGCCCGACAAAGATCCCGAAGCTACTTACCGTTATAGGTGGAATCCGCCGCTCGACGCTGGCGATAAGCTCGCCTCCGCTTCGGTATCCGTCGTGTCCGGAGATGTATCAATCCAGTCGCAAGACAAGGACGATGCCGGGCTGACCGTCGTTCTGACCGGTGGGTCGGTGGGGCCAAATCTGCTGCGGGGCGTCTGGCTTGGAGTCAGCGGCCAAGGCGACGACAAATTTATTGCGTTGACGGTCAGGCAGACCGAGAGCGACCGGGTAGTTGCCGCTTATGGAACGGACACTGGCTTCCTAGCATGGCTTGAAGATCACGGCCTTTCCCTCCCTGCTGACGCGCCGGTCCCAGCCGTCCTCCGCACCCGCGGCACCGCCTACGTCGATGGCTACGAGACGTTCTGGACCGGCTCACGGTCTGGTGGCGTCATGCAGGAGCTGGGCTGGCCGCGGACCGGCTCGACGCTCAATTGCACGATCGCCGTCGCTGATGACGTGATCCCGCCGCCCGTGGTCAACGCGGCCTACCGTGCCGCATGGCTGGAAGCGTCAACGCCGGGCATCCTCGCTGGTCCCGTTTCTACGCCGGGCAGCCGGGTGAAGCGGCAGAAGGTCGACGTGATCGAGCGCGAGTTCTTCGACGATGGCGCAGCGAAAATGGGGGGCGGGCCTGCATTCGTCGACAGCATGATCGACGGCGCGCTGCGACAGTTCGTCTGCGACAGCACGGGCGGCGCATTCATGTGGAGCCTCGGCAGCTGATGGACGACTTCTATGCCTCCATGCGCCAGACTGCGATCGACCTTCTCGCCCCCACCAGCGAAGGCGGGCTCGGGCAAGGCACGATTGAGCTTGTCCGCTATCTCGACAGCGCCACACCGGCAAATCCTTGGGACCCGCCTGCCCCACAGGAGAGGGAGGTCACGGTCCTAGACGGGGCTGCCCGCGGTGTCGGCAAGGATTTGGTCGGCGCGCCTGTCGAAAACGGCGGGCAGATCGTCGCTACCGATCTCCAGGTGATCGTTGCCCCTTGGGGCGGGGCATACGAGCCCACCGATGTGCTGGAGATTGACGACAGCCCGGTCACCATCCTGAAGGTCGAGAATATCCCGGCTGCGGGAATGGTTTGCGCCATCCGTTTCGTGGTGCGCCGATGAACGACGAGCTGGAAGACCTGATCGACGGACTGGCGCCGGCCCTTGCGCTGGCGTTCCTTGCGGCAATCGCGTTGCTGCGGTCCGGCATTAACTACCAGCTGCTCGTCATCGCGCTGCGCGAGGGCGACATTGACGCGGCTGTGGATGCGCTCAACATCGAACCGGCAGCTTTCAGCGGGTACATGCTGGAGCGTCAGTCCGGCTTTGCTAAGGCGGGGGCGGTCGCATCGGAGACACTGACCAAGCAGCGCGCGGCGGAGTTTCGTGCCCCTCGCGGGCCGAGCCTGCGTATGCCAGAGCTAGCGCCCGCGGGGCCATCCGGTCCTGTGCGCCCTCCCCCGCCCGCGTTGTCGTTTGACGGTCCTGAGCCGACCAACATCGTGTTCCGTTTTGACATGACGAACCCGCGTGCCGAGGCCAAGATCAGGACCGAAGCGGCATCGCGAGTCGCCGGCTATGTCGAAGAGCAGGCCGAGACAGCCCGCAGGGTCATTGCCGATGGGTTCCAGCGGGGCGAAGGGCCGCAAACCATCGCTACGACCATCGCCGGCCGAGTCAATCCGATCAGCGGCAGGCGCGGCGGCATCGTCGGGCTGTCCGCACCTCAGACGGGCTACGTTGAAAGCATGCGCCGTCGTCTGCTGTCCGGCGATCCTGACGAGATGATGAAGGTGCTCGGCAGCTTCGACAAGGATGGCAAGTGGAAGGAGGGCACGGGGCAGACACTGCGCGACCGCCGCTTTGACCGGTCGATCAAGAAAGCGATCCGCGATGTTGCGGCGGGCAAGCCGAACCCACTGACCGCCGACAAGATCGAAGAGATGGCGGGGAAATATTCGGATCGCCTGCTCGCCAAGCGCGCCGACGACATCGCCCGTACCGAAACGGCACAGAGTGTCATGTCCGCCCGCGCTGAGGCGACCAAGCAAGCGATGGACAAGAACGGACTGCCAGATGACGCGCTGACCAAGACGTGGCGGCATCTGGGCGGGCTGCATCATGCCCGCGATTGGCACCTCGCCATGAACGGCAAGACCGTGATCGGCATCGACGCTGTGTTTTTCATGCCGGACGGCTCGCTGATGAAGCACAGCCACGACCCCGAGGGTGGCGCGCGCAACAACGTCGCCTGCCGCTGCTCGACAGATTTCACCATCGACTGGGCCCACGGGCTATAACGGGAGAATGACCATGGGTTGCAAGGACTGCGCGGAACGCCGCAAGAACCTCCGGGACGCGATCATGCGCGGCAAGATGGCCGACGCACTGGATATCACTGTTGAAGGTCTGCGGGCCATGATCCGGATCGACAGCGACGCCGATCATCGCAAAGTGCCGGTGGTGGCACCCTCTCTGCCTAACCTGTCCGGCAAGACGAAGGCCGAGCTGCTGGAGATCGCGGCCGATGAGGACGTCATTGTCCCCGAAGGCTCGACCAACGCGGAGATCATTGAGCTGGTCGAGAGCAAGCGGCGCGGGCTGGCCTAATGGCCGGCTGGGAGGGCATAGATCCGGCGAAGTGGGCTGCCATGTCCTCCCAAGGGCTGACGGCCCTGCTGCGCAATTCGGTGCAGGAGCTTGCCGAGGTGGCTTCGGCCACGATCCCGAACGGCGGGCGTGTCCCTGTGAAGACGGGCAACCTTGCGCGCTCTGTCGTCGTCGACACTAAGCCTCCGCAGACGATCAACGTGCTGGCCACACAGCAGAGCTTTTCGCTAGGCGTGGCCAACATCAAACCCGGCGACACCGTCTATATCGGCTACCAGGCGAAATACTCGCGCCGACTGAACTACGGCTTCGTCGGCACTGATAGCCTCGGTCGCACATACAACCAATCCGGCTATGGCTTTGCTGAAGCCGCCGCGGCGCAATGGCCGGCGATCGTCGCCCGTCAGGCTGCGAAGATGGGAAAACGATAATGCCGGCGATCGAGACGACCGACTGGATGGCGCTGAAAGGTCGCGTCGAAACGCTGGCGCCATCCCCTGTGATGCAGGTCATTGAGCCCGGCGCAATCGTGCAGCTGCCGGCCGAACCGCATATTCTGCTGTCCGACGTTAACAACGATCCCGTTCGTCTCGGCATTGACCGTAGGCTCCACGTTCGGAGCGGAACGCTGATGCTGACCGTGCAGTGGCCGATCGCTCGCGACATCACGCATGTACAGCTGCGCGAGATTGCGGGGCAGATCGCGGCTCACTTCCCGGCGGACACCTGCATGTCCTACGGCGCGTCTCGCCTTCGGGTGACGACGGATGCTGCCGCCCTGCCCGCCTATGTCGATGGCGCCTATCGTGTGGCGGTCGTGCGAGTGCCATGGTCGTCAATATAGCCTGAACTAATGATGCTCGATCACGCACTATTGTTGCGTTGATACGCCATTCCATGTAATGTTGCGGCACTCAAGAACCGCCCGGCTGGGGCAATGGGAGCGCCGCACATGGCATTGCAGGCTGTAGCAGGGTCGAAGTTCTATATCGGTACGCGCGTCGCGCTCCCGAACGATCTCATCGTCGAGCTGGCGGATTTCGCCCCTCAGGAAGCCGAATGGATCGAGGTCAACGGCTGGACCAATGCCGGTTCGCTGGGGGACACGCGTACGGCCATCAGCCAGAACTTCATCGGCTCCGGTCGAACGGTGACCATTTCAGGGACCGCCGATAGCGCAGCCATGGAGAACACCTTTTCCCCGCTGCCGAATGATCCGGGCCAGCAGCGTCTGGTTGCCGCGATGGAAGGCTGCGCTAACCACGCGTTCAAAATCGAATGGGGCGCGGGCTGCGCGACCGAAGGGCTGGTGACGATCACCGTCGCATCGCCTGGCGTCGTAACCTGGGCTGGTGGCCATGCGCTCGAAGCTGGCTCGCCAGTCATGTTCACCGGCACCGGTGGCACGCTGCCGACCGGGCTCACTGCCGGAACCGTCTACTACGTCCTTGCAGCCGGGCTGACGCCGACCAAGTTCAGTGTGTCGGCGACGCCGGGCGGCGCGGCAATCGCGACCACCGCGGCCGGCACGGCAACATCCATCACGGCAACGGCTCAGCCTGCCGGCCAGACTGACCTCTTCTATGGCCTCGCCATGTCGAAGAACCGAAATGGCGGCGAGGCGAACACGGCGCTGATGCGGTCGATCACCGTGAAGCCCAACACCAACATCGTCGAAGTTTAACAGCTAAGGGCGGCGGGGTTCGGGTCCCTTTGCCGCCCTTAGACCCGAGAGGGCCCGGCGAGACACATTATGGACATCGGCAAAATCAACGAACCCGTCGATCTCGCGCCCGGCGAGTGGATCGATGACATCCCGGCCCTGATGGGCGCCAAGGTCAAGGTTCGCTCGACCAACTACAAGCCCTACCAGATTGAGATCCAGGGCCTCGCGCGCCGGTTCGGCAAGAAGCTGAACACCAAGGAGGGCGTGCGGGCGTTCAACATCGCAACCGGCAAAGTGCTCGCTGAGCATATCCTGCTCGACTGGGATCTGACCGGGGCTGAGGACGAGGCCGCGCTGACCGCCGATGGTCAGCCGCTCGGCTTCACTCGTGAATGGGCGCAAACAGTGCTCGGCTCCGATGACCAGCACGGCGTCGGGCAGGCATTCCGCAACGGGATCGAGTGGGCCGGCGATCAGGTGGCCAGCAAGGTCCGCGAGCGAGCGAAGGAAGCGTCGGGAAACTGATCGAGGCGCTACGCTGGTCGCTCGACAAGTATGACCAGTGGCGCGCGGCGAAAGATGAGGCGGACAAGACAGATGGCGAGGTGCCAACAGAACTTGAACCGCCTGAGATCATGGACGGTTACGGCGGCTGGTACGAGGATTTCTGGCGGCTCTCTACCGAACGCCAGATCGGCATGGGGATAGGCCCGATCCCTGCGAGCGAAATAGACCGGCACGTCGCCGGTTGGGATTGTGAGGACGCGGAGGTTTTCGAGTTCTGCATTCGGCGAATGGATGAGGCCTATCTGATGCATCAGAACAAGACCGAGCAGCCCGATCCGTCCGTGTCGCCGCGTGATGCCTTCCGTTCTGCCACCTCGACACGGCGCGGGCGGCGATAATGGACGCAGCAGCCCTCAATCTATCCGTCAAATCGGACTCGGTCGTACAGGCCGCGAACGACCTCGACCGGTTTGCCGCATCCGCCACGAAGGCAGGGGCGGCATCCGGCCTGGGTACGGGTTCGATCGCCCGCCTCGTTGCCAGCGTCGCGTCCATGAACAACAAGCTTGGCGCGATCGTCAGCGGGCTCGACAAGGTGAACGGCCAGCTTGCGACGATGGCCAAGGCCGGTCAGGGCGCGGCAGCCGCGAACGACAACGTCTCGCGATCCATCGGTGTCGCTGACAGCCACGTCATCGCCTACACGCAGCATCTGGCGGCGCTGGCGGCGTCCCAACAGAAGGCATCGGCTGCGACGGTGGCGGCTGACGCGCATGTGGTCGCCTATACCCAGCATCTCGCCCGCCTGTCCGCGCAGCAGCAGGACGCGAATGCTCATGTCGTGGCGTGGCAGAACGCGATGCGGGCCCAGGGCGGTATCCAGAGCGACGCCAATGCGCATGTGCTGGCGTACCGCGACAGCCTCAACAAGGTGTCGGAGGGCGCGAACGCCGCCACGACGTCGATCAAGTTCACGGCTCGCGAAGGCCTGAACGCCTCCCGTCAGCTGGCGGATATCGGTGTCACTGCGGCGTCGGGGATGTCGCCGTTCCTAATCGCGCTCCAGCAGGGGCCGCAGCTGTTCGACATCATCCAAGAAAAGGCGATCAGCACCGGCACGAGCATCGGCACCGTGTTCCGAGCGGCTGCGGCGTCGGTGCTAGCCATGCTGGCGCCGCTGCTGCCGGTTGTCGCTGCTCTTGCCCTAGTGGGAGCAGGCATCGCCGCCCTTACTGCGCAGGCGAACGATACGAGCGGGCTCAAGAAGTACACGACCGAGATGGGCTACACCAAGGAAGAGGTGAAAAAGCTCAACGCGGTGACAGTGACCTGGGGCGACACCACGAAGGCGGTGTTCCAGGGCGCGCTGGCTGGCGCTGCAAGCTCGTTGGGCTTGAACACGAAGGATATGGCCAAGACGTGGGACAGCTTTCTGGACCACCTCGCCACCGGCACGCGCGCGACGCTGGCAGGCATCTACGCCGGCATCGCTGGCACAAAAGCGTATCTAGGCGAGCTTGAGAAGGGTGGTGTGACCGGCATCGGCAAGATGCTGATCGGTCAGGGCGATCCTGACCTGCTCAAGAAGACCTACGGCAAGGCCTATGCGGACGGTCAGAAAGCGCTCGACGGCATCGTGGCGCAGGCGCGGAAGAATGCCTTGGCTCGCCAGAACGAGATGGCCAAGGGCTTCTATGATAAGCCGAGCACCCCCAAGGGGCCCAAGCCATTCACCTACGACGACCTGATGAAGGACGCGGAAAAGATCCGTAACGACCTGAACACGCAGGCCGCGCAAATCGGCGTTTATGGCGAGGCGCTGGCGCGTGTCACCTACGAACAGGATTTGCTCAACAAGGCGTCGGAGCGTGGACTGAAGCTGTCGCCGGCTCAGAAAACGGCAATCGCAGGCATCGCGGCAGAGTTGGCCAAGCTCTCCGAGGCGAACCGCGTTGCGAAGTTCATGGAGGACTTCAACCAGCAGACGGCGCAGCAGCTCGCGTCATTGGAGCAGACTAGGGGCGCGATCGGTCTGACCGGGGCCGCGCTGGCTGAGTATGCGTACTATCAGGAGCAGGTGAACAAGGCGGTTGCCGACCATATCGAATTGACAGAGCCGATGAAGCAGGCGTTCGCGCAAGACGCCGCAACGATCGGTGCAGCGACGTACCGTAATACGGTCGAATCATCCGCTGACAGCACGTCGAAGACCCACAACGAGCGCATGCGCCAGCTGGAGGCCGAGCGCGGTGCCCTTGGACTGACCGGTCAGGCGCTCATCTCGTATCAATACCAGCAGGACCTCATCAACAAAGCCGTGCAAGATGGCGTGGCCGCGGCGGACGTCGATATCGCCACGATCCGCCGCAAGGGCGATGCCTATGCAGCGCAACGCTACCAGCTCGACCAGCAGACGCAGGCGCTGGCGGAAAGCCGCGAGGTGACGCGCTCGTTCTTTGCCGACTGGATCAACGGTGTCCGTGAAGGCCAGAACCTGTTCAAATCGTTCGCCGACAGCGTGATCGGCAGCCTCAACCGCATCATCGACAAGCTGCTGGATCGGACTCTCGACAGCTTCCTAGACAGCATGTTTCAAGGCGGCTCAAGCGGGGGGCTTCTCGGTGGTCTGTTCGGCGGCAAGGCCACGCCCAACTACACCAGCCCCTTCTCTGGAAGCGGAAGCATCTCCAGCCTGACCGGCGTGTTGCCTAACGGTTCACAGGCGCCGTCCGGCGGCACGACACGGTTCGCGCAGGGCGGCGTCTTCACGAACACGGTCGTCAACACGCCGACGCTGTTCCGATTTGCGAATGGCGGCGCTCTTGGTGAGATGGGCGAGGCTGGTCCCGAGGCGATCGTGCCGCTGAAGCGCGGGCCGAACGGCTCGCTTGGGGTGCAGATGCATGGGGGTGGGCGACCGGACGTCCGCATGGGCGACATCCACAACACCTATCAGGTGACCGGGGCGTTCGACCGCGATCAGGTCGTCGGCCTCATCCGCCAGGGCGGCACCGCGACCTACGATCAAGTGAAGCGCGATCTTCAGTCGCTGCTCCAGCAGCTGGACACCGATGGAGCATTCGCCTCGTGAAGATCTACGCGTTCCCCACCTTCCGCGTTGAGACGCAGCTGTTCCACTGCCCGGGCGCGGGCTACGACGGTGGCCTGACATCGGGTGGTGCGCAGTTCATCACGCCCGAACCGGGTGGCTTCTCGGTGCTGGAGATCGCCCCGGCGCTGATTGACACGGAATGGGACGCGCCGCTCGCGTCGTGGATCATGTCGAAGATCAGCGGGCAGGTGTTCCGCGTCCGCCTCGCTCCCTCGCCCCAGATCGCCTTCAGCCGGCAGCGCGGGATGGTTGCGGTGCCGTGGTCGAACGGACAGGCGTGGTCGAACCAGCAGGAGTGGGATGGCGACTTCACCGGACGGTTCGCCACAGCATCACTGAAGGGCTCCGTCACCATGTCCTTCGATCTGACCGGCGTCGGCCCGATCGTCAGCCCCGGCCATGTCGTCGGCCACGGCTCGGAGACCTATCTGGTCGACGAGATCAGCTATGTCGGCGACATCGGCACCGCAGTCGTCACCCCTCCCCTGCGCCGCGATATCGTAGCTGGTGACAACTGCTACCTGCGCCCGTGGTTCACTGGCCGTATCAGCAATGGCGGGGATATCCGGTCAGCATACGACAATATGGGTCATGTGAAGCCGGGAAACATCGTGTTGCAGGAGTCGGTGGTTTAGACTCGCCAAGACCGTCAGCGTTGCGCAAACTGGCCTTCATGGAATCGATAACCAAAGACGTACTGGCTTGGTGGCAGGACACCTTTTCTGACGCCGATCGGGAATGGATGATAGCCACCTACTCTCCGTTGAGCATGGAGATAGGCGATGTTAGCGCCTCGGCCGTAGAGCGTCAGCCGCTAGTGCAGCTGCTTACCCATCTGGAATCTACGACAGCAGCTAGGCATCTGTCTTTGCTCGCACCCTGGTTTAGTAAGCCCGGCTACCAGCATTGCGCTATAGCCTTCGCGCGAAAGGGTTTAGAACTTCTACACAACGATATGCCGGTCCTTGACCAGCACTTTGCGTGGATGAACCAGTGTATATCTTTGTACCGCTGGCGAGACACTGAGGTAGGAGCCCTAGAAGGGGCGATTGCAGCTTGCGAGGCCTGTATAGCGATACAGGAACAGGCTGCCGAGAAGGCCAAGAAGTTTTTCGGGTTCATTCCTTCACATCACTGCTTCCGTCAGCTTCGGATAATCGAAGAGAAGCGCGGCAACTTTGAACGCGCCTTGGCACTCTGTGAGGAAGCCAAGGCAGGCGGTTGGGCTGACGATTGGGATCGTGATATCGCTCGACTACGTAAGAAGTTGCAGCGTGGCACTCGCGGTGCCAACCTATCCCTATGAAATGGCCCATCCTCATCCTCGCCGGATTCGCTGCCACCGCGTCGGCGGATAAGGACACCGATTATCCGCATCGCGACTGGGGGCATGTGGCGACGCTGGATATGAGCGTTGCGGAAGCGACTGCCTGCATAGCGCGAGCGCTCGATAAAGGCGGATCCGTTCTGGTGCTGCCGGTCGATGGCGGAAACGACATCGATTATTCGGTGGACGTGCCTTGGGGCAAACGGCCCGATGCCTGGGAGAGGTTCAAGCTGCGCAACGACGGCGCGACGACCACCCTACGGCTGTTCTACCGACATCCGGTAAGCCAGAAGGGCGCGGGGAAGGACGTCGAGAGGCTGAAAAAGCAGTGTCTTAGGGTCAGCAGGGTCGACCCCGCCTAGCTCACTTCTCACTTTAATGCGGTTTTGCGCAACATTGTTGCGTGCTATGGTAAGGCATGAGTGCCTTCTACGACCAGATTGATAGCGCACTAGGCGACGCCAGCGAAGTTGGTGACATCGTCCTGACCGTACGCAAATGTTGGCTGTACGACTTCAAGAACGAACCAGTCTTTTTGTGGGATGGCCAAGGCACATTCATCGACAGCGAGGGCCGCGAATGGCTCGGCACGATCGACGCGAACGGCGGCAATTTACATAGGACGCCTTCGCTGCAAGACGGACGGGATGGCACTAGTGCGTCCTACACGTTCTCTTTCAACATACCGACGATACCCGGCCAAGAGGCTGAGATCCTTGACCTGTACGAGGGGCTGAAGAGCGAGCAGGCAAACGTGTTCGGCCGCAAGCTGACCTGCTTTCTCGCCGTTTTTATCGAAGGCGAGGGCTTGAGGCCCGGCACGCCGCTCTCCTTTTATAAGGAGTTGACGATGTTCTCCCCGAAGTTTTCGGAAACCATCGCTCGCAGTGGGTCAGGCGCCGTCGTGAAGACCTATACGCTGTCCATCACTGCGAAGGATAACAATCACGGTCGCAGCGAAACGCCGGACCGAACCTACGCCGATACGATGCAGAAGCGCAGAGCGGCGCAACTGGGGGTTCCCATTGACCGAGGATCTGAGTTCCTCGCCCTTCTCGCCAACCGAACATATCAGGTGCCATAATGGGCTTTTTGAAGAAGCTCGTCGCATTGGTCGCGGTAGCTGCGCTGGTCTATTTCAGCGGCGGATGGGGGGCAACGATCGCCGGCGCTCTGGCGGGTTCGGGCGCCGCGGCGGCATCGGGTACTTTCCTCGCCAGCCTTATCGGTACGGTCATTGTCGCGGCTGGGACGTATCTCGTGACCGCTGTGTTGATTGGCGGGAAGCGAGCGCCCGACATGGAGGCTGGCAAGACCAACGTACGGATCACTGACCCGCCACGCTGGCTACACGCCGGTCGTTCTAGATCAGGTGGCGGCGCGTTGTTCGGCGAGTATGACGCCCAAGGCCGATTTTGGTACATCGTCGTGCACAGCGATGAGATTCTACATTCGCCGTACAGCTACTTCCTTGATGATGAGACGGTGACACTGGGCTCCGATCACTATGTCCTGAACAAGGAATTTCGCCTCAAGACCAACAAGGCGAAAGACCCGGCCGACGCGGATGGTCAGGGTAAAGGCTACGTCCGCATCTGGACGACGACCTATAGCGAGACGAATCCAATCCCGCCTGGCATCGCCGAATTGTCCGCGGCTCTCCCACAGTGGACGCAGACGGAGCACCTGCTCGCTGGCACGACATATTCTGTCATCTGCATGGATGCTCTCGACGTTGAACACCGGTACAAAATCTACCGGTGGCGCGGCCCCTTCGGCATGGGTGAGCCCGCGGTCAGCGTGGTCGGCGATTGGGCCAACGTCTACGACCCGCGCGACGAAGCGCAGATTCTCGGCAATCGGTCGACCTACAAGCCGACCCGCAATGCCGCCCTTATATGGGCGTGGTTCCGTACTCACCCGTTCGGCCGTGGAAAACCAGAGAGCGACATCAACTGGGATCGCATCGCAGAGCAGGCTGATATCTGCGATCAGGTTGTCACCGGGATCGAAGGCGACCAGCCGCGGTATGAGGCCGGGGTTTCAATCGTCGACAGCAAGCGCCGGGTGGATGCCGAAAAGGAGATCCTGCTGGCGTCTGACGCGATGATCTTTTTCGACGAGACAGGCAAATCGTTCATCCTCGTCGGGCACTACTACGCCCCTACCCTGTCGTTTTCCCGCAACCGCGATATCATGGCTATGTCATCGGTCGAGGCTCAGGATGGCGAGTCTGAGACGCAGGGCGTCATCGTCAAATACACTGAGCCGTCCGCAAACTACGCAGTCCAGCCCTCCGCGGCGTGGCTCAATCCGCTATATTATGACCCGCTGACAACGCCCAAGTTTCTGCCGGTCGAGATTCAGGCATGTCAGAACCATAATCAGGCGATGCGGCTGGCAAAGGGTATCGGCATGCGCTCGCAGCCGCGCCACAAGCTTGGTCCGACCGTCAATCTGCGTGGTCTACAGGCCCGCCATGAGCGCATCGTTGAGATCCGCTACGACAACACGTTCGACGGCATCTATGAGATTGCCACGCCGGCCGAGCTGGATGCGGCGGGCATCTTCACTGGGTTCGGTGCGGTCCCCATCAATCCCAGCCGCTGGACCCTTCTGCCCGGCGAAGAGCAGCCCGCCCCCATCGTGGATGGTTCGGGCACTACCGACGCTTACCCCGCCATCACGGGCGAAAGCGTCTACCTCTCGGACGGTGCGATCCGCATTGACTTCCCCGCCCTGCCCCGTGCGGATGCAACCTATGTCGGCGAATATATTCTCACATCGGCCATCACCGGCAACGAGGATGATCCTTGGCAGTCCATGTCGGTCAATCAGACGACGGCGACTAGCGGGCTGCTGCTGGAGGGCGAGGACTATACGGTACGCTATCGGTACGTCACCACCGCAGGGCGCGGCCCAGCGTTCGAGTACGACGTCTTGTCCACGACCGCTGTCCTGCCGCCATCGACCAACCTGACCGCAACGGGCGGCGCCGGACAGGCCACGGTAACGTGGAAGAACCCGAACGATCTGAGGTTCTTCTCGACCGACGTTTACCGCGGCACGACCAACGTGTTCAGCGCCGCGACCAAGATCATCGACAGCTATGGCGGTGGCGTCGGGCAGGTGCAGTCAATCACCGACACCGTCGCTGCCGGGGTAAAATACTATTGGGTCGTTGCCACTGACGGCGGGATGCTGGAAGCCACGCCCACCGGTCCTGCAAGCGCTACAGTGACATGAGCGCTAAGCCGAACATGATCGACGGCGCCGTCATCCTCGCTGACGGTTCACTTGCTCCGATGGGCACAGTGGATGCGAACGCCAACGATACACGGCTACCCCCTGACATGGTTGATGCACCAGTCGCCGTTGCTATGACAAATGGAAGTCAGATTTCAGCTGCACGACCGACCTGAGACTTTCCATTTATTACGTCAGACTTGTAGAATGTTGCGCAAGAAGGTATGGCATAGCAGCATACTTTCAAAGGTGATGGCGTGGCTGAAGCAACCGATATTCTGCGGGACGCCCTGTTTGGTAACCCCCCGACATCGGCGAAAGAGCCTTCGCGCGAGGGCGTGTTGGCGGCATTCGGTAATTTGGAGGCGCGTGCGACCACGGCCATAGCAGGCGCGATTGCTGGTATCATTTACTACGCGACTGGTGCGGAGCGTGCGGCCGACACCACCCGGCCGATCGGAACCCTAGGCAAGGCCGCCGACGAGGCTGATTATTACCGCCGTGACGGCTCTGGCTGGGTGGTCGATAACACGGTGTATCAGGGTGTGGCCTCCGTGGTGCAGCCGCAAATTTCTGAAGTTCAAGATGCCGTAAACGGCCTCGTCTCTAACGTCTCCAACCTCGTCACCTCCATCGACGGAGACCTCCTCACCGGCGTATCGGCGTCTGGCGTCCAGCCGCAGTATTCCAATGGTGCCGTCGCCCGTCTGGACACGCTGAACCGGCCGCTGGGCATTACGATACCGTCCGGGCAATCGGGCCGCGATTCGCTGGTGCTGGTGAACGTCAAGGTCGAGGGTCCGTCGCTGACCGGCTCGGATGTCGCCCTCTATTATCAGGTCGACACGTCAGCGAACTATGACCGTGGGCTGTCGATGACGCTCATCGTGCAGACGATCGGGGGGGCGTCCGAAGCCCGCGAAACCACCCCGTTGCCGCTTGATGCGACGGCATCCCGATCGACTGTCGGTGTCCGCTATACCATGCGCGGCGATGAGGCGGTGTTCCTCGCCTTCGTGCAGCTGGCGAATACCAACGCCACGAGCGCGCAACAGTGGATGATGGTCAGCGGTATCGCCTTGCGTGTGCTGAACGCGCCGGGCCTGCTGACGGCAACCGATCTGGCATCGAACGTTACCCGGCAACGCGACATTGCCCGCGCGATCAAGGGTGCGCAGAGCGTCACGCCGACGATCAAAACCGTGAAGCCATCTGGCGGCGACTTCAACAGCCCCGCGGCGGCTATGGCCGGGATTACGGACGCCAGCGCGACGAAGCCGTATGTCGTCAAAATCTACCCGAACACGGGTGATGGCAGCTGGCCGTGCATTGAGCTGACGCCGAAGGATTACATCGATCTGGAGGGTGTCGGTCCTGCCCGCGTGTGGCTGAAGGGTTATCAGGCTCCCAGCACGTCGCCTGCCCTCATCACGCAGAACTCAACGCTGCGGTGGCATTCGCGATCAGTGCTGACCAACCTACGGGTCACCGCGCAGAACATGCGCTATGCGACGCACACGGACAACCCGAACGAATCCTACAACAAGCTGGTCGATTACAACTGCGAATGGGAGCATTTCGGCAACCAGGAAGCGCGTGACTATCAGACCAGCCAGGGCAATGACCCGAACGTCATCTGGGCCTCGATCGTCCCGTTTGGGTCAGGCACGTGGCCGGGCGAGCGGCGCATCCACAACTTCTCGATTTTCCGCGGGCCGACCGCATATCTCGCGCACAACACGAACGACGAAGGCACCACACCCCCCACGCTGCCAACTCCGCAGCCGGACGCGGCGCGTGTCACGCTCATTGGGTGCCTGCTCGAAAGCACGGCCGGCGCGTCGGCTACGGCGGTCAACCTGCAATCGTTCGGCACGGGGCAGACCGACGTTCTCGAACTGATCGGCTGCAAAGTCATCGGCAACGTCGAGATGACCCGCCAGCGCGGGACCGAGAACAACTGGCTGGTCACCGGCTACGGCAACATCGGTCTGACGTTCACGGGCGCGGCTGTGCGGCAGTCGGTGATTGCGGCATGATCCTCGTCCGCTTCGCCCGCACTTTTCGTAGACAGTTGAGATGACCGCCCTGCGCATCCTCAACCTGATCACTTGGGGCATTATGCTCGTCTACATGCTGCCGGGTGCCTGGAGCGCAACGACAGCACAGGCGCGGTACGGCGACCCGATGCGCCTCGCCTGCGCCGCGACCGCTTTCGTTTTTATCGGGTTCAACCTGTACTGGGTGTTCGGGCCGCGCGCGCATTCCTCGCCGTCAGATCCGCTCATGAACTCGTTGCTGACGCTCAGTGCTGCGCTCGCGCTGTTCATTCTGAAGCTTGGCCGAACCTATGGCCGCGGAATCCCTATGGCGCAGCGGGTTCATAACGATGGCGAATAGCGCGATCCCGGTAGCCGTCCACGGCTGGACATGGACCGCCGCTCTTATGGGGTTGGCTAACCTCCTCATCGGCGGTGTGTTCGTCGCCATCATCCGCACACGCCCGACGCTGAAGAAGATCGCGAACGAGCGGGAAGCCAATCTGCTGACGGAGCGCGCCAAAGAAATGGACGGGATGCGGCGTGCGATTGCGAAGCTGGAAGCCGAACGCGCGTCGGACCGCCATCGCATCAACAACCTGTCGCAATGCCTCGATGCCCTGCTGCTGATGATCGAGATGGACCCGAGCAAGGCGGCGGCTGCCGCGGCGAAGATCAAGGCGATGCGGGCAACCCAGATGGAAGCGGAGGCGGTCGAGAAGGCCACGATCCACGCAGCAGAAATCACGACGGCGAAGGAGCCGACAGCATGACGCAGATACCCGACGACTACTGGCCCCTGCTGGCCAAGATGCGCTTAGGTTGTGTCGCCGCCTTTTCTGGCGGCCAGCCATGCCGGACCCGGCCGCTGTAAAGATGCTTGTCGATCCCATTCATCTCCGCAATTTGAAACCACGGCGTGCCGTCGCTGCGCTTCAACACAGTGGCACGATTAGCGGATTGCTCTTTTCGCGTAGCCCAGCGGCAGTTGCTTGGCTGATAGCCCTGAGCGTTGTCGACGCGATCAAGCGTCAGGTCGTCGCGATAACCACTCTCGGCAGCCCACTTCAAAAATACGTCGAAGCTCTTCCAGTTTTCGCAAACGGTAATCCCCTTGCCGCCATAACGTTCGAAGCTTGTGTGGCTGTCCCGCTGACAGCGCGCGACCATCCCGCCCCAAATCCGATGCAGCCTCGTACCGTTCATTGGATGTCGCTTGGGTCTATCGATGCAGCCGCCGCAGGCTTTCGACCCACCAGAAACAAGCGAGTGCTCACGCGGCGTTCCTATGGCGCCGCATTCGCATCGTGCTGTCGCTCGATACTTTCTGTCCGCTCCAGCCGGATGCTGCTCAAGCACCGTCCATTTTCCAAACTTAAGACCTACCAAGTTTTGGCGCGGAGCTTTCTTGAAAACCATGACCCTGTCTGCCGAATCGCGAGCCAGTGGTCAATGAAGGAGTTGTCCGCATGACGCAAATACCAGACGATTACTGGATGATGCTCGCCAAAATCGAGTCCGGCAACAACCCGCTGGCCAAGGCGCCGACGTCGACCGGATCGGGTCTGTACCAGTTCCTGAAGGCGACGTGGATCGGCGAGGGCGGCAAGTGGGGCGCCGATGCCAAACTGCCGTTCGGCGGCCTGAAGCCAACCCGCGATGAGCAGACACAGCGAGCCAAGACGTTCACCGCCAAGAACGCCGCGGTGTTGGTGAAGGCCGGCATTCCGATCAACAAGGCGTCGCTGTATGCCGCGCACTTCTTCGGCGCCGGCATGGCAGCCAAGGTCATCAAGGCCGACGTCAACGCCCGCGCGGATCTGATCGCCGGACCGAACGCGACCAAGGCGAACCCGTCGATCCTTCAGGGAAAAACCGTCGGGCAGTTCCTGGCTTGGCTTAACAAGAAGACCGGAGATTGGGCGCGATGACCGCCCGCGAACAGCTGATCGCCTACCTTGCCACGCTGGCGACCCTCGCGCTGGTGTTCGCCATCGCGATCGTCGCCGCGGCGCGCGTGCCGGAATTGCTCGGCAAGGCGGAGGTCTTCGGCCTCGGCACCATCACCGGCGGCCTGATCGGCATCCTACGCATCCCGACCAGCCGGCCGATCGAGCCGACCGGCACCCCTACTGACCCCATCGCAACGAAGGAACAACCATGAGCATCTTCAAGAAAATCGGCGCCATCTTCAGCAAGAAGAACGTCGCCACGATCATCGAACTGACCGACGCGCAGAAGGCCGTCGCCGCGCTGAAGCAGACCGCGATCGGGGCGACCGTCGCCGCGGACATCAAGGCCCTGTCGAGCAGCACCATGACCGGCGCACAGAAGTTCGAGACGGTCGTCACCACGACGCTGCCGCTGGTCGTCGGCCTGCTCGCGGAAGGCGGGCTGAAGAAGGCCGAGACGGAGGTCGCCGACATCGCGCGTGAGCTGGTGCAGAGCATCTTCAATCAGGTCGCCAGCAAGAAGGCCGAGACGGTCGGCTCGCTGATCCTGAAGGTTCTGGGGCTCAAGTGAACCTCTCCCGCCTGCTGGGTCGATCGCCCCCTGAGATTCCGGCAGGCGGACGCGCATACACGAAGCTGCACGATGGCCAGTGGTCCGTGTGGGTCGAGGCTGACGGCGCGCATCGCAAGGTCAGCCCGTCGTTCACGCGGCAGGTGGTGGCGTACGATTATCTGGATTGGGTGACGGGGGTGGTGCCGTCGTTTGAGTATCCCGAAGGCATGGCTTAGCTACTCGAAAGCACGAACGGCAGGGATTCACCTTGCGTTCCGGTGATGCTATATGGGTGGGGCTGCGGACACAGCGGACAAGGCTATGGCCCGTGACCGAGATGAAGTGTTGGGAGGTGTCTGCAAAACCGCAGGGACCGTTTGGACCAAGGCCAATTTTGGAAGCCGGGATGGGAAGCGAGTGGCTGACCAGTCCGCAGCAAGCTGCGCTGTTCGTGAGCCGAGAAGCACGGACGAGGTGACTGAGACTCCGGGGCGGTGAAACTCCGCATGTATACGGCAGCGCGGCATGTTGAGGTGGTGGTGTCCCGAAGGACACGACGGGTTGGTGATAGCGCTGATGTCGCGCCGTAGGGTTCGAGTCCCACACCGCCGCCTCACCATGCTATCCGCGCCCCATGACCCCGCGCGAGCAAACGACGATCACCCCACCAGTCGCCAGATAGCCAGCCGCTCATCACCATCGATGAACCGCCGCGCCAGATCGCGAAACTGCTCGCGCATCTCCGGGGTATCTTGCTCCCACGGCACGCGCTGGACAGTTAGGTCAACCGTTACCCCGACTGACGCGCAGAGGTTCCGCGGCAGATTGAGGTGGTAGTCGTAAGCGAACTGGTCGAGCAGTGGATGCACCATGTCGTCGGCGTGCTTCATGGTGGCGGGGTGGATTGCGTACATCGGCAGAACGTAACAGGAACGATCGGTGAGTCGCTAGGATGGATCACCTGCGACGACATCATCCCCGAACGCCTCCACCGCGTTGATGATTGCCGTTAGATCGTCTGCGGTCAGTTCGCTTTCCTCGTCCACCGGCTCGCCAGCGTTGAAGGTCGCGCGGAAGCGGCGCAGGTGGTCTAGCGCGGTGTGGAGACTGACCGGCTCCTGCCGCGGATCGTACTGGCCTTCGTTCTCTAGCGGCTTCTGGAAAGGCATAGGTGTCTCCTTGCCGCTAGCTTATGCTCGCCAGCGCGAAACGCAATCGGGGCGCCAACCGTAGCTGACGCCCCTTCAGAGATCGCGGCCCGACTGCAACAGCAAAGGACACTGACGATGGCGAGACGGTGATTCTAGCTGGCGGCACCCGGTTGTCCACCAGCCTTTGCAGGCGTGGCATCGACGAGAGCGAACACGACGCCCCGGCAGAACAGATCGCCATCCTCTAGAATGTCGAACGTCGCGTGAGGGATCGGCGTCTTGATCAGCCACGAGGCGTCGATCTCGTCAGGTGACCACAGCGCCTCGATGCCGACGCCGTTGGGCTTGCGGCGGAAGTAGGCTGCCATCTGCGTTTCGTCGCCCTCATCACTGACGGCATTAAACGACGGGATAAGGCCCTCGGTATCGATCAACGCCGCGGTGCCGTCGTATGCGCCGACCTCATCATAGATCGCGCCGCGGAACTCCAGCAGATCGTCCGACATGCCGAACGCCGCGACTAGTCCGGCCGCTGCTAGTGTCTTGTGATGCTGCTCGATCTCGCGGGCAGGATATTCGAAGCCGTTCAACAGCGCGGCCGCTTCATCTCTTGTCATACTCGTTCATCCTTCGGCAGGCTCACCGGTGCTGGGAGGCCCATTGCTGCGGCGAGTTCGGATAGGAGGCGGGGGTCGGTCATGCTGCGGACCTTGAGCGACGACCACGGCCGATCGCATCCGGGTACTCGTCGCGGTACTGGAGGTGACGCTTCACCCCCTGCCCCGACCGGCCGACCCGCGCACCGATGATGGCATAGGCCAGCCCGCTATCCCGCAGGCTGCGGGCCGCGTTCGTTTCCTCGGATGTCCAATCGCGCTTCACAGGTGTTGCGCCGGATAGCGTTCGGGGTTGACTAGCGCGTCGCGTAGGTCGGCCGCCATCTGCGGGTTCTCGCCCTCAATGCTTTCCGCATAGGCAGCGATGGCCTTCTGCGCGTGAGGATCGCGCCCGCTATAGTCCAAAACTAAATAGCGAGCCTTGGCGCTGATCGGATGGCCGTCGCGTCGGGTGACGCAAAATCTGTCCTCGAACCCGTTGACCGTGAAGCCCTTGGGGCGGTCGGCATTTCCATCACTCATCGTTGCCCTCCAAATGATCTGCGTAAATCCGCCGCCCCCGCCACTTTTCCGGCTTGCCGTAGTGTGGATGCGTATCGAGCCAGTCGTGCCGGTGTCCGTTTTGACCGAGGCTGCTGCTGTCGGCTGCGGCGAAAGGGGCGGACGCCTGCTACGGCGACACCTCGCAGCATGTGCACGTGCGGCCAGATGTCAGGCCCAAGCTCCGCCTCGATCTCATCAATCCGCCGCAGATATGCCTCACAGCCGACCGGCTCCCGCTTTGGGTCGCCGATCCAACCCATCGCCACCCGCGGATATATAGCTAGCAGTCGACCGAAGCGGGCGATCGGTCCGTCCATATGATAGACCGGCAAACCCTTCTCGATCGGAAAGGGCCAATCCAACAACTCGCTATCGTTGAGCTGGGAAGGCGCACCAGGAATGTCGGGCATGATCGCCGTCGCACGGTCGCCCCAAATCCACGGCTCTAGCCAGCGATAATAGACGTCGCGCGGCACATCGCTGTCGGACCAGTCCTTCCCGGCTCGCATCGCCGCTATCCATGTTGAGAAGCGACCATGATCTGCTAGCAGCTTCGCGCCGTTGATTTGCGCAAGTTGTAGCTGGTCTGGTCGATACATGCTGACGAGCAGATTGCGAGGGCGAGGCTTGCACACCGCCACCAAGGCCTCGTTCCGGGTGATCGGCGTCACATGGTAGATGTCAGGATGCGCCATCAGGCTACCCACCGAGCGTAGATGCCTTCCGCCTCCCGGATGACATCGATCTGCACCACATTAGCAAGGCGCTGCGCGATGTCGGCTGCGATTGCCTCGCCGCTGAATAACTCGGGCGGAAGCGTATCGTCGTCGTATTTGGCCAAGCAATTACGGAGACGATCCTGAAGCTGCTCTGCAGAAGGACCAGCCGGCCACCATGCTATCACCGTCCAAGTGTGGCCATGCCATGAGCCACCGGGCTTTCGGTGTGCTGCGCAAAAATGAGCACGGACGCCAGCTAGTACGCGGCCCTGTCCTTCGGGGAGCGGCGGGCTATATAAATCCTCGGTCACACGCACCTCCATTGCGTTGTGATCGCCCGTCCCGTTTGCCGCGGGGCGGGCAACCTTTGCTCCTAGGTGCACCGCGCACCCATGAAGCTCGCAATGGCGAAACGTAAACCGAACAAACCGGAAGGGTTTCAGCCGTTATCGGCGCCCTTCCCTCCTGTCCGGCATACTACCACGGGTTTTGTAAACCGAAGGTCGCGGGTTCGATTCCTGCAACCGGCACCATTCTTGGCAGATTTCCCAGGCCCGCGCGCCAAAGGCTCTGTGAGCATCGGCGTGCAACATGATATCATCTCGCTGAAAACCAACGGTTTTGGATCAATCTTACGTGGTGGTCGGCCAGCCTGTTAATTATCGCGGCATCTCCGCAAGAGGGATAATTTACATGGCAAAGGTAAGCGCATTCCGGTCGAAGCTGCCGGGAACAGGCGTCCATCACGACAACAACCAGTGCACGGTGGGCAACAATATCGAAACGCGCAATCGCATCGGCGGCACGGGCGGTTTGCCGCTATGCCAGACGTGCCGGAACCTCTGACCCGACACGCCTTTATCGCATGCTAGGCGAGGGCGTCGTTTTCCGGAACAGCCTCCCCTACAATCGTGCGCTGTCGGCGACCTGCCGCGCCGCGGCGAGGCTGCGGTCGTAATAATGCAGCGCCGGCGCCTCGTAGGTGATGAGGTAGAGGCGCCCGCCGATCATCGCCCCGCGCCCCTCGCCGCGACGGCGGAGCGTTTCGCCCTGTCGGGTGAAGGCATAGGTGAAGCGCACGCCCTTGCCGCCGGCGAACGCGACCGGCTCGACCGTGCCGATGCTCATCGATGCCGTCCCCAGCGCGATACGATAGCTGTTCTCGACCAGCGCCGGAATGTCGGTGACCAGCATCGTCGCCGACACCTGCGGCAGCGGCTGGTTCTTCCTGTCGGTGTCGCGGAACAGCGTCTTGCCGCTTTCGATCCCGCCGTAGAAGGTGAGGTCGTTGAGCGCGTCGCCGTCCAGCGTCCAGGTCTCGGCGTTGCGGCCGGGCCGCGCGCCGAGCCGGTTCCATTCCGACGCGGGTTGCACGGTCAGCGTCGACTTCGCCACCGCGATCCGCGCGCCGGGCAGGATCAGTTTGTTGCCGGCAACGGCAGGAGCGACCAGCAGCGCAGCGGCGGCGACGGACAGGACGAAGCGGCGAACGGACATCACGAACCTCATGAAGCAACCAGCGTGGTAATGAGCGGAGCGTCGGCGGCGTCGGGCTTGCGCCGCAGATATTCGCGCAGCGCGATCCCCGCGGGCCCGGCCTGCTGGCCGCGCAGGAGCGCCAGGCCGAGCCCGCGATACGCCTCCGCCGGGGCGTCGCCGCGATCGATCGCCTGCTGATAGAAGCCCGCCGCCGCGACCAGATCGCGCGGATTGCCGCGCTCGCGATACAATTCGCCGCGGGCGAACAGCAGCGGCGTCGTCCAGCCGTCCGCCGCCAGCTGGGCGAGGACAAATTCGCTGCCGCCGAAATCGTTGAGCTTCACCTGATCGGCGAGAAAGGTCGGGAGCCAAGGCGCCAGCGCGGCGCGATAGGCATTGCCCTCCGCCGAGCCGCCGTCGGCGATCGCCTGCGCCGCGTCGCGCAGATAGGTCGCGCGCGCCAGACTGGTGGGATGGGTGGCGAAGAAGCCCGCGGCATAGCGCTGGTTCGCCTTGCGGTGCCGCCCGATCGCGGTCGCGTCCGCCTCCCCCATGATCCGCTCCCACACGTCGGCGGCGGCGGCGGAGGGATAGCGCGACGTCGCCAGATAGCGCACGCCGATCATGTCCGCCGACGTTTCCTGCGCGCGGTCGAAGGCGTAGAAGCCGCCGATCGTGCTCATCTGCAGGGCGCTGCTGTTCGCGATCAGGATCGACGCCCAGGCCATCAGGTCGGTCCCGCTGCGCCGGTTGCGGAAGCCGCTGAGGGTATGGCGCAACTCGAAATGGCCAAATTCATGGCCAAGCACCGCGCCCAGCTCCGCCTCGCTGCGTAGCCGCAGCAGCGCGCCCGACCAGATCGTCATGGTGCCGTTGGCGCTCATCGTTGCGTTGAACGCGGGGACGCGCAGGATGTAGAGCCGCACGGCGTTACAGCGGTCCTCGCCCACCGTCCGGCACAGCACGCCGCGCACATAGGCGTTGAGCGCGGGGTCGCGGATCACGTCGGCGGCGTCGCGCAGATGCCGTTCCTCCTCGTCCGCCATCATCCACGCGCCGCGCTCGTCGACGTTGGTCGGCTGATAGGCGGCGACATAGGGCGGCAGCGGCGGCACCTTGTCCGCCGCCCACCCCTGCGCCGGCACCGCGACGCAGGCGAGCGCCGCCGCGATCCCCCACCGCCGCATGTCAGTGCGCCGACGCGACCGTCACCGGCGCCGCGGCCGGCTTGCCGGGGAAACCCTCCAGCAGCTGGCGGACGCGTTTCTGCGCGCCATCCGACTCGCGGACGTCGCCGCCCATCTGCATGTCGGCATTCAGCCAGACCAGTTCGCCGGTCCGCAGGTCGACCAGCCCGGCGAAGCCCTTGTGGACGCCCGCAGTCACCGGCACCCGGGCAAGCGCCGCGAAGATCTGCAGCACCTTGCGCCCGGTCGAGCCGAAATGATCCTCGGTCGTCACAAACAGCGCATAATCCGCACCGGCCAGACCGGGCAGCTTGGCGACATCCCCGCCGAGGCCCCATTCGAACTGGCCGTCGCGCTTCTTGGTGGGCAGGCGGTTGCCCGGAAAGAACTGATATTCGATGACGGACTGGGCGACCGCATCGAACAACGCCTGATATTCCGACAGTATCGCAGGGTCGGCATTTACCGGTTCGACGTAATCGGTGACCGTGTTGCCGAGACTGTTCTGTGCCTGCGCCAGTGCGGCATCGATGTTCTCGCGCGCCTGCGCCGTCCAGTCGGCATTCGGTTCGAACATCCCCGCGGTCGATTGTGCGCCGACCTTGATCGACGGGCGCAACAACACGATCCGCGCAGTCCCCGGCCGGAGTTCGAAGCCCGGCTTTACCCCCGTCTTCTCCTGCGCCTGTACGGGGACAGCAACCAGCATGGCCGAAACCACCGCCGCGATGACCGCGCATACCAACCGTCTCATGATCCCTCCCCCGAATCACATGCCCCCATGCGATTGGTCGTCACGGTATCACGTTCGCGACGATAGCCAAGCCGGCTCATCTATCCGCATGATGCCGCTCGACTTGTCGGCAACTCTGCGCGGTTTCGCCGCAGCCGCGTGCAGTTCGGTCGGCACCAATCGCGTCGACCGGCGTTACGCCTCCGCAATGGTTTCACGCTCCCTGAAGGTCGCCAGCTACAACATCCACAAGGGCATCGGCCTCGATCGTCGTCGCAATCCCGAACGCGTGATCGAGGTGTTGCGCGAGATCGATGCCGATATCGTCGCGCTGCAGGAGGCGGATCGGCGCTTCGGCACGCGCGAATCGGTGCTGCCGACGCATCTGCTCGACGAACACAGCGACTGGAAACCGGTCGAATTCGGCATGCGGGCGCTATCGATGGGCTGGCACGGCAACGTCATCCTCGTGCGCAAATCGGCGCAGGTCGTCGATCGGGAGGCGATCCACCTGCCCTCGCTCGAACCGCGCGGCGCGGTGATGGCGGACGTACGCACCGATGCCGGCATCGTCCGCGTCGTCGGCATGCACCTCGACCTGTCGGGGCTGTGGCGGCGGCGGCAGGCGGCGGCGATCATGGCGCATGTCGATGCCTCGACGCACCGGCATCCGACGGTGCTGATGGGCGACCTCAACGAATGGACCGCCGCCGCCGGCTGCCTGCGCGACTTCTGTCGCGATTATGCGATGGCGACGACCGGTCCCAGCTTCCATGCGCGCCGTCCGGTGGGTAGGCTCGACCGCATCATGGTATCGCGGGAGCTGACGGTGACGGACTGCGGCGTGCACGCCAGCGCCGCGGCGCGCAAGACGTCGGACCATCTGCCGATCTGGGCGACGGTGTCCCCCGCCTGATGCGCGAGAAGGAGCTGCGCCTTGCCCTCGTCTGCTATGGCGGCATCAGCCTTGCGGTCTATATGCACGGCATCACCAAGGAGGTGTGGCGCATGGTCCGCGCCAGCCGGGCGTATCACGCCGGCGAGCCCGCCGCCGGGGGCAGCCAGGGCGTCTATCGCGCGCTGATCGAGGAGATAGAGGCGCTGGCCGACCTCAAGGTGCGGGTGCTCGCCGACATCATCGCGGGCGCGTCGGCGGGCGGCATCAACGGCATCTTCCTGGCGCAGGCGATCGCCACCGGGCAGAGCCTCGAACCGCTCACCGACCTGTGGCTGACCTCCGCCGACGTCGAGGCGCTGATCGATCCGGAGGCGGCGCCCGCGTCGCGCTTTTCCAAGATGTGGGCCTTGCCGCTCGCCTGGGTCGCGGCGGGGCGCAGCGCCGACAAGGTCGAGGCGCTGGACGAGGCGACCCGCGACGAGGTCCGCACCAAGCTGTCTCATTTCGTCCGCTCGCGCTGGTTCGAACCGCCGTTCGGCGGTGCGACCTTCACCGGCCTGCTGCTCGACGCATTCGATGCGATGGCGAAGAGCGCGGCGGGTCCGCGTCTGCTCCCCGACGGCCAGCCGCTCGACCTGTTCGTCACCTGCACCGACTTCACCGGCCATCCCGAACGCCTGCGCCTCAATTCGCCGCCCGAGGTGATGGAGACCGAACATCGCGTCGTGCTGAGCTTCACCGACCATGCCTCCGGCGGCCCGATCGGCGCGATCCCCGACCTCGCCTTCGCCGCGCGGGCGACGTCGAGCTTTCCGGGCGCCTTTCCACCGTTCACGGTCGGCGAACTGGACAAGGTGCTGGCGGATCGCGGCATCGCCTGGCCCGAACGCGCCGACTTCCTCAAGCGCGCCCTGCCCCGCCAGTTCGCCGCGAACCAGGTCGACCGGGCGGTCCTGATCGACGGGTCGGTGCTCGCCAACGCGCCGTTCCGCCCGGCGATCGACGCGCTCAAGGAACGCCCGGCGCGGCGCGAGATCGACCGGCGCTTCGTCTACATCGACCCCTCGCCCGGCATCAAGATCCGCCTCGGCTCGGGCGTGGAGAAGCCCGGCTTCTTCCAGACCATCCTCGGCGCGCTCAGCGACCTGCCGCGCCAGCAGCCGATCCGCGACAATCTCGACGCGATCGCGGACCGGTCGGCTCGGATCGACCGGATGCAGGGGATCGTCACCGCGCTGCGCCCCGCGGTCGAGGAAGAGATCGAGCAATTGTTCGGCCACACCCTGTTCCTCGACCGGCCGACGCCGGCGCGGCTGGTCGCATGGCGGCGCCGCGCGCAGAGCGCAGCCGCCACACGCGCCGGCTACAGCTATGCCGCCTATGGCCATCTGAAGCTGAGCGGCGTCGTTGAGGCGATTACCGCATTGCTCTATCGCGTCGGCGGCGAACCCGGCCAGCAGCGCTGGCGCCGCATCCGCGGGGCGATCGAGGCGGCGATCGCGGAACGCGGCTTCGGCGGGGTCGCGCCCTCCTTCTCGGGCAAGGAGAGCGCGGCGACGATCGACTTCCTGCGCACTTTCGACACCGGCTTCCGCATCCGCCGCCTGCGGCTGATGGCGCGACGGCTGAGCGAGATCGAGGCGGACGGCACCGATGCGGGCGTGATGCGCGAGGCGATCTATGCCTCGCTCGCCGCCTATCTCGACCGGCAGCGGGCGGACGACCATCCGCATCTGGGGTTGCAGGTCCGGCGGCTGCGCAAGGCGGATGCGGGACCGCTGCTCGATGCGCTGGCGCAGACGCTCGATCTCACCGCGCTGGACGCGGACACCGACGTCCGGCTGGCGGAGGCGTTTGCGACGCTCGACCGGCCGACGCGGCGGGCGCTGCTGCTCGCCTATCTGGGCTTCCCCTATTTCGACACCGCGACGCTGCCGCTGCTGCAGGGCGAGGGGCTGGACGAGTTTGACCCGATCAAGGTCGACCGCATCGCCCCGGACGACGCCACCGCGATCCGTTCCGGGGGCGCGGAGGCGACGCTGAAGGGCATCCAGTTCAACAGCTTCGGCGCCTTCTTCAGTCGCGCCTATCGCGAAAACGACTATCTGTGGGGCCGGCTGCACGGCGCCGAGCGGATGATCGACATCTGCGTCTCGACGCTGCCCGCGACGGTGCGGATGAAGGCGGGGCGCGTCGCCGCGATCAAGCGCGCCGCCTTTCGCGCGATCCTCGACGAGGAGGAACCGCGGCTGACCACGATTGCCGCACTGATCGCGACGTTGCGGACCGAAGTAGGCTGACCCGCGCCAGAGGCTGGCCATTCCGGCCGCCGGCCGCTACCCTCGTCGCCCTCGGGAGTATCGCATGCAGTTCCTCAAGATCCTGTTCTGGTTCCTGCTCGCCTTCGTCGCGGCGCTGTTCACCTATAGCAATTGGACCAGTATCCAGATCAACATGTGGAGCGGGCTGATCGCCGACGTGAACCTGCCGCTGCTGCTGCTGGTGACCTTCCTGATCGGTTTCCTCCCGACCTATCTCTACCTCGGCACGGTGCGCTGGCGGCTGCGCCAGCGGCTCGCGACCTGCGAGCGGATGCTGGCCGACAGCCGGGCGCTTGCCGCGGCACCCGCGACGCCGATCGCGACGCCGCCCGTCGGCGATCCGGCCGGCGACCGGGCGCCCGAGGGCCGGCTGATATGAGCCCGATCTATGTCGCGATCGACACGCCCGATATGGCGCGCGCCAGGACGATCGCCACCCGCACCCGCGCACATGTCGGCGGGATCAAGCTCGGCCTCGAATTCTTCTGCGCGCACGGCCAGCACGGCGTGCGCGAGATGGCGGAACTCGGCCTGCCGATCTTCCTCGACCTCAAGCTGCACGACATTCCCAACACCGTCGCCAAGGCCGTGCAGGCGCTCAGCCCGATCGAGCCGGCGATCCTGACCGTCCATGCCAGCGGCGGCCGTGCGATGCTGGAGGATGCCAAGGCGGCGGCGCCGATCCATACGAAGGTCGTCGCGGTGACGATGCTCACCAGCCTCGACGCCGCGGACCTCGCCGCGACCGGCGTCGGCGGCAGCGCGCACGACCAGGTGCTGCGCCTGACCGCGCTGGCGCATGAAGCGGGCATCGACGGCATCGTCTGTTCGGGGGCGGAGGTTGCCGCGGCCAAGGCGGCGTGGCCCAAAGGCTTCTTCGTCGTTCCCGGCGTGCGGCCGGCGAACGGCCCGGTCGGCGACCAGAAGCGCGTCGTCACGCCCCGCGCCGCGCTGGATGCGGGCGCGTCGATCCTCGTCATCGGCCGCCCGATCACGCAGGCCGACGATCCCGACGCCGCCGCCCGCGCGATCGGCGCGACGCTGTAAATTGGCGCTGATCCGCCCCTTCGTCCCGGCACGCGATTTCGCACTGTCACAGGCATTCTACGCGGCGATCGGCTTTGCGACACTGTATCGGGACGACGAGCTCGCGATCCTCGATCATGACGGCGCCGGCATCCTGCTGCAGAATTATTACGTCGAGAGCTGGGCGGAAAATTGCATGTGCCAGCTGTTCGTCGCCGATCTCGACGACTGGTGGCGGCGCACAGCGGGGCTGGTGGAACGCTTCGCCGTCCAGCCGCCCCGTGCGCCGACGATGCAGCCACACGGGATGCGCGTCGGCTTTCTCTTCGATCCCTGCGGCGTGCTGTGGCACGTGTCGGAGCCGCCTGCGAAGGCTTGAGTTCACCGCGACTAGCGCCGATGTGCGTGACGATGACAATCCATGCCAAGATCTGCGGCCTGTCCACCCCCGACACGCTCGACGCCGCGCTGCGTCATGGCGCGAGCCACGTCGGTTTCGTCTTCTTCCCGGCCTCGCCGCGCCACCTCGCGTTCGCATTGGCCGAGCAACTGGCCGCGCGCGTGCCGGACCATGTCGGCCGCGTCGGCGTGTTCGTCGATCCCGACGACGAGACGGTCGAACGCGCGGTCGCCAGCGGCCGGCTGACCGCGCTGCAATTGCACAAGGTGGCGCCTGATCGCGCCGCCGCCATCCGCGCGCGGACCGGACTGGACGTGTGGGCGGCGGTGGCGGTGAAGACCCGTGCCGATCTCGACGTCGCCCACCGCTTTGCGGGCGCAGCGGATCGCATCCTCTACGACGCCAAGACGCCGGACGATGCGACGCTGCCCGGCGGCATGGGCGTGCGGTTCGACTGGTCGCTGCTCGACGGATTCCGCCATCCCCTGCCCTGGGCGCTGTCGGGCGGGCTGGATGCGGACAATGTCGCCGACGCGATCGCGCGCACCGGCGCGACGCTGGTCGATGTTTCCTCGGGCGTCGAACGCGCGCCGGGAAGCAAGGATGTGGACAAGATCGCCGCCTTCCTTAAAGCGACGCGGCTATGAACGCCCCCAACACCTTCCGCGCGCAGCCTGACGAGCGCGGCCATTTCGGCCAGTTCGGTGGCCGCTACGTCGCCGAGACGCTGATGCCGCTGATCCTCGACCTCGAGCGCGAATATCGCGCTGCCAAGGCCGATCCCGCCTTCGCCGCGCAGTTCGACGATCTGATGGAGCATTATGTCGGCCGGCCGAGCCCGCTCTACCACGCCGAACGGCTGAGCGCCGCGGTGCGCGAGGGCGCCGAGCCGGGCATGGGCGCGCAGGTCTGGTTCAAGCGCGACGAGCTGAACCATACGGGCGCGCACAAGATCAACAATTGCATCGGCCAGATCCTGCTGGCGATCCGCATGGGCAAGACGCGGATCATCGCGGAGACGGGCGCGGGCCAGCACGGCGTCGCCACCGCCGCGGTCTGCGCACGCTTTGGCCTGCCCTGCGTCATCTACATGGGCGCCAAGGACGTCGCGCGGCAGCAGCCCAACGTCTTTCGCATGAAGCTGCTCGGCGCCGAGGTCCGCCCGGTGACCAGCGGCGCGCAGACGCTGTCGGACGCGATGAACGAGGGCCTGCGCGACTGGGTCGCGAACGTCCACGACACCTTCTACATCATCGGCACCGCCGCCGGTCCGCATCCCTATCCGGAGCTGGTCCGCGATTTCCAGAGCATCATCGGGCGTGAGGCGCGGGCGCAGATGCTCGCCCGTACCGGCAGGCTGCCCGACGTGCTGGTCGCGGCGATCGGCGGCGGATCGAATGCGATCGGACTGTTCCACCCGTTCCTCGACGATGCCGACGTCGCGATGCTCGGCGTCGAGGCGGCGGGCCACGGGCTGGAAGGCAGCGAGCATGCCGCCAGCCTCGCCGGTGGCTTCCCCGGCGTGCTCCACGGCAACAAGACCTATCTGTTGCAGGACGAGGACGGGCAGATCGCCGAGGGTCATTCGATCTCCGCCGGGCTCGACTATCCCGGCATCGGCCCGGAGCATGCATGGCTGCGCGACATCGGTCGCGTCGAATATACCAACGCGACCGACAAGGAGGCGCTCGACGCCTTCCAGCTGCTGTGCCGGACCGAGGGGATCATCCCCGCGCTCGAACCGGCGCATGCGATCGCTGCGGTGGCGAAGCGCGCGCGGACGATGCGCGACGACCAGATCATCCTCGCCAACCTGTGCGGGCGCGGCGACAAGGACATCTTCACCGTCGCCGACGCGCTGGGGGTGGCGATATGAGCGAGCGGTTAGCCCGCGCCTTCGCCGACCATCGCCCCGCGCTGGTGACCTTCGTCACCGCCGGCGATCCGACCCCGGATGCCACGGGCGCGATCCTCGACGCACTGGTCGCTGGCGGCGCGAACGTGATCGAACTCGGCATGCCGTTCACCGATCCGATGGCGGACGGCCCGGCGATTCAGGCGGCGAACATCCGCAGCCTCGCCGCGGGTACGCGCACCGCCGACATCCTGTCGATCGCCACCGCCTTTCGCCAGCGTCACCCGGACGTACCGCTGGTGCTGATGGGCTATGCCAATCCGATGCTGCGCCGCGGTGCCGGCTGGTTCGCCGCGGCGGCCGCCGATGCGGGCGTCGACGGGGTGATCTGCGTCGATATCCCGCCCGAGGAGGATGACGCGCTCGGTCCCGAACTGCGCGCCCGCGGGATCGACCCGATCCGCCTCGCGACGCCGACCACCGATGCCGCGCGGCTGCCGCGCGTGCTGGATGGCGCATCGGGCTTTCTCTATTACGTCTCGGTCGCCGGGATCACCGGTCTGCAGCAGGCGGCGCAGGGATCGATCGATCAGGCGGTGGCGCAGCTGAAGGCGTCGACCGACCTGCCGATCGCGGTCGGCTTCGGCGTGCGCACCCCCGAACAGGCGGCCGCGATCGGCGCGGTCGCCGATGGCGTCGTCGTCGGGTCGGCGATCGTCGAACTCGTCGCGCAGCATGGCGCCGATGCGCCGGCTGCCGTCCGCACCTATGTTCAGTCGCTGAGCGGAGCACTCGATTCCGCGCGAAAGGTTACCGCATGAGCTGGATCAGCAACGTCCGCAACGCCCTTCCCTTCGTCGCCAAGCGCGAATCGTCGGACGAGAATCTGTGGCACAAGTGCAAGGGCTGCGGGCAGATGATCTTCACCCGTGAGCTGGAAGAAAATCTCTACGTCTGCCCCAAATGCGACCATCACGAACGGATCGGGCCGAAGGAGCGCTTCCGCCAGATTCTCGATGACGGCAGCTGCAAGGAGCTGCCGGTGCCCAAGGTGCCGGAGGACCCGCTCAAGTTTCGCGATTCGAAGCGCTATTCCGACCGGCTGAAGGCGGCGCGTACCTCGGCACAGGAACAGGACGCGCTCATCAATGCGCGCGGCACGATCCTCGGCCATCGCGTCGTGATGGGTGTGCAGGACTTCGGCTTCATGGGCGGATCGATGGGCCTCGCGGTCGGCGAGGCGTTCGTCCGCGGCGTCGAGACGGCGATCAAGGACAAGGCGCCCTATGTGATCTTCACCGCCGCGGGCGGCGCGCGCATGCAGGAAGGCATCCTCAGCCTGATGCAGATGCCGCGCAGCACCGTCGCGATCCAGATGCTCCACGACGCCGGCCTGCCCTATGTCGTGGTGCTGACCGATCCGACGACCGGCGGCGTCACCGCCAGCTATGCGATGCTCGGCGACGTGCAGATTTCCGAACCCGGCGCCCTGATCGGCTTCGCCGGCCAGCGGGTGATCGAGAGCACGATCCGCGAGAAACTGCCCGAGGGCTTCCAGCGCGCGGAATATCTGCTCGATCACGGCATGCTCGACATGGTCGTCCATCGCAAGCAGCTGCGCGAGCAGCTGGCGACGGTGATCGGCTATCTGACGGCGGCGCGCGCCGCCTGATCGACACGGACCGGGAGCGGCCGAGCCATGCCGGACCACGCCACCTCTACCGATGCCGCCGTGCAGGCGCAGCTCGACCGGCTGTGGGCGCTGTCGCCCGGTGCCGACGTGCTCGGGCTGGAGCGGATCACGCGGCTGCTCACGCGGCTGGGCGATCCGCATCTGTCGCTGCCGCCGGTGTTTCATGTCGCCGGCACCAACGGCAAGGGATCGACCTGCGCGTTCCTGCGCGCCGCGCTCGAAGCGGCAGGGCATGACGTCCATGTCTTTTCGAGCCCGCACCTGGTCCGCTTCAACGAGCGCATCCGGATCGCCGGACGGCTGATCGACGATGCGACGCTGGCCGCGCTGCTGCGCGAGGTGCTCGACCGCAGCGACGGTATCGGCGCCAGCTTCTTCGAGGTGACGACCGCCGTCGCCTTCCTCGCCTTCGCCCGCACGCCCGCGGCGGCGACGATCGTCGAGGTCGGGCTCGGCGGGCGGCTCGATGCGACCAACGTCATCCCGAATCCGGCGGTCACCGGCATCGCCGCGCTGGGGATGGATCACGAGGCGTTCCTGGGTGACCGGATCGTCGACATCGCCGCGGAAAAGGCCGGGATCGCCAAGGCCGGCGTACCGCTGGTGACGATGAACTATCCGGCACCCAGCCGCGCCCGGATCGCGCAGGTCGCGGCCGACGCCGGCGCGCCGGTCGTCGCGCGCAACGCGGCCTGGTGGAGCGAAACCGCACGCGGCACGATCCGCTATCGCGACACCGGTTTCGCCGTCGTCACGCATCGGCCGCGGCTGGTCGGGCCGCACCAGTCGCGCAATCTCGCGCTCGCCATCGCCATGCTGCGGCATCAGGGCGCAGTCCACGTGCCGGAAGCCGCGATGCGCGCCGCCGCCGACTGGGCGCAATGGCCGGCGCGGATGCAGCGGCTGGGCGCCGGTCCGCTCCGCGATCGGCTGGGCGAGGGCAGTGAATTGTGGCTCGACGGTGCGCACAATCCCTCCGCCGCGCAGCCGGTGGCGCGCGCGCTGCGGGCGGTCGCCGACGGGCGCCCGGTGGTGCTCGTGCTCGGCATGCTCGCCAACAAGGACGCGACCGGCGTGCTGCGCGCGCTGGCCCCGGCGGTATCGCGGGTCATCACGGTCCCCGTGCCCGGTCACGCCCATCATGCACCGGCGGCGCTGGCCACGATCGCAGAGGAATTCGGTGTTTCCGCAGACGTGGCGGACAGCCTGTCCGGGGCGTGCGACCGGCTTGCCGGACAGGGTGATGCAGTCGTGCTGATCGCCGGTTCGCTCTACCTTGCCGGTGAAGCGCTCGCGCTGAACGATGAGGCGCCGGACTGACGTTATAATTGCGATTGACTTGCAATAGCGGATTCGGGACTGTCGGGGACGAACACTGGAGTCGCCGTCATGACCGAACTCACCACCACCATTGCCGCGCTGCCCTATGCGCTGCCCGCCTGCCCGAATGCGCGGATCGCGTTGTTCGCGTTGCGGCGGATGGGGGCGCACGGCCTGCACGACGCGCGGGCGAGCCACGCCCTGTTCACCGCCTTCGGGCAGGATTTTCGCCGGCCGCTGGTGCTCATGCGTGCGCTGATGGCGGAACTCGCGGGCACCGCGGCGGGAACGATCGCGATCGCGCCCTGCTGCTGCGCGCGGATGACCGCGGCGGAGCGGACGATGCTCACCGTCCTCGCCCGCGTCGAAACCGCGCCCGAGACCGCGCGCTATCTGCTCGGCGACCTGCTTGGCGTCCGCCGCGTCGATGCGGTGCTGGCGAGCGTCGCCGTCGTCGCGACCGCCTTCGCCGACGACGGCCGGCCGATCTGCGTCTGACCGGTCAGCCGCGGGGCTGCGGTTCGTCGGCGCGGACGTCGCCTTCGCCCGCGATCCCCGCGCTGCCGATCGACCGATCGATCAGCCCCGACCGGCTCATCCACCAGAACAGGAGGACGCCGGGCAGCGCCGCCGCTGTCGTCCCCCAGTAAAAGGCGACATAGCCGAAGCTGTCGACCAGTCGCCCGGTCGTGGTCGCAGTCAGCACCCGCCCGACGATGCTCGCCGCTGCGGAGATCAGCGCATATTGCGCGGCGGTGAAGCGCAGGTCGCACAGCGCCGAGAAATAGGCGATGACGGTGACGCCGCCGATCCCGCTCGACATGTTCTCGAACGCCATCGCGCCGGCGAGGCCGATATTGCTGTGCCCCGCCGCGGCGAGCAGCGCGAAGCTGGCGTTGGAGATCATCATCAGCACGAGGCTGAGCAGCACCGACCGCTTCAGCCCGAGTTTCGCGTAAAGGACGCCACCGATCGCGAGGCCGACCCAGAATGCCCAGAAGCCGATGACGACGTCGTAGATCGCGATCTCGTCGTTGCTGAAGCCGAGGTCATCGAGCATCAGCCGCAGCGCCTGCTGACCCAGGGTATCGCCGATCTTGTGGACGAGGATGAAGGCAAGGATGATCCACGCGCCATGGCGGCGGAAGAATTCGGTGAACGGCCCGACGATCGAGGCGCCGAGTTCGGACAGGCCGCGCCGCCGGATCGGCTCGCGCCGCCGCTGTGGTTCGCCGCGCAGCACGGCGACGATCATCGCCGGGAAGGCGAAGGCCACGCAGGCGAGATAGGCGACGTGCCAATTCGACCGCGCGGCGATGACCAGCGCCAGCGACCCCGCCAGCACCGACCCGATCTTCCACCCATATTGCGTCATGCCGGACCCGACGCCCATCTGCGCGGGCTCCAGCGTCTCGATGCGATAGGCGTCGATGACGATGTCGTAGGTCGCGCCCGCGAAGCCGACGAGGATCGCGGCGACGACCGTCGCCTGCAGGTTCGCGGCAGGATCGACCAGTGCAAGATTGGTGACGGCGAGCACGACCAGCACACCCGACAGCAGGATCCACGACACCCGCTGCCCCAGCCGACCGATCACCGGCAGGCGGACGCCGTCGACCATCCACGCCCAGAGCGGCTTCAGATTGTAGACGAGGAAGCCGAGCGTGAAGGCGGTGATCGTCGCCTTGTCGAGCCCGTCCTGCTTCAGCCGGGTGGTCAGCGTCGCGCCAATCATGGTGAAGGCCAGGCCCGAGGAGATGCCCATGAAGAACACCGCGATCGGACCACGATCGGCATAAGGCGCCAATGGCGCGAGCCGGGCACGGATCGCCGGCGAGCGGCGCATCGCGACGACGACGAGCACGGCGATCGTCGCGACGATCAGGAAATAGAGGTTATTGCCGGTCAACATCGGCCGGACACTAGCGCCAATTTCGCCAGCGACCAGCCGCTACGTGGCGATCAGGCGGCGGGCGTCGCGAACAGGCGCAGGCCGCTCGGCAGGCGCTTCTGCTTGCGTCCGCCGATCTGCGCGTCGATCGCCTCGATCGCGCCGATCAGGTCGCGCTGCTGATAGGGCTTGGCGAGGCAACCCGCCGCCAGCATCGTTGCTTCCACCGGGCAATTGCCGGTGACGAACAGCACCGGCACGCCGACGTCCGCGGCGGCGCGCGCCACGTCCAGCCCCGATCCGTCGGCCAGATGCACGTCGACCAGCACCAGATCGACACCGGTGTCGGAACGGAGCACGTCGACCGCATCGGCGACGCGATCGACCGTGGCGACGACCTCATAGCTCGCCTCGATCAGCACATGTTCCGTGTCGAACGCGATCAGCGGTTCGTCCTCGACGACGAGCAGACGCACGATCTGGCGCTTCTTCTTCCCGAACAGCATTCGCCCGCTCCGATCGGCGCGCAGTCATTGTTACGCCTCCGCTACATAACGCGCGCAGGCTGCTCCGGGCGCAAATATTTTCACGCCCGTGACGAATGAGCGTTATGGGCGGGGGATGGCCCAGATATCAGAACCCCGCACCGGCGACCGGATCGCAAAACTGCTCGCGCGTGCCGGCGTCGCCAGCCGCCGCGAAGTCGAACGGATGATCGCCGAAGGGCGCGTCGCGCTGAACGGCACGGTGCTCGATACGCCGGCGACGGTGCTGCGCTCGCTGCAGGGCGTCACCGTCGACGGACAGCCGGTGGCATTGCCCGAACCGACGCGGTTGTTCCTGTATCACAAGCCGACCGGGCTGCTGGTGACCGAGCGCGATCCGAAGGGGCGGACGACGATCTACGACCGCCTGCCGCGCGACCTGCCGCGGCTGGTGCCGGTCGGCCGGCTCGACCTCAACACCGAAGGGTTGCTGCTGCTCACCACCGATGGCGGGTTCAAGCGGCAGCTGGAGCTGCCCTCGACCGGGGTCGAGCGCAGCTATCGCGCCCGCGCCTATGGCAACGTCACGCAGCAGCAGCTGGAGGAACTGGCGGAGGGGGTCGAGATCGAGGGCATCCGCTACGGCTCGATCGATGCGAATATCGAGCGACGGACGGGCGCGAACGTCTGGATCGAGATCACCATCACCGAGGGCAAGAACCGCGAGGTGCGCCGCGTCCTCGAACACCTCGGACTGCAGGTCAGCCGCCTGATCCGCACCCGCTATGGCCCGTTCGTGCTCGGCGACCTGCCGGTGGGCGAGGTCGGCGAGGTCAAGCAGCATGAGGTGGTGGCGTTCCGCCGCACGCTGAAAGGCGGCGCGCCGGACGAGCCCGTCGTCGAGGCGCCGCGCGACGGCTTTCGCAGCGCGCCAACGGTGGATCGCACAGTGCGGGCGCGGACCCGCGCCGAACAGGCGCCCCGCCCGGTCACCCCCGCCCGCCCGGCGCGATCGCCGGAAGCCTTCAAGCCGCGCCGCGAACCGGAGCGGAGCGGCAGTCAGACGCCGCGGGCCGGCTTCCGCAGCGCCGCCACCACCGATCGCGCGGCGCGGACGCGCACCCGCCCCGATGCGGCGCCCGACACGCGGGAAACACGCGGACGCAGCGATATGGGACGAAAGGATGCGGGACGCAGCGATACGGGGCGGGGCGACGTCTCCGCCCGGCCCGAGCGTCAGGGCGGACGATCGAACCGTGACGGTGCCGCCCGGCGTGACGAGCGCGCCGCCCCGCCAGGCGGGCGCGCACCCCGCCGCGATGGACCGCCGGCGGATCGCCATGCGCCGCGGAGCGGTGGCGCCGGTGCCGCAGGTCCACGCACGCCCAAGCCCGGCGCGCGGCCGCCACGTCGCGACGGACCGCCGTCCGGCGGCACGCCACGGCCCTCCACGCCCGGTGGCCGCCCGCCGCGGGGGCGCCGCCCATGAGGGTAATCGCAGGCCAGTGGCGCGGCCGGCCGCTCGTCGCGCCCAAGGGCGACGCCACCCGTCCGACCGCGGACCGGACGCGCGAGGCGCTGTTTTCGATGCTGACCAGCCGGCTGGGCAGTTTCGAAGGACTCGCGGTCGCCGACCTGTTCGCCGGATCGGGCGCGCTTGGAATCGAGGCATTGTCACGCGGTGCGGGGTCGTGCCTGTTCGTCGAACAGGACGGCGCGGCGCTGGATGCGCTCAAGAGCAACCTCGCCAAATTGGGTACGCGCGGCGATGTGCGCGCAGGGTCGGTGATGGCGCTGGGGCCGGCGATCAAGCCGCTCGACCTCATCATGATGGATCCGCCCTACGGCACCGGCGCGGGGCTGGTCGCGCTCGACAAACTGGCACGGCTCGGCTGGACCTCGCCCGCAACCTGGGTGAGCATCGAGACCGCGAAGGCGGAGGAGGTCGCGCCGGCGGGCTTCACCATCGACGTCAGCCGCGTCCACGGCAAGGCCCGGCTGACGTTGCTCCGTCAGCTCTGACGCAACAGCGCCAGCCCGCCGAGGCTGAGCAGGCCGGCGCCGACGAGATATAGCCCGACCCAGCTCAATCCGTGCGGCGCGAGCGCCTCCGCCGCGAGCGGGGCGAGCGCGCCGCCGATGATCCCGCCGAGGTTGAAGGTCATCGAGACGCCGGTGTAGCGCACCCCGGCGGGAAACAGGCTCGGCAGCCAGCCGCCGAGCGGCCCGTAGGCGAAGCCCATCACGAACAGCGCGAAGGCGAGCCACAGGAAGATCACGACCAGCGACCCCGCGCCGAGCATCGGCCCCATCGCCAGCCCGGCGACGATACAGCCGAGGAAGCCGATCACCAGCATACGCCGCGCGCCGGTGCGGTCCGCCATGACGCTGGCGACGATCACTCCGGCGGCGAGGAACAGGATCGCCGCCAGTTCGACGCCGAGCATCGCCTGCCGGCCATAACCCAGCGTCTTGGTGCCGTAACCCAACGTGAAGGCGGTCGCGAGGTAGAAGAGCGCGAAACAGGCGACGACCCCGCCGGTGCCGGCGATCAGCGCGCGGCCGTGATGGCGGACCAGCGTCGCGATCGGCACCTTGGGCAGCGCCTCCGCCTCGGCCGCTTCGAGGAACACCGGCGTCTCGGTCAGCTTCAGCCGCACCCACAGGCCGAGCGCGACCAGCACCGCGCTGACCAGGAACGGCAGGCGCCAGCCCCAGTCGCGGAACTGCTGCTCGTCCAGCGCGAGGCCGAGGATCAGGAACAGGCCGTTGGCCATGATGAACCCGACCGGCGCGCCGAGCGGCGGGAACATGCCCCAGGTGTTGCGGCGGTGCGGCGGCGCATTCTCCACCGCGAGCAGCGCCGCACCGCCCCATTCGCCGCCGAGGCCGAGCCCCTGCCCCAGCCGCATCACGCAGAGCAGCAGCGGTGCGACCCAGCCGACCTGATCGTAGGTCGGCAGGAAGGCGATGGCGACGGTCGATCCGCCCATCAGCATCAGGCTGGCGACCAACGTCGACTTGCGCCCGACCCGGTCGCCGAAATGGCCGAAGACGATCGCACCGATCGGCCGCGCGACGAAGGCGAGGCCGAAGCTGGCGTAGCTCAGCATCTGTTGCGCGGTGCCGCTTTCCGCCGGGAAGAACAGCATGCCGAACACCAGCGCCGCGGCGGTGGCGTAGATGTAGAAATCGTAGAATTCGACCGCAGTGCCGACCAGACTGGCGGTCAGGATGCGGCGCGGGGAGGCTTTTGCGACGGGCTGAGTCATGATCGCCCGCTTAAGCGCGAAATAATCGCCTTGGGCAACAACAGTGAAATGTGTCCGCAACAAACCCTTCCTACATGGGGGTTGTCGCTGCTCCTCTCCCCCTGTGGGTAGCGACGTGCCGGTCGCCTCCCCTGTCGACCGGTCCTCCCTGAACTACGGGGCGGTCGCATCGCGGCTGCCCCGATTTTTCGTCGGGACGCTCTGCGGAGCGAAGAACAGGGGCGACCCGCATGGCAAGCCGCCCCTCCCCTCGTATCGGATCAGCGCGACAGGCTGGCCAGGCGCAACGCGCCGCCTTCGGTCCGCTTCGCGAGCTGGCGCCGGGCATCCTGACGCAGTTCCTCGGTGCAGCGCGCCGCATGCTGATACGCCTCGAGCGACGCACCACGCATCGTGCAGGCCCAGCGTGCGGCGCGACGCACGCGCGCGTCGAAAGCGGCACGGCCGGCCTCGGTGTCGAGGTCGAGGCCCTGATGCGAGACGCGGATGGTGAAGGTCTCGCGCTGCTCGGCCGCAACGGCGTTGGCCGACAGGCACGACAGGGCGAGCGCCGCCGCAGCGACGCGATGAAAGGTTTTCATGATGCACACTCCTGCGAATGATGGCCCGACGAGCCGGGCCCCGCCGCCGCGCCTCTGCCGGACGGGCTGTACGGGTGCCGTGTCTCACCGGCAGGAGCGCGCCTAGCCCCCTGTCGTTGCGCTGGCGCGACGATGGCAAGTCAGTGATGTGGCAGCGGGACGGGGCGGATCGGGCTTGCCCGAGCGCATGCCGTTCCCTACCTGTTCACCGGTGACCGATACCGCCACCCATCTGCAAGACCCGCCCTATCTCAAGGGGCTGAACCCGCCGCAGCGCGAGGCCGTGCTGACCACCGAAGGCCCGGTGCTGATGCTGGCCGGTGCCGGCACCGGCAAGACGGCGGCGCTGACCGCGCGGCTCGCGCATCTGTTGTGGACGCGCAAGGCGTGGCCGTCGGAGATCCTGAGCGTCACCTTCACCAACAAGGCCGCACGCGAGATGCGCGAGCGCGTCGGGCGGCTGGTCGGCGATGCGGTCGAGGGGATGCCGTGGCTCGGCACCTTCCATGCGATCGGCGCGAAGATGCTGCGCCGGCATGCCGAACTGGTCGGACTGCAGAGCAATTTTACCATCCTCGACACCGACGACCAGCTGCGCTTGCTCAAGCAGTTGATCGTGGCGGCGGATCTCGACGAGAAGCGCTTTCCGGCGCGCAGCCTCGCCGGTCTGATCGACGACTGGAAGAACAAGGGGCTGGTGCCCGCCGATATCGATGCGGGGGAAAGCGAACGCTATGCCAACGGCCGCGGCGGCGAGCTGTACGCGCAATATCAGGCGCGGCTGAAATCGCTCAACGCCTGCGATTTCGGCGACCTGCTGCTCCATATGCTGACCATCCTGAAGACTCACCCCGACGTGCTGCGGGTGTATCAGGAGCGGTTCCGATATATCATGGTCGACGAATATCAGGACACCAACGTCGTCCAGTATCTGTGGCTGCGGCTGCTCGCGCAGCAGCGCAAGAACATCGCCTGCGTCGGCGACGACGACCAGTCGATCTATTCGTGGCGCGGTGCGCAGGTCGAGAATATCCTGAAATTTGAAAAGGACTTCCCCGGCGCCACGGTCATCAAGCTCGAACAGAATTACCGCTCCACCCCGCATATCCTCGGCGCCGCCTCGGGGATGATCGCCAACAACGGCGGGCGGCTCGGCAAGACGCTGTGGACCGAGCTGGATGCGGGCGAGAAGGTGCGCGTGCTCGGCGTGTGGGACGGGCCGGAGGAAGCGCGCCGCGTCGGCGAGGAGATCGAGGCGCACCAGCGCAACGGCCGCAGCCTCGACGATGTCGCCATCCTCGTCCGCGCGCAGCACCAGACGCGCGAATTCGAGGACCGCTTCATCAACATCGGCATGCCGTACCGGATCGTCGGCGGCTATCGTTTCTACGAGCGCGCCGAAATCCGCGACGCGCTCGCCTATCTGCGCATCGTCAACCAGCCGTCGGACGACCTCGCCTTCGAACGGATCGTCAACGTGCCGAAGCGCGGCCTCGGCGACAAGGCGCTGGCCAAGATCCACCAGCTCGCCCGGATCGAGGGCGTGCCGCTGACGATCGCATCGGCGCGCATCCTCGACACCGACGAGTTGACGCCGCAGGCGCGCCGGGCGCTCGGCAATCTCGTCGGCGATATCGCGCGCTGGCGCGACATGGCGCGCGACCTGCCGCATGCCGAATTCGCCCGCCAGATGCTCGACGAGAGTGGCTATACCGCGATGTGGCAGGCCGAGAAATCGGTCGAGGCGGCGGGGCGGCTGGAGAATCTGTCCGAGCTGGTCCGCGCGATGGAGGAATATGAGTCGCTTGGCGCATTCCTCGAACACGTCAGCCTCGTCATGGACAAGGAGGGCGCGGCGCAGGACCCGCAGGTGACGATCATGACGATCCACGCCGCCAAGGGGCTGGAGTTCGACACGGTGTTCCTCGTCGGCTGGGAGGAAGGACTGTTCCCGTCACAGCGGTCGCTGGACGAGGGCGGCACCAAGAGCCTCGAGGAGGAGCGCCGGCTCGCCTATGTCGCGATCACCCGCGCGCGCCGGCGCGCGGTGATCCTGCACGCCGCGAATCGACGCATCTACGGGCAATGGACGTCGAGCATACCCAGCCGCTTCGTCGGCGAGCTGCCGCCCGAGCATATCGACAGCGACACGACCATGTCGGGCGGCGAGAGCCTGTGGCGGGCGAACTGGAGCGAGCGGGCGGACCCGTTCGCCAATGTCGCGCGCGGTTCCGGCCGCGGCCCGGGCTGGCAGCGTGCCGCCGGATCTGGATCGGGCTTCAGCACCGCGCCGACGCGGGTCGTCGAGAGCCGGTCGAGCGCGGTCAGCATCGGCAACAAGGGGCGCAGCGACCTGTCCGTGGGCCTGCGCGTCTTCCACCAGAAGTTCGGCTATGGCGCGATCGCCGAGATCGAGGGCAACAAGCTGGAGATCGATTTCGAGGCGGCCGGCCGCAAGCGGGTGATGGACAGCTTCGTCACCATCGGCTGACGCCCGCGGCCTTTCCCTCCCGCGTCAGCCCTGACGGCGTGGCCCTGCCGGTCGATGCGGTACGGACGCCGCGACGTCGCGGTGGGGGAAGGCGCTGCGATCGAGCGCCTCGCCGTATATTCTGGCAAGGCCGGCGTGCGCGGCCCGTGCCTCCGGGCATTTCGCCTCGCGCGCCTTGACCAGCGAGACCTGCTCGCGCGACAGCAAATAGTTGATGTCCATCACGGATTCCTCCGAATGTAAGCGAGGGCCCGGCCATGCAGGCCACCATCACGAGATGCTTACGGAACGATCGGGTGATGGGGCGACCATAACAGATTTCCTGCGGGCCGTCCCCCTGCCCTGGCCGGTCGTCCCGTCCTTCGGTGCGACGCCACCGCGGACCGTTCAGGAACCACCAACCTGCCTTCGGTGTATGACCATCGCAGGCCCGACTCAGCGGGCCGCTCCGAGGGTCATTTCAATGTTCAGGTCCCTGTCGCTTTCCGTCGCCGTCGCGGCGCTGCTCTGCGGCGGCGCGCCGGCGGTGGCGCAATCCGCTGCCGACGATGCGCGCTTTGCCGCCGCCCAGCAGCGCTTCGATGCCGAGCTCGCCCGCTATCGCGCGGAGTTCGACCGCTACCGGTCGGGCCGTGGCAGTGCCGGACCGGGCGGCTATCGCCAAGCGCCGGTGCCCAACGCCTATGACGACCCGCGCGATGCCGGCTATGCCGACGAGCGCGACGAGAATGGCTATGACGCGTCGCGCTACTATCGCTCCGGCGCGAATTATCGCGAACGCGTGCTGAGCAACGACGAGCGGGTCTATGCCGGCAATGACGGGCGCTATTATTGCAAACGCGGCGACGGCACCACCGGCCTGATCGTCGGCGGCGCGGCCGGCGGTATCCTGGGTAACGTCATCGACGGCGGGCGCAGCCGCATCGTCGGCACACTGCTAGGCGGCGCGGCGGGCGCCCTCGCCGGCAAGGCGGTCGACCAGAACCAGTCGCAGGTCCGCTGCCGCTGAACGCCGCGGCGCTGGTGACGGTCAGCCCTGCTCGACCGCCATCAGCGTCACGCCCTCGTACTTTTCAGCGGCCGGTTCGAACAGGGTGCTGGGCTTGAAGGCGCGCGCGGTCAACGTGGGATCACCCAGCCCGTCCAGCTTGAACGTGCCGAGTTTCTCCTCGCGCGGCGGTTTGCCGTCGCGTTCGACGGTGATCGCGTCGACGTAGATCTCGCCGTGGCGCGTGTAGAGGATGTGGGGGGCGATCGTCACCGTGCCCTTGTTGTAGGTGGCGGTGACGGCAAGCTGGCGGACGATCGCTTCGAACATCGTCGGCACCGGTCCGGTCGGCGCGACGGTCGCGGCTGGAGTGTCGGTCATGGCGTGCCCCTTAGCGAACCGTGCTGCGTTGCAGCAAGCACCGATTCGTCCGGGAAGCGTATCACATGGTCAGCGGTTCAGCTCGACCAGATGCTCGAACACATCCATTTCAAGCGGTTGCTTGAACTGACAGCCGGCGGAAAAATCGTCCGCCCATTTGACGTCGGCGACGACCGAGCCCGCGCCGGGCAGGGTCAGCCAGATCGTGCTGCCTTTGGCAAGGGCGCAATAGGTCTGGAGCCGGGCGCCGTGGATCGAGATGTCGACCACCTTGCAAAGCGTCCGGACGCCCTTGCCGATATGCGCATCCAACGAAACCGGCGCACGCGCGGAGCGGCGCCGGCCGTTGGTGTCTGCTGGTTCGAATTCCGCGGCGAACATGAGCCAAAGCCTAAATAGCGATGGTTAAGGCCTGGTATACGAACCAGCTCCGGTTCCGGAGTTCCGGACTGGATCAGCCCTTGCGCAGGGTCAGACCACCGCCGAAACGCTTGTTGAAGCGTGCGACCTGGCCACCGGCGTCCAGCAGCTGACCGCGACCACCGGTCCAGGCAGGGTGCGCCAGCGGATCGATGTCGAGCGTCATCGTGTCGCCTTCCTTGCCCCACGTGGAGCGAGTCTCGAACACGGTACCGTCGGTCATCTGGATCTTGATCATGTGGTAGTCGGGATGGGTATCTTTCTTCACGTCACACGCTCCTGAAACGGCTGGTTCCGACCAGCCTGGAAGAGAAGCGGCGCCCCTAACGGAGCGCCGCCGGATTGTCAAAGTCGGCCGCCGGTCACGCCTTGGGCGGGTCGGCGATCATCGCGGTGAAATTCGCCTCGGCCACCACCACGCCGTCGATCTTCGCGACGCCGGCGAACTTGCAGACGCTCGCGCGCTTCTGGACGAAGGTCGCCTCGAGCCGGAGCAGCACGCCGGGTTCGACCGGTTTGCGGAACTTCGCGCCGTCGATCGCCATGAAATAGACGAGCTTGCCCGACCCGGCGAGGCCGAGGCTCTCGACCGCGAGGATACCGGCCGCCTGCGCCAGCGCCTCGACGATTAGCACGCCCGGCATGATCGGCCGGCCGGGGAAATGGCCTTGGAAGAACTGCTCGTTGATCGTCACCGCCTTGATCGCCGCGATCGACCGGTCGAGGATCAACTCCTCGACGCGATCGACCAGCAGCATCGGGTAGCGATGCGGCAAGGCTGCCATGACCCGCCCGATATCGAGCGGGCCGAGAGTCCGTGGTGCGTCGTCGCTCACCCGGATAGCGCCTTAGCGGCCCTGCGGCGTCGCGCGCGGCGTCGCGGCGGGTGCCGCGGCCGGAGCAGCGGGCGTACCGGCAGTAGGTGCGGGCGCGCCGGCCTGCTGCCGGCGGGCGGCGTTCGCGTACACGAGCTGGCGATATTGCTGGAGCAGTTCGACGGTTTGCTGCTGCGGCTGCCAGTTCGCCGGCGGGGCGATCGGCACGCTCGGCGTGGTGCGATCGATCTCGGCGATGATGTCGCGGGTGATGTCGGTCGCCGGTGGCGCGAACTGGATCGCGTTCGGGGCGAGGACGATGCTGATCTTCTTGGCGGCGACGACGGCGCGCAGCGCGGGATCGTACTTGTTCACGATCTGCTCGAGCGCATAGGCCTGTGCCTTGATCGCCGGCCCCTGTGCGGCCTCGATGCCGGGCTGCGCCTTCTGCTGCGCGGCGCGGACCTGGTTGCCGATCGCGCTGTTCGGCGCTTCGGCGGCGGCGGCTTCGGCCTGGCTGACCTGACCGTCCTTGTTGGTGTCGAGCAGCGTGCGCAACTGCGTGTTCAGCGCGGTCTGCGCGGCGGCGGCCTGATCCAGCTGCGCCTTGTAGGTGGTCGAGATCTGCTGGTTGGCGGCATCGAACGCCTTTGCGCTGAAGATCGCCGCATCGGCCTGTGCCGTCGCGATCCCGGCGGTCTGTGCCGATGCCGTGCCGGCGAGCAAAGCGACGGAAGCGACGGCGATCGCCGACGCGCAAGTCTTGGTGATGGTCTTCATTAGAACTGCGTCCCTACGTTGAAGGTAATGAGCTTGGGGTCGTCGCCCTTCTGCTTGACCAGCGCCTTGGCGAGATCGATGCGGAGCGGGCCGAACGGCGAATTCCAGTTGACGCCGACACCGATGCTGACGCGCGGCGTGGCGCTGGAGCCGTAATAGGTTTCTTTGAACGGTGAGATCGGCGTGTCGTAGCCGATGACGTTGGTTGTGTCGCCGGCGCAGGCGCCGCCAGCCGTCGCCGAATAGCCGATCGCGCAGGTCGTCGGCGCACCTGCGTTGGTGGCGGCGTTGGTCGGCACGTAATAGATCTGACGGCCGGACGAATCGGTCAGCAGGCGCTGGATCGGCAGCACGGTGACGTTGCCGGCCGCATCGGTGATCGTCGGGAAGTTGGCGGTCGGACGCGGCCGCGTCAGCGCGAACAGGCTGCCCGCCTGGAGGTAGACCGACGGACGCAGGCCAAGCTCGCGCGCGCCGGCACCCAGCGGAATCTCGAGTTCGGCACGGACGAGGTAATAGGCACGGCCACCGAGCGCATCGTCGACCAGCTGGTCGCGATCGGTGACCAGCACCTGCTTGCCGGTCGTCGGGTCCGCCTGGTAATATTGCCGCTGCACGCGCGGACCGATGCCGCGGATGTCGAAGCCGCGGAACTGCGGCTCGCCGAGGTAGAAACGGTCGGTGATGCGGATCTTGTCGACGCCTTCGGGCCGCGCGCCCTCGAGCGAGTGGATATAGCCCGCCTCGCCGACCAGCGAGCCGATGAAGCCCGAGCCGACGTTGACGAACTTCGACCCCTCCAAACGGGTGCGGATGTACTTCACGTCGCCGCCGAGCCCGGCGAAGTCCTGGCTGAAGCTCAGGCGCTGGCCCGCGGTCGGACGCAGACGGCTGTTGAGGCTGTCGTAGATCAGCGAATAGCCCGCCGACGACGTCCAACGATTGCCGATCGCCTCGCAGAGATAGCGGCCGGCCTTGAGGATGTCGCACTGACCGCCGGTGTAATAGGTGCCCTCGTCGAGCCCGACCTCGTCATAGGACAGGCCGTAGCGGCCGGCGAGCGACCAATATTCGGTCAGCGGCACGCCGGTACGGACCTGGAAGCCGGTCGACACCTGCGAATAGGTGGTGCGGCGGTCGGTGCCGATATAGTTGAAGGAGTTGAAGTCGCGGCGGAACACGTCGACGCCGATCGCGACGTTCTTGTCGAACAGATAGGGCTCGGTGAAACCCAGCTCGATCGACTTCGAATAGGTCGAATAGTTGACACCCGCACGCAGGACCTGGCCCTTGCCGCGGAAATTGTTCTGCGTGATGTTCGCCTGGATGATGAAGCGTTCGAGGCTGGAATAGCCGACCGACAGCTGCAATTCGCCGGTGCTCTTTTCCTCGAGATTGGTTTCGAGGACGATGCGATCGGGAGCGGAACCGGGGTTCTGCTTGATCTCCATTTTGTCCTGGAAGAACCCGAGGCTGTTGATGCGATCCTGCGAACGCTTGACCTGGAAGCTGTTGAACGCGTCGCCCTCGGCGAGACGGATCTCGCGGCGGACGACCTTGTCCTGCGTCTGGGTGTTGCCGTTGATGTCGATCCGCTCGACATAGGTGCGCTGCGCCTGCGCGATGTGGAAATTCATCCCCATCGTCAGCGTCTCGGGATCGCGCTGGAAGTCCGGCGATACGTCGGTGAAGGCATAGCCGAACAGGCCGGCCGATTCGCTCAGCTGGTCGACCGAATCCTCGACCAGCTTGGCGTTGTACCATTCGCCCTTCTTGATCGGCAGCGACGAGGCCAGCTTCTTGTTGTCGAAGTCGCGAATCTCGCTGTCGACGGTGACGTCGCCGAACTTGTAGCGCTTACCCTCCTCGACGACATAGGTGATGATGAAGTCGCGCTTGTCCGGCGTCAGCTCGGCGACCGCGCTGGTGACGCGGAAATCAGCATAGCCCTGCGTCAGGTAGAACTGGCGCAGCTTCTGCTGGTCGTAGTTTAGGCGGTCCTGATCGTAGGAGGTGTTGGACGAGAGCAGGCGGAACCAGCGTGATTCCTTGGTGACCATCTCGCCGCGCAGCTTGCCGTCGTTGAACACCTCGTTGCCGATGATGTTGATCTGACGGACCTTGGACTTCGGCCCCTCGGTGATCTCGAACACCACGTCGACGCGGTTCTGGTCGAGGCTGACCATCTTGGGGCTGATGACCGCGGCGAAGCGGCCCTGGCGGCGGTAGAGTTCGATGATCCGCGACACGTCCTGACGGACCGCGGTGCGCGTGAAGATCTGACGCGGCGCGAGCTTGATCTCCTTGGTGATCTTGTCGCTCTTGAGCGCCTTGTTCCCTTCGAGGATGACGCGGTTGATGATCGGGTTCTCGCGGATGCGCAGCACGATGTCGCCGGTTTCGACGCCGGAGATCGAGAAATCGACGAACAGGTCCGACGCCTGCAGGTCCTTCAGCGCCTGATCGAGCGTTTCCGCGGTATAAGGGATGCCGACACGCAACTTTGTGTAGGACAGAACCGTTTCCGGTTCGATGCGCTGCGACCCTTCGACGCGGAGCGTCTTGATCGTGCGCGCCGGGGCGGGCGTCGCGGCCGGCGCCGCGGGCGTCGGAGTCGCAGCGGGCGCGGGTGCAGGCGCCGTCTGGGCCAGAGCGGGCACGCCCGACAACATGGTGCCGGCGAGCAGCGCGGCGCCCTTCGCCACGAACATGGAACTCTTCATCGCTGTCACTCAACCCACCCCAAATACGTCAGGATACCCAATATGCACCGGGAGACGCAGAAACCTGCCCTGCCCCAACCCGGTCAGCCGATCAACCCGGCCAGCCGCTGCCACAGGCCCACGGCGCTCAAATCGTTGAAGGTCACGACCAGCATCAGCGTCAGCACGAGCGCCAGTCCGCCGCGGAACGCCCATTCCTGCACCCTGGGTTCGAGGGGGCGGCGGCGGATCGCCTCGATCGCATAGAAGAACAAATGACCGCCATCCAGCATGGGTACTGGCAGCAGGTTGATGAACCCCAGATTGATCGACAGCATCGCGACCAGCCAGACGAAGGCGGACAGGCCCAGCGCCATCTGTTCGCCGCTGATCTTGGCGATGCGGATCGGACCGCCGAGTTCATCGATCGAGCGGCGGCCGCTGATGATCTGGCCGAGCGTCTCCAGCGTGCCGGCGATGATCTCGCCGGTCATGCACACGCCGGCAGCAGGGGCGGCGGCGAGGCCGACCGGCGCCAGCACGGGATCGCCGCTGCCGATGCCGATACGGCCGATGCGATAGTCGTTGCCGAAGCGATCGCGCTGGCGGATTACGCCGATCGCGAGCGGGCGATCGCTGGTGACGCCGCCGCGCTCGACGCGCACCGTCGCCTGCTGGCCCGGCCGGATCAGCGCATAGCGCGCGATATCGGAGAAGGTGTCGATCGTACGGCCGTCGATGGCGACGATGCGGTCGCCCGGTTGCAGGCCGGCCTTCTCGCCCGGTCCGCCCGCGATCACCGTGCCGACCACCGCCGGCGTGCGATCGACGCCATAGGTATGCGCGAAGCCGGCGAGGATGAGGACGGCGAGGATCAGGTTGATCGCCGGGCCGGCGCCGACGATGATCGCGCGCTGCCACAGCGGCTTGGCCTGGAAGGTCTGCGCGCGCTCGGCGGCGGGCAGCGCCAGCCATGCCGCGTCGGGCTGGCTCGCCGGGTTCATGTCGCCGGCGAAGCGGACATAGCCGCCCAGCGGTAGCCAGCCGAACTTCCAGCGGGTGCCGCGACGGTCGGTGAAGCCCGCGATCTCGCGGCCGAAGCCGATCGAGAAGGCCTCGGCCTTCACGCCGAACAGCCGGCCGGCGAGATAATGGCCCATTTCATGGATGAAGACGAGCGGGCCGATCGCGCAGAGGAACGCGAGGATCGCCATCGGAACGCCGGGGGACTGGATCAAGCTACGCAATCCTTCACGCGTGGACCTTTACACGCCCCTGAGCACGTCCCTGTACCTGCTCGTCCGCCATTCGTCGTGCCTCCCCGTCGATGAGGAGGACCGCCTCCAGCGTGTCCGGAGCCGGCGGATCGTAACGCTCAAGCGTATCGGCGACGATTGCGGCAATTTCGAGGAAGCCGATCCGCCGCGCGAGAAAGGCCGCGACCGCGACCTCGTTGGCGGCGTTGAGGATCGCCGGACGCGCGCCGCCCGCCTCCAGCGCGGCGCGGGCGAGCGCCAGCGCGGGAAAGCGGACGGGGTCGCAGGCCTCGAAATCGAGCCGGCCGATCCCGACGAGATCGAGCGGCGCCATCGGAGTCGCCATCCGGTCCGGCCAGGCGAGCGTATGCGCGATCGGCACGCGCATGTCCGACGGGCCGAGCTGCGCCAGCATCGAGCCGTCGACGTAATCGACCATCGAATGGATCACCGACTGGCGATGGAGCACGACCTCGATCCGCTCGTGCGCGACCGGGAACAGGCGCGCGGCCTCGATCAGTTCGAGCCCCTTGTTCATCATCGTCGCGCTGTCGATGCTGATCTTCGCGCCCATCGACCAATTGGGATGCGCGACTGCCTGTTCGACGGTGACGTCGGCCATGCGTTCGAGCGACCAGTCGCGGAACGGGCCGCCGCTGGCGGTGAGGATGATGCGACGGACGCCCTCGGGCCGGGCGAAGTCGAAACACTGGTAGATCGCGTTATGCTCGCTGTCGGCGGGCAGCAGCGTCGCGCCCGAGCGGGCGGCGGCGGCGAGAATGACCTCGCCCGCCGACACGAGCGGTTCCTTGTTGGCGATGACGACGGTGCCGCCATGTTCGATCGCCGCCATCACCGGCTTCAGCCCGGCGCATCCGACGATCGCGCCCATCGTCCAGTCGGCGCCGGCGGCGGCATCGCAGATCGCCTGCGCGCCGCCCGTCGCCTGGGTCGACGTGCCGGCGAGCGCCTCGCGCAGCGCGGGCAGGCAGGATTCGTCGGCGACGACGGCGATTTCCGCCCGGGTGCGGATCGCCGCCGCGGCGAGGCTGGCGACGTCGCAATTGGCGGTGAGCGCGCGGACGCGGAACCGGTCGGGCTCGCGCTCGACGAGGTCGAGGGTGGAGGTGCCGACCGATCCGGTCGCGCCCAATATGGTGACGGTCTTCATGTCAGAATGCCAGCGGCACGACGACGAGCAGCGCGGCGAGCGGCAGCACCGGCACGAGCCCGTCGAGCCGGTCGAGGACGCCGCCATGGCCGGGAATGACGCTGCCCGAATCCTTGACGCCGGCGCGACGCTTCAACCAGCTCTCGTACAGGTCGCCGCCCTGCGCGACGATCGCGAGCAGCGGCGTCGCGATGACGAAGCGCAGCGGCAGGAGGTAGAAGGCCTGCATCAGCAGCGCGACGACGGTCGCCATCGCGATGCCGCCGATCAGGCCGGCCCAGGTCTTGTTGGGGCTGATCGTCGGTGCGAGCTTGGGGCCGCCGATGCCGCGGCCGGCGAAATAGGCGCCGATATCCGTCGCCCAGACGATCGCCAGCGCCCAGAGCGCGTTGCGGATACCATCGGGCTCATGCCGGATCAGCAGCAACGCATAGATCGGCAGGCCGCAATAGAGCACGCCGAGGCCGAGCTGCGGCCGGCGGGTGACGATGGTGAGGAAGAAGAAGGCGCCGACCAGCAGGCCGAGCGCGAAGAAATTGGGCCCCGCGGCGATCGGGCACATGATCGCGAGCGGCACGAACAGCACGTACTGGCCGAGCCGCTTGGTCTTGGGTTCGGCGAGGTGGAGTTCGCTCCATTCCGCCATCATGAACACGCCCGCGGTGACCGCGAGCAGCCAGAAGGGGAAGCCGCCGAACGCGAGCGCGACCAGCGCCAGCGCGATGAGGCCGAGGCCGGTCAGCGTGCGGGTCGCAAGCTCCGACGGCCGTTTGGCCGGAGGCGTGTCGCTCACAGGCCGCCGTAGCGCCGCTGGCGCTGGCCGAACGCGGCAAGCGCGTCGGCGAGCGTATCGCCGGTGAAATCGGGCCAGAGCGTGTCGATGAACAGCAATTCGGCATAGGCCGCCTGCCAAAGCAGGAAATTGGACAGCCGCTGTTCCCCCGACGAACGGATGACGAGGTCGAGCGGCGGCAGGTCGGCGGTGTCGAGCTCCGCCTCGATGCTGCCCGCGGTGATCGCGGCGGGGTCGATCTCGCCCGCCGCCGCGCGGGCGGCGAGGCGCTGCGTCGCGGCGACCAGCTCGGCATGCGAACCGTAATTGAGCGCGATCACCAGGATCGGCCCGGTGTTGCCCGCGGTCTTCGCCACCGCATCGTCGACGAGGGCGACGAGATCGGGCGCGAAGCGGCGATAGTCGCCGATCACGCGCAGGCGGACGTTTTCCTCGACCAGTTCGGCAAGGTCGCTGCGGATGAAGAGCCGGAGCAGCCCCATCAGCGCGCCGACCTCATCCTCCGGCCGGCGCCAGTTCTCCGAGGAGAAGGCGTAGAGCGTCAGCGCCTCGACACCCAGCGCGCGCGCAGCGCGGGTGACGCGGCGCACGGCCTCGACGCCGGCCTTGTGACCGGCGACGCGCGGCAGCATCCGCGCCTTCGCCCAGCGCCCGTTGCCGTCCATGATGATGGCGACATGACGCGGCACCGGCCCCGTATCAGGGACCGCGGACAGAATCGGAGCGCTGCTCACCGCGACGCTCTCGCGGGAGTGCCGGGCCGCCCATGCCCCCGGCATGCGCTAAACAGCCCTGGCTGTTTGCCCGTCACTTGCCCAGGATTTCCTTTTCCTTCGCCGCGGCCGCCGCATCGAGATCGGCGACGGTGGCGTCGGTCAGCTTCTGCACCTCGGTTTCGTGGCGCTTGCGCTCGTCCTCGCTGATGACGCCCTTCTTCTCGTCGGTCTTCAGACTGTCCATTCCGTCGCGACGGACGTTGCGGACCGCGATGCGCGAGGCCTCGGCATATTTGCCGGCGAGCTTGGCGAGCTCCTTGCGGCGCTCCTCGGTCAGGTCGGGGATCGGCAGGCGCAGCGTCTGGCCGTCGTTGATCGGGTTGAGGCCGAGCCCCGCCGAGCGGATCGCCTTTTCGACGGGGCCGACGTTCGACTTGTCCCAGACCTGCACCGACAGCATGCGCGGTTCGGGCACCGAGACGGTCGCGACCTGCACCAGCGGCATGTGGCTGCCGTACACCTCGACCGTCACCGGATCGAGCAAGGCGGTGGAGGCGCGGCCGGTGCGCAGGCCGTTGAGGTCGTGCTTCAGCGATTCGACGGCGCCGGCCATGCGGCGTTCGAGGTCGGCCTTGTCATAGGCTGCCATGATCTACTCCTGTTCGCTCTGGACGATCGTCGAGACGCCATCACCGCCGAGGACCGCGGCAAAATTGCCGTGTTCGCGGATGTTGAAGACGACGATCGGAATATTGTTGTCGCGGCACAATGCGATCGCGCTGGCGTCCATGACCTTGAGGTCGTCGGACAGCACGGTCGAATAGCTCACGGTATCGTAACGCGTCGCGGTCGGCACCTTCTTGGGATCGGCATCGTAGACGCCGTCGACCGAGGTGCCCTTGAACAGAGCGTCGCACTTCATCTCGGCGGCGCGGAGCGCGGCACCGGAATCGGTAGTGAAGAACGGGCTGCCGACGCCGGCGGCGAAGATCACCACGCGCCCCTTTTCGAGGTGACGCTCGGCGCGGCGGCGGATGAAGGGTTCGCAGACCGACTGCATCGGGATCGCCGACTGGACGCGGGTGTCGACGCCGATCTGCTCCAGCGCATTCTGCACCGCGAGCGCGTTCATCACGGTCGCGAGCATGCCCATGTAATCGGCGGTCGCGCGCTCGATGCCCTTGGCGGCGGCGGAGAGGCCACGGAAGATGTTGCCGCCACCGACGACGACGCACAGCTCGTAACCCTGGTCGCGTACGCCCGCAATCTCCTGCGCGACGCGCGCGGTGATCTCCGGATCGATGGCGAGGCCGCCCTCTCCCATCAGCACTTCGCCAGAGAGTTTGAGCAGGATACGTTTGAAGCGGGGGCCGGCGGTCATGGGGTCCTGACGGTAAGGGAAAGCGGCGCGGACCTTAGGGTGCGCGCACCGCAGGAGCAACCTCGACTGGACGCGTCGACGCGCGGTGCACGGGAAATTGTCGGGGCATGCATCCCGCATGCACCCGGTGCCGCCCCGGAACCGGTCCGGGACGGCAGGGCCGGGGAGCGGATACGCCCCCCGCCTTACTTCTGGGCGACGCCCGACGCGGCCGCGACTTCGGCGGCGAAGTCCGACGCTTCCTTTTCGATGCCCTCGCCGAGCTGGAAGCGGACATAGTCCACCAGCTTGATCGTGGTGCCGGCGTCCTTGCCCGCCTTGGCGACGACGTCGCTGATCTTGGTCTTGCCGTCCATCACGAACAGCTGGCTGACCAGCGCGTGCTCCTTGCGGTACTTGGCGATGCCGCCCTCGACCATCTTGGCGATGATGTCGGCAGGCTTGCCCGATTCGGACGCCTTTTCGGTCGCGATCGCGCGCTCGCGCTCGATCTCGGCCTCGTCGAGGTCTTCCTCGTTCAGCGCCTTCGGGAAGGCGGCGGCGATGTGCATCGCCAGCTGCTTGCCGAGACCCTGCAGCACCTCGTCCGACGCGTCCGATTCGAGCGCGACGAGCACGCCGATCTTGCCGAGGCCGGGCGACGCCTGGTTGTGGACGTAGGACACGACCGCGCCCTTGCTCACTTCGAGACGCTTGGCACGGCGCAGCGACTGGTTCTCGCCGATCGTCGCGATGTTGTTGGTCAGCACGTCGGCGACGCTGGTGCCCGACGGCATCGTCTCGGCCTTCAGCGCCTCGACGTCGCCACCGGTGGCGAGCGCGATCTGCGTGACTTCACGGACGAACTGCTGGAACTGGTCGTTCTTCGCGACGAAATCGGTTTCCGAGTTCACCTCGACCGCCGCACCCTTCGTGCCCGCGGTGGCGACACCGACGAGGCCCTCGGCCGCGGTGCGGCTGGACTTCTTCTGCGCGGCGGCGAGACCCTTGGTGCGCAACCAGTCCAGCGCGGCGTCCATGTCGCCGGCGGCCTCGTTCAGCGCCTTCTTGCAATCCATCATGCCCGCGCCGCTCTTTTCGCGCAGGTCCTTGACCATCGCTGCAGTCACTTCAGCCATGTGCGTAATCCTTTTACTCGAATGTGATTGCGGGCGAGGAAGGGCATAGCCGCCCTACCCCGCCCGCATGACGTTTCAACGACGGGCGTTACGCGTCGATCTGACGCTCGGTCTCGGCGCCAGCGCCCTCGACGTTGGTCGCGGCCTGCGCTTCGGGCTCGGCGGCCGGGGTCGGCACGGTCAGCGCCTCCTCGACCGGCGCGACGTCCTGCGCACCCAGATCGACGCCACGGCGCGACTGCTGCTCCTGGTTGCCGCGGGTCGCCGCGATGGCGATCGCCTCGCAATACAGGCGGATGGCGCGGCTGGCGTCGTCGTTCGCGGGAACCGGGAAGGCGATGCCGTCCGGCGACACGTTCGAATCGAGGATCGCGACGACGGGGATGCCGAGCGTGTTGGCTTCCTTGATCGCCAGCTCTTCCTTGTTCGCGTCGATCACGAACATGACGTCGGGCACGCCGCCCATGTCGCGGATGCCGCCGAGGCTGAGTTCCAGCTTGTCCTTTTCACGGGTCAGCTGCAGCACTTCCTTCTTGGTCAGGCCGTGCGTGTCGCCCGACAGCTGCTCCTCGAGGCTCTTGAGGCGCTTGATCGAGTTGCTGATCGTCTTCCAGTTGGTGAGCATGCCGCCCAGCCAGCGGTGGTTGACGAAATGCTGGCCCGAACGGCGCGCCGCATCGGCGACGGCGTCCTGCGCCTGGCGCTTGGTGCCGACGAACAGCACCTTGCCGCCACCTGCGACCGACGACGAGACGAACTCGAGCGCGCGGGCGAAGAGAGGAACGGTCTGCGACAGGTCGAGGATGTGGACGCCGTTACGATCGCCGAAGATGTAAGGCTTCATCTTCGGGTTCCAGCGGTGCGTCTGGTGGCCGAAGTGCGCACCAGTCTCGATGAGCTGCTGCATGGTGACGACGGGTGCCGCCATAGGATAATTCCTTCCGGTTGAGCCTCTGGGAAGCGGATGACGTCGCACCTTGCGGAGCGTCGCACCGGGCTATGATGCTTCCCATGCGGGGTTGAGGGGCGCGCCATTAGCCGAACGGACGCGCAAAGGCAAGACTCGGGATCGCGCTTGACAATGAGAACACAGGTGGAACATACAGCGTCCAGACAGTGGACGCGAACGGTCCGGTTCTGGTTAAGACACTGTAAAGTGTCCAAAACGGAAGAATCCGGCGCGGGTGCGGAACTCACTGACAAATCATTGGTTTGGTGAGTTATCCACAGGTTGCTCGCTAACCTGGCCGGGAGTTGGTTCGATGGTTGTAGCGTTCAGTGTTCTGGTGTTCGTCGGTGCGTTCCTTGCCGCCGTAGGAGTGATCGCCGCGACGGTCGCGCCGCAATGGCGGCGGATCGTCAGCCTCGCATCCGGCAATCCCGAACCCGCCTTCGCACCTCTGTCGCAGCTCGCTTCCGCCGAGCGCCGCATCGCCGTCAGGCGCTGGGCGTCGGCTCCGATCCCCGCGGCCGTTCGCCGGTTGCGCGCAGCCGCTTGACCCGTGCGTAGCTGGCCATGCTGAACGGAATGGTGACGAGGTAACCGACGCAGATCGCGCTGAGCGTATGCCACGGTGCCGATACCAGCGCCGCGCCGAGCAGGACGACGCCGGCGATCGCCTCGAACCGGACCGTGCGGCGCAGCTTCAGCGACGTCCATGAGAAGGTGGCGACGCTCGACACCATCAGCAGCGCGATGAACGCGACCCATGGCGCGACCAGCCATGGCGAGGCGAAGAACGGATGGTCGGTCCAGAACCAGAAGTACATCGGCAGCATGGCAAGCCCGGCACCTGCAGGCGCGGGCACGCCGGTCAGGAAGCCGGCGGATTTGTGCGGCTGGTCGGTCTCGTCGATCTTGGCGTTGAAGCGTGCGAGGCGCAGCGCGCAGAAGACGGCGAGGATCAGGCTGCTGATCCAGCCGAGGCGCGGCAGCGCGGCGAGCGACCACAGATACATGATGAGCGCCGGGGCGACGCCGAAGGAGATGGCGTCGGACAGCGAATCGAGTTCCGCCCCGAAACGGCTCTCGCCATGCAGCAGGCGGGCGATGCGGCCGTCGAGGCCGTCGAGCACGCCGGCGACCATAATCATCGCCACCGCACTCTGCCATTCGCCACCGATCGCGAAGCGGACGCCGCTGAGGCCGGAGCACAAAGCCAATGCGGTGACCGCGTTGGGGGCGACCGCGCGCAACGGCAGACCACGGGGGCGGCGTGGCAGGCGGCGGCGGGGGGAGACGCTCAGGTCGCGCTGATCCATTACTGGGCGATACCGGTGACGGGCACGCCGCCGACGCGGCCGATGACCGTCTCGCCGGCGATCGAGCGCTGGCCCAATGTCACCTGTGGGATGATGTCGTCGGGCAGGAACACGTCGACCCGGCTGCCGAAGCGGATCAGGCCGATGCGCTGGCCGGTCGCGACCATGTCGCCCGGCTTGACGAAGGGCACGATGCGGCGCGCGACGAGGCCGGCGATCTGGGTGAAGCCGATGCGGCGGCCGTCGCGGCCCTCGACGACGATATGCTGGCGCTCGTTCTCGTCGGATGCCTTGTCGAGATCGGCGTTGAGGAACTTGCCGCTGATGTAGACGACCTGGCGGATCGTGCCCGCGATCGGCGTACGGTTGATATGGACGTCGAATACCGACATGAAGATCGAGACGCGGGTCAGCGGCGTATCGCCGAGGTCGCCGACCAGCTCGCGCGGCACCGGCACCTTCTGGATCATCGTGACGAGGCCGTCGGCGGGCGCGATGATGAGGCCATCGCCGACCGGCGTGGTGCGCACGGGATCGCGGAAGAAGGTGAGCACCCAGACGACGACCGCGAGCAGCGGCCAGAACAGCACCTTCGTAATGATCGTCGCGATCAGGGTGATGCCCAGCGCGATGGCCGCATATTTATGGCCTTCGGGGTGGACGGAAGGGAAACGCCACTTGACCGTCGTCGTCGGCAGCGGCGTGTGGGGGGGCTTTTCGAGCGATGGCATAACCACGGGGTGTACCCGTGTCGTTCATGCAACACAACGTTCGCAAGCCACGGACTGTCGCCAGTGGTTGATCCCCTGCCCGCTTGTCCCTAGACGCGTCGCCAAATTCCCCTCCCATAGGACGAGAAAATGGCCAAGATTCAGGTGAAGAACCCGATCGTCGAGATCGATGGCGACGAAATGACGCGGATCATCTGGGAATGGATCCGCGAGCGCCTCATCAAGCCCTATCTCGATATCGAACTCGACTATTACGATCTGGGCATCGAGCATCGCGATGCGACCGAGGACCGCGTGACGGTCGAGGCGGCCAAGGCGACGCAGAAGCATGGCGTCGCGGTGAAGTGCGCGACGATCACCCCCGACGAGCAGCGCGTCGAGGAATTCGGCCTGAAGAAGATGTGGAAGTCGCCGAACGGCACGATCCGCAACATCCTGGGCGGCGTCGTCTTCCGCGAGCCGATCGTCATCAAGAACGTCCCCCGCCTGATCCCGGGCTGGACACACCCGATCGTCGTCGGCCGCCACGCGTTCGGCGACCAGTATAAGGCGACCGATTTCCGCGTCCCGGGCCCGGGCAAGCTGCGCCTCGTGTTCGAGGGCGACGACGGCACGCTGATCGACGAGGAGGTGTTCCAGTTTCCCTCGTCGGGCGTCGCGATGGGCATGTACAACCTCGACGATTCGATCCGCGATTTCGCCCGCGCCTCGATGCACTATGGCCTGAACCTCAAGTGGCCGGTGTATCTCAGCACCAAGAACACGATCCTCAAGGCCTATGACGGCCGCTTCAAGGACCTGTTCGCCGAGGTGTTCGAGGCCGAGTTCAAGGACAAGTTCAAGGAAGCGGGCATCGTCTACGAACACCGCCTGATCGACGACATGGTCGCATCGGCGCTGAAGTGGAACGGCGAGTTCGTGTGGGCGTGCAAGAACTACGATGGCGACGTCCAGTCGGATCAGGTCGCGCAAGGGTTCGGGTCGCTCGGCCTGATGACCTCGGTGCTGCTGACGCCGGACGGCAAGACCGTCGAGGCCGAGGCGGCGCACGGCACCGTCACCCGCCACTTCCGCCAGCACGAGCAGGGCAAGGCGACCAGCACCAATCCGATCGCCTCGATCTTCGCATGGACCGGCGGCCTCAAGTATCGCGGCAAGTTCGACGAGACGCCCGAGGTGGTGAAGTTCGCCGAGACGCTGGAGCGCTGCTGCATCGAGTGCGTCGAGAACGGCCAGATGACCAAGGATCTCGCGATCCTGATCGGCCCGGACCAGCCGTGGATGACCACCGAGCAGTTCTTCGAGGCGGTCCGCGCCAACCTCGAAGGCAAGATGGCGAACTGGGCATAAGCCTTTCGTCACGTTAGAAAGGGGACCCGGGCGCCATGGCTTCCGGGTCCCCTTTTTTATGCTTGCGGCGCGGGCGGCGCATCATGCTGTCGCCGATCGTCCCGCTCCCGTAACATTTCGCACTTGCACAAGGGCATGGGTTCGGTTCAGCTTGCGCGGATGGCCGATGGCGAACCGATCCTGCGTACCGGGGCTGACGAGGCCCGCGCCATCACCCTACCCGCGCGTCCCGAAGCGCTGCGCCTCGACCCTGCAGAAACGGCGGTGGTCGTCATCGACATGCAGAATGCCTATGCGAGCCATGGCGGTTACGTCGATGTTGCCGGGTTCGACATCAGCGGATCGGCAGCAGTGATCGGACGAATCGCGACGGTGCTCGATACCGCGCGCGGGGCGGGCATGCCGGTCGTGTTCCTGCAGAACGGCTGGGACCCCGATTATGTCGAGGCGGGCGGCCCGGGATCGCCCAACTGGCACAAATCCAACGCGCTCAAGACGATGCGCGCGCAGCCCGAACTGCACGGGCAATTGCTGGCGCGCGGCGGCTGGGATTACGAACTGGTCGACGCGCTGACGCCGAAACCCGGGGACATCCGGGTGCACAAGACCCGCTATTCCGCCTTCTTCAATTCGCAGCTCGACAGCGTCCTGCGCGCCCGCGGCATCCGCAACATCGTCTTCGTCGGGATCGCCACCAACGTCTGCGTCGAATCCACACTGCGCGACGGCTTCCACCTCGAATATTTCGGCATCATGCTCGAGGATGCGACGCATCACCTCGGCCCGCCGATGATGCAGGAGGCCAGCGTCTACAATATCGAGAAGTTCTTCGGCTGGGTAAGCGACGTCGCGGCATTCTGCGGCAGCTTCGGCCAGACGCCCCGGGAGTAGCAAATGCCGTTCGACGCGATCAATCCGCCCGAGTTTCCGACGCCGATCGCGCCCTATTCGGCGGGAGCGAAGGCGGGCAACACCGTCTATGTGTCGGGCGTGCTCGCGCTCGGTGAAGGCGGCGTGGTGCTGCACCCCGGCGATGCGGCGGCGCAGACGCGGGTCGTGCTCGACACGATCGCGACGACGCTTGCCGCGGCGGGCGCGCGACTGACCGACGTCGCGATGAACCACATCTTCCTCAAGGACTTCGCCGACTATGCCGCGTTCAACGCGGTCTATGCCGAGTATTTCCCGGGTGCGAAGCCGGCGCGCTATTGCATCCGGGCGGATCTGGTGAAACCCGATTGCCTCGTCGAAATCGCCAGCGTGGCGCATATCGGCTGATGCCCGAGGCTGGGGGGCTTCATTACGAACTGCACGGGCCGGAGGATGCGCCGCCGGTGTTGCTGTCGCCGGGGCTGGGCGGATCGGGGCATTACTGGGCGCCGAACCTCGCCGCGCTCGCCAGGCGGCATCGGGTCATCGCCTACGACCATCGCGGCACCGGGCGATCGGCACGCGAGGTACCGGGCGACCTGACGCTGGAGGGACTCGCACGGGACATGGTCGTGCTGCTCGACGCGCTGGGGATCGATCAGGTGACGCTGATCGGCCATGCGATCGGCGGGATGGCCGGGCTGGCGCTCGCGCTGGCGCAGCCCGAGCGGCTGGCGCGACTGGTCGTCATCAACGGCTGGGCGAAGCTCGATGCCCATAGCGCGCGCTGTTTCGACACGCGCCTCGCCCTGCTGCGCGACAGCGGGCCGCGCGCGTTCCTGCATGCGCAGCCGCTGTTCCTCTATCCGGCGCAGTGGATTTCGGATCACCATGAGGCGCTGCAGGAGGAGGAAGAGCGGTTGCTCGCCCATTTCCCGGGGGCGGAAATGGTGCAGCGGCGCATCGCGGCGGCGCGGCGGTTCGATATCGCCGGACGGCTGGGCGAGGTCCGCGTGCCGACGCTGGTCGTCGTCAGCGAGGACGATATGCTGGTGCCGCCCGCGCAATCCGAACGGCTGGCGGCGGGGATCGCGGATGCGCAGCTCGCGCGGATGGCGACCGGCGGCCACGCCTGCAACGTCACGCGGGCGGATCATTTCAACATGTGGCTGCTCGACTGGCTCGACAGCTGACGAACGGTATCGCGGGGGAGCAGGGGCATGCAGGTCGGCGTTTTCGTACCCATCAACAACAACGGCTGGCTCATCAGCGACACCGCGCCGCAATACAAACCGAGCTTCGACCTCAACAAGGCGATCGCGCTGAAGGCGGAGGAGCACGGACTCGATTTCCTACTGTCGATGATCAAGCTGCGCGGGTTCGGCGGAAAGACCGAATTCTGGGAATATGGCCTCGAGAGCTTCACGCTGATGGCGGGCCTCGCCGCGGTGACCGAGCGGATCAAGATCTATGCGACCTGTCCGACGCTGGTCATCCCGCCAGCCTTCGCGGCGCGGATGTGCAACACGATCGATTCGATCAGCCATGGGCGGTTCGGCCTGAACCTCATCACCGGCTGGCAACCGCCCGAATATACGCAGATGGGAATGTGGCCCGGCGACGAGCATTTCCGTAATCGTTACAAGATGCTGGACGAATATGCGCACATCCTGCGCGAACTGTGGGCGGACGGCGTCTCCGACTTCAAGGGCGATTACTACCGGATGGAGGATTGCCGGGTACGGCCGCAGCCGACCGGCGATATGAAGATCATCTGTGCCGGATCGTCGGACGAGGGCCTCGCCTTCTCGGCGAAATGGGCGGATTATGCCTTCTGCCTCGGCAAGGGGGTGAACACGCCGACCGCCTTTGCGGGCAACAACGACCGGCTTGCGGCGGCGACCGCCAAGACCGGGCGGGACGTGTCGGTGTTCGTGCTGGTGATGATTATCGCCGCCGAAACCGACGAGGAAGCCATGGCGAAGTGGCGGCTCTACAATGACGGCGTCGATCTGGATGCGATCGCCTGGCTCGCCGAACAGGGAGCGAAGGATACGGTCAACGCCAGCACCAACGTCCGCCAGCTCGCCGCGCCCGAGGGGGCGGTCAACATCAACATGGGGACGCTGGTCGGCAGCTATGCGAGCGTCGCCCGGATGCTCGACGAGATGGCGGCGGTGCCGAACACGGGCGGCGTGCTGCTGACCTTCGACGATTTTCTGCAAGGGGTGGAGGATTTCGGGACGCGCATCCAGCCGCTGATGACCAGCCGGCGGTGATCGCGCCGCGCCGCCGGACGCAAAACGGGAGCCGCAAGGGCTCCCGTTTCGTCTGTCCGTAGTGATCTGAGGGGGCGTCAGCGGCGATCGCTATTGCTGGTGTCGTCCCGATCGTTGACGGCGTCCTGACCGCCCTCGCCATGGTTGCCGTAGCCAGCCCCCGATTCGCCGCCGTCGCGGCTGCGATTGGGATCCTGTCCCGCGCCCTGGTCGCGGTTCTGCTGATTCTGCTGGCGATCGATGCCCTGATCGCGATCCTGATCCTGACGATTCAGGTCGCCGTCCCGATCCATGCCGTCTTGCGTGTCCTGCTCTGCCATCATCGTCTCCTGTCGTTCTGCCGAAGCCCCGTCGTCCGCGAGGTACAGGATCAACGCGGAACCGCGGTCGAATATCCTCGCCCGGCACGGAAATTCCTGGAATCAATGACTTGCGTGATTGACCCGGATCAATCTTGCCGCGCGTAGACCGTGACGCCGAGCCGTCTTGCCACGGGGCGGTAGTGATCGGCGATGGCGCGCCGGACGAGCGGGATCGTGCGGTCGTTGCCATCGCGCACGGGATGACCGGTCACGATCACCGGCGGCCTGGCGGTGAGGATACGGGCGACCTCACGTGCCGGATCGACGCCGATCGCGCCGTTTTCGCTCGACTGGATAAGGTGCGAGGGGAAGGGATAGCGGGTCGGCAGGCAAAAATTGCCGGTCGTGTAGAGCGCTGGCGGGCCTGCGAAGACGAAGGGGCAACGGGTGCCGGCGTGCCGGGCGATGACGCCGGCCAGCGCGGCGAGGTCGCGGCGCGCGGCGGCGGTGTCGCCGCGGTGCGGATAGCCGCTCATGAGCAATAGCCCGGCTCCACCGATTCCGGCCAGCAGGCGCATCGGGCCGCGATCGCAGGCGAGACCCGCCGCGACGGCGATCGGCACGAGCAGCGGGAGGGCGTAATGGTTGAAATAGGGCGGGACCAGCACCCAGCCGAGCAGCGCCGAACCCAGCCATGCCGCGACGAACCCGCGCGCCGGCCCCTGCGCCGCCAGCAGCCCGCGGATGGCGACGGCGAGCGGGATCGCCAACACCAGCAATGCTCCGGCGAGGCGGCCTATGATCGGATCATGCGGCGTCACTTGCCGGAGGAAGATCGAATCCACGTTGGCGAACCACCATGCATCGCCATGGCCGATCGCGACATAGATGGCCCAGGCGAGGAGCGTGGGGATAAGCGCGGCAATGCCATAGAGCGCGGCGGCGGCAACGACCCGGACCGGCGCGCGCGTGTGGCGCCAATGGGCCAGCAGCAGCGCAACGCCGAGGAAGGCGCCCTCGAACATAACGGTCGGCTTGATCTGCAACGCGATCCCGACGAGCAGCATCGCCACGGCGCCGGTGCGCCGCCGCTCCGCGATCGCACGCCAGACCAGCGTGGCGGCAGCGACGATCAGCAGATTGTAGAAGACCGGCGACTGCCCGCCCCGTCCGCCGATCAGCTCCAGCCAGACGAGATAGAGCAGCCCGGCGGGCAGCGCGCCGGCGGGGGGGCCGAGGCGGCGGACCAGCCCCGCGATCAGCCCGGCGGTGGCGACCGCCGCGGCCCCGGCGACGAGGTGATAGGCGACGACCGGATCGACCGGCAGCGCCTGCGTCGCCGCATAGATCAGGAACAGGCCGACCGGCTTGCGATCCCAGATATCGACATAGGGGATCGCGCCGTCCCACATCCGCCGGCCGACGAGCAGATACATCTGTTCGTCGAGGTCGACGAGCGGGTTGCCGATATCGGGCAGGCGCAACGCCACCGCGGCGAGCAGCAGGATCAGCCAGATGTGGTACCGGGTCATAGGGGGCCGGGTCATTCGCCGCCGTACATGCCGCAATCTGGTTAGCGTGGCGATACGATCAGAACAATTCGCCCTGCGGCCCGGCGGGTGGACGGAACAGGTCGGTGCGCAGCGGCGCACTGCGCTGCTCGAGGCCGTGTTTGCGGACGGCGATGCGGAAGCGGGTGCGCATCAGATCGGCCCAGGGACCGGCACCCTGCATGCGGGTGAAGAAATTCGGATCATTGTCCCTGCCGCCGCGCAGCGAATGGATCGTCGCCATCACCTTGGCCGCACGATCGGGAAAATGCGTGTCGAGCCAGGCGCGGAACAGCGGCGCGACCTCGTGCGGCAGGCGGACGGGGATGAAGAAACAGGCACGCGCACCCGCTTCGGCAGCGCGCTCGACGAGATGTTCGAGCTCGTGATCGGTGATCGCGGGGATCACCGGCGCGATCGAGACATAGACCGGCACGCCCGCATCGGCGAGCGCGCGCACCGCCTTCAGCCGGCGTTCGGGATGCGGCGCGCGCGGTTCGAGCGTCGCGGCGATCTTCGGGTCGAGCGAGGTGATCGACAATGCGACCCCGGCGAGGCCCTGCGCCGCCATCGGCGCGAGCAGGTCGAGGTCGCGCAGCACGCGGTCGGACTTGGTGGTGATGGTAAGCGGGTGGCGCGTCTCGCCGAGCACCTCGATGATGCTGCGGGTGATCCGCCAGTCGCTTTCGATAGGCTGATAGGGATCGGTGTTGGTGCCGAGCGCGATCGGCGCGACGGCATAGCCGGACTTGCGCAATTCGGCGCGCAGCAGCGCCGCGGCATCGGGCTTGGCGAACAGGCGCGATTCGAAATCGAGCCCGGGCGACAAATCGTGATAGGCATGGGTCGGCCGGGCGAAGCAATAGATGCAGCCATGTTCGCAGCCGCGATACGGGTTTATCGAGCGGTCGAAGCCGATGTCGGGCGAAGCGTTGCGGCTGATGATCGTGCGTGGCTGTTCGACGGTGACGCTGGTGCGCAGCGGCGATGGCGCGCCATCGATCGCGTCGCGCGCGTCCAGCCAGTCGCCGTCCGCCTCGGTTTGGGGCAGGTTGAAACGACGGCTCTCCGCGTTGACGGTGGCGCCGCGGGCCGGGCGTTTGGCGTGAGGCTGGGCCATTGCCTCATGCTATGGCGCGATGTAGAACATAGCAAGAACCAAGGGGTATGGATACGATGGCGCGGTTGAACTATCTCGAATTGCCGGTGACGGACGCGGGCCGGGCGAAGGCGTTCTACGCGGCGGCGTTCGGCTGGGCGTTCAGCGACTTCGGGCCCGACTATGCGGCGACGATGACCGGAGACACCGACATCGGCCTCGATGCCGCGCCGGACCGGGTCGCCAAGCCCCTGCCGGTGATCCAGGTCGACGACCTCGAGGTGGCGCTGGCAGCGATCGAGGCGGCCGATGGCCGGGTGACGGTGCCGATCTTCGCCTTTCCGGGCGGGCGGCGGTTTCACTTCGCCGATCCGGACGGGCATGAGCTGGCGGTGATGCAGGCGGGGTGACGCGCTTCGGGGGGCCGGCTACCCCAAGGCGCCCGCGCGGTGCAGCGCCTCCGCATAGAGGGCGCGATAGCGGGCGATCATCACGCGCTCGTCATATTCGGCGAGGGCCTTCCCCCGGTTCGCCGCGCCGACCCGGGCGCGCAGGTCCGGGTCGAGCACCAGCGCCTGCAAGGCGTCGCGAAGCAGCACCTCGTCGCCGCCGGTGACGAACGGGGCGTTCTCCGCGGCGACCATCCGGGGGACGTCGCCGACCGGGGTGCTGACGACCGGCAGGCCCGCGGCCATGCCCTCGACGACGCTGATCGGGAATTGCTCGCTCTTCGACGACAGCGCGATGATGTCGAAGGCGCCGACGAAGCGATACGGCCGGTCGAGGAAGCCGGGCAGCACCAGCCGGTCGGCGATCCCCATCGCCCGGGCCGCGGCGAGGATCGCGTCGCGCTCCGACCCTTCGCCGACGATCACCAGCCGGAACCTGCCCGACAGGCCACCACAGGCGCGCACGAGCAGCGGCAGGTCCTTGACCGCGCGCAGGCCGGCGAGCGCGCCGATCACCACCTCCTTCGGATCGCGGGCGAGGCCGGGGATCGCACGCGGATCGGGCTTTTGCGCATAGAGCGCGGTGTCGATGCCGTTGGCGATGCGATGGACGCGGGCGGGCGGCTGTTTCCAGGTCTTGCGCGCGATCCCCTCCAGCACCTCGGACGGGACGACCAGCGCATGCGCCGCGCCCAGCGCGATGCGGCGATAGACGTTGCGTTCGACCTTCAGCCCCCCGGCCTCGTCAGCGTTGAAGCCGTCCTCGTGGTGGACCAGCGGGGGGGCGCCCCTGGGGAACACCCGCCGCGCCATCACGCCGTCAATCGCGCCCCAATTGTAGGTGAGCACCAGATCGAAGCGGCGCATGAACGTCGCCAGGGCCTCATAGCGGGCGACGGATGGGCGGCCGGTCAGCGACGGGGCGTCCTGTGCGATCTCGTACCGGATCCCCTTGGCGATCGATGCGCGGGCGCCGAGCTGGTCGGCGACGCCGCTGACGATCGTGTGCCGCGCCGCATCGCCGAAGGCATTCATCAGCCGGACGGCGCGCGCCTCCTTGCCGCCCAGGCTGAAGCTCGAATGGAGGTGGAGGATGTGGATCGGTTGCGGCATGCGCGCGGGTCTAGCGGCGTCGCGGCGGGCAAGGAAGAACGCATCAGCGGAACGGCAGCCGGCGCACCTCGACCAGCGAACGCCACGCCCATTCGACCGGCGCGATCCGGTAGTGACGCAGCCACAGGTTCGCCCCCCATAGCAGCAAGGCGTCGACCGCCAGCGCCAGCGCCATCAGCCACGCCCAGCCGAACGCGCCGTACAGCCCGAGCCCGAAGGGCGAGAAGATCAGCCACGAGACGATGAGCGTCTGCGCGACATAGAGCGTCAGCGCGGTGCGCCCCGCCGCGACGAACGGGGCGAGCAGCCGCGCGCCGACGACCGTCGTCACCGCCAGCGCGATGGCGGCGACATGGCCGCAGGTCATCGCCAGCCGTGCGATATCCTCCCAGATCCAGGCGACCTCGACACGGCCGTCGAACCGCGTCGCCTCCCATGCGCCATAGATGCGGAGCGGCAGGCCGATGCCGTATCCGCCCGCCAGCAGCCAGCGATAGCACCGCCGCGACCAGCCGCCCTGCAACGCGCCCCAGCGGAACAGCGCCGCGCCGACCAGCATCGTCGCCGCCGCCTCCCAGACAAAGACGATTTCGTCGGTCGCCAGCCGCTCCAGCCCGACCCGCCGCTGCCCCGCGACCCACGCCGCGCGGTCGCCATGGCCGAACGCATCCTCGCGAGCGACGGCGGCGGCATCGGCGGCAATGCGCGCGGTTTGCGGCCGGGCCGGGGCGTGGATCGCGACCATGCCGGTGACCAACGTGAAGGCGGCATAGGACAGGCCCACCGCCAGCAAGGCCCGCGCCGGCAGCGTGCGGAACGCGCAGGCGAGCAATGCTGAAAGCGCATAGGTGTGGAGGATATCCCCGGGCCACAGCAGCAGGACCATATGCGCGATGCCGAACGCCCATAGCACGATGTTGCGCCAGCCGTAGCGAAGCGGCACCGCGATCACGGCGTCGGAGGCCGCCGCGATCCGTTCGGTCAGGATCACCATCCCCGCGCCGAACAGCATCTCGAGCAGTGCCCTTGCCGTACCCTCGACCAGCAGGGTCCGCAGCCACCACGCGACCCGGTCCGCGCCGCTCCAGCCGATGTGGCGGATGTCGGACCAGTTGGCGGTCATCGACGCGCCCATCTCGCTGACGTTCATCAGCAGGATGGCGAGGATCGCGACCCCGCGCAGGATGTCGAGCAAGGCGATCCGCGGCGCGCCGTCGGGCTCGGCCGCCGCCGTGCCGCTCACGCCTGCGCGCGCTCCAGCAGGCGATCGATGGGCCCGTGCAGCGCATGCTCCGCCAGCGTCGGCGCATGGCCGACGCCCGGCAGCGTCATCAGCTCCGCCTCGTCCAGCGCCGCCACCATTCGCTCCGCGACCGGCTGCGCCAGCACATCCGATCGCCCGCCGCGCACGACCAGCACCGGCGTGCTGCGCAGGGCGGACAGGGCGGCCCACATGTCGGGCCCCGTCTCGTTCCCGGGCGTGCGGAACGGTTCGGCGATCTTGAGATCATAGTCGAGCACGATCCGGCCGCCGCTGTTGAGGCGATAGACCCGCTTGGCCATCGCCAGCCATTCCTCGATCTGCCAGTCGGGATAGACGTCGCCATGCGCGTCGGCGAGGTTGCGCGCGGCGTGCATCCAGGTCGGGCAGCTGCTGCCCTTGCCGACATAGCCCCTGATCCGGCTGATCCCGGCGGGGTCGATCTCCGGCCCGACGTCGTTGAGCAGCGCCGCCGCGATCCCCGCGCCGGCCTGCGCCAGCAGCATCGTCACGATCCCGCCCAGCGAGGTGCCGATCGCGACGAACCGGGTAATAGCGCGCTCGCCGAGCAACGCCTGCACGTCGGCGACGTAGGTCGCGGGCACATAGGTCATCGGGTCCTTGGCATATTCGCTGCGGCCGCGGCCGCGGAAATCGACCGCGATCACCTGCCGCCGCCCCGCCAGCCGGGCGGCGAGCGCGTCATAGTCGCGCGCATTGCGGGTCAGTCCCGGCAAGCACAGCACCGGCGGCAGCGATGGGTCGCCCGGGTACAGCCGATAATGCAGCTTCAGCCCGTCGGCCGACATCCAATAGCAATTCTCATAGGCGGCCATCGGTCAGATCCTCGGGGTTGCGCCCGGTGGCGGGCGACCTCCATATCCACACATGCCCATCGCCCCGCAAGCATACCGCCCCGCCACCGCCCTGCTCGATCTCGGCCCGACCCTTTGGGACCCGGTCGCGGCGGCGGATTTTCCGCAGACGATCCTGCGCTTCCGCAACGACCGGGCGGCGACCGGGGTCGGGCTCGACGCGCTGACCGATGCCGAATGGACGCAGGCGTTCGGCCGGTTCGCGCCCCTGCCCGGCACCCTGCCCCAACCGCTGGCGCTGCGCTATCACGGCCACCAGTTCCGCCAGTACAATCCCGACATCGGCGACGGCCGCGGCTTCACCTTCGCGCAGATGCGCGACGACAGCGACCGGCTGATGGACCTCGGCACCAAGGGGTCGGGACAGACGCCGTACAGCCGCTTCGGCGACGGCCGGCTGACGCTGAAGGGTGGCGTGCGCGAGATCCTCGCGACCGAGATGCTGGAGGCGCTCAACGTCCCCACCAGCCGCACCCTGTCGCTGATCGAGACGGGCGAGGCGCTGACCCGCGGCGACGAACCCTCCCCCACCCGGTCGGCGGTGATGGTCCGGCTGAGCCACGGCCATATCCGCATCGGCACATTCCAGCGGCTCGCCTATCTGCAGGACGAGGAGGGGATGCGTGCCGCGGTGCGCTACGTCCTCCACAACCTCTACGGCGAGGAATCGGACGATCCGGTGCGGCTGCTCGACCATGTCGTCACCCGCACCGCGACGCTGGCGGCACGCTATATGGCGGCGGGGTTCGTCCATGGCGTGCTCAACAGCGACAATATCAACGTGACCGGCGAAAGCTTCGACTATGGGCCGTGGCGGTTCGCGCCGACCTGGGACCCCGCCTTCACCGCCGCCTATTTCGATCACGCCGGCCTCTACGCATTCGGCCGCCAGCCCGAGGCGATCCACTGGGACGTGATGCAGCTGGCGGCATCGCTGCGGCTGATCGCGGACAGCGACCCGCTGGTGGCGCTGATCGAACAGTTCGGGCCGCGGTATCAGCCGCGGATCACCGACGCGTTGCTCTGGCGGATCGGCGTGCTGCCGCGCGCGCCGGAGGAGGATCGGGCGCTCGTCCAGACGATGGAGCGCGCGTTGCGGACCACCGAAGCGCCGATGGACCATTTCTTCTTCGACGTGTTCGGCGGCGATTTGCCGGCCGATTATGCCCCGGAATGGGACGCTTTCCGTGCCGCGCTGGCGCCCTATGCGCCCCGCAAGGACCGCAGCGACGCCTATTGGCAGGGTGCGCCGTGCAGCATGCTGATCGACGAGGTCGAGGAGATCTGGGCGCCGATCGCCGCGACGGACGACTGGTCGATGCTGCACGCCAAGGTCGATGCGATCCGCGCGATGGGCGAGGCGCTGGCGTAGTTCGCCTGCCCCGCCGCCCCGTCTTGCCGCCATGGCGCCATTCCCCTAACCCTCGCGCCCGGAGGCAGACAGGGCAAGCATGACGGACGCGATCATCTCCTACGAACCCGCGACGGGTGCGGAACTGTGGCGTGCCGAGGCGGGCGATGCCGATGCCGAGGTGGCGGCCGCACGGTCGGGCTGGGCCGCCTGGGCAGCGTTGCCGCTGACCGTGCGGATCGAGACGATGCGCCGCTTCGGCAATGTCGTCCGTCAGCGCCACGAGCCCTTCGCCGACCTGCTCGCGCGGGAAACCGGCAAGCCACTGTGGGAAGCGCGGACCGAGATCGATACGGTGATCGCCAAGGTCGACATCTCGATCACCGCCTATGCGGAACGCACCGCGCAACGCCGGCTCGACGCGCCGATGGGCAGCCGGATGGCGCTGCGCCACAAGCCGCATGGCGTGCTGGCGGTATTGGGGCCGTACAATTTTCCCGCGCACCTGCCCAACGGGCATATCGTCCCCGCATTGCTGGCCGGCAACGCCGTGGTGTTCAAGCCGTCCGAGAAGACGCCCGCGACGGGTGCGTTCCTGGTCGATTGCTACCGCGCCGCGGGCGTGCCGGAGGCGTGCATCCGCGTACTGATCGGCGGCCCGGCCGAGGGCAAGGCGCTCGCCGAGCATCCCGGGATCGACGGCCTGCTGTTCACCGGCTCGGCGCGTACCGGGCTGGCGCTCAACCGCGCCTTCGCCGGCAAGCCCGAGAAGATCCTTGCGCTCGAGATGGGCGGCAACAACCCGATCATCGTCTGGGACACGCCCGACCTGCATTCCGCGGCGGTGCTGGTGATTCAGTCCGCCTTCACCACCGCCGGCCAGCGCTGCACCGCCGCGCGCCGCCTGATCGTCGAGGACCGGCTCTACGATCCGTTGATCGAGACGATCAACACGATGGTCGGCCGACTGATCGTCGGCAGTCCGCACGACGATCCGCAGCCGTTCATGGGGCCGGTGATCGACAATCAGGTCGCCGACCAGCTGACGGAAAGCTTCCTCGCGCTGCTGATGCGTGGCGGCCGGCCGATCCGGCATCTCGAGCGGCTGCAGGACGACCGCCCGTTCCTGATGCCCGCGATCATCGACATGACCAATGCGACCGAGCGCCCGGACATCGAACTGTTCGGCCCGATCCTGCAGGTCTATCGCGAACAGGAATTCGACGCGGCGATCGCCACCGCGAACGACACCCGCTACGGTCTGTCGGCGGCGCTCATCAGCCAGACCCCCTCGCTCTACGACCGGTTCTGGGCTGGCATCCGCGCCGGCATCGTCAATTGGAACCGGCCGACCAACGGCGCATCGTCCTCCGCACCGTTCGGCGGCATCGGCTGGAGCGGCAACCACCGCCCCAGCGCCTATTATGCGGCGGATTATTGCGCCTATCCGGTGGTCAGCAACGAAGCCGAGGCGGCGCGCGCCAATATCGGCATCGGCCTGCGCGACGCCTGACGGCGCACGCGCGGCTGGCACCCGGTCAATAGGCCGCGGTGAAGCGGGAGCGGCTGTGGCGATGCTGCTCCAGTTCGTCGACCATCGCGATGGCATAATCGGCGAAGCTGATCGTGCTTTGCCCCGCCACATCGGTCACCAGCGCGTCCTTGCCGAGGCGATACTGTCCCAGCCGCGGCCCCTCGACGATCAGCGCGGGCGGCGAGAAGAACGTCCAGTCGATCTCGCGCTCGTCGCGCAAGGCGTCGAGGAACGTGATGCCGCCCTGTGCGAACCCTTTCCACTCGGCCGGAAAATCGGGGGCATCGATCACCCGCTGCCCCGGTGCGACCTCGAGACTGCCCGCACCGCCGGTCACCAGCAACCGGCCGACGCCCGCCTGCCGCAGGGCGGTCAGGATCGTGTCCGCCGTGACGTCGAAATGCAGCGCGCTGACGACCGCTTCGGTGCCGCGGACCAGATCCGCGAGCGTCGCGGCATCGGACGCATCGCCGGCGATCGACTCGACCCCGTCGGCGACCGGTATCGCTTCGGGCTTGCGGGCGACGCCGCGGACGCGATGACCGCGCGCCGCCAGTTCGCGCGTGATCTCTGACCCGGCGCGGCCACTGGCGCCCAGAACGGTGACGTGCATCTGCAATTCTCCGGTGGTTTCCAATGGTGACCAGGTCGTCTATGGCTACCCGACATGCAAGACGGCACTTTCACGGCACCTGGTCACTCATGCGTAACCGACCTGCGCGGCGACGCCTTCGCGACGGACTGTCCGACCCGGCAGCTGCTCGATCGCATCGCCGACAAATGGAGCGTGCTGATCCTCTTGCTGCTGGGGGACGGCGACACGCGCTTCAACGCGTTGCGGCGACGGATCGGCGGCATCTCGCAAAAGATGCTCAGCCAGACGCTGCGCTCGCTGGAGCGCGACGGCCTCGTCAGCCGCACGGTGGAGGCGACGATGCCGGTAACCGTCACCTATGCGATCACGCCGCTGGGTAACGAGCTGCTCGCCTCGCTGCGCGCGATGATCGACTGGGCGGAAACGCGCATGGCGCGCGTGGCGGAATGCCAGCAGGCGTTCGACATGCGCGAGGCCGCCTGACCGCCGGAAAAGCTCGTCTAACCCGCGGCAAAGCATCGCTGGCTTGTCCCGCGACCAGCCGGGGGCCATCTCCCGGATCATGGCTACGCTTCTCGATCCAAGCGCCCGCGGGCGCGTCATCCTGGTCGGGGCGGGTCCCGGCGACCCGGGCCTGCTCACCGTCCGCGCCGTCGCCGCGCTGGAAAGCGCCGACGTCGTCGTCCACGACGGGCTGATCGATCCGCGCGTGCTCGATATTGCGCCCGCGACGGCGCAGCGCATTTCGGTCGCCAAGCAGCGCGCTCGCCACACGCTGCCGCAGGAGGCGATCAACGCGCTGATCGTCGCGCATGTGAAGACAGGCGCGATCGTCGTGCGGCTGAAGGGCGGCGATCCGTTCATCTTCGGGCGCGGCGGCGAGGAGGTCGAGGCGGTCCGCGCCGCCGGCCTGCCGGTCGAGGTGATCCCCGGCGTGTCCGCGGCCCTGGGCTGTGCGGCGGAGGCGATGCTGCCGCTGACGCACCGCGACCATTCGAGCGCGGTCAGCTTCGTCGCCGGCCAGTGCAAGGGGCTGAGCGAGCAGGACTGGTCCGGGCTCGCTGGCCAGGGCCGCACGCTGGTCATCTACATGGGCGTCGCCACCGCCACCGACATCGCCGACAAATTGATGGCCGACGGGGTCGCCCCCGACATGCCGGTCGCCGTGCTCGAGCGCGGCACGTTGCAGGGCAGCCGCGCGATCCGCACGCTGCTCGCCGACCTCGGCCCGATGGTGACGCGCGAGGCGGTGCAGAGCCCGGCGATCATCGTCGTCGGCGAGGTCGTCGAACTGTCCGATGCGGAGGACAAGCTCGCCCGCTGGGCGCGGATCGCCGAGGAGACGGCGGCATGAGGCTGTTGACGGGTAACGACCTCCCCACCGGGGACGTCGTCTGGTGGACCGGTTCCAGCTGGTCGCGCCACGTCGAGGATGCGGTGGACGTCGGCAGCGAGGGCGAAGGCATCCTGCGCAGCGAGGAAGGCGCCCGCCGCGTCAACGTGCCCTATCTGATCGATGCGGTGCCGACGGCGGACGGTCCACGACCGGCGCATATCAAGGACCGGATCCGCGCGCTGGGTCCGACGGTACGGCCCGATCTGACCCTGAAACCGGCGGACCCGTCCGCGGGAAGCTGGGTGATATGATGCGCGCGGAGGCGCATATGGCGAAGCCGCCTACGACCTCTGCCGCAGCGGATGCTTTCCGAGCTTTTTTCTTCGCGTCGTCGCGGCTTCGTGGACACGCACTCAAGGCCTGCCAGAATGTATAAATACGACCAGTACGACCAGGCGATCGTCGATGCCCGCGTCGACGAATTCCGCGATCAGGTCGAACGCCGCCTCTCCGGGCAGCTGACCGAGGACCAGTTCAAGCCGCTGCGCCTGATGAACGGCCTGTATCTCCAGCTACACGCCTATATGCTGCGCGTCGCCATTCCATACGGCACGCTCGACAGCCGGCAGATGCGGATGCTGGGCAGCATCGCGCGCGACTACGATCGCGGCTACGGCCATTTCACCACGCGGCAGAACCTGCAGTTCAACTGGATCAAGCTCGCCGACACGCCCGACATCCTCGCCAAGCTGGCGACGGTCGAGATGCATGCGATCCAGACCAGCGGCAATTGCATCCGCAACATTAGCGCCGATCAATATGCCGGGGCCGCCGCGGACGAGGTCGCCGATCCGCGCCCCTGGGCCGAGCTGATCCGCCAGTGGAGCACCTTCCACCCCGAATTCAGCTATCTGCCACGCAAGTTCAAGATCGCGGTCATCGCCGCGGACGAGGACCGCGCCGCGATGCGCCTGCACGACATCGGCATCCAGCTGCTCGAGCGGGACGGCGAGCTGGGCGGGGCGATCTACGTCGGCGGCGGCATGGGCCGCACCCCGATGATAAGCCATCTGATCCGCGACTTCGTCACTGCGGACGACCTGATGAGCTATCTCGAGGCCGCGTTGCGCGTCTACAATCGCTACGGCCGCCGCGACAACATCTACAAGGCGCGGATCAAGATCCTGCTGCACGAGATCGGCCCCGACGAATATCGCCGGCAGGTCGAGGAGGAATTCCTCGCGGTGAAGCAGCTCGGGCTCGATCCGCCGCGCGCCGAGCTGGAGCGGATCACCGCGATGTTCGCGCCCCCGGCCTTCGCGCCGGACGCGGCGGCCGAGCTCGACCGCAGCGATCCCGACTTCGCGGTCTGGCTCGACCAGAATGTCGTCGCGCACAAGCAGGCCGGCTATGCGATCGTCAACATCAGCCTGAAACCCGCGGGCGGCATCCCCGGCGACGCGAGCGCCGACCAGATCGACCTGATGGCCGATCTCGGGGCACGCTATTCGTTCGACGAACTGCGCGTCACCCACGCGCAGAACATCGTGCTGCCGCACGTCGCGATCCGCGACCTCAAGGCGGTGTGGAGCGCGCTGGCGGAGGCGGGGCTGGCGGAGGCGAACCTCGACCTCATCACCGACATCATCGCCTGCCCCGGCCTCGATTATTGCAGCCTCGCCAACGCCCGCTCGATCCCGCTGGCGCAGAAGATCGCGGCGCGCTTCGCCGATCGCGACCGCCAGCGCGATCTCGGCGAGCTGAAGCTCAAGATCAGCGGCTGCATCAACGCCTGCGGCCATCATCATGCCGGGCACATCGGCATCCTCGGCGTCGACAAGAAGGGCACCGAAAACTACCAGCTGTCGCTCGGCGGTTCGGGGGCGGAGGACGTCAGCCTCGCCAAGATCACCGGCCCCGGCTTTTCCGAGGACGGCGTCGTCGACGCGATCGAGCGGGTGACCGACACCTATGTCGCGGTCCGTACCAAGGGCGAGCGCTTCCTCGACACCTATCGCCGGGTCGGCTTCGAACCGTTCAAGGAGGCGATCTATGGTTGATGCCCTGCTGCGCTTCCGCGACGACGAGCCGCATGACGAACCGGCGGTGACGCTCGACGCCTTCCTGGGCCAGAGCAATGCCACCGCCGTCCGTCTGGAGGCGGGAGAGGATGCGCGTGCGCTGCTGCCGCAGCTCGGCCAGCTGGCGCTGGTCGAGGTCAGTTTCCCGACGTTCCGCGACGGTCGCGGCTACAGCGCCGCGCGCGTGCTGCGCGAGGCGGGCTATAGCGGCGAATTGCGCGCGGCGGGCGATGTGCTGGTCGACCAGTTACCGCTGATGCGCCGCTGCGGCTTCGACAGTTTCGCACCCGAAGCCCCGATCGACGGCGCGGCGCTGCAACGCAGCCTCGATCGCTACGATTATCGTTATCAGGCCGCTGCGGACGCGACCGTACCCGTCTGGAAATTACGCCATGGCTAGCCGCGCGCTCGACACGATCGACATCACCCCTCCGTTCACCACCGCCGATGCGGCGGCGATGCAGATCCGCTTCGCCGGCGTCGCCGCGGCGGACATGCTGCGCGAATTGCTCACCGGCGAACTCGCCGGACGCATTGCCTCGGTGTCGTCCTATGGCGCCGAATCGGCTGTGCTGCTGCACATGGTGGCGCAGATCGACAAGGATATTCCGGTCATCTTCACCAATACCCAGAAGATGTTCGGCGAAACACTTGCCTATCGGGACGAGCTGTCCGAGCGGCTGGGGCTGACCGACCTGCGCGTCTTTCGCCCCGACCCGCGCCTGCTGGCGATGAAGGATGCGACCGGCATGCGCTGGTCCTACGATCCCGACGGCTGCTGCGAGATGCGCAAGGTCGAACCGCTCCGCCGCGCGCTGGCGCCGTTCGACGCGTGGATTTCGGGGCGCAAGGGCTTCCAGGCCGGCACCCGCACCGCGCTGCCGCGGTTCGAGGAGGACGAAGGCCGGCTGAAGATCAATCCGCTCGCGGACTGGTCGAAGACGCAGCTCGACGGCTATTTCGAGGAACACGACCTGCCGCGTCATCCGCTGGAGGCGCAGGGCTATCTCTCGATCGGCTGCGCGCCCTGCACCAGCAAGGTCAAACCGGGGGAAGACCCCCGCGCCGGTCGCTGGCGCGGCTGGGACAAGGTGGAATGCGGCATCCACGTCTCGGCCCTGCCCGGGGACGATCCGGTCTTCTGACGCCAACCGGCTGTCCTAGCGCTCGGTCAGGCGCGGCATCAGTTCGACGAAGTTGCAGGGACGGTGCCGGCTGTCGAGCTGGTCCTTGAGGATACCGTCCCAGCCGTCCTTCACCGCCCCGGTCGAGCCGGGCAGCGCGAAGATATAGGTGCCGCGCGCGACGCAGGCGCAGGCGCGGGACTGGACGGTCGAGGTGCCGATCTTGGCATAGCTGAGATAGCGGAACAGCTCGCCGAAGCCGGGGATCATCTTGGTCGCGACGCGCTCGACCGCTTCGGGGGTGACGTCGCGGCCGGTGACGCCGGTGCCGCCGGTGGTGATGATGCAATCCACCGTCTCGTCGTCGATCCAGCGGTGGAGCTGCGCGACGATCGCGTCGGTGTCGTCGCGCAGGATGACGCGATCAGCGAGCATGTGTCCCGCTTCGGTCAGGCGTGCGATCAGCGTGTCGCCGGAACGGTCCTCCGCAAACCCGCGGGTGTCACTCACCGTTAAAACGGCGATGTTGACGGGGCGGAACGACAGATTGGTGTCGATCGGCATAGGGTCAGCCCACCGAGCGCAGTTGCGAGGCGACGCGGTCGAGCGCGACGTCGCTGATGCCGGGGATCGCCTGGATCGTCTCGACCAGCTCCATGTCGAGCAGGAAGTCGCGGCCGAGCAATACCGTCGCCTCGCCGTCGTTGCCGACGGGAATGCGCGCGCGCACCTCGCCACGGGCGCCGCGGTGATGGGCGAGCAGCGCGGACAGCGCCTCGAAGCCGGCGGCATGCGCGACCTTCGCCTCGATCGTGAAGCGGGCGATCGAGGCCAATGATTCGAACGGCTGGATGCGCTTGATCGAGACGCGCGGGGTTTCCTCGCCCGGCCGGCGATCGAGTTCGACGGTGATGAGACCGCAGCCGCCGCAGCGCGCGGCATCCTCCAGCTCGGCCGCGACCGAATCGTCGAAGCAGGTGGCGATGAACTGGCCGCTGGCGTCGGAGACGGTCGCCATCATGTAGCGCTTGCCGCGCGCGGAGGTGCGCCAGCGCGCATCCTCGACCAGCACCGCCATCGTCGCACCGGCGCGCGTGCCGTCCTCAGGGATGCGCAGTTCGGTCAGCGCGGTGAACTGCCGCGCGCCGTGCATCTTGGCGAGATGGGCATGCCGATCGACCGGGTGCGCGGAGAAGTAGAAGCCGAACGCCTCCTTCTCCTGCTCCATCGCGTCGGCCATCGACCAGCGCGCCGACGCCGGCAGCTTGATCGCGTCGCCGGCGACGTCCTCGGCACCGAACAGGCCGTGCTGGCCGCTGGTCTTGCCCTCATGCGTACGGGCGGCGACCGCGAGGATCGTCTCGGCGACGGCGTGGATGCCGGCGCGGTTGGCGTCGAAACAGTCGAAGGTGCCGCTGGCGGCAAGCGTTTCGAGCTGGCGCTTGTTGATGAGCCGCGGATCGACGCGGGTGGCGAGGTCGTCGATATTTTTGAACGGACCGTTGGCGCTGCGTTCGACGACGAGGCGTTCCATCGCCCCCTCGCCGACCGATTTCAGCGCCGCGAGCGCGTAGCGGACCGCGAGCCCGTCCGGCGTTTCCTCGACGTCGAACTCGGCGTCGCTCTTGTTGATGTCGGGGCCGCAGATGGTGACGCCCAGCCGCCGCATGTCGTCGACGAAGATGCAGAGCTTGTCGGTCTGCGCCATATCGTAGCACATCGACGCGGCGTAGAATTCCTCCGGATGATGCGCCTTCAGCCAGGCAGTCTGGTACGCCAGCAGCGCATAGGCGGCGGCGTGGCTCTTGTTGAAGCCGTAGCCGGCGAACTTGTCGATCAAGTCGAACAGCTCGTTGGCCTTCGCCTTGGGGATCTGGTTCACCTTCGCGCAGCCCTCGACGAAGATCGCGCGTTGCGCGTCCATCTCCGCCTTGATCTTCTTGCCCATCGCGCGGCGCAGCAGGTCGGCGCCGCCGAGCGAGAAGCCCGCCAGGATCTGCGCGGCCTGCATCACCTGTTCCTGGTAAACGAAGATGCCGTAGGTTTCGGCGAGGATCGGTTCGAGCGCCGCATGCGGGTAGACGATCGGCTCCGTCCCCTGCTTGCGGCGGCCGAAGCTCGGAATATTGTCCATCGGGCCGGGGCGATAGAGCGAGACGAGCGCGATGATGTCGCCGAAATTGGTCGGACGGACGGCGCTGAGCGTGCGCCTCATCCCCTCCGATTCCAGCTGGAAGACGCCGACGGTGTCGCCCTTCTGGAGCAGTTTGTAGACCGCCTCATCGTCCCACAGCAGCGCATCGAGGTCGACGGAAATCCCCCGCTTCGCAAGCAGTTGCACGGCCTTCTTGAGAACGGACAGCGTCTTCAGGCCGAGGAAGTCGAACTTTACCAGCCCGGCGCCCTCGACATATTTCATGTCGAACTGGGTGACGGGCATGTCCGAGCGCGGGTCGCGATAGAGCGGCACCAGCTGCGCGAGCGGGCGGTCGCCGATCACCACGCCCGCAGCGTGGGTGGACGAATGGCGCGGCAGCCCTTCGAGCTTGGTCGCGAGGTCGAGCAGGCGGCGGACCTGATTGTCGTTGGAATATTCCTTGGCGAGCTCCGGCACGCCGTTCAGCGCGCGCTTGAGGTCCCAGGGATCGGTCGGGTGATTGGGCACCAGCTTCGCAAGGCGATCGACCTGGCCGTAGCTCATCTGCAGCACGCGGCCGGTGTCCTTGAGCACCGCGCGCGCCTTGAGCTTACCGAAGGTGATGATCTGCGCGACCTGATCGCGGCCGTATTTCTCCTGCACGTAGCGAATGACCTCGCCACGCCGGGTTTCGCAGAAATCGATGTCGAAGTCGGGCATCGACACGCGTTCCGGGTTGAGGAAGCGTTCGAACAGCAGGCCGAGCTTGATCGGATCGAGATCGGTGATCGTGAGCGCCCAGGCGACGACCGAGCCGGCGCCCGAACCGCGGCCCGGGCCCACCGGAATGTCGTGATCCTTCGCCCATTTGATGAAGTCGCCGACGATCAGGAAATAGCCGGGGAAGCCCATCTGGACGATGACGTCGACCTCGAACGCAAGGCGCTTGCGATAGACCTCGCGCCAGTCCGGATCGTCCGCCGGCTGCGTGCCGAGCTGTTCGATCCGGTCGAGCCGTGCCTCCAGCCCGGCCGCCGCCTCGGCGCGCAGCATCGCCGCCTCGCCCTCGCGGTCGCCGGCGAGGCTGGGCAGGATCGGTTTGCGATAGGGCGCCATCACCGCACAGCGCTGCGCGACGACGAGCGTATTCTCGATCGCTTCGGGCAGGTCGGCGAACAGCGCGCGCATCGTCTCGGCGGGCTTGAGCCACGCATCGGGGCAGGAGCGGATACGATCGACGCTTTCGACATAGGTCGAATGCGCGATGCACAGCATGGCGTCATGCGCGTCGAGGAAGGCGCTGTCGGAGAAGCAGCAGGGATTGGTCGCGACCAGCGGCAGATCGCGGGCATAGGCGAAGTCGATCAGCGCCTGTTCGGCGGCCTCCTCGATCGCGTCGCTGCGCCGGGCGAGCTCGATGTAGAGACGGTCGGGGAAGAGCGCCTGCAACCGATCCAGATAGTGCGCGGCACGATCAGGCTGGTCCTCGTGAATCAGCCGCGCGAGTGCGCCCTCCCCCCCTGCGGTGAGGGCGATCAGGCCGTCGGTGCGACCCTCGAGCGCAGCGAAATCGACATGCGCGGCCAGCTCGATCGGGCGATCGAGATGCGCGCGGCTGACCAGCGCGCACAGATTGTCGTAGCCGGTCGCATCCTGCGCATAGAGCGCGATCCAGTCGAGCGGGGCGGCGACGCCGTCGGGCATCCCCGGCCGCGCGACGCAGAGCATCGTGCCGATCACCGGCTGCACGCCGTCCTTCTTCGCCGCGTCCGAGAAGGCCATCGCCGCATAGAGGCCGTTGCGATCGGTCAGCCCGGCGGCGGGAAAGCGCATCGCCCTGGCCTGTTTGGCGATCGCCTTGGGCTCGATCGCCCCGTCGAGCATCGTGTAGGACGAGAAAATGCGGAGCGGCACGAAACCGGAATGAGCCATCCGTGCGTGTTACCGCACATGCAATGATTCGAACAGGGCGGGGGCAGGAACCGGTCGTGGATAACTCCGTTACGGTCGCTCAACGGAGGAGCATGTTCATGGACGACCGCGCATCGATCGATCCCCGCGCCGCGCCGGCGGCGGGCGCCGGATGGGGCTGGATATTGGGCTATGGCGTGTTGTCCGTCGTGCTGGGCGTGCTCGCCTTCCTCAATCCCTTCGCGGCGACCTATGCGGCGACGCTGGTGATCGGCGCCTTCTTCATCGCCGCGGGGCTGGTGTCGATCGCCGCCGGTTTCGCGGGCAAGGGCCATGAGGGACGCAGCTATGCGATCGGCTTCGGCCTGCTGTCGCTGGTGGTCGGACTGCTGATGGCGTTCAACCCGGTATCGGGCGCGCTGTCGCTAACGCTGATGGTCGCGGTGTGGCTGGGTGTGCGCGGCGCGCTGGAGATCGGACTGGGCATGCGCTTCAAGCGCGGACGCGGCCTGATGATCGCGCTGGGCGTGGTGAACCTGCTGCTGGCGATCTACGTGTTCGCGACGCTGCCGGGGTCGGCACTGACACTGCCCGGGTTCATTCTGGGGATCAGCTTCGTCTTCGGCGGGGTGACGTCGGTGGCGGCGGCGCTGAACCACCGGAAGGGCGCAGCGGCCTTTGCCGCGCCGGCCCTGTAGGCAGCTCGCCTATAGCAGCGCCTCGATGTCCGCTGACAATTGCTCGGGTCTGGTCGTCGGGGCGTAGCGGTGGACCACCTTGCCGGCGCGGTTGACGAGGAACTTGGTAAAGTTCCACTTGATCGCCTTCGACCCCAGCACGCCCGGCGCGTCGCTCTTCAGGCGTTCGAAGAGCGGATCGGCCCCTGCCCCGTTGACGTCGACCTTGGCGAAGACGGGGAAGGTCACGTCATAGGTCAGCGAACAGAAATTCGCGATCTCCGCCGCGTCGCCGGGTTCCTGCGCGCCGAACTGGTTGCAGGGGAAGGCCAGCACCGCGAAGCCACGATCGGCATAGCGGCGGTGCAGCCCCTCCAGCCCCTCATATTGCGGGGTAAAGCCGCATTTCGAGGCGGTGTTGACGATCAGCACCACCTGCCCCGCGTAGCGATCGAGCGGCACGGCGGTGCCGTCGGCGCCCCTGACGGTGAAATCGGCGATCATGTGTGCCTCGCGAGCAGGAAGTGCAGATTCTGGCGGACGCCCGGCCATTCGCGGTCGAGGATCGAATAGACGACGCTGTCGCGCAACCGGCCGTCGACGATCTGATGGCCGCGCAGCACGCCGTCCCGCTTCGCGCCGAGGCGTTCGATCGCGGCCTGGCTGCGCCGGTTGAGCGCATCGGTGCGGATCTGGACGCACTGGCAGCCGAGCACGTTGAACGCATGGGTGAGCAGCAGCAGCTTGGCTTCGGTATTGACCCCGGTGCGCTGGACCGCCTTCGCATAGAAGGTGCCGCCCAGTTCGAGCCGGCGATGGCCCTCGCTCATCCGCATGTAGCGGGTGGTGCCGACGACCTGCCCGGCGGGATCGCAGACCGCGAACAGGCGGGCACGGCCATAGTCCTGTTGCTGGAAGGCGGCGTCGAACCAGTGGTCCGCGTCCTTCAGCTGAGAGACGTTGGCATAGAAGGTGTCCCACAGGTCGCCCGCCGACGCGACCGCGACGAGCGCATCCCGGTCGGTGCGCGCCAGCGGGCGGAGCGTGACGTGGCGACCGGTGAGGGTCGGCGTCTCGCCCCAGGCGCTCACGACAGCACGCCTTCGTGGAGGCGCATGACGCGGTCCATCTTCTGCGCCAGCCGTTCGTTATGGGTGGCGATCAGCGCCGCCGAGCCCTCGCCGCGGACGAGGCGGAGGAATTCGGCGAGCACGATGTCGGCGGTATGTTCGTCGAGATTGCCGGTCGGTTCGTCCGCCAGCACCAGCGCGGGCCGGTTGGCGAGCGCGCGGGCGACGGCGACGCGCTGCTGCTCGCCGCCCGACAGCTGGCTCGGCCGGTGGGTCAGGCGATGGCCGAGGCCGAGCGCGGTCAGCAGCGCCACCGCGCGATCGTCGGCGGGCTTGCGCTCGGCGCCATGGACGAGCTGCGGCAGCACGACATTCTCGGTCGCGTTGAAGTCCGGCAGCAGATGGTGGAACTGGTAGACGAAGCCGAGATGGTCGCGGCGCATGATCGTGCGTCCATGCGCGTCGAGCTTCGCCGCTTCGGTGCCGGCGATGCGGATCGAGCCCTGAAAGCCGCCCTCGAGCAGGCCGACCGCCTGGAGCAGCGTCGACTTGCCCGACCCGGACGGGCCGACCAGTGCGACGATCTCGCCCGGTGCGACCGCGAGGTCGACGCCGCGCAGGACGTGGATCGTCTCCCCGCCCTGGGTGAAGCTGCGGGTGAGGCTGGTGGTCTGGAGGACCGCGACCGGGGCGGCGGCGATGTCATTCATAACGCAGCACCTGCACCGGATCGGTGCTCGCCGCCTTCCACGCCGGGTAGAGCGTGGCGAGGAAGCTGAACACCAGCGCCATCAGCGCGATGATGACGATCTCGACCGGGTCGGTCTTCGACGGCAATTCGGTGAGATAGCGGATCGACGGGTCCCACAGATTCTGCCCGGTGATGAGCTGGACGAGGTTCACGACCGCCTGCCGGTAGAAGAGGAAGATGAAGCCGAGCACGAGGCCGGCGAGCGTGCCAAGTGCGCCGATCGTCGTGCCGACGACCATGAAGATGCGCATCAGCCCGCCGCGCGTAGCGCCCATCGTCCGCAGGATCGCGATGTCGCGCGTCTTGGCGCGGACCAGCATGATGAGCGAGGAGAGGATGTTGAACACCGCGACGAGGATGATGATCGACAGCACGGTGAACATCGCGACGCGCTCTACCTCCAGCGCCTGGAACAGCTGCGCGTTCATGCTGCGCCAGTCGGCGATCACGGCATTGCCGCCGAGCGTGTCGGCGAGCGGCGCGAGTATCGGCCCGACCCGGTCGGCATCGGTCGTCTGCAATTCGATCATGCCGACGCTGTCGCCGAGCAGCAGCAGCGTCTGCGCGTCCTGCAACGGCATCAGCACATAGGCCTTGTCGTAATCGTAGAGCCCGATCTCGAAGATCGCGCCGACCTTGTAGCTGACGATGCGCGGCACGGTGCCGAACGGCGTCGTCTGCCCCTGCGGACTGAACAGCGAGACGTCGCTGCCGACCTGCGCGCCGAGCGCCTCCGCCAGCCGCGAGCCGAGCGCGATCTGGCCGTTGCCGGCGCGGATGCCGGAGAGCGATCCCATGATGAGCTTGCCGCCGATCATCCGGCGGACGTCGGCATCGGCGAGGCCGCGGACCAGCACCGCCTCGGCCCGGCCGTTGTAGGTGGCGGCGAGCGGCTGTTCCACCATCGGCACCGCCGAGGTGACGCCGGGCGTGCGCCGCGCCTCCGCGACGATCTCGCGCCAGTCGGGCAGGCGGCCGCCCGCGCTCTGGATGACGGCATGGCCGTTCAGCCCGACGATCTTGTCGAACAGTTCGGCGCGGAAGCCGTTCATCACGCTCATCACGATGACGAGCGCGGCGACGCCGAGCATCACCGCGACGAGGCTGATGGACGCGACCAGGAAGATGAACGCCTCTCCCTTGCCCGGGAGCAGGTAGCGCCGGGCGATCATCCGTTCGTAGCGTGAGAGGATCATGGGCCGAGGCTCTAGGAGAGGCCGGGGCGACACGCAACAAATGTTGCGGATTCGACACAGGGTTCCGCCAATCGAAAACCGCACCCCATATTGACGGTGACAAAGCCGGTGCGGCTGCCTAGCAAACACTCATCTGAGACACAGGCAACGGCCGTGGTTCGGGGAAGAGCGGAACGACAATGCAGCGAAATACGCGCGTGTCGGGATGCGACCTAAGGGGGCTGACGGGTTTCTCGTCACGCAGGCGCCCGGATCGGAAACGGTCCGGGCGTTTGCCGTTCTGGCGGCCCGCAGACTGCCCGCAAAAAGCGCCGGGCAGAGGGAGGGAGCTTCCATTTCGCGCCCGCTGTCCGGCAATTCCGTCTATCGCAGATCAATCCTGAACGGCACGATAACGTGGCGATCGTGTTGCCCCCTCCCGGTCATCCTGCCCAACCGGCAGGGATGACGGGGCGGCGGCGCGGCGTCAGAAGCTCTTCGACAGCGTGATGCCATAGGTGCGCGGATCGCCGACGTTGCCGGCGATCAGGCCGGTGTTGCCGGGGGTCGTCGCCAGCACTTCGTAATATTCGGTGTCGAAGACGTTGCGGACCCAGCCGAAGGCGTTGAACCCTGCGTCGGTGCGGAACCCGAACCGCGCGTTGGTCAGCGTATAGCCGCCGATATCGGTATAGATGGAGCGCGAGGCATTGGACGAGAACTTAGTCCGCGAGCTGGCATCGATGCCGAGATAGACCTCGCCATCCTGCCCGAACACCTTCGTCGGCAGATTGTATTCGCCGCCATAGGAGAAGGCGAATTTCGAGATGCCCGGCATCCACTGGCCCGAGATGTCGCAGACGATCGGGCTGTTGGTGCCCGGCTGGCCCGGCGCGCCGATCGTCGGATTGGCCGCGATCGGCGTGCCGCCGCCCGACAGTTCCGGCGGGCACGGCGCGTTCTTGAAGTCGAGGTAGCGCGCGTCGCTGAACGCACCGTTGGTGTAGAGCGTGAACCGCTCGCTCGGCCGGATCGAGAAGTCGGCCTCGATCCCCCGCACCCGCACCTTGCCCGCATTGGCGAGATAGCCGCGCAGCGTCGAGGTCGAGCTGTTGTTCACCACCGCCTGATAGTCGCGGATCTCGGTCCAATAGGCGGTGACGTTGAGCGTCGCCTTGCGATCCCAGAATTGCGACTTGGCGCCGAGTTCGAAATGGTCGACCTTTTCGGGCGCGATCTGCGCCAGCTGCGTCTGCACGACGCCGTTGACGACCGGCACGCCGTTGAGGTTCAGACCGCCCGATTTGAACGTGTGCGCGTAGGTGGCGTAGACCAGCACGTCGCGGGCCGGCTTGTACGAACCGGTGATGTCGTAGGTAACGTTCCACGCGCGATACGCCTCGTCGTTGAACGCCTGCGGCTGGATCGCGTCGCGCTGCGCCGCCTGCCGCGCGGTGCCGCCGCTATAGGGGACGAGATTGCCCTGCGCGTCGCGGACGATGCTGACGTAGCTGCCGACCTTGTCGTCATAGTTGAGCCGCACGCCCGGCGACAGGGTGAAGCGGTCGTCGATCTTCCAGTTGAGCTTGCCGAACACCGCGCCCGAAAAGTTCTTGAGGCGGATGTCGTTCGCCGCGGTCAGCCCGTCGAGGACCGAGGGATCGTTCGCCAGCAGGGGCGATCCCGGAACGCTCGTGTCGCGGGTCGACGGGTTGATGAGCCAGCGGCTCGCCGCCCTGCCCTGCCGCTGCGTGCCGGTGGTATGGATGTCCTGATAGAAGCCGAACAGGCCGATGACATAGTCGAGCTTGGTCCCGCCGCCGGCATAGCGGAATTCCTGCGTATACTGGCTCTGGTGCGTCGGATTCTGCGACAGCGTCGTGATCGGCAGGCCGGTGAAGTCGCGATCGTTGGCGGGCAGCCAGTCCCAGAAGCGGAAGGCGCTGACCGAGGTCAGCGTGCCCGAGCCGAGCTTGTATTCGCCGCGCAGCGACAGCCCGCCGAGGATGTTGCGCGCGTTGAGCGAGGCGTCGAGGTCGGTCAGCCGGTCGAAGGCGTCGCGGCTGGGCGGTTCGTAATTGAGCGCGCGCGCGAGCGCGTCGAACTGGCGGTTGAGCGGCCGCTGCGTCGCGCCGACGCGGACGAAGATCTGCGCGCAGCACACGGGGTTCTGGCGGCTGTAGTCGCCCGACAGCGTGAAGCTGAGATCGGGCGAGGCATTCCACAGGATCGCGGTGCGCAGACCGATATTGTCCTGACTGTTGACATACTGGCTGGTCGCGACATTGCGGACGGTGCCGCGGCGGCCGGTGGTGGTGAGCCCCAGCCGGATCGCAATATCGTCGGTCAGCGGACCGGACACCGACGCCTTCGCCTGCTTGAATTCGAGATTGCCGAGGCTGACCTCGGCGCGGCCGTCGAAGGTGAAGCTGGGCGGCTTGCTGGTGATGTTGATCGCTCCGGCGACCGTGTTTTTGCCGTACAGCGTCCCCTGCGGCCCGCGCAGCGTCTCGATCTGCTGGACGTCGAGGAAATCGAGCGTCGCGACCGCGACCCGGCTGAGATAGACCTGGTCGATATAGACGCCTACACCCTGGTCGATCCCGTCGTTGGTCAGGCCCAGCGGCGCGCCCAAGCCGCGGATGTTGACCGAGGAATTGCGCGGATTGGTCGAATAGAATTGCAGCGTCGGCTGCAATTGCTGGAGCCGCGCGACGTTGAAGCTGCCGGTGCTGTCGAGCTCCTTCACCCCCACGACCGAGATCGGGATGGGTACGTTCTGCACCGACTCTGCGCGGCGGCGAGCGGTGACGACGATGTCGCCGGCAACCGAACTGCGCTGGATCGCCGCTTCAGGCGGCAGGGGTGCCGGTTCGTCGGCCTGCACCTCGATCGCCTGTGCGGGAACGGCCTGGGCCGGTGACGACGGCAAGGGCGGCGGCGTGGACTGGGCGGCCGATGCCTGACCGGCGAGTAGAAAGGCTAGAGTCCACGACATGCAATGCTCCCTGAGGTTCTTTTGCCGCTAAACTCTACTGTTCCGGGGGATGTTCAATGCGGCCCAAGCTTGGGCGTGGCAAAGCGGGGCTTCGGCACCGTAAAATTCCGCGCCCATGCCTCTTGAAGCCGGATCGGCACCAACCAGATAGGTAAAGCGCGGCGCCGATGACGGGCCGTGCACCGGCATCGCACAGACGTGGATGCCGTCGTTCAACTCGCTTCCTTTGGAGGATTTGACATGCGACTCGACCTGACCCCCTATCGCCGCTCGACCATCGGTTTCGACCGTCTGTTCGACATGCTGGAAAGCAACGCACGCGCCGCGACGGCGGAGAATTACCCGCCCTTCAACCTCGAACGCCTCGCCGAGGATCGCTATCGCATCACGCTGGCGGTGGCCGGCTTCGCGCGCGACGAGATCGAGATCACCGCGCAGCAGAATTTGCTGCTCGTCGCCGGGCGGAAGGACGACAAGGCGACCGGCGCGCAGTTCCTGCACGTCGGCATCGCCAACCGCAGCTTCGAACGCCGGTTCGAGCTCGCCGATTTCGTGTTCGTGCAGGACGCACGGATGAACGACGGCCTGCTGGTGATCGACTTGGTCCGCGAGGTGCCCGAGGCGATGAAGCCCAAGAGCATCGCGATTAAGACCGGCGCGCCGCTGGCCGCGGTCGAGGACAAGGCGGACGTGGCCGAAGCCGCGTAACCCCTTTTCCGAAGCCCTCTCCCCCACCGGGAGAGGGCTTTTATCGTCAGACCAGCCGGCTCTTCGTCAGCGCGGCCTGAATGAAGCTGGCGAACAGCGGGTGCGGGTCGAAAGGCTTGCTCTTGAGTTCCGGATGGAACTGCACCCCCACGAACCAGGGGTGATCGGGCCGTTCGACGATTTCGGGCAGGGTGCCGTCGGGCGACATGCCGCTGAACACCAGACCGCCCTGTTCCAGCGCGTCCTTATAGCCGGTGTTGACCTCGTAGCGGTGGCGGTGACGCTCGTGGATCGTCGTGCCGCCGTAGATCGAGGCGACGACGCTGTTGCCATCGAGCGCGGCTTCATAGGCACCGAGGCGCATCGTACCGCCCATGTCGCCCTGTTCCTCGCGCTTCTCCAGCCCGTCGCGGCCCATCCATTCGGTGATGAGGCCGACGACCGGCTCATCGGTCGGGCCGAATTCGGTGGAGGAGGCGTTGGCGATGCCGGCGAGGTCGCGTGCGCCCTCGACGCAGGCCATCTGCATGCCGAAGCAGATGCCGAAATAGGGGATCTCGCGCTCGCGGGCGAATTTCACCGACTTGATCTTGCCCTCCGCGCCGCGCTCGCCGAACGCGCCCGGGACGAGGATCGCGTCGCAGGGTTCGAGCTGGCTGACGATCTCCGAATCGTCGTTCTCGAAGATTTCGGCGTCGATCCAGCGGACGTTGACCTTCACGCGGTTGGCGATGCCGCCATGGACCAGCGCCTCGTTGAGCGACTTGTAGGCGTCCTGCAGGCCGACGTACTTGCCGACGACGCCGACGGTCACCTCACCCTCCGGATTGGTCAGGCGGTCCATGATGTCGGTCCAGCGCGACAGGTCTGGCGCCGACGACGGGGTGATGCCGAAGGCGCGCAGCACCTCCGAATCGAGGCCCTCGCCGTGATATTGCAGCGGCACCGCATAGATGCTCTTCGCATCGAGCGCCGGGATGACCGCGCTTTCCGGCACGTTGCAGAACAGGGCGATCTTGGCGCGCTCCGACGGCGGCAGCGGATGTTCGCAGCGGCAGACGAGCACGTCGGGCTGCACGCCCAATGCGGCGAGTTCGCGCACCGAATGCTGCGTCGGCTTGGTCTTCAGCTCGCCGGCGGCGGCGATATAGGGGACCAGGGTGACGTGGATGCTGATCGCATTGCCGCGACCGACCTCGTTCTTGAGCTGGCGGATCGCCTCGATGAACGGCAGCGATTCGATGTCGCCGACGGTGCCGCCGATCTCGCACAGCACGAAATCGAGGTCGTCGGTTTCGGCGCGGGCGAAGGCCTTGATCGCGTCGGTGACGTGCGGGATCACCTGCACCGTCGCGCCGAGATAGTCGCCGCGGCGTTCGCGCTCGATGATCGTCTTGTAGATGCGGCCCGAGGTGACGTTGTCCGACTGGCGCGAGGCGACGCCGGTGAACCGCTCGTAATGGCCGAGGTCGAGGTCCGTCTCCGCGCCATCGTCGGTGACGTAGACCTCGCCGTGCTGATACGGGCTCATCGTGCCGGGATCGACGTTGAGATAGGGATCGAACTTGCGAATCCGGACGCGGTAACCGCGTGCCTGAAGCAAAGCTGCGAGAGAGGCCGCCATGAGGCCTTTGCCGAGCGACGAGACCACGCCGCCGGTGATGAAGATGTACCGCGCCATGGGAGAAATCGCCTAGCGTGTTAAAGGGTCGAACGACAAGAGCGCGCGGGGGCTACCCGCGCGCGATTCACGATGAACGGTGGGTCGGCCTAGCGCTGCAGCGGCACCGCGCCGTTGTCGGCGGGGGCGTTCGGCACGGCATCCTGCGCCGGCGCGAGCGGCGCCGCGGCGGGGGCCGCCGGGGGCGTGCGGGCGAGCGAGGTGTCGATCGTCTGCGTCTGGCGGCTCGCCGCGATGAACGCGAGCGCGATCGACATGCAGACGAAGACCGTCGCCAGCACCGAGGTGGCGCGGGTGAGGAAATCCGCCGCGCCGCGGGCCGACATCAGGCCGGACGGGCTGCCGCCCATGCCGAGGCCACCACCCTCCGACCGCTGCATCAGGATCACCGTCACGAGCGCGGCGGCGATGATGGCATGTACGACGAGAAGGAAGGTGAACATCTACGGTCCCGAATTTCGGATGAAGGCGCGCACATAGGCGAGGGATGTCCGGCGATCAACCTTGGCGGGCCGGGGAGCTTCGGACCCGCCCCGTACGCCCGCTGCCGTACTAATTGGCCAAAGCCGTTCATTTGACGGAAACCTGCGGGGTGCGGGGGCGTTATGACCGCGAAACAAAGCCCCGAAATCGGTGCAGAAACGGATATTTGATCGTGGGTACAGCCGCGCAATCGCTTGCGACCTGGATGACCGCGCTGGTCGATTACGTGCGGTCGGGAGAACCCGACCTGACCAATCGCCAGATGGCGCTTCTCCTGCTCGTCTATCTCAATCCCGGCCCGCATACCGTGCGTGGCCTGGCCCGGGCGCTGAACGTCTCGAAGCCCGTCGTCACGCGCGCCTTGAACAGGCTGGGTGCGCTCGGCTATCTGCGCCGGCAACGCGACGACAGCGACAAGCGCAATATCTTCGTCGCGCGTACTTCCGAAGGGGCAGAGTTTCTTGAAGAGTTCGGGCAATTCCTTGGCGAAGGCGACGCACGATCGCACCAGCCAGCCCTCGCGTAGGGCCTTCGCCCTCACCGGCCCCTCGGTCACGCTCGACCCCCGAACGCATGCGGTGCGCGGCGATCTCGCTGACGTTCGCCTTGCGGAACAGGTGTTTGCGCCACATTACGCAGCGCCGCTGAAGGCCAGGGCGTTGCACGCCATATCGCTGTTCTCGGATCGCAATCTCAGCGAGCCGCTGGCCGAGCTGCCGGCGGGCGCCGCCTTCGAGGTGCTCGAACTGGCCGGCCGCCACGCCTGGGGGCTTGCGATCCGCGCCAATCTGGTCGGCTATGTCGACCGGACCGCCCTCGACAAGGTATCGGATTTCGATTCGTGAGCGTCACCATATTCATCGACGGTGCGGTCGGCACCACCGGCATCGATATCCGCGACCGGTTGGCCGGACGCAGCGACCTGACCGTCGTCACGCTCGACGACGACCGGCGCAAGGATACGGCGGCGCGGGCCGAGGCGCTCAACGATGCCGATATCGCGATCCTCTGCCTGCCCGACGATGCCGCACGCGAGGCGGTGGCACTGGTCGAGCGCGGCACCACCCGCATCATCGACGCCTCCTCCGCGCACCGCGTCGCGCCGGGTTGGACCTATGGGTTCCCGGAACTGCGGGCGGGTCAGGCGCAGGCGATCGCCGATGCCCGGTTCGTGTCCAACCCCGGCTGCTATCCCACCGCCTTCCTCGCGCTGGTCGCGCCGCTGGTCCGCGCCGGACTGGTCCCGGCCGACTGGCCGCTGACCTATAACGCCACGTCGGGCTATTCGGGCGGCGGCAAGGCGATGATTGCCGAATTCGAGGGCGGTGGCACCGACACCGCATTTCGCATCTACGCGCTCTCGCTCGCGCACAAGCATCTGCCCGAGATGCGCGCCCATGCCGGTCTGGCGCATCCGCCGATCTTCGCGCCGGCGGTGGCGCGGCTCAATCGCGGCATGCTCGGCGAGGTACCGCTCCCGCTAAAGCAATTGCCGGGCAGCCCGAGTATCGCGCAGGTCGAGGACGTGCTCACCGCCGCCTATGCCGACAGCGCGCTCGTCTCCGTCGCGTCCGGCGGTGCCGCGGCGGTGGAGATCGAGGAGAATGCCGGCACCGACCGGATGACCCTGCGCGTCTGCGGCAACGCCGACAGCGGCCACGTCCGGCTCGTCGCGACGCTCGACAATCTCGGTAAGGGCGCCGGCGGTGCCGCCGTGCAGAACCTCAACATCCTGGCCGGGCTCGATCCGCTCGCCGGCCTCATCCTGTAAACGCAAAGGATCGTCATGCAGCGCAATCCCGTCGGCAAGCTGCTCCTGTTCGGAGCCACAGGTGACCTCGCCAAGCGCATGTTGTTGCCCTCGCTCTACGGCCTCCACGCCGACGGGCTGCTGCCGGAAGGACTGACGATCACCGGGTCGGCGCGCGGCGACATGGACGACGATGGCTATCGCGACGTCGTCAAGAACGCGCTCGACGAGTTCCTGCCCGACGACCGCAAGGACGAGAGCGCGCTCGGCACGTTCATGCAGCGCATCCAGTTCCAGCCGGCCGACCTGTCCGACCCCGACAGCTTCCAGCCGCTGGCCGAGAAGATCGGCGATATTTCGGGCGGCCTCGCCATCTATCTGTCGACCGCGCCGTCGCTGTTCGAATCGGCGGTGCAGGGGCTGGAGAAGGTCGGGCTGACCGGGCCGTCGGTGCGTATCGCGCTCGAAAAGCCGCTCGGCTACGATTTAGCGTCGAGCAAGGAGATCAACGACACGGTGGCCTCCGCTTTCCCCGAGGAGCGGACGTTCCGCATCGACCATTATCTCGGCAAGGAGACGGTGCAGAACATCCTCGCGCTGCGCTTCGGCAATTCGATGTTTGAGCCGATCTGGAACGCGCAGGGGATCGACAACGTCCAGATCACGATCGCCGAGACGGTCGGGCTGGAGGATCGCGCCGGTTATTACGAGGGCGCGGGCGCGCTGCGCGACATGGTCGCCAACCATATGCTCCAGCTGGTCGCGCTGATCGCGATGGAGCCGCCCGCGCTGTACGACGGCACCGCGATCCGCGACGAAAAGGCCAAGGTGTTCCGCAGCCTGCGGACCATCTCTCCCGAGGCGGTGCCGCAATGCACCGTCACCGGCCAGTATGAAGAGGGCGCGGTCGGCGGCAAGGTCGTCAAAGGCTATGACGACGAACTGGGCTATGACAGCGACGTCGAAACGTTCGTCGCGATCAAGGCGCATATCGACAATTGGCGCTGGCAGGGCGTTCCCTTCTACCTGCGCACCGGCAAGCGCATGGCGAAGCGGCGCAGCGAGATCGCGATCCAGTTCAAGCCGGTGCCGCATTCGATGTTCCGCGGCCGCGGCGGGGTGCTCCAGCCGAACACGCTGGTGATCCGGTTGCAACCGGAGGAATATATCCAGCTGCTGGTGATGACCAAGGAGCCCGGGCTCGATCGCGAGGGGCTGCGCCTGCGCGAGGTGCCGCTCAACCTCAGCCTCGATGCCGAATTCGCGGGATCGCGCCGTCGCATCGCCTATGAGCGGCTGCTGCTCGACCTGATCGAGGGCGACCAGACCCTGTTCGTGCGCCGCGACGAGGTCGAGGCGCAATGGACGTGGATCGACGCGATCCGCGCCGGCTGGGACGCGAACCAGACCAAGCCGAAACATTATTCGGCCGGCACATGGGGCCCCGCGGGCGCGATCGCGCTGACCGAGCGCGACGGAGTGACCTGGCAGGACGATTGATCGTCCTGGCCGCCGGCCCCGCAGGGTTCGGCGCACGTTCGCCCGTTTTATCGCACGATTATGTCCCTCATACGTATGCGGGACGACTTACCTTGCGCGCCGCTCCGGGCTATCGGGGGCGCGCCGACCACGAAAAGGCTTTACGATGACCGAGATCGAATGGTGGGAGTATGACGATTCCGCCGAGCTGGCCGATGCGGTCGCCGGCGATATCCAGTTCGTCATCGAAAGCGCGATCGACGCGCGCGGCTCTGCCGTCGTCGCGCTGGCGGGCGGCAAGACCCCCTTCCCCGCCTATGAGAAGCTCGCCAAGGCGAAGCTCGACTGGAAGCGGGTGACGATCGTGCCGGGCGACGAGCGGATCGTGCCGCTGGGCGATCCGCTGTCGAACGTGACGCAGCTCGGCAAATTGTTCATCCCCAAGGGTGCGCGCGTCATTCCGATCGTCCCCAAGCAGACCGAGGATTACAAGTCCGCCGGCCGCTCCGCCGATGCGCTGATGCAGGACCTGCACTGGCCGCTCGACCTCTGCCTGCTCGGCGTCGGCGGTGACGGCCATACCGCCTCGATCTTCCCGGGCCCCGATTTCGACGAGGCGCTGAACGGCCCGAAGGAACGCCGGATGCTGGGCGTGATGCCCGATCCGCTGCCGCCCGAGGCGCCGGTCGCGCGCGTCACGCTGTCGCGGCAGGGCATCGTCACCGCCCGCGCGCTGATGATCGCGGTCACCGGCAAGGACAAGCGCACGGTGATCGAGCAGGCAATCGATCAGGGGCCGTCGTCGCCCTATCCGATCGGCCGCGTGCTCGCCGATGCGGAGCTGCCCGTCGATATCCACTGGGCGCCCTAAGCCGCCCGTCACGCCCCTCCCCAGGACCCGCGCCATGAACTCCGAAGTCTCTGCCGTCACCGACCGTATCATCGCGCGATCGAAGGACAGCCGCGCCGCCTATCTGGCGCTGATCGATCGCGAGCGGGAGAATGGCGCGCGGCGGCCGCAGCTCGGTTGTGCCAATCTCGCGCATGCCTATGCCGGGACCGAGGAGGATCGCGACACGCTGCGTGCCGATACCGGCATGAACATCGGCATCGTCACCGCCTACAATGACATGCTGAGCGCGCATGCCGTCTATTACCGCTATCCCGAGCTGATGAAGGTCTGGGCGCGGGAGGTCGGCGCGACGGCACAGGTCGCGGGCGGCGTGCCGGCGATGTGCGACGGGGTGACGCAGGGCTATCCCGGCATGGAGCTGTCGCTGTTCAGCCGCGACACGATCGCGCTGTCGACCGCCATCGCGCTCAGCCACGGCACGTTCGAGGGCGCGGCGCTGCTCGGCATCTGCGACAAGATCGTGCCGGGCCTGCTGATGGGCGCGCTGCGCTTCGGCCACCTGCCGATGGTGCTGATCCCCGGCGGCCCGATGCCGTCGGGTCTCGCCAACAAGGCGAAGGCCGCGGTGCGCGAGGCCTATGCCGAAGGGAAAGCGGGCCGCGAGGAGCTGCTCGACGCCGAGATCCAGGCCTATCACGGCAAGGGCACCTGCACCTTCTACGGCACCGCCAACACCAACCAGATGATGATGGAGGTGATGGGCCTGCACATGCCCGGCGCGGCCTTCGTCAATCCCGGCACCAAGCTGCGGCAGGAGCTGACGCGCGCGGCGGTGCATCGTCTCGCCGGCATGGGCTGGCGTGGCGAGGACTATCGTCCGATCGGTCATTGCGTCGATGAAAAGGCGATCGTGAATGCCGCGGTCGGCCTGCTCGCCACCGGCGGATCGACCAACCACCTGCTGCACGTCCCCGCCATCGCGCGTGCGGCGGGAATCGTCATCGACTGGGAGGATTTCGATCGCCTCAGCCGCGCGGTGCCGCTGATCGCGCGCGTCTATCCCAACGGATCGGCCGACGTGAACGCGTTCGAGGCGGCGGGCGGCATGCCCTTCGTCGTCCGGGAATTGCTGTCGGCGGGACTGCTGCATGGCGACATCACCACGGTCACCGGCGACAGCCTGTCGGCCTATGCCGACAAGCCGGTGATCGCCGACGACAAGCTGACCTGGGAGCCGGTCGGCGACAGCGGCGACACCAGCATCCTGCGCCCCGTCGCCGAGGCCTTCTCGCCCGATGGCGGCATGCGCATCCTCGCCGGCAATATCGGCCGGTCGTGCATCAAGGTGTCCGCGGTCGACCGCGAGCGCTGGGTGATCGAGGCACCGGCGCGCGTCTTCCACGACCAGCTCGACGTGATCGAGGCGTTCAAGCGCGGCGAGCTGGAACGCGACGTCGTCGTCGTCGTCCGCTTCCAGGGGCCGCGCGCCAACGGCATGCCCGAACTCCACAAGCTGACCCCGCCGCTCGGCGTATTGCAGAACCGCGGGTTCAAGGTGGCCCTGGTCACCGACGGCCGCATGTCGGGCGCGAGCGGCAAGGTGCCGTGCGCGATCCATTGTTCGCCCGAGGCGCTCGGCAACGGCGCGATCGGCAAGATCCGCGACGGCGACATCATCCGCGTCGATGCGCTCAACGGCACGCTGGATGCGCTGGTCGATCCGGCGGAATGGCTGGAACGGCCGCTGTGTGACGCCCCCGGCGCGGCGACCGGCATGGGCCGCGAGCTGTTCGGCATGTTCCGCGGACTGGCGGACGAAGCCGAAAAGGGCGCGTCGGGAATGCTGGCCGCGGCGGGGTTGTAGAAGAGTAACCGTCCTCACCCTTCGCCGCCTGCGGCGTCTTTCCCTCTCCCGTCGGGAGAGGGAGGGAGCGGCAAAGCCGCGGAAGGGTGAGGACGGAGCGAGCCTAGGAGAGAAGAATGCAACTCGTCAGCGTCGACATCGGTGGCACGCATGCCCGCTTCGCGATCGCGGAGGTGGAGGACGGCCACGTCGTCTCGCTCGGCGAGCCGGTGACGCTCAAGACCGCCGAGCACGCCAGCCTGCAGACCGCATGGCAGGCGTTCGCCGCGCGGCACGACGGCCCGCTGCCCAAGGCTGCGGCGATCTCCGTCGCCTCGCCGATCACCGGCGACATCATCCGCCTGACCAACAATCCCTGGGTGATCCGCCCGTCGCTGATCCCCGAACGGCTCGGCGCCGACGTCTATACCGTCATCAACGATTTCGGCGCGGTCGGCCATGCCGTCGCGCAGCTGCCGGCCGAGGATTTCGAGCATCTCTGCGGTCCCGACACGCCGCTGCCGGAGCAGGGCGTCACCACCGTCTGCGGGCCCGGCACCGGCCTCGGCGTCGCGCAGGTGTTCAAGACCGGCAGCGGCTATCACGTCCTGCCGACCGAGGGCGGCCATGTCGATTACGCGCCGCTCGACGGGATCGAGGACGCCTTCGTCAAGCGCCTGCGCCGCACCTACACCCGCGTATCGGCCGAGCGGATCTGCTCCGGCCCCGGGATCATCGCGATCTACGAAACACTGGCGGAAATGGAGGGCCGCGCCGTCCCCAGCCGCGACGACAAGACGATCTGGACCGAGGCGATCGAGGGCACCGATTCGATCGCGCTCGCCGCGCTCGACCGCTTCTGCCTCGCGCTCGGCGCCGTCGCCGGCGACCTTGCGCTGGCGCATGGTGCCAAGGCGGTGGTGATCGCCGGCGGCCTCGGCCTCCGGATCAAGGACAAGCTGATCCGTTCGGGCTTCGACCAGCGTTTCCAGGCCAAGGGCCGCTTCCAGACGCTGATGGCGGGCATTCCCGTCAAGCTCATCACCCATCCGCAGCCCGGCCTGTTCGGCGCCGCGGCCGCTTTCGCCCAAGACCATTCGTAAAGGGACATCCGGCATGACCGATATCGCCACCATCATGCAGACCAGCGCCGTCATCCCGGTGCTGGTGATCGACGACGCCGCCACCGCCCGCCCGCTCGCCGAGGCTTTGGTCGCCGGCGGCCTGAAGGTGCTCGAGGTGACGCTCCGCACCCCCGCCGCGATGGAGGCGATCGCCGAGATGAAGACGGTGCCGGGCGCGATCGTCGGCGCCGGCACCGTCGTCAGCGAGGCGCAGGCACGCGACGTGATCGACGCCGGCGTCGAATTCATCGTCTCGCCGGGCCTGACCGAGCGGCTCGCGCGGCCCATCCTCGACGCGGGCGTCGCCTATCTGCCCGGCACCGCGACCGCCGGCGACATCATGCGCGGCCTCGATCTCGGCCTGACCCATTTCAAATTCTTCCCCGCCGAAACCTCGGGCGGACTGAAGGCGCTGAAGGCGCTCGCCGCCCCCTTCTACCAGTGCCGTTTCTGCCCGACCGGCGGCATCACCGAAGCCTCCGCCCCCGACTGGCTGGCATTCAAGCCGGTGCTGTGCCTCGGCGGCAGCTGGGTAACCGGCGGCACGATGGCGGAGGTCGAGGCCAGGGCGCGGGCGGCTAGCGCGCTGCGCGGATAGGAATGCCCGAGCCGATTCGGTCTACAAGGGACCGAATCGGTTGCACGGCCGGTTGCTTTGCCAGCATGATCGGTCGGATGTTCGATATCCGCCGCGACCCGGTCCGACCGCTGATCCACGTCTCCATGACCGGGTTCTGGTCGACCGATACGGTCGACCGTTACGGCGAAGCGCTGGGTGCCGCCCTCGCCCCGTCGCTGGCACGGGCAGAGCGGATCTGCCTGTTGATCGACGCCACCAGCTATCCGGTCCAGTCGGTGAGCGTCGCCGAACGCTTCACGGCCATGCTGGCGCGGTGGCCGGCACCACAAGACGGACCGGTCGCCGGCGTTGCTATCATCGCGGGATCGATGCTGAACAAATTGCAGGCCGAACACACCTTCGGCGATACCGCCCTGGTGTTCCTCGATCGCGACGCGGCGTCGGAGTGGATCGACGCACGGCTCGGCGTCGACCTCACCGCGTCCTGACCCCTACATCTCGCCGCGTTGCCGGCGGATCGCATACCATTTGCGGACATTGGCATTATGCTGGTCGAGCGTGTCGGCGAAGACATGCCCGCCCGTGCCGTCCGCGACGAAATAGAGCGCGTTCGACTGCGCGGGATCGAGCACCGCATCGATCGAGGCGCGCCCGGGATTGGCGATCGGCCCGACCGGCAGCCCCGCCTCGGCATAGGTGTTGTAGCCGTTCTTCGCCTGCAATTCGGATCGCAGGATGCGGCGACCGAGCGGCCGCCCCCTCGTGATCGGATAGATCACGGTCGGATCGGCCTGCAATGGCATGCCGCGCTTCAGGCGATTGGCGTAGACGGCGGCGACGGTGCGCCGCTCGGACGGCTTGCCGGTTTCCTTCTCGACGATCGAGGCGAGGATGATCGCCTGCTGCGGCGTCGTCACCGCGATACCCGGCTTGCGCTTCGCCCAGGCGGCGGCGAGATAATCGCGCATCGCCTTCTGCATCCGCGCGACCACCGACGCGCGCGTATCGCCGCGCTGGAAGGCATAGCTGTCGGGCAGGACCGACCCTTCCGCCGGCACCGGCACATTGCCGGTCAGCCCGTCCGCCTTCGCCAGCGCGTCGTGGACCAGCACCGACGGATAGCCCTCCGGCACCACGACCAGCCGCTGCAGCACCTTGCCGCCCTGCAGCATCTTGAGGATGTCGGACGGGCTGGTGCGCGGCGGGATACGATATTCGCCCGCCTTGATCGGCTCGCCCGAGCCGAACACGCGCGCGAACAGCCGGAAACGGCTGGCCGAGGTGATCGCCCCCGCGCTTTCCAGCGCGCGTGCCGCCGACGCAAGGCTGCTGCCCTCGGCGACCTGCACGGTCAGCGTGCGCGGCGCCGGGCCGCTGCCGCCCCAGCCGCGCACCACCATAACCGCCGCGACCAGCGCGACGAGGCCGATCAGCAGACCGAGGCAACCGACCTTGCGCACCGGGTCAGAGCGCCTTCATCACCAGGGATGCGTTGGTGCCGCCGAAGCCGAACGAATTGTTCAATACCGCCCGCACCTCGCGCTTCCGGGCGACGTGCGGGACGAGGTCGACGCCCTCGGCGCCTTCGGAGGGGTTGTCGAGGTTGAGCGTCGGCGGCACGATCTGGTCGCGCATCGCGAGGATGCAGAAGATGCTTTCCACCGCGCCGGCACCGCCGAGCAGATGGCCGATCGCCGATTTGGTCGAGCTCATCGACAGGCCGCCGATCGCGTCGCCGAACAGACGCTTGACCGCGCCCAGCTCGATCATGTCCGCCATCGTCGACGTGCCGTGCGCGTTGATATAGTCGATGTCGGACAGTGCGAGGCCGGACCGGCGCATCGCCATCTCCATCGACCGGTAGGCGCCCGATCCCTCGGGTTCCGGCGCGGTGACGTGATAGGCGTCGCCCGACAGGCCGTAACCGACCACCTCGCAATAGATCTTCGCACCGCGGGCCTTGGCGCGCTCATATTCCTCGAGCACGACGACGCCCGCGCCCTCGCCCATGACGAAGCCGTCGCGATCGCGGTCATAGGGGCGGCTGGCCTGTTCGGGCCGGTCGTTGAAGCTGGTGTTGAGCGCGCGCGCCGCGGCGAATCCGGCGATCCCGATCGGGCAGATCGTGCTTTCCGACCCGCCGGCGAGCATGACGTCGGCATCGTCCAGCGCGATCATCCGCGCGGCATCGCCGATCGAATGCGCGCCGGTGGAGCAGGCGGTGACGACCGCATGATTCGGCCCCATCAACCCGTATTTGATCGAAACCTGACCCGAGATCAGGTTAATGAGCCGGCCGTGGACGAAGTGCGGGCTGACCCGCTTCGGCCCCTTTTCGGCGAGGACGAGCGATTCGCTCTCGATCCCCGGCAGACCGCCGATGCCCGAGCCGATCGAACAGCCGGCGCGGAACCGCTCCGCCTCGGTCATCTCGGTGAGGCCCGCATCCTCGAGCGCCTGGCCGGCGGCATCGATGCCATAGACGATGAAGGGATCGACCTGCCGCTGGACCTTGTGGTCGACGCGCTTGTCGGGATCGAAGCCATAAGGGTGATCGGCGGGCTTGACCTCGCAGGCGATCAGGCATTTCTGGTCCGATGCGTCGAACCGCGTGATCGGCCCCGCGCCCGATTTGCCCGCGATCAGGTTGGCCCAGGCCGTCTCGACGTCCGCGCCGAGCGGCGTCACCAGACCCAAACCGGTTACGACAACGCGCCGCATACCCTTCACTCCATCCAGTCCAAACACGTTGCCACCGGCCGCGCCGGGGGCTCTTACGAAAAACGGCCCCCCGCCCTCTAGCAGGGGACGGGGAGCCGTTCAGATCCGGCCCTCAGCGGGCGCGGGCAAGCTGAAAGCTCAGCCCTTATGCTCGTCGATATAGGTGATCGCGTCCTTGACGGTCGTGATCTTCTCGGCGGCATCGTCGGGGATCTCGACCCCGAACTCTTCCTCGAACGCCATGACGAGCTCGACGATGTCGAGGCTGTCGGCACCCAGGTCGTCGATGAAGCTCGCGTCCTCGGTCACCTTGTCGGCTTCGACGCCGAGATGCTCGACGACGATCTTCTTCACGCGGTCGGCGGTCTCGCTCATGGTATAGTCCCTCTTCGCTTTGGGGGTGTTTCGTTGTTCCTGAACGCCCGTAGAACGGGCGGGTTCGGGTGGCAAGCGTCTGTTAAGGGTCCGCCGCGACGGCCACCCTCGGCCCGTTATAGATCGTGTCCCTAGATCATGGCCATGCCGCCGTTGACGTGCAAGGTCTGTCCGGTGACATAACCCGCCTCACGGCTGGCGAGATAGACGACGGCGGCGCCGATGTCCTGCGGCGTGCCGAGGTCGCCCGCGGGGATGCGGCCGAGCAGCGCGCTCTTCTGCGCCTCGGGCAGGACGTCGGTCATCGCCGAACGGATGAAGCCCGGCGCGACGCAATTGACGGTGATGTTGCGGCTGGCGAGTTCCTGCGCCAGCGCCTTGGACATGCCGACCAGCCCCGCCTTGGAGGCGGCATAATTCGCCTGCCCCGGATTGCCGGTCTGCCCGACGACCGAAGTGATCGACACGACGCGGCCGAACCGCTGCTTCATCATCGGCTTGGCCGCGGCGCGGACCAGGCGGAACGCAGCCTCGAGGTTGACGCGGATCACCTGATCCCATTCCTCGTCCTTCATCCGCATCGCAAGGTTGTCGCGGGTGACGCCGGCATTGTTGACGAGGATATCGATCCGCCCGCCGAGCGCCTGCACCGCCTGCGGCACGAGCGCGTCGACCGCGGCCGCATCCGACAGGTCGCAGGGCACCGCGACATGCTCGCCGCCGAGGCCTGCGCGGAACGTCTCCAGCTTGTCGGCATTGGACCCCGACACCGCCAGCCGCGCCCCCTGCCCCGCCAGCGCCTGCGCGATCGCGGACCCGATACCCCCGGACGCCCCGGTCACCAGCGCCGTCATACCTGTGAGATCGAACATTCTCTTCTCCAACCTAGCTATCTTTGGTCGCGCAGAGGCGCGGAGGACGCAGAGGGGCGATGGTTGTTGACGAGCCGGCGCACACCCCCTTGAGCGTCTCGCCCCCGAAGTTGATGAGCAGCCCGACGGGCTGCCCGGTCAACCGCAGATATGTGAGGAGTTGCTTGGCGTGGACTGGCAACAACCGTTCGACGGACTTAATCTCGACGATCAACCTGCCGTCGACCAGCAGGTCCATCTTGAATGCCCCCTGGATACGGACGCCCTCGAAATCGATATCGACAGGCTGTTGACGCGCAACCGTATATCCCAGCTGCGCCAACCGCGCCGCGAGCACGGCCTCGTACACGCTTTCAAGCAGGCCCGGCCCCAGATCGCGATGCAATCGCAAGGCGACGTCCAAAACGTCACCGCTGATGGCATCGATGTCACGCAAGCCCTCTTCTTCCTCCGCGTTCTCTGCGCCTCTGCGCGCAAAACCGATTTCCGCGGCTTCGCGTGAACATCACACCGTCTTAAGCAAATCCGCGATGTCGTCCATCGTCACGACGCTGATCGCCGCGACGTCGGGGGCGATGCGCTTGACCATGGGGGAGAGGACCTTGCCGCCGAATTCGACGAATTGCGTCACCCCCGCGTCCACCATCGCCAGCACCGATTCGCGCCAGCGGACCATGCCCGTCACCTGCTGCACGAGCGCGACGCGGATCGCGCCGGGGTCGGCGATCGCGACCGCATCCACGTTGGCGAAGACCGGGACCAGCGGCGCGGCGATGCGGACGTCGGCGAGCGCGGCGTCCATCGCGTCGGCGGCGGGCTGCATCAGCGGGCAGTGGAACGGTGCCGACACCGGCAGCAGCACCGCGCGCTTGGCGCCCAGCTCTTTCGCCATCGCCACCGCGCGCTCGATCGCAGCGCGGTGGCCGGAGATCACCACCTGAGAGGGATCATTGTCGTTGGCGACGGTGCAGACCAGCGGCTCGCCCCCCTCCGCCAGAATCGAATCGACCGCCGCGCCGGCGATCGTCTGCGCCTTGTCGAGATCGGCACCGAGCAGCGCCGCCATCGCGCCCTCGCCGACCGGCACCGCCGCCTGCATCGCCTGCCCGCGCAGGCGCAGCAGCCGCGCCGTGGTCGCCAGGTCGAACGCGCCAGCCGCGCACAGGGCGCTATATTCGCCGAGGCTGTGGCCGGCGACATAGTCGGCCTTGTCCGCCAGCCGCACGCCGCCCTCGCGCTCCAGCACGCGCAACGTCGCGATCGCATTCGCCATGATCGCCGGCTGGGCGTTCTCGGTCAGCTGCAGGTCTTCCGCCGGCCCTTCGGCCATCAGCCGGAACAGATGCTGGCCCAGCGCCTCGTCGACCTCGCCGAACACCTCGCGCGCGACAGGACTGGCATCGCGCAGCGCCTTGCCCATGCCGACCGCCTGGCTTCCCTGACCGGGAAAGATGAATGCCCGCATCGCGCTCTCCTTATATGACAGGCCGTTATGTCAGGGTCGCGCCCCTAGGACCGACACGGCCCTCGTGCAACCTGAACGAACCCGGCGGAGTTGCGACACCTTGCGACCGTTTAACCGGGTCGGCGGGAGAGGTCTGCGACATGTGCGGCCCATATCTCCCTTCGACGCCGGGCAGACGGCGCCTGTAGACCGAATGGGAGTGTATCATGAAGAAGCTGATCCTGAGCGCCATCGCCGCCACGCTGATCGCCAGCCCGATGGCCATCGCCACCGCCGAGGCCGCACCGCAGCAGCGCGAGCGCACCGTCACCACGGTCAAGCACAACGGCAACGGCCGCACCGTCGTCAAGCAGCGCACCATTGTGCGCAACGATCGCCGCGGGCCGCAGAACTGGCGCGCCGGCCAGCACTTCGATCGCCGCTATGCGACCAACTATCGCGTCGTCCGCGACTATCGCACCTACCGTCTCGCCGCGCCGCCGCGCGGTCATTACTGGGCGCGGTCGGGCAACGACGCGGTGCTGGTCCGCGACAACGGCACCGTGGTCCGCGTGATCCAGCGCTCGTTCCGCTGATCCGCCTATAACCTTGCTATTCGCCGCGAGGCGAGTATGAGGCCCACATCCGGGGTGGAGAGCCAGTCTCTCCGCCCCGGTTCGTATTGCATGAGAAGACAGCCGGAGGGGCGTCGCATGGGGCGGCGTCAGCGATCGGCCAACGAAGGACAAGGCATGGCTCTGTACGAGCACACGTTCCTTGCGCGCCAGGATCTGGCACAGGCGCAGGTGGACGCGCTGGCGGAAACCGCCACCAAGATCATCGAAGACAATGGCGGCAAGGTCGTCAAGACCGAGACGTGGGGCCTGCGCAGCCTCGCCTATCGCATCGCCAAGAACCGCAAGGCGCATTACGTCATGCTCGAGATCGACGCACCGGGCACGGTCGTCGCCGAGCTGGAGCGCCAGACCCAGATCAACGAGGACGTGATCCGCTACATGACCGTCAAGGTCGATGAGCTGGAAGAGGGTCCGACCGTGATGATGCGCAAGCAGGAGCGCGACCGCGAGCGCCGTGGCGACCGCGAAGGCGGCCGTGATGGCGGCCCGCGTGGCGACCGTCCGGACCGTGGCCCCCGTCGTGACCGTGAAGAGGAGGCCGCATAATGGCTCGCCCGTTTTTCCGCCGCCGCAAGTCCTGCCCGTTCTCGGCCAAGGACGCTCCCCGGATCGACTATAAGGACGTCCGGTTGCTGCAGGGCTTCGTGTCCGAGCGTGGCAAGATCGTGCCGTCGCGCATCACCTCGGTGAGCGCGAAGAAGCAGCGCGAACTGGCCCAGGCCATCAAGCGCGCCCGTCATCTGGGCCTGCTGCCCTACGTCGTTAAGTAAGGAGTCCGAAACATGGACGTCATTCTGCTTGAGCGCGTCGAGAAGCTCGGCGCCATCGGCGACGTGGTGAAGGTCAAGGACGGGTTCGCCCGCAACTTCCTGCTGCCGAACAAGAAGGCGCTGCGCGCCAACGAAGCCAACCGCAAGGTGTTCGAGGCTAACCGCGCCCGCATCGAATCGGACAACGCCAACCGTCGCGGCGAGGCCGAGAAGGAAGCGGGTTCGTTCAAGGACGCGTCGGTCACCCTGATCCGTCAGGCGTCGAACACCGGCCAGCTCTACGGTTCGGTCGCGGTCCGCGATCTGGTCGAAGCCCTCGAGGCCGATGGTCACAAGGTCGCCAAGAGCCAGGTCGTGCTCGACAAGCCGATCAAGTCGATCGGCCTGTACGAAGTGCGCGTCGCGCTGCACCCGGAAGTCGTCGTGACGATCAAGGTCAACGTCGCCCGCTCGCCCGAAGAGGCCGAGATGCAGGCGACCGGCGTCGATGTCATGGCATCGATGTTCGAGCGCGACGAAGCCGGCTTCGTCGAGGACTATGATCCGAACGCCGAACCGGGCGCCACTGCCGAAGTGCAGTCGGACGCCGCGGAGCCGGCGCAGGGCTAACCCCCCGCGCCGCTTCGGTGGACACAGAAAAGCCCGCCCGGATCGTCTCCGGGCGGGCTTTTTCGTGTCGATCGTCGTGCGGATTCTATCAGGGGCAGGTCACGCATGCCCCGACGACCGCGGCGAGTGGGATCAGGGCGAGGACGATCGGGAAAATCTGCTTCATGGCGGCGCCTATCTCATCGGGATTTGGCTGCTCAATGCGCGATCCGACAGAAGGTTTCCATTCGATGAACGGCCTGTTGCTTGGCGCCCGCCGCCCGACCGGATTAACGTCTCGGCAAGGTCATGTCGAATATGGACATATACATGTCCGGGACCTTCAGCATCACGACCGATCCTTTACGGCATCTGGTCTTTGTCACCCTCGACGGGTTTTTCGAGCGGGCACGCGTCGAGGCGCTGCGGACGGCCCTGCTCGACGTTCGTGCGGGACTGTCCTGTCCGCCCAACGAACATCTGATGCTGGTCGATTGCTCGGGCATGCACATCCAGAGCCAGGAGATGGTGGCCGCCTTCACCGCGGCGGCGCGCGAGCCGACGCTGCGCTCGCGCCGCGCGGCCGTCGTCGTCGGCAAATCGCTGGTCAACGCGCAGGCGCGCCGCGTCTTCAAGCTCGAACGCGACCACGTTTCCTTCTTCCTCGACCGGCACACCGCCGAAGAATGGCTGATGATACCGCCGGTCAGCGCCGTCCAAACAGCTTCTCGATATCGCCGTGGGCCAGTTTTACCCATGTCGGTCGACCGTGGTTACATTGCCCGGAATGGGGCGTAGCCTCCATCTCGCGGAGGAGGGCGTTCATCTCGGCGACCGACAGGATGCGCCCGGCGCGCACCGATCCGTGGCACGCCATCGTCCCCGCCACCGCATCCAGCCGCTCGCGTAGCGACAGCGCCTGATCGAAGGCGGCGAGTTCGTCGGCGAGGTCGGTGACCAGCCCGGTCGGGTCGGCCTGGCCCAGCAGCGCCGGGGTCGCGCGCACCAGCATCGCCGTCGGGCCGAATCGCTCCATCTCCAGCCCCATCTCGGCGAGTTCGGGCGCGCGCTGTTCCAGCCGGTCGCAGGCGGGCTCGTCCAGTTCGACCACCTCGGGGATCAGCAGCGCCTGCGCCGCCACGCGTCCGCCGGCGAGTGCGGCGCGCATCCGTTCGAGCACCAGCCGTTCGTGCGCGGCATGCTGGTCGACGAGCACGAGCCCGTCCTCCGCCTCGGCGACGATATAGGTCTTGGCGACCTGGCCGCGTGCGACGCCGAGCGGATGCGCGGCGGTCTGCGGCGGCGGCGGCCAGGCCGGCTCCGCCCGCGCGGCCGGCGGCGCGGTGAAGAAGGTCGGGCGGCGGTCGAACAACCGGTGCAGCCCCGCCCCTTCGGAGGCCGGGAGCGCCGCATCAGGACCGGCACCGGCGGGCATGCCCCACACCGGCCCCTCCCCCGACGGGAGATGGCTCGCCGGCGTCTCCGGCTGCCACATCGCGAGCGCCTCCGCGCTCGGCCGCTGCACGCTGCGATGGCCCGCCGCATCCAGCGCGCGGCGCAGGCCCGATACGATCATCCCGCGCACCATCGCCGGGTCGCGGAACCGCACCTCGGTCTTCGCCGGATGGACGTTGACGTCCACCTCGCTTGCCGGGACGTCGAGGAACAGCGCCACCACCGCATGGCGGTCGCGCGGCAGCATCTCCGCATAGGCGCCGCGGATCGCGCCCATCAGCAGCCGGTCGCGCACCGGCCGGCCGTTGACGAACAGATATTGGTGGTCCGCCACGCCGCGATTGTAGGTCGGGATGCTCGCTACCCCGCCGAGCAGGACGCCGTCGCGCTCCAGATCGATCGGGACGGCATTGTCGGCGAGCGCCCGGTCGGTCAGCGCCGCGACCCGCGCCGGCCGGTCGTCCGCCTGCGTCACCGCCAGCGCGCGCCGCCCGTCATGCTCCAGCGTGAAGGCGAGGTCGGGCCGCGCCATCGCCAGCCGGCGCACCACATCGAGGCAGGCGGCATATTCCGCCCGGGCGCTGCGCAGGAACTTGCGCCGCGCCGGCACCCGCCCGAACAGCTCTTCGACGATGACGCGCGTACCGGGCGGCAGCGCCGCCGGCCCCTCGCGCACGACGACGCCATTGTCGACCACCCGCGCCCAGCCCTCCGCCCCGGCGATTCGCGATTCGATCGTCAGCCGCGCGACACTGGCGATCGAGGGCAGCGCCTCGCCGCGAAAGCCGAGAGTCGCAACCATCTCGATCGCCTCGTCGGGCAGTTTCGACGTCGCGTGCCGCTCCAGCGCCAGCGCCATATCGGCCGGCGTCATGCCGCAGCCGTCGTCCGCCACTTCGATGCGCGACAGCCCGCCTTCGGACAGGATAACGGCGATCCGATTCGCCCCGGCGTCGATCGCATTCTCCACCAGCTCCTTCAACGCGCTGGCGGGCCTTTCCACCACTTCACCGGCGGCGATGCGGTTGACGAGATGTTCGGGCAGACGGCGTATTGACACCGCGCAAGCTCTATACCAAGCGAACGCATCCCGCGATGCCTTCCGCACAACGTGACGAACTTCATGGCCGACACGGTCTGCGGCGGATCATGCGGAGCTTTTTGCGTCCCGAACACGGAACCCAGCGCCCGATGGCATTTCCCCGCTTCTTCAAATTCATGTCCCACGACATGGCGATCGATCTCGGCACCGCGAATACGCTGGTCTACGTCCGCGGACGTGGCATCGTGCTCAACGAACCGTCGGTGGTGGCGGTGGAGACGATCAACGGCGTCAAGCGGGTGAAGGCGGTCGGCGACGACGCCAAGCTGATGATGGGCAAGACTCCCGGCTCGATCGAGGCGATCCGGCCGCTGCGCGACGGCGTCATCGCCGACATCGACGTCGCGGAAGAGATGATAAAGCACTTCATCCGCAAGGTGCATGGCCCGCGCAAATTCGCCCGCTGGCCGGAAATCGTCATCTGCGTGCCCTCGGGCTCGACCAAGGTCGAACGCCGCGCGATCCGCGACGCCGCCTCAAACGCCGGCGCGAGCCAGGTCTATCTGATCGAGGAGCCGATGGCCGCGGCGATCGGCGCCGACATGCCCGTCACCGAGCCTATCGGTTCGATGGTCGTCGACATCGGCGGCGGCACGACCGAGGTCGCGGTGCTGTCGCTGCGCGGCCTCGCCTATACCACGAGCGTGCGCGTCGGCGGCGACAAGATGGACGAGGCGATCGTCAGCTACGTCCGCCGCAACCACAATCTGCTGATCGGCGAAGCGACCGCGGAGCGGATCAAGCAGGAGGTCGGCATCGCCCGTCCCCCCGCCGACGGCATCGGCAAGATCATCCACATCAAGGGCCGCGACCTGGTCAACGGCGTGCCCAAGGAAATCCAGATCAACCAGGGCCAGATCGCCGAGGCGCTGAGCGAGCCGGTCGCGACGATCGTCGAGGGCGTCCGCGTCGCGCTGGAGAATACCGCACCCGAACTGGCCGCCGACATCGTCGACCAGGGCATCGTGCTGACCGGCGGCGGCGCGCTGCTCGAGGGGCTGGACGAGGTGCTGCGCGACGAGACCGGCCTGCCCGTCACCGTCGCCGAGGACCCGCTGACCTGCGTCGCGCTCGGCACCGGCCGCGCACTCGAGGATCCGATGTTCCGCGGCGTGCTCCAGACCGGCTGAACCGGATCGTCGCGCGAGGGGCCGGCGCGCGCCGCCCCTCGCCACGCTTCGGCCGACCGGTCCGGATCCGCGGATGGTTTGGAACGAACGCCGGATGCGCTAAGCGGACGGCACATATCTCAAGAGACGGGGGGACCGGCGCATGGCGCCTGCCCGCGACCGTCGCACGGGTTTCTCGCGGCGGCGGCAATATTCGACGTTTCTCGGCTACGTGCTCGCGGTGGCGGGTGCGGTGGTGGGAGCGGTGCTGCTCGTCGTCTCGACCTTCAACCCGCCCGCGTTCAGCGCGCTGCGCATGGGGGTCGCCAGCCTGACCACGCCGGTCGCGACCGGGCTGGACGTCGTCACCGACGCCGTCCTGTCCGTGCCCCGCGCGATCGGCACCTGGTTCCGCGTCCATGGCGAGAATGCGGATCTGCGCGCCGAGGTGAAGCGCACCCGCGCGATCCTGACCACCGCACGGACGGTCGCCTATGACAACCGCCGCCTGCGCGCATTGCTCGCGGTGCGCGAGCGGACGCCGGAGCCGGTGGTGACCGCGCGCCTCGTCGGGTCGACCGCATCGAGCGGCCGCCGCTTCGCGCTGCTCAACGCGGGGCGCCTGCAGGACGTGCTGCCCGGCATGCCGGTGCGCGGCCCCAGCGGGCTCGTCGGCCGGGTTCTCGAAACCGGGCCGATCGCGGCGCGCGTGCTGCTCGTCACCGACCCCGAAAGCCTCGTGCCGGTGCGCCGCACCCGCGACGGCATGCCCGCCATCGCCGCCGGCCGCGGCGATGGCCGCGTCGACATCCGCTCGGTCAACGCCACCAACGTCCGCTTCGCGAAGGGCGACATGTTCGTGACCTCGGGCACCGGCGGCCTCTACGCACCCGGCGTGCCGGTCGCGCAGGTCGAGCGGGCCGGTGCCGACAGCGTCGTCGCCATCCCCTTCGCCGCCCCCGATGCGCTCGATTTCGCGCTGGTCGAACGCCCCTTCATGCCGCTGCCGCCATCACCGCCACCGCGCCCGGCGGCGCCCTGATCCCGTGATCGACCGGGTGACCCGCAACACCATCGACTATCGGCCGTTCGAGCCGCCGCTGCCACCGGGACGGGCGCGCGCGCTGCCATGGGGCAGCGTGCTCGGCGCGTCGGCGCTGACCGCGGTGATCCCGGTCGTCGCCAGCCTGCCGCTGATGCCGCCGCTCGGCCTCATCATGCTGCTGACGTGGCGGCTGCTCGCGCGGTTCGCGCTGCGCCCCTGGGCCGCCGCACCGCTCGGCCTGTTCGACGATCTGGTCAGCGGCCAGCCGCTCGGCTCGGCCGTGCTGCTCTGGTCGATCTGCTTCATCGCGATCGACCTGATCGAACAACGGCTGGTGTTCCGCGATTTCTGGCAGGACTGGCTGATCGCCAGCGGCGCCATCGCCTTCTGCCTCGCGATCGGGCGCTGGATCGCACTGCCCATCGGCGCGCATGTCGATACCGTGCTATTGGCGCAGATCATGGTGTCGGTGATGCTCTTCCCCCTTTCGGCGCGGCTGGTCGCCTGGATCGACCGCAAGCGCGGCCCGGCGCAATGATGCGGCGCTCGCCCAAGATCGTCACCGAGGCGATGCAGGCCTACAGCTTCTCGCGCCGCGCTTGGCTGCTCGGCACCGCGCAGGCGGGCGTCGGCGTGCTGCTGGCGGGCCGAATGGGCTGGCTCGCGATCGCGCAGAACGAAAAATACAATCTTCTGGCGGAGAGCAATCGCGTCAACCTGACGATGATTCCGCCCCGCCGCGGCTGGATCGTCGATCGCCACGGCGCGCCGATCGCAAACAACCGCACCGATTTCCGCGTCGACATCATTCCCGACCGGCTGGAGGAGGAGGACCGCGTCCTCACCCTGCTCGCCCGCCTGCTCGCGCTGCCGCCCGAGGAGGTCGAGCGCATCCGCATCGACCTGAAGGGCGCGGCCGGCTTCCAGCCCGTACAGGTCGCCGAGAACATCAGCTGGGACCGGTTCGCCGCTGTCAGCCTGCGCCAGCCCGAACTGCCCGGCGTCGCGCCGACCCGCGGCTTCGCGCGTGCCTATCCCGCCGGCGCCGCGGTCGCGCATCTCACCGGCTATGTCGGCGCCGCCAACGCCGAACAGTTCAAGGAAACGCACGACCCCCTGCTCGTCACCCCCGGCTTCAAGCTCGGCAAGGACGGCCTCGAAAAGCAGCTCGAAAAGACGCTGCGCGGCACGCCCGGGGCGAAGCGCGTCGAGGTGACCGCGCGCGGCAAGGTCGTCGCCGAACTGCCGACCCGCGCCGACGTGCCGGGCAAGACGCAGCGGCTGACGATCGATGCCGGACTGCAGGAATATGCCGCGCGCCGGCTCGGCACCAATTCGGGCTCTGCGGTGGTGATGGACTGCCGCACCGGCGAGATGCTGGCGATGGTGTCGATGCCCGCCTACGACCCCAACAGCTTTTCGGACGGGATCAGCCATCTCGAATGGAAGATGCTGTCCGACGACGATCACGTGCCGCTGATGAACAAGGTGACGCAGGGCCTCTATCCGCCCGGATCGACGGTGAAGCCGATGAACGGGCTCGCGCTGCTGTCCGCGGGTGTCGGCGCGCACGATCGCATCTTCTGTTCGGGGCAGATGCGGGTCGGCACCGGCGTCTTCCACTGCCACAAGCGCGGCGGCCACGGCCCGCTCGACCTCAAGGGCGCGATCGAGCAGAGCTGCGACATCTATTTCTTCGAAATGGTCCGCCGCCTCGGCTACGACAAGATCGCCCCGACCGCGCGCCTGCTCGGGCTGGGCGAGAAGTTCGACCTGCCGCTCGCCACGCAGCGCTACGGCACCGTCCCCGATTCGGCGTGGAAGCGGCGCAAGTACAAGACCAACTGGACGATCGCCGACGGCATCAACGCCTCGATCGGCCAGGGCTATGTTCTCGCCAATCCGTTGCAGCTGGCGGTGATGGCGGCACGGCTCGCCTCGGGCCGGGCGCTGCAACCCAGCCTGCTGAGCGATCACGTTCACCTCGACGTCCCGGCCCTGCCCTTCGCCTCCGAACATCTCGCGATCGTCCGCGACGCGATGTACGGCGTCGTCAACCAGGGCGGCACCGGCGGCGCGGCGCGACTGCTCATCCCCGGCGTCAGCCTCGCCGCCAAGACCGGCACCGCGCAGGTCCGCCGCATCACCATGGCCGAACGGCGCAGCACCGGCGTGCTCAAGAACGGGCAATTGCCCTTCAAGCTGCGCGACCATGCGCTGTTCGTCTGCTTCGCCCCCGCCGACAATCCGCGCTACGCCGCGGCGGTGGTGCTGGAGCATAACGGCCATACCGTGCGCAACCTCGACACGCCGATGATCGGTCGCGACATCATGACCTGGCTGTTCGACCGCGACCGCGCGATCCGGAGCCTGGCCGAGGTCGAGCCGACCTGGGGCGGCGATATCGCGACGCGGATGACGGCGACGGCGAACGCCTATCGCGCCGCCCAGTCGCCCCCGCCCGCCGCCAACGCCACCAAGACCGACGGCGTCGTCCCGAGCGATTCGGCCGCGGTCGAGGCCGCCACCGCCCTCGCCAACCAGACCCAGGCGGCGCTCGCCCCCGACAGCACGCTCGGCAACAGCGTCGCCGAGGACGGCTCGACCGAACGGACCGAACCATGAACCGCAGCGGCATCATTCCCGACCCGATCGCCCGCCTGCCGTGGCGCGTGCTGGGCCTGGTCGTCGCGATCGGCGTGTTCGGTCAGGTCGTCCTCTATTCGGCCGCGGGCGGCTCGCTCCAGCCCTGGGCGCTGTCGCAGGGCATCCGCTTCTTCGTGCTGCTCGGCGCCGCGCTGGCGCTGTCCTACGTCCCGGTCAGCTTCTGGCGCACCGCCGCGCTGCCGACCTATGTCGTCATCGTCATCGCGCTGGTGCTCGTCGAACTCGTCGGCGCGGTGCGCGGCGGCAGCCAGCGCTGGCTCGACGTCGGCATCCGCCTCCAGCCATCCGAATTCATGAAGCCCGCGATCGTGCTCGCCTGCGCGCGCTTCTACGACATGCTGCCGCCCAACGAGATCCGGCGGTTCGGCGCGATCTGGCCCGCCGCATTGCTGATCGGCATCCCGGCGGCGCTCATCATGAAACAGCCCGACCTCGGCACCGCGCTGATGGTCTGCGGCGGCGGCGTCATCGTCATATTCCTCGCCGGCGTGCCGATGCGGCTGTTCATCGGCGGCGCGCTCGGCCTCGCCATCGCGGTGCCGCTCGCCTTCAACTACGTGCTACACGACTACCAGCGCAACCGGGTGCTGATCTTCCTCGATCCCGAGAGCGACCCGCTCGGCACCGGCTATCACATCAGCCAGTCGAAGATCGCGATCGGATCGGGCGGGCTGTGGGGCAAGGGCTTCCTCAACGGCACGCAGAGCCACCTCGACTATCTGCCCGAGGGCCACACCGACTTCGTCTTCGCGACGATGGCGGAGGAATGGGGGCTGCTCGGCGGCTGCCTGCTCATCGTCGCCTTCCTCATGGTCATCCGTTGGGGCGTCAACGTCGGGCAGCAGGCGACCACCCGCTTCGCCCGCCTGACCGCGGCGGGCCTCGCCACGACGATCTTCTTCTACGTCGCCATCAACCTGTCGATGGTGATGGGCCTCGCCCCCGTCGTCGGCATCCCCCTCCCCCTCGTCAGCTTCGGCAGTTCAGCGCAGATGACGGTGCTGCTGTGCCTCGGCATCCTGATGTCGATCGACCGCCAGAACCGCCGCACCGTGCGCTGGTGACGCAAAAAATTGCCGCGGTGCAAAAAAGGGTTTGCATCATCCGAATCCACTGCTAATTGGCCTCCTCCCGACGGGGCCGGCGCCTCTCCAAAGCGCCATCAGACAGGCCGGTCATGGACGCATAGCTCAGTTGGTAGAGCAGCTGACTCTTAATCAGCGGGTCCTTGGTTCGAGCCCAAGTGCGTCCACCACTTTTCTTAAGCAAATACAGCAACTTGCAGGATCCCGCGGGCGGTCGTTTTGCGCCCCGCTGCGGTCGTGTAAGAGCAGTGTAAGGATGCGGGTTAGCGGCACGCTAGGATGGGCCATGCTAGTGGGGTGTGGTCATCGACGACCAGCTCCGTCGCCGGTGGGGGTACTAGTCAATCGAGCGGGGCCCGTCTGAAGGCATCACCAGCAATTTAAACACCGCGAAATATGCCGAAAAAACATTCTCCCGAGCTTTCATTTCATAGCTGGATTAACCATGTTGCATCCGGACCGTCGTTGGCGGGGTGCCGCCTATGGGATAAAATGACTCAGGGGAGAACGAGCGTGGCTGATAAGAAAGTGGTTTTCGTAGCGTTCGCAATTGAGGACGAAACTCAACGCGATTTTCTCAAGGGTCAATCGCTTCATCCGCGCGCACCCTTCGAGTTCATCGATATGTCGGTCAAACAAGCGTATGACAGCGATTGGCAGAGCAAAGTCAGGACGCGCATTCGCCGGTCTGACGGTGTGATCGCGCTCATTAGCAAGAACTCGCTAACCTCAACTGGTCAGAAATGGGAAATCCAATGTGCTAAGGACGAGGGAAAGCCGGTCCGGGGCATCTGGGCTTATTCCGACGACCGCACGAACGTGGCTGGCGTCGCCACCACTGTTTGGAGCGATAAAAACGTCAGTGACTTTATCGATTCGCTCTGATCGGAACCGGCAGTGCGGAAAGCTCTTATCGTCGGCATCGACCACTATGACCACATTGGTCCGCTAAGCGGCTGCGTGAACGACGCGCATTCCGTCAGAACGGTGCTTGAGCGGCATGCCGATGGTACTGTCAACTTCGCCACTCCCAAACTTCTGACCGGCACAAGCGCTGTTGATCGTGTCGAAAAGGCTGAACTTAAAGATGCCGTGCGAGAGTTGTTCAAAGACGACTCGGAAATTGCCTTGTTCTACTTTGCGGGACACGGATACATAGAGGACACAGGCGGTTTCCTCTGCGGCACGGAATGCAAGACGGGGGATGACGGGTTGTCCCTCGCCGAGTTAATGTCGCTTGCCCGCGGGTCGCCGGCAAGAAACAAGATAGTCATACTCGACAGCTGCCACAGCGGCATTGCCGGTGAGCGACCGGAGGCACAGGCAATCGCCGAGATCAAAGAGGGAATGACAATCCTCACCGCTTCCGCAGCTAACCAGTATGCTATGGAAGTTCCTGGTGGCGGCGCGGGCGTCTTTACAAATCTCTTTGTTGACGCGTTGGGAGGTGCCGCTGCTAATCTCGTCGGTGATGTGACCCCTGGGAGCGTCTATGCTCACATCGACCAGTCGCTCGGACCGTGGGGTGGTCAACGCCCTATGTTCAAGACGAACGTGAAGACTTTTGTCTCGCTCCGTAAAGCGACGCCACCCATACCCCTCGCGGACCTACAGGCACTCTCGACGCACTTCCCCCGCGCCGATTACGAATTTCCGTTGGATCCCGCCTATGAACCGGAACGGTCAGAGGAACAGAAAGCGGACCTCGCAATCCCGCCCCCCGACCCTCTGAAAACAGCGGTCTTTGCGGTGCTTCAGAAATACGTGAAGGTAAACCTAGTGCGCCCCGTGGGCGAGACACACATGTGGCATGCGGCAATGCACAGCAAATCGTGCGAGTTAACCGTGCTTGGCGAGCATTACCGGAAACTTGTAGCGAGCGGGCTTATCTAGCGAATGGTTGATCCAGCGAAGATTGATACCGTACTCGACGGCTTGTCAGGGAAACTAGCCGCCATCGAACATGAGCGCTGGTCGCACTGGCAAAAGTATATGCATGCGCAGTGTGAAAAGCAGCCGGATGGCTCCTTAAGGATTCCCGCTGCGCTAGTAAGTCGCTGGGAGAAGCAAGCGGCTACGGAATACGGCGCGTTGAGTGAGAAAGAACAGTCGAGCGATCTGGAGCAGGTAAACCGTTACCTTCCCCTCATTGCTGATGCCTTCAAAAATCAGCGGTGGGATTGAAACGCGGGCGCGGCGCAGGCTGAGGGCGCTTCTTACATGGTCCTTACACGCAGTTGTCGACGTGAAGAAAAACAGAAGCAGCGGAATCGTTTGCCGCTCCTGAGCCGCAAATTGGACGTTAGATGCCCGTCTTAGCAGCACCCCACGCCCGAAGGCGCAGGGTGCTGGCAGCGTCAGAGTCGGGAAAGTCGATACCCCCGCTGCTGGCCCCGATGTTAGTCGGCGAGGGGTCGGTGGCCTTAACCCTCATCGCGGAAGCTAAGATGGAAACTTCCGCAACCTCGTCATGAGTATCTGTCTTCGTCGCCTCTGCATCCTTGCGCGCCCGAGCAGAGCCGCAGGCGCAGCACGTCCTCTGAGAAAAATGGACGGCGGCACTTCATGCAGCGGTGCCATCCCACCTTCCTGACCACACGATGCGGGTCGTCCGCGTCCATCACCGGCTCCCGCCGCTTGCACCCGTCGAACGGCCAAGGGTCGGGTTCTATAATCCCGATGGCCGCCGCCTGCCCGCGCATACGGAGCGGCACATGCAACCCGTCCACTGGCTTGAGCGGTCGTGGTGCGGGCGTTGGCGCGGGCCGGGGTTGATCTTGCTGGCGCTGCCACCCTACCAGCCACGCGGGATCACCGTCAGCGCACATGGGCCAGCACCCACACACCGCCCGCGTCCCACTCGCGCAGGATGTCGAGGATCGGCAGGAACTCCCCTGCCAGCGTGCCGGCTTCGACCTCGGCATATGCGGCGTCAGCGAAGGTGTCGAACGTACCGCACATGACCACGATGGGCGACGGTCGCGGCTTCCGAGCTTCCTCTATGCGCCTGACGCGACGTTGGAGCGCCCGGAGCGACATTGTGGTTAGCCCCGAAGCCGATCAGCCAGCGATCGGAACGCAGGGCTGCGCACGTCCATAGCGATCTGCACCGCGTCGATCGCTTGCTGCTCGTCCAGCACCTGAACATGGCGGCGGACGAGAGCAGCGGGTAGCTCCCGGCCTTCGTCTGCCCGCATACGCTGGCGCTCGGACAAGGGAATATCAGCCTTCATCGTGGATCACCTTGAGTTGGCGCAGAACGTCAAAGCATTCGGCGCGGATAGTAGGGTCGTCGCAGTCACGCATGACGGTGGCGCATGTGGTGACCACGACCTGCCGCATGGCTCCGCGCTCCTGATCGGTCATGGCAGCGACGGCATCGCAGATCGGCAGGAACCGCCCCGGCGCGAGCATGTCGTCGCCGTTGAAGGGAACGACGTGGAGCGGGTGCGCCATCTTGTCGGCCATGCTGACCGCCCAATCCACCGCCGCCTGATAGTCGCTGATGGGCTGGTATGGCAGGTGGCGGTGGACGCGGTTGCCCGCCTCGTCGTACCCGATCCACGACACGCGCACGAACACATCGTCGTCGCCAATGGCATGGGCGTGAACGCGGTTCCGCTGTGTGGTTATCGTCGTCATGGCTGACCTTTATCGTGGGGGTATGGGTCGATCTGCGCTGCGCCGGTTCGCATCGCCGACTTTTGCACGCGGCGCGCAAATTGTTCGGTTTTACCCTCGGGCATCGCGGGCCTCCTCAAGAGCCTCGATCCGAGCGGCCAGTTCCTCGGTCGCCCGAACGTCCGCGAGCGATTTGATGCTGTCGATGATGAGCCGCCCCACGTCCGGGGCGACCGCGCCAGCGGCAACGGCATCCAGCACCTGGGCGACCTGATCGCTGATCGGCAGCGACGCATCGAAGTCGAAGCTGACCTTCTCTGCCTGCGCCTTCACCGAGGGGAGGATTTTCGCCAACACGATGCTGGCGGCGTTGGTGTCGCCCTCCAGCGCCTTGCCGACGAGCACGGCGATGATGTTGCGCATCTCGTCGAGCATCTGCTGTGTGGCCAGCAGACGCTTGTCGGGAACGCCAGCCGGTCGCCCTCGCGGGTTCGGTGACGGACAGCCGGGTGTCCACGCGGGGTTGCCGGGACCGCGCGGTTCGGCAGCAATAGGCGAAGGCGCAGGCTTCCAGTCCGTGCCCCAAGGGGGCTGGATTGCGGTCGTCATCGAACTACCTCAATTGATTAGAAGAACGGTCAGACCGGGACGGCGAATGCGGCGTTTGACGCTTTCACCTGTTCGCGCACTTGCGCCGGGGTGATCGTTTTCACGAGGATCGGAGCGCCGTTCACCTTCGACGGCTCGTAGATCTTGATGTCACCGACCGCCTCGGTCACCGCCTTGGTGAGCAGCTTGTATCGGTTGTTCAGCAGGTCAGCCGCCGCCTTCATGGCCCGCAGCTTCTTCGCTTCGACCGGGCGCTGGGCGTTGTGCCAGTCGTGCAGGAACTCGGCGTGCAGGTCTGGTTCGAGGCCGGACAGGTACGGGCGACCGCCGAGCACAGCGGTGACCGTAACAGCATCCCCATTCTCGATGGCCTTGCGAAGCGCGCCCATCCGCTCGCCGTCGGTCTTGAGGCCCTTGAAGTGCGCGCGAATCTCCGACGCCATGCTTTGCGTGGCGCGCTGCTCGACCGGCGCGTTCAGTTCGCCTTCCAGCTTCGTGATATTGGCGTTGAGCGTATCGACCGTGCGCGACCACGAGCCATAGACCTTGTTCATCACCTTGGTCGCGTGGGTATCGAACGCCACAAGCTGGGCGTACTCGTTCAGCGTCGGGTTCTTCGCCGCGCCCGCCTTCGCGTCGTGGATTGATTGCAGCGCCTGATAGGCTTCATGCACTACCGTTTCCGTCGCACCGAGCAATGGACGAGTATCGTCGTCGTAATCGGCAATCTCACCAGCTATTCCAGGGTGCAGCGTTGGCGAAATGCGGGTGTCAATTTGATCGGACATTTGGGCCTCTACTATCGGATGAAAGATACACTGCCCTTACACGCTACCTAACCACGCTTTAGGTCCGCAATATGATCCCAATAAAAACAAGTAGTTCTGCACTTTTGTTGTGCATCGACCGTCTTACTACTGATTTGCGGCTCGGAACTTCATAGGGCTAACCACAAAGGGCGGCGGGCCGCTTTACCCCCGTTTCCCCATAATACCCCGGCCACGCTATATATGTGCGGGAGGGGTGAGAAGGTGCAGAGAAATAGGTAAGGGGAAAGGAAAAGGGGGAAAAGGGTATTAAGCTATTTTACAGTAGCTTATCTGCCGTATGCCTCGGGGGCCAAGATCGGGGGCAAGGGGGAATAAGCGGCGACGCCCGACATCAGGTCGAGTCACTTAATCCCCCGTGTGCGCCTACTCGTCGCCCTGCGGGCCCAAGCTGTAGAGATTGCTAGCTCGCCCACCTGTGGCCACAGTTTCAGAATAGATGCGCGGCGGAGACTCTCGCTCCAGTAGCTCCATCGCGAACTTCACATCTTTCGCAAGCGGCCACGCTTTTTGGTACTTGTTCGTTACCTTGTTTGCCAGATCACTGTGCTTAACTTTGACGCCGCCTAGTGTGGCTATTGCTTGAACAATCTCGTCCTTTAGACCCTTCATCTTGATGGCCTGCTCGTTCTGCTCGCCGTTGGAGAAGACGAATAGCGTGGTGTCCTCCCAATACTGCACCCACGCGAGCGCCGCGTCGAGGTGATCCCGACTGACCACCGCCTGTCGGTTTAGCAGAGCCAAAAGCGCGGCGAAGATCAGGGTGTAGGTGCTCTGGCGCGCCAATAGTGCCGCTATGGCTGGCGGATGGGTCTTTGCTTCGAGGGCGTGGTAAATCTCATCCCAATAGTCGAGCGCGTCTGCATCCATACATACCTGCGCTTGCTTGCTGGCCTCGTAGATCGCCCACGAAAGATGCTCCGCGAAGCGGTCCATTAGTTTCGGATCGGTCGCCTTTGGCATCGACACGATCTTGTCTCGCGTCGAATAGAACATCGGGAAGCGGTTCGCGAGACCGTTCGTTATGTCGGTGCTGGTGAGCGTCTTGACGATCTCCGTTTCCGGGACTGAACCGATAACGACGATATGTGTGTCAGACGCTTCGCAGAATGACGTCTTGGTCGGCGTCACCAGCTTCACCCCGTCGAAGGCGTCGCGCAGTACAGTGCTGATGGTCGCCGCCTCCCGCCGCGCTTGTGCCAGCACCCCGGCGAACTCACTGACATCGAAAAGCAGGCGCTTGTCCTCAACGCCGCCGTCCAGAAGGTTGCCTTCGTGATCGTGTAAGGGATCGCGGACCATGTGAATCAGCCCCTCGCCTGTGGCTAGTGCAGTCAGCTTGCGAAGCGGCACGCCCCCGACCATCCGGGCTTCCATCAAGCGATACATCTCACTTGGCATTTCGGTGCTGGTGCCTTTCCGCCCCTTTGCGGTTGGACCGACGATCAGCGCGTTCATCCGAAGATGCCGCTTCTGATCGCCTATCTGAATGTATGCGGTGCGCCCAATGGTGGCGGCGAAGCGGGCAAGGATGTGGATGGCGACGGTGGGCCTTACCGCTTCGGAGTTGGCGCACGCGGCGTCCACCATGTCTCGGAGGATGCCGAACAGCGCCACGTTATGCAGTTCAGGGCGACTCAGCACATAGTCGCTGAACTCTCCCTCGTCTTCCTGCTGACCCCGGCGCTTGCGCTTGGGCTTGGGAATGTCATCCACGCCCTTTAGCAGCTTCATGCTCGTCAGCAGACCGTCCCATTCATCCGCTGACATAGGTGCATCGCTGCCAGCACCTGGCACCAGTCGTGAGAGGTCAGCCATGATCGCCCTCCCCGCCGAGGGTGGGGGCGGTAGTCAATTTGCACGCGCAGCCATCCGCACTCGGCGAATTTTTACGCGCCGCTGCATTTACTCGCAAAATGTTCGGGCATTGCGGACCTTCGGCGGCCCGTCGCATGGTGTGCATGTCACTGGTCCTTGGACGAGGATGCGGGACTCTCGGATGGGGCGGTCGGGTGAGGACAAGCATCCGGCCGCCCTTCGCGACTGCGCGCCTACGCATCGCCGGGGTGGCTCACGGTCGCGGCGCTGGTGGACGCGAACTTGCGCGCGGCCTTCCATGCCTCGATGTCAGCGGGGTCGTAGCAGACACCCGATTGCTTGGATTCGCCCAGCTTGATGAAGCGCGGCCCCTTCCCCTTGCACCGCCAGAAGCGAAGCGTCGCGGGGGTCACGCCAATCATAGCGGCGGCGTCGTTGTGATTGATAACCTTGGGAGTCATAGCGGTGATTCCACGAGCTAAGTCCCTGCCGCTCGTTGAGCGCCAAGCAGGGGGACAAGCTGTGGTCACCAGCACCAGAGGAACACCCTCCGGCTACGTGTTCGGGGCCTCGGCCAAATGCCTGCGCGTCACCGACTCAGTTGCGTAAACAGTAGATTTGAGTGCCCCGTTTACGGCACTGCGCTGCATTGTTAGCACAGGCTAACTGGCGAATGTTGGATAAAATGCTGGGTCAGCAGTCCCGATCAGGGAGCGCGTTGGGTCGGCAAGCCCGCCGAGATTTTCTCTCTCTAAGCCGAGGTGGGGGCGATTCAGCGGCGGTCGGTCTGATCGGGCGATTTCGGCCGAAAAGGTCGATTTGGACCGGCGGAACCGCCTCTCGGCTGCAGGCCGGCTACAGCCCCGATCACTACCCCGCCCTCCCTAACCCGGCGGCGTGGTGCGATCGGGGATGTGCGCGAGGCTGCGCGGCCCCGCGCGTGCGTCACGCTCGCTGGGCCAGCTGCACCACGTTGCCAGCGGCAGCGATCACCCCCTGTTGCTCGATCCAGTCATTGATTTGCTGAACCTCCGGGTGGAGCCACCCGAGATTTGTAAGGTCGAGGTAGTTGGTAGCGGTCACGTCCTCCTTGCTTGGCTTGTGGCCCGTGAGCAGGTCGGTCCTGAACTTCTCGACACGGCATTCGCGCATGGCGATGTTAGAGAAGGTGCGGCGCAGGTCGTGGAGCGAAAGGTGCTTGCCCGCGACTTCGCTGACCGACTCCATCGCAGCGCGCGCGTCCATGATCCGACCGGCCTTGCTCCACGACGGAAACACAAACGGGCTAGGCTCGGGGTCGTCGTCATTCACCTTCGGCTTGGGCATCCGCAGCCTGAGCAGCGCCGCGGCCTGCGACGACAATGGAAGCCAGATCGGGGTGCCGCGCTTGCGTTCGGTCAGATGCCAGCGCGAATTGGCAGGCTCGTGGTCGTCGATAACCACGCGATCCCATGTCAGCGCGGCAGCTTCGTCGCGACGTGCGCCCGTCAGCAGAAGGAAGATTGTCAGGTCGATACCGGCGAGCGCATCCCGGCTGCGCGGGTCTGCGCGCGCCTCTGTCAGCATGTTCCAAACCTCGCCCACCTTCCGCTTGTCGATGTAGCGTTCGGTGCGATCCCCCGTTGGTGCCCAGTGACGCTTGAGCGCAGCAACCGGGTTGTGCGCGATGAGGGGTTCACCGTCAGGGCGGCGGTACTCGTCCATGGCGAAGTTGATGAGGATGCGAAGCGTCACGAATGCGGCGTTGGCGCTCGCAGGTGCGCCCTTCTTCCCATCCAGCCCATTTTCAACGAGTTCCCGATGTCGCTCCTGCACCATGTCGCGGGTGATGCTGACGATAGGCTTGTCCTTCCAAGCCGCGAACACCTTCTCGACGTGCCGCTTATACTCCGCTGCCGTACTGGCCTTCAGCTTGCCGGGGCGCGAGGTGTAGGCCGTGCAAACGTCCATTAGCGTGACGCGCATCGCCACGTCCTGCTTCTTCACGTCGCGCGGGTCTATGCCGTCCTCGAACTGGTGCTTGTATTGCTCAGCACGGCGGCGTGCATCATCGACCGTCCATGCGCCGTAGGTCCCGATGGTAATGCGGGCTTCCTTGCTCTGCCCCGCAATCATGCCCTGCACGATGAAGCTGGCAGCGCCCGACGCGGTGACGCGCAAGCCGAACCCCTTTGTCTCGGTATCCACATAGATGACCGTGCCCGTGCCAGGCTTCCGCACGCGGTCGATATTCGTTTTGGTGAGCTTGAGCTTCGGCATAGGGCGCCTCGTGTAAGACCAGTGTAAGAGGGTAGAGCAAACTTGCGCTAACTTACACTAGCCGCGGAGCGTCAACAAATAGCTAATTTGCAGAGGCTTATGGGCCTATGCCGCTTTCTGCAAACCTGTGCTAACGCCGGTTGGGCCAAACTCTTAATCAGCGGGTCCTTGGTTCGAGCCCAAGTGCGTCCACCACCCTCCCCCGATCGCCTTATCCCCACCTTGTCGCAACAGACCACCGCCGGGCCTCGCAACGGTCCGAGATCGCCTGATCCGGGATGGCCGAGCGGCCGCGGGCCGGAAGGCCAGTGGCACAGCCGGTCGGCCGGTGCGATGGCTGGAGACGGTCCGCGAGCGGGCCGGGCACTCGCGCGGACCGATCGAGCGGATCGCGGTCATGACGGGCTTCGGCGACCCCGAACGGATGCGCCGCGCCATCGTTCGCGCACTGGGACATCCGCCGCAGGTGATGCGGCGGCCGGGCGGGGCGTGATGCGGCCATGCGCGAACGTCACGCGCGCCGTCGGTCACCCGTCCGCCGTCGGCTCCACGCCGGGACCGTCAGCCGCCCCAGCCGCCGCGTGTGCTCGAGCGTCCACCAAACCCGCCGCGCGACACCACCGAACTGCGCGTCTGGATGCGCGACGTCGTCACCGGCGCGGTGATCGCGCTCGAACCGACCTGATAGCGGTAGTTACGGCCGCCATAACCGCCATTGTACAGCCATGCGCCCGACCCGGTGTACGACCGGTCGTCGCGACGGTCGCGATACAGGCCGCCGTAGCGATAGCCGCCGCCATTGGCGAGCTGGCCGATCAGGAAGCCGGTCAGCAGCGGCGAGAAGAAGCTCTGCCCGCCGTCCGTGCGCGGCTGGCACGATCCGCTGCCGAACTGGTCCTCGCACACGCTCTTGTCGGCGAAGCGCGGCGCCGTGCGATTGTCGTCGTTGGCGGCGGCGCGCTGCCCCGCCTCGCATTGCTGCTGCGTATAGTCGCGGGTGGCGACGCATTCGGCGACCGAACTGAACGCCGCGACCTCGGTGGGCGGGCCGAACTGCTTGCGCGACAGCTCCTCGGGGCTGGGATCGCAGCCGGAGAGCATCGCGGCGGCGCCGACCGCGCTCAGACCGGCGGCCGCGGATCGCATGCGACGGCGTGGCAAGGTGTCCATCGTTCCGCCCCTCAATAGGTCATGCTGGCGGCGTTGAGCAGCCCGACGCCGATCGAGGTCGCCGCCAGATAGGTGCCGCTCGCGACGTTGCCCGCCTCGATCCGGGCGGTCATGTCGCGCACCACGAACCGGCGCACGACCAGCGAGGCGAGCACCTGGACGATGCCGGCGAGGATCGCCCAGGCGACGAACTCGACCGGATCGGCGGTCTGCGTCAGCGCCGATGCGAGCGGCAGCGCGAAACCGACGATCGCCCCGCCCAGCGCGACCGCCGCGGCGACGTTGCCCTGCGCGATCAGTCCCGCTTCGTCATAGGGCGTCGACATCTGGTAGAGGCGCTTGAACACCGCCAGCAACAGGCAGGCGACGCCGAAGGCCAGGACGAAATGTCCCGCCCCGTACAGGAACACGTGGGTGAAATAGTCCATGCTACCCCCTCAGGCAGTGAATTCGGCCGGGCCGAGCGGCAGGCCGATCATGATCTCGTGCGTATAATCGCCGCCCTCGGGCTCCATCGCCAGCGCCAGCAGCAGCTCGGTCCCCGCGGGCTTCACGTCGCGCGCATAGAGCATGCAGGTCTGGCGGATATGGCTGACCGGATCGGCGTCGCGTTCGTAATAGACCGCCTCCCACAGCTGTACCGGCGGCTGGTCCTGATCGTCGCCCTCGTACCAGAAGCGGCGGAACGGCGGCAGGCCGGCCTCCTCCCAATGCGGCCGGGACATGCGCTGCAGGAACGTCTCCTTGCCGGCGCGATCGGCGGGATAGGTGCTCGTCCACGACCGGAACAGCGTGAAATCGTCCGCATCCGATCCGTCCGCCTGCTGGCTCACCGCCTGCAGCATCAGTTCGTCGTCGGTGTAGAAGCGATGGACGTGGCTGCCGTCGTCGAGCCGCACCACGCCCTGCGCGGTGATCTCCAGCGTGTCGCGATCGAGCTGGAACCCGCTGTCCTCCAGCATCCGCCAGGCGAGCGGGTCGAGCCGCACGGTGCGGCCGATCGTGATGTTGCGCACCTCCGCCAGCCGCGCCGTCGCGGGGCGATTTTCGATGCCGAACAAGGACTTCCAGATCATGACGAGAGCCGCTCCCTGGCGACGTAGAACAAACGGTCGCCGGCGGCGATCCGGCGGTCGAGATCGAACCGTGGCGTGTTCCCGTCGCCCGGGCAACTGGCGACGAGGATCGCGCCCCGCGCCCTTAGCCCGCTGGCGACCTCATCGAAAGCCCCGCTCACCGTCGACCGCAGCGCATAGAGCGTCGCCCCCGCGTCGGTATGGCTGGCGAGCTGCGCGAGCAGGCGGCTCGACCCCGGATCGCTCAGCGCCTTGACCACCAGCTCCACCGTCGGCGTCAGCACCACCTCGACCGCGGGGCAATGGGCGAGCAGCAACCGCGCGGTATCGCCGTCGCGCAGAAAGCAGACGATATGCGCGCGGTCGTTGAGCGCGGTGACCGCCAGCGTCGCCGCCAGCGTCTCGGCATCGCTCGGTGCGAAGACGACGATGCGCGCCGCCGCGGCGACGCCGGCCCGCGCGAGATCGGCGGGCGCGGTCAGGCTGGCGGCGCGGATGTAGCGGAAGGCGGGATCGTCGCCCGGCAGATCGTCGGTCGCCACCAACACCACGTCACGCCGGCCGTCCGCCGCCAGTTCGGCGACCATCCGCGCGGTGCGGGCGGGTTCGTGCCCGATCAGGACGACATGGCCCTGCATGCCCTTATAATCCCCCAGGCCCATGCGCCGCCGGCGCCAGCGCTGCGACAGGCCCGCAAAGGCGCGCGCGATCGCGGTCGTGAACAGCGCGATCGCGCCCGGCATGATCCAGCATGCCGCCACAAGCCGGCCGGCATCGCCCTTGGGCGACAGGTCGCCGTAGCCGACCGTCGAGGCGGTCGTCGCATACCAGTAGAGAAAGGCGACCGCGGGCCGCAGCTCCCCCTCGCCCGCCAGCCGCAACGCCGCATAGCTGATCGCCATATGCGCGACGAGCAGGCCGGCGAGGATGCCCGGATGCAACTCGCTGGCGGCGAGGTACAGCCGGCGCAGCACCGCCGTCAGCCGAAACGCCTGTCCCTGCTCCGCCACGCCCGGGCGCTCGACCATCGCCATTGCGGTCCCCCATGTTGCAAGTGCTGCGTGGTCGTGCATGGTGTGTCAAGTTATGGCGATGAAGGAAGATATGTTGGCCGAGACATGGACGATCGAGCCGCTGGCGGAGGCGTTGCGTGCGTTCGGCGACGAATTCGCGGTGGACGCGGTCGCCGGCGATGAACCCGTGCTGCGCGTCACCATGCGCGACCATGGCGACCTCGCCGTGTTCCTGAGTGCGGCGGGCGACCAGATCGTCGTGTCGACGCTGCTCTGGCCGGTCGACGAACAGCAGGACGTCGACGCCTTCAACCGCTTCCTGCTCAAGGCGCAGAAGGTCGTCCCGCTCTCCAATTTCGCGATCACCGAGGTCGACGGGCGCGACTATTACGAGCTGATCGGCGAACTGGCCGCAGCTTCGCCGATCGAGATGGTCGCACTGGAGTTGCGCGTGCTCGCCGACAACGCCATCTCCGCCGCCGGTGACCTGCGCACCGCATTCGCCGCCTGAAGGATTACGTTCGCATGTCCATGTGGAAGCAACTCGTCACTCTCGTCCGAGGAACCGCGCACGAGGCCGGGCAGGCCGCCGTCGACAAGCGCGCGCTGGTGATCCTCGACCAGCAGATCCGTGACGCCCAGACCGCGCAGGGCAAGGCGCGCGACGACCTCGCGACGCTGACCGCGAAGCGGCGGCTGATCGAGAAGGAGCTGGAGGCGCTGACCGCGCAGCGCGACAAATATGAGGCGTCGGCGCGCGCCGCGATGCAGCGCGGCGACATGGACCTCGCCCGCGAGGTCGCGGAGCGGCTCGCCTCGATCGAGACCGAAGGCGCGACCAAGGGACCGCAGATCGCCGACATGCGCAGCGCCGAGGACCGGATCCGCGGCATCATCAAACAGTCGGACGGCAAGATCCAGGCGCTGAGCCGCGAGGTCGAGGTCGTCCGCGCCAACGAAAGCGTCCAGAAGGCGCAGGCGAGCGTCGCGGCGAGCTATGGCGGGACGATCTCGTCGATGGGCTCCGCAGCGGACAGCCTGAAGCGGATCAAGGAACAGCAGGCGATCCGCGACGAGAAGTTCCGCGCCTCCGCCGAGCTGGAGGACATGCGCACCGGCGCCGATCTCGACGCGAAGCTGCGCAACGCCGGACTGCTCGAAGGGTCGAGCACCGCCGACGACATCCTCGCCCGCCTCGCCGCGCCGAAGGACGGCGGCGATGCCACGCGGGTGTCCGGCGGCGATCCGACCCGCGCGCTGCCGCGCGAATAAGGGGCCCCTCGACATGGAGCGCATCGCCGTCGCCGAACGGTCCGACTGGCTGGCGACAGCGGAGCGCATGGGCTTCACCTTCCACCACCTCGATGGCGCGCGCTATTGGGACGAGCGTGCCTATTACCGTTTCTCGCTCGACGAGGTGGAGGAGCGGATCGAGGGGCCAAGCGGCGAATTGCACGCCATGTGCCTCGACCTCGTCAACGAGGCGGCGACCAGCGAGGCGCTGATGCAGCGGCTCGCGATCCCGGACGCCCAGCGCGACGTCATCGCGCGCAGCTGGGCGGCGCGCGCGCCGACGCTGTACGGCCGGTTCGATTTCAGCTATGGCGGCGACGGTCCGGCCAAGCTGCTGGAATACAATGCCGACACGCCGACCAGCATCTTCGAGACGGCGCTGTTTCAATGGCAGTGGCTGGAGGATATGATCGCGTCGGGCGCGCTGCCGGCGGCGGCCGACCAGTTCAACCGGCTGCACGACGCGCTGATCGACCGGATGCGGCAGATCCTCACCCCCGGCAGCCTGCTCCACTTCGCCAGCGACGCCGAGCATCAGGAGGACCGGCAGACGGTCCGCTATCTGGAGGATGTCGCGCGGCAGGCGGGGCTCGATCCGCAGTTCGTCGCGGTCGAGCGGATCGGCGTCGACGGCGACGGCCGCTTCGTCGACGAGGACGGCACGATCATCGCCGCGATCTTCAAGCTCTATCCCTGGGAAGATATGCTGCGCGAACCCTATGCCGCGCATCTGACGACCGCCCGCGCCCTCTTCCTCGAACCGGCGTGGAAGGCGATCCTGTCGAACAAGGCGATGCTGCCGCTGCTGTGGGAGCGGCATCGCGGCCATCCGAATCTGCTCCCCGCGGCCTTCGCCGACGATGCCGCGACGGTGGCGGAGATCGGCCCGCGCTATGCCCGCAAGCCGTTCTTCTCGCGCGAGGGCTGGGACATCGAACTGGTCGACGGCGAACGCGTCGAGCGGGGCCCCGAGGGCGGCTATGGCGAGGAGGGCGCGATCGTCCAGGCGCTGGCGCCCCTGCCCGACTTCGGCGGCCACCGGCCGGTGATCGGATCGTGGATCGTCGGCGACGCCCCGGTCGCGATGTCGATCCGCGAGGACGACGTCGCCATCACCCGCGACCTCGCCCGCTTCATTCCCCACGCGATCGTCTGATCCCCGCACGACCGCGTCCGGCGCGCCATGTTGCAGCACGGCAACATGTCGCGATCAAACGCGCGGGGCGACGTCCCGCGGCTTGCCGGGGGCGGCGAAGGACATAAAGTGTCGCCGACCCACGCGGTAACAAGCCGCTTAGGGACAAGGGGAATATCATGAAGCGTGGAAACTTGCTCGCGGGCGTGTCGCTGCCCGTGGCGATGCTGATGCTGGCGCATGCGGCGACGGCACAGACCATCCAGTCGGCTCCGAGCCAGGAAACCACCGCAGAGGCGCAGGCCGCGCCCGAGGATGATGCGGGCAACCAGATCGTCGTCATCGGCAGCCGCGTCGCCAACCGCACCGTCTCGGACAGCCCGGTCCCGATCGACGTCATCTCCGAAAGCGCGTTGCAGGCGTCCGGCACGGGCGAGCTCAACAAGACGCTTAACCAGCTCGTCCCCTCGTTCAACTTCCCGCAGCCGTCGATCGCCGACGGCTCCGACGTCACCCGCCCGGCGACGCTGCGCGGCCTCAACCCCGACCAGACGCTGGTGCTGCTCAACGGCAAGCGCCGCCACGTCTCGGCGCTGCTCAACATCAACGGCACCGTCGGTCGCGGCGCCGCGGCGGTCGACATGAACATGATCCCCGCGCTCGCGATCCAGCGCATCGAGGTGCTGCGCGACGGCGCCTCGTCGCAATATGGCTCCGACGCGATCGCCGGCGTCATCAACGTCCAGCTCAAGACCGCCTCGTCGGGCGGCCGGGCGCAGGTGAGCTACGGCAAATACGTGACGACGCTTGATGGCGTGTCGGCGTTCGACGGGCTCGTCACCTCGGGTGGCCAGCCGGTGCTCAACACCACCGATCCGCGCTACCTCCAGGCGAACGGCTCGGGTGAGCGCAAGGCGCGCGACGGCATCTACACGACCTTCGGCGTCAACGTCGGCCTGCCGGTCGGCGACGGCGGCTTCTTCAACTTCACCGGCGAATATCGCGACCGCAACTTCACCAATCGCCAGGGCTACGACCTGCGACCCAATTACATCCGCCCGACCGGCACGACGTTCGATCCGCGCGAGGCGACCTTCGACCGGCTCAACTTCCGCTTCGGCGATGCGAAGACGGAGGATTTCAACTTCCTCATCAACTCCTCCGTCCCGCTCGGCGCCGCGGAATTCTACGCCTTCGCCACCTATGGCCATCGCGACGGCCTGTCGGCGGCGAACTTCCGCCAGCAATCGGCCGCGACCAATCGCGACTTTTCCGTGCTGCTGCCCGGCACGGCACCGACCAACGGCAATTTCGTCGGCCTGACGCCGGACGGCTATCTGCCCAAGATCCAGTCGAACATCGACGACATGTCGGTGACCAGCGGCATCCGCGCCGACCTCGCCGGATTCAAGGGCGACTTCTCGCTCGGCTTCGGCCGCAACGAGCTGAACTACCGGACCGAGGACAGCGTCAACGTGTCCTTCGGGCCAACGAGCCAGCGTTCGTTCGACGCCGGCGGCCTCGCCTTCTCCCAGGTGCTCGCCAACGCCGACCTGTCGCGCCAGTTCGACGCCGGCCTCGCCGGGCCGCTATCCTTCGCCTTCGGCGGCGAATATCGCCACGAGATCTACGAGATCACGCCCGGCGACCCCCAGTCCTACCAGACCGGCCCGCTGTTCGTGGCGGCGCGGACCACGCCCGCTGACAACTGCAGAGCGCTCGGCGGCCTGCCCGGCAACAACAACGCCTGCACCTTCCCCGGCCGTGCCGCCGCGGCGGGCGCGCAAGGGTTTGGCGGCCTGCCCGCCTCCGCCCGCACCAACGTCAACCGCGACAGCTTCGCCGGCTATGTCGAATTCGACGCCGATCTGTTCACCGGCCTCACCGCCACCGCCGCGGGCCGCTACGAACATTACAGCGACTTCGGCGACACGGTGAACGGCAAGCTCGCGCTGCGCTACGAATTCGTACAGGGCTTCGCGATCCGCGGTTCGGTGTCGAACGGCTTCCGCGCACCGTCGCTGCACCAGCAATATTTCACCACCACCTCGACCAACTTCCTCGCCGGCGTCCCGGTCGACGTGTCGACGGTGCCGGTCAGCAGCCCGGTCGCCCGCGCGCTCGGCTCGCAGCCGCTCGATCCCGAAAAGTCGCTCAACCTCTCGGGCGGTGCGACGCTCAATCCGTTCCGCGGCTTCAACGTCACGGTCGATTACTTCCACATCAAGATCAAGGACCGCGTCGTCCTGTCCGAAAACCTCGGCGCGGCGGGCGTCGGCACGGCGGCGCAGAACACCGCGGTGCAGGCGGTGCTGGCGGCGAACGGCTTCAGCAACGTCGGCGCGGCACGCTTCTTCATCAACGGCCTCGACACGACGACGCAGGGCGTCGACGCGGTCGCCACCTATCGCGCCAATCTGGGCGGGCTCGGCGCGTGGAATTTCTCGGCGGCGTACAATTACACGAAGAACGAGATCGACAAGCGGCTGAACAACCTCGGCCCGCTCGCGCAGATCCCGGGCCTCGTACTGTTCGGCCGGGTCGAGGGCATCCGCTTCGAACGCGGCCAGCCGCGGACCAAGGTGGTGCTGGCGACCGACGGCAAGATCGCCGGCGTCGGCGTGTCGGCGCGGACGACGCGCTACGGCACGGTGATCTCGCCGGAAACCACCGCGCCGCTCGGCGCCGACGCGACCAGCCTGACCGCGCTCGGGCCGGACGACCAGGTGCTCCGCCCGAAGTGGATCACCGACTTCTCGCTCAGCTACGAACTGCAGGGCGTGCAGCTGACGCTCGGCGTCGACAATGCGTTCGACGTCTATCCCGATCGCCGGCCGTTCGGCCTGCGCCCGACGACCGTCGGCGGCAGCTATCCGGCGACCTATCAGTTCCTGCCCTATAGCGGGTTCTCGCCGTTCGGCTTCAACGGCCGGTTCCTCTACGCACGCGCCGCGATCAACTTCTGATCCGGTCGGGGCCGGGTGTCGCCTTGGCGATACCCGGCCCGGTTCGTTCTGAAAAATTAACGACTTCGCGCGTAATCGGCGACGATGTCCAAGTGGAAATGCGGTGCCGCGCTCGCGGCCTTGATCGCCGTTGCCGGATGCGGCGGCAGCGGAAATTCGGGCGGCGGCAGCGCGGCCGTACCCGTCGTCAGCACGGTGACGCCGACGCCCTCACCGTCGCCCACCGCGACCGCCACGCCGACGCCCGTTCCCGCCGCCTCGCCCACCCCCACGCCGGTCGCGACGCCGACCAGCTGGAGCGCCGCCGCCGCCGCGCTCTACGACGTGCAGCCCGACGCGGCGACATGCCGGGCCGGCACGCTCAAGGCGAGCGTCAAGGCGGACTTCCTCGCCCGCCTCAACGCGATCCGCGCGCTGCACCAATTGCCCGCGGTCACCTATTCCGGTTTCGAGGACACGCAGGAGGCCGAATCGTCGCTGATGATGGCGGTCGCCAAGCGGCTCAGCCATACCCCCTCGGCGGACTGGACCTGCTACACCGCCGGCGGCTCTACCGCGGCGGGATCGAGCAACCTCGTCGGCGGCTGGGGCACCGGGCTCGGCTTCAACAGCGAGGACGATTATCTCGGCCTGTGGCTGACCGAGGGCGGCAGCGCCGCGATCGGCCATCGCCGCTGGATCCTCAATCCCTTCCTCGGCAAGACCTCCTATGGCCGCGTCGCGCTCGTCCTGCCCGACGGCAGCCGCGCCAGCGCCGCGTCCATGCGCGTGTTCAACTTCGCCGCCGGCGGACCGGTGCCGACCGGGCTGCCCGCCTATGTCGCCTATCCGTCGGGCGACTATCCCGCGCGCTATTTCGACCTGTCTGCCTATCTGTCGTTCAGCGTCGTCGCGGGCACGACCGGCACGTTCGGCGCCAATGCCAATGTCGGCTTCGGCCGCGCGACGATCACCGTCACCGGCCCCGCCGGCACGCTGGCGGTGTCGGACGTCAGCAGCGACAATGACGGCTATGGCCTCGCCAACAACGTCCAGTGGCGCGTCGCCGGCCTGCAACGCGGCACCTCCTATACGGTGCGGATCGCCGGCGTCAACGGGGCGCCGCAGACGGACTATAGCTATACGTTCCGGATCGTCGGCTAGGCGCTTGGGTTTGCTCGCATCCTGCGCCTATAACGGCGCATGGTCTGGCGGCATCTCTCGGGCATGGATTACGCCGCCCTCGCGGTCCTCGCGCTGCTGCTGCTCGCGATCGTCCCGGTCTATTACTGGGACCGGCGCCTCCGACGCCGCCATGCCGCCGCCTGGCACGACGCCTATTTCCGCAAGGGCGGCCTCGTCCGCGTGCTGATGAGCCGGTGGCGTGCCGGCCCGCCACGCCTGACCGACCAGCGCCCCCCGCCCGATCGCGACGCCTAGGTCCGACGGGACGGTTCCCGCTTCCCGCCCGCCCCCCGTCGCGCCATAGTGCGGCGACAGGCAGGATATGGGGAACGCAGGATGACGCGGATGTGGCGATGGATGGCGGGAACGCTGGCACTGGCGCTGCCCGCCGCCGCGCAGGCGCAGCAATTGCGCCCCGATCAGGCGAGCTTCCGCGCGCTCTATCAGGAACTCGTCGAAACCGACACCAGCATCACCACCGGCAGCTGCACCGCGCTCGCCGACAAGGTCGCGGTCCGGCTGAAGGCGGCGGGCTATACCGACGCGCAGATCACCCCCTTCGCCACGCCCGAACACCCGAAGGACGGCGGCCTCGTCGTCGCTTTGCCCGGCACGTCGACGACCGCGAAGCCGTTGCTGCTGCTCGGCCATATCGACGTCGTCGCCGCGAAGCGCGAGGACTGGACGCGCGATCCGTATAAAATGGTCGAGGAGAACGGCTATTTCTACGGTCGCGGCACGCAGGACATGAAGGCGATGGACGCGGTCTGGATCGACTCCATGATCCGCTTCAAGCAAAGCGGCTACCGCCCCAAACGGACGATCAAGCTCGCGCTGACCTGCGGCGAGGAGACGAGCACCGCCTTCAACGGCGCGCAATGGCTGGCCAAGAACCGGCCCGAGCTGATCGCCGCCGAATTCGCGCTCAACGAGGGCGGCGGCGGCCGCTCGGACGGCAACGGCCGCCTCGTCATCGCCAACATGCACGTCGGGGAAAAAGCGGCGGTCAATTACCGGGTGGAGGCGACCAATCCCGGCGGGCACAGTTCCGCGCCGGTGCGCGACAATGCGATCTACGAACTGGCCGATGCGCTGGTGAAACTGCGCGACTACGATTTCCCCGTGCAGATGAGCGACACGACCCGCGCCTATTTCCGCATCGCCGGCAAGGCGCGCGGCGACGCCATGGGCCAGGCGATGATGGCCATCGCCGCCGATCCGACGGACAAGGCGGCGGAGGCGACGGTCAACGCCGACAAGAGCTATCATTCCATGCTGCGCACCACCTGCGTCGCGACCCTGCTCGACGGCGGCCACGCCAACAACGCTTTGCCCCAGCGTGCCGGCGTCAACGTCAATTGCCGGATCTTTCCCGGCGTATCCGCTGCGGCGGTGCGCGATACGCTGGCGAAGGTGATCGACGATCCCCGCATGACCGTGACGCAGACCGACGATCGCGGCCCGGCCGCCGTGCCGCCGCCGCTCAACCCGCAGATCCTCGAGCCCGCCGAGACGTTGCTGGCGAAATATTATCCCGGCGTCCCCCTTGCCCCGACCATGTCGACCGGCGCCACCGACGGCATCTATCTCGGCGCGATCGGCATCCCGGTCTACGGCCCGCCCGGCCTCTATGGCGATCCCGACGGCAATGGCACCCACGGCCTCAACGAACGCGCGCTGGTCAAGGCGGTCTACACCGGCCGCGACTATCTCTACGACCTCATCAAGGCCTATGCGGGCTGACGGGTTCCTTCCGAATAATGGTCTGAGCCGGCCATTCCCCTCCCAGTCCCCGTCCCCCTCCCGTCATTGCGAGCGTAGCGAAGCAATCCAGAGCCGCCCGCCCTGCCCTGAATAGCTTCGCTACGCTCGCAATGACGCCCCCCGCCAGCACGGGTTCAAACGAAACGTATCGACGCTCCCTTGCCTCAGCGCGCCGCGCGCTGCGCGGGCATCGCGGTCAGATATTCCAGGATCGCCGGCACGTCCTGCTCGGCGATCGGCGCCTTGTAGACTTCGCGCATCTTGGTGACGGTGGCCTTCCACTGGTCCGCCGACAGCGCCGGCTGGGTCAGTGCCATGCTGGCGGAGTGACAGGCGGTGCAATGGGCGTTGACCGCGTCGGCATGCGGCCCGGCGGGAAAGGTCGCCGCCTCCGCCGGCAGCACGACGCTGGTCGAGGCGAGCGTGAAGCCGTTGGCCGCGACGCTGCCTGGTGCCGCGACCGGCGCCATGGCCGGCGTTGCTGCCGGCCGCGTGCGGCTGCCCGGACTGCCGACCACGACCAGCGCGATCGCGGCGATGCCGATCACGCCGCCTGCGATCCATCCGGCGGATAGGGACTTCATGCCGTTCCTCCTCAGGCCGCGACGATCGTCGTCGTTTCGATGTTGCCGCGCATGAACCCGCCGGGGTTCCAGATCGGCCGCATCGGCTGCGCGACGCCTTTGGTGTTCCAGCAGCGCGTCAGGATCGCATTGGCGCCGCGCCGCACCGGGACACGCCCGTCCCAGCGCCGGAAGCCGTAGCGCCCCTCGTCGGGGCCGAGCGTCGTCCGGTACCACGTCCGTCCGCCGTCGGAGGACACGTCGACCTTGGCGACCCCGCAATCGCCGCCCATCGCGATCCCGCCGACCGGGATCGACGGCTCCAGCGCGACCACCTGCCCCTCCGGCAGGCTCGTCATCCAGCTGCGCGGGATCATCCGGTTGATCGGCTCGGTCGGAAAATCCTTCGCCCCCGGCGTCACGTCGGCATGCGGTGCGGTCGGGATCTTGTATGCCTTCTGCATCCAATAGCCCGCGTCGGCGGCGGGCAGCACCTCGATCGTGTCGAGCATCTTGACCCAATAGGTCGAATACCAGCCCGGCACGACCAGCCGGCAGGGGAAACCGTTGAGCAGCGGCAGCTGTTCGCCGTTCATCCCGAACGCGATCATCACCTCGCCGTCGCGGGCATGGTCGATGGCGAGCGCCTTTTCGAAATCGGGCGCGCCCGGCACCGCCGGCTTGTCCAGCGCGCCGAAGCGGACCTGCACCGCCCCCGCCTTCACCCCGGCGAGATCGAGCACGTCGCGCAGCCGCACGCCCAGCCATTTGGCATTGCCCATCGCGCCATGGCCCCATTGCGCGCCGGGCACGCGCGGCTGGAACAGGCCGCGGCTGTTGCCCGAACACTGGTTAACCGCCGCCAGCTCGACCCGGGGCAGGCGCAGCAGCTGCGCGAGGCTGATCGACAGCGGCCGGTCGACGTGACCGAACACCTTCAGCCGGAATTGCTCGACGTCGATCGTGGTCGGGATGTCCGCCCAGTGCCAGCGCACGAAGAACCGGTCGTTGGGCGTGAACACCGACTGGTCGAACACCGCCATCGGCGTTTCCAGCAGCGGCGGATGCGTGCGCTGCAGGATCATGCTCCCCTTGCCCGGAAAGGCGCCGGTCAACGGCCGTTCGCCGTTGCCGCCGGGCAGGCGCAGGTCGACCAGCTGCTGCGCGATCGCCGGCACCGCCACGCCCGCCGCGGCGGCGGCGCCGAGCAGGCGACGGCGGCTGGTGCGGCTCGCCAGCCAGGCGTTCAGGCTATCCATGCGACTCGTCCCTCCCACGCCTCAGAATAGCATCAATGCCGCGGCGAACGACAGCGCCAGCGCGACCGCCGACGACGCCACGATGACCAGCAGCGGCTTGATCCCGGTGCCGAGCAGCGCCTGCATCGGCGCGCGGATGCCCGTCGCCGCGACCGCGCAGGCGAGGAAGGCGGTCGCCAGCGTCTGCGCCGACCGGCCGATCACCGCGGGCACCGGCACGACCGAATTGACCGCCGCGACCACGAAGAATCCGGTGACGAACCAGGGCACCGACAGCTTGGTCCTCGCGCCGCCAGACGCCGGAAAAAACAGCGTCAGCAGTGCCAGCACCGGCGCCAGCAGCGCGACGCGGGTCAGCTTGATGATCGTCGCCACCTCGCCGGCATGGTCGGAAAAGGAATAGCCCGCGCCGATCGCCTGCGCGACGTCGTGGATCGACGCGCCCAGCATCAACCCCGCCTGCGCATCGGACAGGCCGACCGCATGCGCGATCAACGGATAGAAGAACATCGCCGTCGCGCTCGCGGCCGAGATACCGACGAGCACCAGCGCCAGCTGTGCCTGGTTGACCCGCCGTTCGCCCAATGTCGTCGCCAGCGCCAGCGCCGCCGACGCGCCGCAGATCGCCACCGCCCCGCCCGCCAGCGCCCCGAACGCCGTCGACAGCCCCAGCGCCCGCGCGGCCAGCACCCCCGCCGCCAGCGTCACCAGCAGGATCACCACCACCGCGAACAATGTAAATGGCCACAGCCCCCCAATCTGCGCAATCGTCACCCGCGCCCCGACCAGCACGATCCCCCAGCGCAGCAGCGTCCGCGACGCGAAGCTGAGCCCCGACGCCATCCTTGCCTCGCTGCCGAGGAAGTTGAGTGCCAGCCCGATCAGCAGCGCCATCAGCGTCAGCGGCGCGCTATAATGGTCCGCAACGAACCCCGCCGCCATCGTCGCCAGCGCCGCGACGACCAGCCCGGGCCCGATCTCGGTCCAGCGCTTGGGCGGATCGGGCTCCAGATCGTTGAACAGGTCCGCCGCACGCGGATAATCGATCCTCTCGCTCATCGGACACGGATACCGTCGCCGATCGAGGCGAACAACGCCGCATGCGCGCTACCCGCGCTCCAAATGGCAGTACCGTCGCATCGGCAGCCCCGTCGCCACCGCCCCGCCCATTGAGCAGCTATAGTATTGTGACTTTTGGGATCGGCACGAAGATGGTCGCCGCTAGACCAAGATCTCTGAGCGGCTATAGTGCAGGGCTTCTCGAAGGCCATGGAGGATCGGTTGCCGCTAGACCGCGATCTCTGAGCGGCTATAGTCCCGGTCCCGCGTCGGCCACCCGAGCCACAGTTGCCGCTAGACCGCGATCTCTGAGCGGCTATAGTCACCTCATGGGCTTCTTCGCTCCTTATCGTGTTGCCGCTAGACCGCGATCTCTGAGCGGCTATAGTTAGGTGCCGGGCCTGTCCGTGGCCTGTTCTGTTGCCGCTAGACCGCGATCTCTGAGCGGCTATAGTCACGCCGACCATTGTGCCGACCAAGGTGGTGTTGCCGCTAGACCGCGATCTCTGAGCGGCTATAGTTGTTCTCCGAATGGGCGCTGTCCAACCCTCGTTGCCGCTAGACCGCGATCTCTGAGCGGCTATAGTATTCCACTGCGTCAGCCGAGCGTTCCAGCCGTTGCCGCTAGACCGCGATCTCTGAGCGGCTATAGTTGCAGTAGCGGCAGGCGGCATCGGCCGCCGGTTGCCGCTAGACCGCGATCTCTGAGCGGCTATAGTTAGTAGGTGAACAACCGCCGGCCAGCCTGAGTTGCCGCTAGACCGCGATCTCTGAGCGGCTATAGTCATGCTTCCGTCTCCGAGGTGGGTGAGCCAGTTGCCGCTAGACCGCGATCTCTGAGCGGCTATAGTGCCCTCTACCTTCAGCAGCCACCAGCCGTCGTTGCCGCTAGACCGCGATCTCTGAGCGGCTATAGTCCGCCAGGGCGTCCACGGCGCGTTGCGACGGTTGCCGCTAGACCGCGATCTCTGAGCGGCTATAGTGCCGCTTCGTTCACTTGCCGCTGGAGCCAGTTGCCGCTAGACCGCGATCTCTGAGCGGCTATAGTAACGCGGTCTTCGATGGCATCCCGGCGCGGGTTGCCGCTAGACCGCGATCTCTGAGCGGCTATAGTTGTTCCTCGCGTTCGCCTTCCCCGCCGACAGTTGCCGCTAGACCGCGATCTCTGAGCGGCTATAGTCAAAACGTGGAGCGGGTATGCGCGCAAGTAGTTGCCGCTAGACCGCGATCTCTGAGCGGCTATAGTTCGTCGTACATGCCGCGCACCAACGCGACGGTTGCCGCTAGACCGCGATCTCTGAGCGGCTATAGTCCGTCACGTCCTCGTGCTGCAACCCGCCCAGTTGCCGCTAGACCGCGATCTCTGAGCGGCTATAGTTGCTCGAACACCTCGCCGAGGCGTGCGATCGTTGCCGCTAGACCGCGATCTCTGAGCGGCTATAGTGCTGGATATAGACATACGGCTCCAGCCACGAGTTGCCGCTAGACCGCGATCTCTGAGCGGCTATAGTGGTCCTTGGGAGCGCCGTAACGGTCGTAGCGTTGCCGCTAGACCGCGATCTCTGAGCGGCTATAGTTGTCGGCGTCCGTTGGCCGGTATCAGATCAGTTGCCGCTAGACCGCGATCTCTGAGCGGCTATAGTACCACAAGCTCAACAACGAGCGGCGATTGAGTTGCCGCTAGACCGCGATCTCTGAGCGGCTATAGTCGCGTGGCGCGGGCCGGATGGAACGGGCAGTTGCCGCTAGACCGCGATCTCTGAGCGGCTATAGTGCCCCGTAAGTGGAAGGGCGCGCAGAAGCTGTTGCCGCTAGACCGCGATCTCTGAGCGGCTATAGTGCATCAGCCGCTATCGTATTGATCTTCAACACGATAGCGGCCGATCGCCAATCCAAAAAACACCCCGCATCCATCAAAATAGCGCCAGCTGGCCGGGATTCGTCCGCGGCCTGCGGCGGCTCTGCCCCGAGAAGCGGACGATATTCTCATACTGCCGGTCGGTGAAACTGAGGATGTGCACCTCGCCCCGATCGGGCAGATGCGATTCCACCCGCCGCATATACGTCTCGAACTGCTCCTTGCCGTTGCAGAAGCGCGCGTAGACGGAGAACTGGCTCTTCTCGAACCCCTCGTCGAGCAGGAATTCGCGAAACTTGGTGGCGGCGCGGGCCTGGTCCTTCGTGGTCACCGGCAGGTCGAACATCACGAAGATCCACATCAGGCGATATCCGCTGAGCTGGATCGCGGTCACGCCGCGATCAATGTATCGAGCCCGGCCAGTTCCAGCGCGGACGGGGGGACGGGCAGCACGATGTCGGCCGCCTGCCCACTCTGGAACGCACGCGCGAGGCTTTGCGCCGCGCGGTTGGCGGCGCCTGCAACCGTGGTCGTCCCATCCGTCCCGGGCAAATCGAGCGCGATCAACCCGGCGAAGGCGTGCTTCGCCGCGGGGGTCAGCGTCGTCACACCCCGCGCCACCAGCCGCACCGCGAGCAGGTCGACCAGCGCCCGGAACGGCTCGATCAGGTCGTCGGCCAGTGCGAATGGGTTCGTACGGTTGGCATGGTGGACGCCGATCGACGGATGCAGCCCGGACGCGACCACCGCCCGTGCGCACAGCGAACGCAGCACCGTATAACCGTAATTGAGGAGGGCATTGACGTCGTCCGCATCGCGATCGCGGCGAAACCCCTCGCCCATCAGCAACGGCCAATACCGCCGCGCCGCCTGCGCCTCGACATTGTCGGGATCGCCCGATCCGACACGCCGCGCGAGAAAGTCGAAGGCGGTCGCGGATACGCCGTTCGCCTCCAGCGCCGCCGCCTGCCAGCGGATCTTGGCGATGACGATCCGTCGCCACAATTGCTTGGACAGCGGCCGCCCCGCCTCCCATTGCGCACGCATCCGGCTGTTCTGCGCGTGATGGCCGTCGAGCGGCAGGCACACCGCCACCGGCGCGTGATTGGAGCCGCACAGCAGCATCACCGCCCCGCGCTGCGCCAGCGCAACGACGACGTTGGTGGACCAGGTGATGCCGTGGGCATTCACGATTATCGCGGCGATATCGTCGAGCGGGATGCGGCCGACCTCGACGCGTTTGTCCGACACGATCAGGAAGCCGCGGTGCGCGGAGAGATGGCGGCCGTCGGTGGCGATATCGACGATCCGCTCCATTCCCCGGCCCGTCAGCCCCGCGACGCGCGTCGGGCGGTGCGTGCCGGGAACCCGGGATCGAGCACGCGGCCGAGCTCGTCGACCCGCACCTGCCGCGCCCGCGCGCTCTTCAGACCGCCGCAGGTCGGCGCGATATATTTGAACGGATCGTCGTCGTTCGACGCGGCATCGCGACGCTTGAGGTCGCCCGCCTGCTGCGGCTCGGCGAGCGTGATCTGCCCGTTCTGCCCGAACTTGACGACGCGCATCAGCCGCCGCGCCTCGCCGTCGCGTTCGATCGCGAGCAGGTCGTTCTGATGCAGGCTGAGCACCTTGCGCGCGGCCGGATGCGGTCGCGGCTGGTCGGCGGACTGGTGCGCGTCGAACATCGACACGACGCTCGACACCGCCTTGCCCTCGCGATCCTTCCAGCTCGTCACCCACTTCCCGTCCGGCAATTCCCACACGTCGTAACGATAGTTGGAATCGCCCTTATAGCCCTTGTAGATATGTCCATTCCGGTCACGGATCGGGATGACGGCAAGCGGTTCGACGACGCGGACGCGGCGAATGCGTCCATAAGGGTGCCAATCGCGGTCTGGGAATTCCGCGAGTGCCCGTTCGAATGCCTTGCCCTCCAGCCCTTCCAGCTGGCGATAGAGCGCGGCGCGCAGGTCCGTGTCGCGGATCCGGTCGAGGTCGGCGAGCTTCTTGAACGAGGCCAGCGGCACCCGGCGGACGACGATGCTGTTGCCCTTGGCGTCCGTCTCCCCGGTCAGGCCGTAAGCGGTGTCGTTGTGCAGCCGCCCGGCGGTCGCGTCCTTGCCCTTCGCGAGCCCGGCCTTGGAGACGGTGCCGTGATCGGTGCGATGGCTGACGGTGATGGCGTTGATCGCATCGCGCAGGTCGTCGCGGAAGCTCGGCCACGGCAGCGGCACCTCGATCCTCTCGCGGCCCTCGGCACCCAATTGCCCCGACACGCGGGACATTTCGTTGAGCAGCCCGCGGTCGACGATCGCGACCACCGCGGCGTCGATCGCATGGTGGCGATGATCGCGCCGGTTCTTGGCCTGATCCGCACCGCCCGCATAATTGTGGTCGGGCAGCAGGTCGTTGAGGCCGAGCTTGCGCCGCACCATTTCGGTCAGCCGACCCGGCGATACCCAGACATGGCCACTCCCCTCGCCCTTGCCCGGATAGAGCGTCGCCAGATATTCGCGCGACAGCCGCGCCAGATATTGCGTGTCGACCAGATGCCGGGCCTGAAAGCCGCTGGCGTCCGCGAACTTCTCCATCGCGTCCGGTTCAAACCGCCAGCGCTTGTTGCGCGGCAGTTGCGCCGCGCGGGCGGCTATGGCGTCCCAGCGGTCGGTATGGCCCCATGCCTGATAGGGCGAGCGCTTGCGCTTGTCGCGATTGGCCTCCCGCGTGCAGAGGATCTTGTTGCCGTTGCTGTCGTCCAACGTCGCGCTGAACGGCAGGATGTGATCGACCTCGACCGCAGCGGAAAACAGCATGTCGATCGAGATCCGCACGCCGCTATAGACGCAGCGCCGGTCGAGGACGTTGTCGGCATTCAGTTCTTCCCACAACTTCAACAATGCGCGATTGCCGCCGGTATCGGGCTGGCCGATCGCGATCAGCTTTTCGGAGCGGCGCTCGGAGGCGATGCGGTTGGTGTTGTTCTCGCGATTCTGCCGCTGCTTGTCGTCGTCGGTCAGCTTGAGTTCGCGCGCGAGTTCGATCGCGATCTCCGCCGGCGGACCATAGGCCCGGATCAGGCGGTTGACGACGCGACGCAGCTGGTTGAGCCCGATATGCACGGTCGGGTTGGTCAGGCGGCCGATCCGCATTTCCTCGGGATCGGTGGGATCGCCGGTGCCCGGCATGATATGCCGCTCCAGCGCGACGCCATAATAGGGCAATTGCGGGCGGCCCTGCCCATCCTCGAACACCTCGCCGGTGCGGTGATCGCTGTGATGCCCCAGCCCCGCCTCCGCCACCGCCTCGCTGTAGACGAGCACGCGCCCGTCGCGTTCGCCGTCGCGCAAAGCGTCGATCAGGCGTTCGGTGGCGGTTTGCCCGAAACGGCCATAGCCCTGCGGCCGGGGCGCGTTGGCGATGGCGCGGGCCTGCTCCGGCGTCAGATCGTAGGTCGCCGCAAGCCACTCGCGGAACGTCGCATCCTCGGCATCGCTCTCGACCTGTTCGCGGGCCTCGATCACCGCCCATTGCTCCTCGACCGACAGATGCAGCCAGCGCGTGCCGAAGCGCGTCTTCGCCTGCATGACGGCGGCGACCTCGTCCCCCTTCAGGTCGGGACGGTTCTCGCTCTCCTTGTTGAAACGGGCGTCGGGGTCGAGCTTCAACTCCTTGCGCAGGCTCAGGAAGGTGACCTTCGCCTTGTCCTTGAGCTTGAGGTACAGCCGGTCGCGTTCCTCGCGGGTCAGGCGCTGCGCGACCTCGCCGGGACGGACGATCATCAGCGCGTTGATTTCTTCCAGCAGCCGGCGGCGCTGGAACAAGGGGTGCGCCTTGGGCAGGCGGCGGTCACCGGCGATCAGCGTGCACATGCCGATCTGCGGCGCCTTCAGCGGGCGCTGGTCAAAGACGATCTCGTGCAGGCGCGCATAGACCTGGTCGGTCAGCACGTCGGGATGATGCGGCGCCTGCGCCTGCCAGATTGCGTCGAATTCCTCCGCGATCAGGGCGCGGCCGGGATAGAAGTCGTAGCCGTCGCCCTTCGCGCCCTCGCCGGTTTCGGGGCGCAGGCGGGTGCGGACGCTCGGGATGGCGTTGGCATCGCTCGCCGAGGCGCGGCGTTCGTGCAGCCATTTGCCGTAGGTCCAGCTGCCCGGTTCGGCACCGGCTTTTTCCTCCGCCTCGGCGATAGCCTCGCGGGTGCGATCGATCCCGACCGCGATCTTGCCGGCGTCGTCGTCGGCCTTGCGATCCGCCTTGCGGTTCGATTTGAAGCCGCGACGCTGGTTGAGGTGGAACAGCGCCCGACCGAGTTCGGGCAGGGTCAGCGCCTCGTCCAGCGCGCGGGCCCGCAGCGCATAGGGATCGAGCGCGGCCAGCGCCTTGCGTTCCTCCTCCTCCGCGGGGAACAGGCCGTCCGCGACGAGATATTTGAGCAGCCCGCGCTGGCGCTGCTGGAACCGATCGCGACGCCGTCGCATCGCCCGTGCGTCACGGCGCGCGACGGCGAGGGACTCGCCGGACTTGGCGTCGCGGCCGGCCCCGTTCGCACCCGAGCTGAAGATGCGAGAACCGGCGGCGAGGATCGATACGGGCTTGCCATCGACCGGCGCATCGAGTTCGATCGCCACCCAGCCGAGTGAATTCGCGCCGAGGTCGACGCCAAGGCGCCATGGCCGATTATCCTGTCCCATCGTCTGTAACCCCCGGTGTTCGTTGCCATCGTGCAAGCTGCTCTATCGACGTCAAGCAGGATCTGCGTCCGGATCGAACCGACGTGGAGCAATCGCCACTTGACGACATCTACCGGAGAAGGCATTCCGAGTTCTCAGAGATCGCGGTCTGGCAGTTAACAAGTGTCAATTCGCACCAGATAAGGGCGACGCTGCGGCGTCGCCTTTTTTCGTTTGGGGATTGCCCGGCGGTTCGGCATCGAGATGCAACCGTCCGGTCTTATCTGCCGGTTCGTGCAGCCCATCGGTCACCCACGAATGCAGACAGGGACAGCATGATCGGGTGGCTGTTCCACCCATCCGTCATTGCGAGCGCAGCGAAGCAATCCAGGACGTCCGGGTCCGGCTCTGGATTGCTTCGCTGCGCTCGCAATGACGGGATCCGGCTCGGCGCGAGGCTCGTCGATAGGCGCGACCTCGGGATCGGTCGGGGGCGGCGACCACGCGCGTCGCGCCGGACGCCTGCCGGCGATGCCGCTGCAACATGGTGAAACAAAACCAGCCGCACCGGACATATCGCGGTGATCTGGCTGCGACATGCCTTCCCTCACATCACCGGGAGGAACCCTCATGCCGCATCACGATACAGACAGCCCCCATGCACACGGTTCCCATGCGCACGGCCCCCATGCGCACGGTCATAGCCTCGCCGACGACCTGCCGCTGCTCGAGGCGCAGGTAGCGCGGCGGCGGGCGCTGAAATGGTTCGCGGGCGCCGGTACCGCGGCGCTGGTCGCCGGCTGCGGCGGCAGCGGATCGGAGAGCGGCAGCGTCGCGGTGGTCAGCGGCACCGCCACGGCCACGCCGACCCCGACCGCCACCACGACGGCGACACCCACGCCCACCGCGACAGCGACGGCGACCGGCTGCCTCGTCGATCCGACCGAAACCAACGGCCCCTACCCCGCCGACGGCACCAACACCTCGTCGGGATCGACCAGCAACGCGCTGACCGCGAGCGGGATCGTCCGCAGCGACATCCGGTCGAGTTTCCTCGGCACCAACACGGTCGCCACCGGCGTCACGCTGACGCTGACGCTGACCGTGGTGAACGTCAACGCGAGCTGCGCGCCGCTGGCGGGCTATGCGGTCTACATCTGGTGCTGCGACCGGCAGGGCCGCTATTCGCTCTATACGGTCGCGGCGGAAAGCTATCTGCGCGGTATCCAGGTCACCGACGCCAACGGGCAGGTGACGTTCACGATGATCGTCCCGGGCTGTTACGACGGCCGCTGGCCGCACATCCACTTCGAGGTCTTCTCCAGCCTGTCGACCGCCACCAGCGGCCGCTACGCCTCGCTGGTGTCGCAGCTGGCGATCCCGGCGGCGGTGTGCAGCACGGTCTATGCCGACACCGCGACCTATCCGTCGAGCGCGACCAATTTCGCCCGCGTGTCGCTGTCCAGCGACAATGTGTTCGGCGACAACAGCGCCGCGCAGCTGGCGCAGCAGATCCCGACGCTGACCGGCAGCGTCGCGGCGGGCTATACCGGCAGCGCGCTGATCGGACTGGCGCGCTAAGCCTTGGCGGCGGCGTGCGGGGCGGGCTAAGGCATACGGCATGACGCCGCTGACGCTCTACAACAGCCTGACCCGCAGCCTCGAGCTGTTCCAGCCCGCCGATCCGGCCAACGTGCGCATCTATTCGTGCGGGCCGACGGTCTATCACTACGCCCATCTCGGCAATCTGCGCGCCTATCTGTTCACCGACACGCTGGGGCGGACGCTGACGTGGAAGGGCCATGGCCTCACCCACATCATCAACATCACCGACGTCGGCCACCTGACCAGCGACGCCGATGCCGGCGACGACAAGATGGAGGCGGCGGCGAAGGCGAGCGGCCAGGATATCTGGGCGGTCGCCGACCATTATACGCAGGCGTTCAAGGCGAACCTCAGGGACCTCAACGTCCGCGATCCGGCGCGCTTTCCGCTGGCGACCGACCATGTCGAGGGGATGATCGCGTTCGGCGAGGCGATCGCCGACAAGCATTGCTACCGCTTGCCGGACGGGCTCTATTTCGACACCTCGACGGTGCCCGACTACGGCCGGCTGGCGGGCGTGCGCGACGAGGGGCCGGTCGAGGGGCGGATCCAGACGGTCGAGGGCAAGCGCCACGCCGCCGATTTCGCGATCTGGCGGACGAGCGCGCCGGGCGAGAACCGGCAGATGGAATGGGACAGCCCCTGGGGCCGCGGCGCACCGGGCTGGCACCTCGAATGTTCGGTGATGAGCCGCCAGTATCTTGGGCCCCATTTCGACATCCATACCGGCGGCATCGACCATCGCGAGATCCACCACCCCAACGAGATCGCGCAGAACCAGGCCTATAGCGGCACCGCCGACAGCGGCGCGACGGTGTGGATGCACAACAACTTCCTCGTCGACCGGGCGGGCAAGATGTCCAAGTCGTCGGGCGAATTCCTGATCCTGCCGGCGCTGGTCGAGCGCGGTTTCCACCCCCTCGCCTATCGCCTGATGTGCCTGCAGGCGCATTATCGCAGCGAGCTGGAATTTTCGTGGGACAATCTGGCGGCGGCGCAGACGCGGCTGAAGCGGCTGGTGCAGACGGTCGCGGCGCTGCGCGCCCGCGGCGAGGCGAAGGGGGCGGCGTCCGCGCAACCCTATGCCGAGCGGCTGGATGCGGCCCTGTCCGACGATCTCAACACGCCAAAGGCCCTGCCGGTGCTTGACGAACTGCTCGCCGACAAGCGGATCGGTCCGGCCGACCGGCTGGCGGCGCTGGCCGATTTCGACGCGGTGCTCGGGCTCGGCCTGCTGACGCTGTCGCGCGAGGATCTGCGTGTGCGACCGAAGGATGCCGGGATCGACGCGGCGGGGGTCGCCGCGCGGCTGGTCGAACGACGCGAGGCGCGGGCGGCGAAGGATTTCCCGCGCTCCGACGCGATCCGGGACGAACTCGCGGCGCTGGGCGTCGAGGTGATGGACGGCGATCCGCTGGGCTGGGACTGGAAGGTCATATCATGAAGGCAGTGCTCCCCGCCGTCGCACGCGGCTTGCTCGAACCGCATCTGCCCGCCGCCATCGCGCCGGCGTGGTTCACGACGCCCGCGGAAGCGAACGCGATGATCGCGGATGCGGCGATCGCCTGGGTCGACATGCAACCGACCGCGCTGGTCGCCGACGCGATCCGCGCGGCGGGGCCGGATCTCAAATGGGTGTCGACCATCTATGCCGGCCTCGATGCCTTCCCGCTCGATCTGCTGCGCGACCGGGATGTGACGCTGACCAACGGCGCCGGGATCAACGCGGTCACGGTAGCCGAATATGCGGTGCTCGGCATATTGGCAGCGGCGAAGCGGCTCGACGTGGTGCTCCGCGCCGCCGACCGGCAGGACTGGCTCAAGGACGCGCCGGGCAAGATCGAGCTCGACGGCACCAAAACGCTGGTGGTCGGCTACGGCACGATCGGGCGGTTGATCGGCGACCGGCTGGCGGCGTTCGGGGTCGAGGTGACCGGCGTCACCCGGTCGGGGCGCGACGGCACGCTGACGCCCGATGCCTGGGTGGAACGGCTCGGCGACTATGACTGGCTGGTGCTCGCCGCGCCCTCGACCGACGCCACCAAGGCGCTGATCGGTGCGCAGGAGCTGGCGGCGATGAAGCCCTCGGCATGGCTCGTCAACATCGCCCGGGGCGACATGATCGACCAGCAGGCGCTCCACGCTGCGCTTACCGACGGCAGCATCGCCGGCGCCTTCCTCGATCCCACCGATCCCGAACCTTTGCCCGCCGGCCACCCGCTGTGGACCGCACCCAATTGCATGATCTCCATGCACATGTCCGGCCGCAGCCAGACCCAGATGTTCCAGCGCGGCGCCGCACTGTTCCTCGAAAACGCGCATGCCTTCGTCGCCGGCCGGCCGATGCGCAACGTCGCCGACCTCGCATCCGGCTATTGAAGCGGGCGTTCCGCGTCGGCGATCAGCGGCGGCACGTACGGCCGCCCCGCCCCCGCCGGGATCCGCGCGATCTCCGCCTCGATCGCCTTCGCGCGCGCGGTGGACGAGGGGTGCGTGCGGCTGCGGAACAGCCCGCCGTCGACGTCGCCGCCGTGATCGCGCCAGAAGCGCACCGCGATCTGCGGATCGTAGCCGGCGTTGCGCAGCAGATACATGCCGAGCAGGTCCGCCTGATCCTCGGTCAGCCGGAACAGCCGGCCGTTGCGCCCCACCTCCGCCAGCAACCCGCGCTTGACGCCCGCCGCGTCGAGCCGGCGGGCATGATGCAGGATATTGTGCGACAGCTCGTGCGCGACCACCACCGCGACCTCGTCGTCGCTGTAGCGTTCGAAGAAGCGGACGCCGATCTGGACGATCCGGCCGTCGGCGGACGCCTCCATCCCCGGCCCGAGCAGCACCTCGAACGCGCTGCGGCACCCCGGCGATGCGGGGATGCGGACGGTGCGCGTCTGCCCGTCGCGCCGCAGCACCATGTCGAGCGGGCGGTCGGCCGGCAGCGCCGCGATCGCGTCCACCGCCGCGTCGCGGCCGGCGCTGCTCGCCCCCTTCGCCGGCGGTACGGCGTCGAGCGGCCGGCCGTCGACCGACACGATGCCGTCATTGGCGCGCACGCCGGCGCTCGCGGCGGGCGAGCCCGGCACCACCGTCTCCACAGCGATCGGCGTTTCGAAGCCGAAGCTGCGCCGCGCCTGATCGCGCAAACCGGCGTCATATTGCCCGATCGCATGGATCGCCCAGCCCGGCGTCGGCGCCCGGTCGCGGCACAGCGTCGCATTGGCGGTCGTCAGGCGATAGGCGATCCCCGCCATCCGCCCGTCCACCGCGCGCAGCGCGTCGAAGGTCGCGGCGGTGTCGTCCGCCGCCACGCCGATCGCAGGGGTCGCGGTCGCCAGCGCAACCAGGGCGAGGCGCATCGTCAGCTTGCTCATCGCGCTCCTCTAGCGGGGCCGGCACGCCATGACCATCGCCACCCCCAAGCGTTCCTTCATTGCGCAAAGACCGTTTTGGGCGCATGTCGCCCGGCGTTTACACCCCGAAGGACGACATGATTATGGCCGCGAACTGGGCCCCCGACAGCTGGACCAAGGCCGAGGCCCGCCAGCTCCCCGACTATCCCGATGCCGCCGCGCTCACCCGCGCGACCGACGCGCTGGAGACGTTTCCGCCGCTCGTCTTCGCCGGCGAGGCGCGCAACCTGACCGCGGAACTGGGCAAGGTCGCCGAGGGCAAGGCGTTCCTGCTGCAGGGCGGCGACTGCGCCGAATCGTTCGCGGAACATAGCGCCAACAACATTCGCGACACCTTCCGCGTCATCCTGCAGATGGCGGTCGTGCTGACCTTCGCCTCGAAGCTGCCGGTGGTGAAGCTCGGCCGGATGGCGGGCCAGTTCGCCAAGCCCCGCTCCGCGCCCAACGAGACGATCGATGGCGTCGAACTGCCGAGCTATCGCGGCGACAACGTCAACGACATCGCCTTCACCGCCGAAAGCCGCATCCCCGATCCGCAGCGGATGATCCGCGCCTATTCGCAATCGGCGGCGACGCTCAACCTGCTGCGCGCCTTCGCGCAGGGCGGCTATGCCAATCTGCATCAGGTCCATCGCTGGACGCACGACTTCATGGGCCGCAGCCCGTGGACGAAGAAATATGCCGAGACGGCGGACCGGATCGGCGAGGCGCTCGAATTCATGGCCGCCTGCGGGATCGATCCCGAGACGGTGCCGCAGCTCGCGCAGACGCATTTCTACACCAGCCACGAAGCATTGCTGCTGCCGTTCGAACAGGCGCTGACCCGGCAGGATTCGCTGACCGGCGACTGGTACGACACGTCGGCGCACTTCCTGTGGATCGGCGACCGCACCCGTTTCGAGGGCTCGGCGCACGTCGAATTCCTGCGCGGCATCGGCAACCCGATCGGCGTCAAGTGCGGCCCCAGCCTGGAGCCGGACAATCTGCTGCGCATGCTCGACACGCTCAATCCGGGCCGGGTGCCGGGGCGGATGACGCTCATCACCCGCTACGGCTATGACAAGATCGAAACGCATCTGCCGAAGCTGGTGCGCGCGGTGACGCTCGAGGGGCATCCGGTGGTGTGGAGCTGCGATCCGATGCACGGCAACACCGTCAAGGCGGTGACCGGCTACAAGACGCGGCCGTTCGACCGCATCCTCGCCGAGGTGCGCGGCTTCTTCGCCGTCCACCGCGCCGAGGGGACGCATGCCGGCGGCATCCATGCCGAAATGACCGGCCAGAACGTCACCGAATGCACCGGCGGCGCGATCGACGTCACCGAACAGTCGCTCGCCGACCGCTACCACACGCATTGCGACCCGCGCCTCAATGCGGGGCAGAGCCTGGAACTCGCGTTCCTGCTCGCCGAGATGCTCAACGAGGAAATGGCGGAGCGCCGCCGGGCCGCCGCCTGACGCGTTTCCGGTGGGGCGTCGAGAGAAGTCTCTTGACGCCCCACCGCCCGCCGCTTAGGAGCGCGCTTCACCGCACATGGCCCCTTCGTCTAGCGGTTAGGACGACGCCCTCTCACGGCGTAAGCACGAGTTCGATTCTCGTAGGGGTCACCAGCGGCGGCTGTCACAGCCATCGGCAGCGACGCGCGGCGAAGTCGAAACCCATCACCGTCGAAAACCCGCTCAGACGTCATTCATGCCGGCGAAGCCATGGTCGCCTGACCCGGCCCGAACCCAAAAAAGTTCGCGTCCCTCGCGAACGGCTCTCGATCAGCCGCCGTTCAGCGCCAACGTCGCCGATCGCAGGGCGAACGTCCGGTCCGCCGCACCGGGCGGCAGGTCGCCCCATGCAAAGGCGGAGCGGTGGCATGCCGCCTCCGCCCAGATCCGCGCCGCGAGATGCGAGACCTGCGCCGGCGTCGCGGGGATGCCGCTCGCGACGCAGGCGACCAGTTCGTCGGCCATCAACGGGCTGGCACTCTTCACGATTTCGACCTCCGGATGACGGAGGCGACCCTTAGCTCAGCGCTGTGTCAGCCCCATGACAGCCGCGCGGACGGCACCGAGCCATTGTCGTTGACGGGCGACGCGCGAAGGCCGCTGGCGGCGGCGCTCGCCTCCGCCTCGCTGGCATAGACCACCGGCAGCCACCGGCCGTCCAGCGCCGAACGCAGGCCCCACCGGCCGTCGAATTCGGGCTGGGGCAGTCGTGCGGCGATCACGTTGCGTTTGTGTACCATGCGCGCGCCCCTAGCCGACCCGCCACCCGGACGAAAGCCGTTTCGCAGGTGCAACGTCGCCCGTGCGTGTCACGCCGCGGCAGTGCCACCCCGGTCGGCATCGGTTTCGGCGATACGGACGCCCGCCGCGACGCAGGCGGCGCGCAACGCCGGTGGCGCGCGATCGGTCACCAGCCAGTCGATATCGTCGAGGGTGCCGATGCGCACGGGCGCCGGCCGGTCGAGCTTGGAGGCGTCGATCGCCAGGATCACCTGACGCGCGTTATGGATGATCGTCTGCGACACGCGCACCTCGTCCACGTCGTAATCGAGGAAGTCGCCATTGGCTTCGATCCCCGATGCGCCGATCAGCGCGATATCGACCTTGAAGCCGCGGATGAAGTCCATCGCGATGCCGCCGGTCACCGCGCGGTCGCTCGGGCGGACGCGACCGCCGGCAGCGATCACCGCGATCCCCGGCCGGTCGGCGAGGATGTCGACGACGTTGAGGTTGTTGGTGATGACCATCAGCCTGGTCCGGTCGACCAGATGGCGGGCGATCGCCTCGGTGGTGGTGCCGATGTTGATGAACAGGCTGGCCCCGTCCGGGACCAGCGCCGCCGCGGCCGCGCCAATCGCCGATTTTGCGGCGACGGCGATACCGCGCCGCTCGGCATAGGCGAGATTGTCGGTCCCCGAACCCGGCACCGCACCGCCATGGACGCGGGTGAGCAAGGCGCGGCGTTCGAGCGACGTCAGGTCCTTTCGGATCGTCTGCGGCGTCACGCCGAGCGTATCGGCCAGCCCCTCGACCGAGACGCGCCCCGCCTGCCGCGCGAGATCGACGATGCGCGCATGGCGCGTCGGCACGTCCGCGTCGCTCATGCGAGATACGCCGCCAGCCGCTCCGCGGTGCCGGCGGGCACGTGCAGGCCGAGCTTGCTGCGGCGCCACAGCACGTCCTCCACGGTGCGCGCCCATTCGTGCGCGACGAGATAATCGACCTCCGCCGCATGCAGCCCGCCACCGAGATCGGGGCCAAGGTCCTCCACGGTCGCGGCGCTCGCGAGGATCGCCTCCACCCGCGTGCCATAGGCCCGGGCGAGGCGGCGCAGCAGCGCCGGCGGCAATTGCGGATGGCGTGCCGCCAGTGCGTCCGCGAACCGCCCGAAATCGGCATCGGGCATGTCACCGCCGGGCAGCGGCGCGCCCGCGGTCCACGCCGGACCTGCGTCGGGCAACAGCGGCGCGAGATCGCGCAGCGCATGTTCGGCGAGCTTGCGATAGGTGGTGATCTTGCCGCCATAGACGCTCAGCATCGGCGCCCGCCCCTCGTCCGCGTCGAGATCGAGGACATAGTCGCGCGTCACCGCGGAGGCATTGGCCGCCTTGTCGTCGTAGAGCGGCCGGATTCCCGAATAGCTCCAGACGATATCCGCCGCCGCCACCGGGCGCGCGAAATAATGGCGGATGGTGTCGAGCAGATAGCGCGTCTCCTCCGCGTCGATCGTCGCGCGGCCGGGCGGGTCGGTCCATGGCTCGTCGGTGGTGCCGACCAGCGTGAACGCGCCCTCATAGGGGATGGCGAAGACGATGCGGCGATCGGCATTCTGCAGCATGAAGGCGTGATCGCCCTCGTAGAGGCGCGGCACGACGATATGGCTGCCCTTGACCAGCCGCACCGACCGGTCGTTGCGTGCGCCCGCTGTCCGTCCGATCACGTCGGCGACCCACGGCCCGGCGGCGTTGACCAGCGCGCGCGCCGCGACCTGCCGGCGGGTGCCGTCCGCCTGTTCCAGATCGGCGGTCCAGCCCGTGCCCGTCCGGCTCGCGGCGATCAGGCGCGTGCGGGTGGCGATCGTCGCGCCACGCTCCGCCGCGTCGAGCGCGTTGAGCACGACGAGGCGGCTGTCCTCGACCCAGCAGTCCGAATAGACGAACGCCCTGCCCGCCCGCGGCGACAGCCCCGCCCCCAGCGGCGAGGCGGCGAGCGCGACGCTCTGCGTGCCCGGCAGGCGCTTCCGCCCGCCGAGGTGATCGTAGAGGAACAGGCCGAGCCGTACCATCCAGGCGGGGCGCGGCGATTGGGTCTGCGGCAGGACGAAGCGCAGCGGCCAGATGATGTGCGGCGCCATGCCCCACAGCCGTTCGCGCTCGATCAGCGCCTCGCGCACCAGCCGGAATTCGCCATATTCGAGGTAGCGGAGCCCGCCGTGGATCAGCTTGGTCGACGCCGAGGAGGTGTGGCTGGCGAGATCGTCCTGCTCGACCAGCAGCACCGACAGGCCGCGTCCGGCGGCGTCGCGGGCGATGCCGGTGCCGTTGATGCCGCCGCCGACGATGAGCAGGTCCAGGGGGTCGTCCGGCCATCGCTCCATCGTGCTACACCCTTCGTTGTCGTCGGCGAGCCTAACGCATCCCGCGACGAACCGAAACACTTGACCTTCGTTCGAAACGATCCGAACTTTCGAGCGAAATACTATGGGAGAGGCGACGTGGCCAAGACGCATATCCTGGTGATCGATCAGGGCACCACGTCGACGCGCAGCATCGTCTTCGATCACGCGGCACGGCGGGTCGGCATCGCACAGGCCGAATTCGCGCAGCATTATCCCCAGCCGGGCTGGGTCGAGCACGACCCAGAGGACATCTGGCGCGACGCGCTCGCTACGGCGCGCGACGCACTGGCGGCGAGCGGGCTGACCGCGCAGGACCTTGCCGCGATCGGCATCACCAACCAGCGCGAGACGGCGGTCGTCTGGGACCGGGCGACCGGCGAGCCGATCCATCGCGCGATCGTCTGGCAGGACCGGCGCGGTGCGCCGCGCTGTCAGGAACTGAAGGCGGACGGCGCCGAGGATCTGGTGCGGGCGCGGACCGGGCTGCTGATCGACCCCTATTTCTCCGCGACCAAGATCGCCTGGATGCTCGACCATGTCGCCGGCGCCCGCGCCCGCGCCGAGCGCGGCGACCTCGCCTTCGGGACGATCGACAGCTTCCTGCTCTGGCGGCTGACCGGGGGTGCTGTGCACGCGACCGACATCACCAACGCCTCGCGGACGATGCTCTACGACATCCACCGCCAGTGTTGGGACGCCGAATTGTGCCGCCTGCTCCGCGTGCCCGAGGCGATGCTGCCGCAGGTCCACGACAATGCGCACCTCTACGGCACCACCGACCCCGCCCTGCTCGGCGCGGCCGTGCCGGTGGCGGGGATCGCCGGCGACCAGCAGGCGGCGCTGTTCGGGCAGGCGTGCTTCGATCCGGGCATGGCCAAATCCACCTATGGCACCGGCTGTTTCATGCTGCTCAACACCGGCGAGGAGGCGGTCGAATCGCAGCATCGCCTGCTCACCACCCCCGCCTACCGGCTCGACGGACGGACGACCTATGCGCTGGAGGGGTCGATCTTCGTCGCGGGTGCGGCGGTGAAGTGGCTGCGCGACGGTATCGGCGTCATCACCCACGCCAGCCAGACCGACG